>Ga0194125_10012916_pt1 | contig 10932 bp, 6 predicted proteins | sample TA2KigC250mmetaG_FD_148626 | JGI IMG/M metagenome (GOLD analysis project Ga0194125, IMG submission 148626) | Freshwater microbial communities from Lake Tanganyika, Tanzania - TA2015034 Kigoma Deep Cast 250m | ecosystem: Environmental > Aquatic > Freshwater > Lake | place: Tanzania: Lake... | reverse complement strand
ATATTCGTCCATCTCTGATTCAAGTACTTCTATTAGTTTTTCCTTAAAGCCTTCAAGGGCTAATTCTTCAAGTATATCGTTACTACTTGATTGTCTGATTTCTTTTAGATATTCTGACATTGCAGTGACTCCTTTTGTTATTTTTTTTCTTTACTAGTTTAGGGGTCACTGCTAACTTTTCAAAATTTATAATTTTACACAACTTTTGAAATTAACTCCTTCTTTCTTTTGCTTTCTTATCATAATTTAAATCCTTAATTTTTGGTTACCTAAATTATGAGTCAAGGACTTTAACCCAATATTACTTAGGTTACATTATTTATGAGTCAATTCGCAAATTATTTTACAGACTCTGTAGACTTGAAAATGTTCTTTTATTTAAGTATCATTTGCACAAAAAATTTCTTGGTCTCCAATGGTTAAATCATTCGCTGTTTTCTTGACATTAATATTAAGTTGTTTAGGATTCTCTCAAGAGGGCCCCGAATTTGTCGTACAAATGGGGCATACAGCACCCATTAACGCTGCAATTTTTCACAGTAACGGAAAATATATTATTACTGCCGGCTCAGATAATCTTGTCAAAATTTGGGAAATAGATTCTGAAAAAGAAATGAGAACATTTCAAGGTCATACAGACGTTGTGCGTTCGGCCGTGCTTTCTATTGATGGTAAATCTCTAATTTCTTCGAGCGCAGATAAAACAATTAAAGTTTGGGATCTAGTAACCGGGCGGTTATTAAAAACTTTAGAAGGGCATATTTCTACGGTTCGTTCAGTTGCAATTAGCTCTAGTGGTAAATATATTCTTTCGGGAGCTGAGGACTACACAGTAAAATTGTGGGATTCAGATTCTGGTAAAGAATTGTATTCATTTGAAAATCATTCTAATTCAGTTTTTAGTGTCGGTTTTAATCCCGAAGGAAATATTGGTGTTTCAGCAAGCGCAGATAAATCTATACGACTCTGGGATTTAGACTCAAAAAAAGAATTAAAGACTTTGAAAGGACATACGGATTTTATTTCATCAGCCAAATTTAGTCACGATGGTCGATATGTTGTATCAGGAAGTTATGATAAGACAATCAAATTATGGGACATATCGACTGGTCAAGAAATCAAGACTTTCATAGGGCATTTATCTAAAGTTCTTTCGGTTTGTTTTAGTCCAGATGATCGATTTATTCTCTCTGGTAGTTCGGATAATTTTTGTAAACTTTGGGATATTAAATCAGGCAAAGAAATTCGGACTTTCAGTGGTCATGCCGGTTGGGTTAATTCAGTAAGTTTCAACCAGAATGCGAGTTACATTCTAACGGCTAGTTCAGATAATACTGCAAGATTATGGGATACTAAAACTTCGCAAGTTGCAAAAATCTTTATGGGTCATTCAGCACCTATCAACTCGATTGATTTTAGTAAAGATGGAAAATTTTTGGCCATTGCGAGTTCTGATAAAACGGCTAAACTCTGGGACTTAGCCGTTGGTAAACAAATTAGGACATTTATTGGGCACAATTATGCGGTTAAATATGTTCGGATAAGTCAAAACGGCGCATACCTTTTAACAGCTGGTGAGGATAGAATAGCTAAACTATGGGATCTGAATTCTGGAAAAGATTTAAGATCATTCATCGGTCATAAATATTCTGTTAATTGTGTGGATTTTAGTCCAGATTTGACATGTGTAGTTACTGGAAGTTCCGATAAAACAATTAAAATTTGGGAGCTTAAATCAGGCAGAGAAATTAAAACTCTTCAAGGTCACAGAGAGTCTGTTACTTCGGTACAATATAATTCAGCTGGAGATTTGATTTTGACGGCGAGTAATGATAACACTGCAAAACTTTGGGACGTAAATAAAGGAGAAGCAATTCAAACTTTTTATGGGCATTCATCCTCGGTCAATTCTGCTCAATTCAGTTATGATGAGAAATACATAGTGACAACAAGTTCTGACAAAACAATTAAAATTTGGGGAACCGATACGGGTAGTGAGCGGATGTCATACATAAGTACGGGTACAGTTATAAATGCAATTTTCGGTCCTGATGGAAATACTGTTTTTTCGGCTAGTTCTAATGGTGATATCCAAACTTGGGGTTTTGTAACGGAGACACTTATTCACAAATTTCAAGCCCATTTATTTAAAATCAATACTCTTCAATTCAGTCCCGACGGTGAATACTTTATTTCAGGGAGTAATGACCATACGCTGAAAGTCTGGAACACAAAAGACCTCAAACAATTAGCCACAATAGTCCCAGTGGACTTAGAAGATTGGGTAGTAGTATCTTCTACAGGTAACTTTGATGCATCAGCTTCCGGAGTGGGTCAGATTTCCTACGTTCAAGGAATGGATATCTTACCTCTTGAATCGTTCTATGAAAATTTCTTTTCTCCGAGATTATTGGGAACTGTTTTAAGTAAAGATTACGCTAAAGCTTTACTTAATGTTCAGAAAGATAAAAGCAATGATAAAGCGATTGCTAAAAAAGGGGAGTCAAGTCAATTATCCAAAGACGAAACTTTGAACTTATCTATTATTGATTTTGCGAGAAAAATAAAACTCCCTCCGTTAGCTCGGATTACTATTCCGCAACAAGAATCTGACCGTCATAAAAAAGGAGATATAGAAATTTTAATTGATGCGATAGATCAAGGAGGAGGAATAGGTGAAGTCCGGTTGTTCCATAATGGAAAACTTGTCAGCGAAGATAAAGTAATTCAGAGTAAGGGATTTGAGCTAGATTTCACAGATTCCAATAGAGTAAGAATTAAAGCAAAAGAAAAACAAATACAAAAAACATATCGATTAAAACTGATACATGGCACAAATGAGTTTGTCGCGACAGCATTAAATTTAGAGAGAACGGAAGGAAGAACGCTTTTGCAGACAGTTGAATTTACCGGACAAAAGACATCAACAAATCTTTACGTTCTTACTGTTGGCATTAATAATTATAGCAATCCTGGTCTGAAATTAAATTACGGTATAGCAGATGCCAGCTCTTTTGGGCTTTCTATTGAGAAACATTCCAAAGAACTATTTGGAAGCATCAAAAAGTATGAGCTTTATGATGAATTTGCAACAAGACCGGAGATCGAGAACGTATTTAAAACAGTCTCTTCTGAAGCATCAGAGGAAGACGTTTTTGTTTTTTATTTTGCTGGTCATGGGGTTGTATCGAAAAATAGTGACCAAAATTTATCTGAATTTTTTCTTCTTCCAAGTAACATAGATAAATTACATAAAGACTTTGATGATCTAACTGAAAATGGGATTTCAGCTACTCTACTTAAAACAATGTGTGTAAACATACGCTCATTAAAACAAGTTATAATTTTAGACGCATGCCAGTCAGGGGCGGTTGCTGAATCATTTCAATCAGAAACAGAAAAATTACTTTCCAGATCGGCAAGAAATGCTGGAGTGGTTCTTTTCGCTTCTGCTAATTACGAGCAGTATGCTGTTGAATTTTCAGAATTGGGCCATGGGGCTTTTACGTATGCCTTGCTTCGGGCAATTGAAGGAGATGCCGATTTTTATCCCGATGGAAAAATTACTATTAATGAAATTAATATGTTTCTAAGCAATAAAGTCCCGGAAATTACAGAGAAATTTCGAGGGGAAAGACTTTACCCATATAGTTTGATAAAAGGGCAAGACTTTATTCTCGGATTAAAATAATATCTATTCTATATGTAAACTTTAATGTCTATAATCAGTCGCATAAAGAAACTTTCCACATCCGTTTATTCTTGGGTGCTTTTTCAACTAAGAAATTTTCGAGAAAGAAAGTGGTTTATCCTTCTATGTTGCATACACTCATGTTTTCTAATTTTTCTGACGTTTTTTATTTTGAACTCAGCATTATCGTTCAAAGACGAAGATATTCTGATTCAGGCTACGACAATTCTAAAAAGGCTGGTTCTTAAAATTGATGATAAACCCAATCGCGAGGAATTTTTGTTTGTAAATGTTTCTTATGACAATAAACTGATTAGTAAATTCGACGAAGATGGGTATCAGCTTGGGAATCAAGTAATTACCGACAGAGCCAAACTTGCGAAATTCTTAAAAACCATTAATAAAGCGCCGAAAAGTTATAAATTTATCGTATGTGATATCTTCTTTGAAGAGACCTCCCAGGATGATAGCTTGTTACAAAGTGAAATTATAAAAACGAAAAATATAATTATACCCTCTCACTTAGGGGAAGATCGGAAGGTTAAGAATCCTATTTTTAATGTAGAAACAGGCTTCGCTGATTATACATCAGTTGGCAATAATTTTTTGAAATTTCAACTGCTTCAATTTGATACGGTAAAAACATTGCCTCTTAGAATGTATGAAATAATACATAACGGTAATTTTGAAAAGAGGGGTTTATTGCATTGGTTAAATAATAGACCAAGTTTTAATTCAATTATAATAGATTTCCGCATAAGGAACTTTGATCTTATGTATGATAACTCAGAAGATTCATATGCTTTTATAAATCTTGGGGAATCATTTCCAAATCTTCCTGATTCTTTGCTTCTTGGTATGATTAAGGGAAAAATTATTTTAATTGGCGATTTCCTTGAGAAAGACATACACCAAACAGTTCTTGGAGATATGTCCGGAACTTTAATCTTATTGAATGTTTATCTTACACTATTAAATGGTGAGAGCTTAATAACTTTTTCATTAATCTTATTTTTATTCGTCTCATATTTCTTAGCATCCCTTAATGTTTTTATGCAGAGAGATCGGGGAACCAGAAAAGTCTTTGACAGAGCTTTACAAAACAGAATAGGCAGATTCTTTACCAAATATCTTGGGTATGTATTGTACTTAGCTGTAATTTCGACTATTCTGTACTTTAGTTTTAATATTCACATTAACATTTTATTTATAGGAATATATTTGAATATTTTAAACTTTTTAGTAAATTACCATAGAAAGAAAAAAGCGAGTTAAGATGAGTAAATATGCGAGAGGATTTCTAATTGCAATTATAACCGCTTTGGGGGTAACTCTTGCCGCGGGACAAGGCGGGCATGATTGTTATCTTGTTCTATTTGTTAAAGGGAGGATACTAAAACTTAATTCAAACCAACCAATTAAAAAACAGGATTTAATCTGTACAGAGGATAGCATCTATTTCGAAGATGCAGATGCAAGTGCGCGTGTATTCCTAATAAATAAAGGTATTTTTACAATAAAGCAAAGGTCAAATCGAAATCAAAAGAATGAATTATTCGGAGTTATTAAAAAATTTCTAAGTCCTGTCATTGGCAAACTAAGCACACGGGGAGACGGGAGATTATTTGAAGATGAATTTGGCGACAGTTACTTAATTATCAACCAAGCGAGGATCGATATTAGTTCTTTGAAATACCCGGTGAGTGAACGAGATTTCTTCTTCATTAGGTATATATACAAGGATGATACAATCAGTAAGAAACTTGAAGTTCAAAATGATTCTTTAATTCTTGATTCTAAAATCTTCTTACCATTGGTTGATCTTTCTGAAAATATTTTTATAAATGCCTCCCTGTATTACTATTCTAAAAACAAAGGGGAATTCAATCGTGTTCATCAATTTAATATTAAATTATATCAACAAGTAGAATTACAGTCAGAATTAGAAATTCTAATTAACGAATTAAAAACTCATAATGCTGAAAGTAATTTAATTAAGTCAACGGTAGAAACTTATTTATACGAAAGTTATGGATATGTTAATAGATACGATTTAAATAAGTGGTTATCAATTAATTTTGGTGTCGAATAATTTAGAAAATTAAAATGTTTCTGCCCCCTACAATGATGGTACGATAATAATCGGACTTGTAATTAATAGAATCAAAATAAAGAAGGGTATATGAATAAATCCGCTGCATTTTTCAGAGAGAATAATATATGCTTAGATTTATTATTCTTATCATTAAAAAAACTCCCCTTTGCCAAAAGTTTATTACTCGTATTTTTAATTACAATAGCGTCAAATATAAATTTATTCGCACAAAGCGATGAAATTTTAGTAATAAGACTGAAAGATGGCAAAGAGCATATTGGTTATGCAATGTACGACACCGCGACGAATGTGATCGTTATTAAAACAGTTGATAGAGAATTTTTCAAAGTACCCCTTGATGAGATTGATTACATCTCTACTTACCAGGAAGTCAAACACGCTCCTCTGTACAAAATTCCTTTCCCATGCGAAGAATGTGAATTTGCTTGCAGAAAGTATCCGTGGTATTATATGCTCGAACTCCGCGGAGTTGGATTGAGAGGGAATAAAATTTATTATGGAGGCGAAGGAGTTCTTGGCATAAGACTAGGGCTTTTTTCGTTTGGCATTGGTGGAGGTGCTCTGAGAATTCGAGATACGATAAGAATTCCAATTTTCCTGCATTTCAAATATACTTTTAGTGAAAAATGTATCAATCCATATATCTTTGCGGATGTAGGTTATGTATTCGACAAACTTGTATGGAAAAATAAAATCAAACCGTCTTTTAATGGAATAAAAGATAGAAAAAATCCGATTATGCTAGGAGCAGGTGCTGGATTAGACTTTGTATTGAATGATTATTTAGATATTTCAATTGATGCCGGATATAGATATTTTTTAATTGCAACAAATAAAAATGCTCCTGCATGTTACGATCCGGCAATTGTTGTTGGATACGATGAACTTCACTCTGTATTTCTTCGCGTTGGTATTACATTCTAATGATAATAAGGAGTTTAATGATGAAACCAAGTACAAATTTTTCGTTTTATTCAGTAAGGACAGTGATTTTATTTATAGCCCTATCTTTCCTAGCGTTGTGTATCTCATGTGAGAAGGAACTTTCCGTTGACCCTATTCCTCGGCTTATGAAAATAGTTGGTGTCGTGAGTGATTCAGCCAGCGGAGCTCCTATTGAAAATGCATCTGTTTCAATTTTTCCACTAAGTGGTGGTAAAGTTAGTAATGGAGTAACAAAAAGTGATGGCTCTTTTGAAATATCAGTTGATCTTATTCCAAATCTTGAGCTATATAAGGTCGAAGTGATTGCTATTGGATATTACACAACCTTTGTTATTGAAAGTTGTGCATGTGATAAGCTTGACATTAAACCTATAAAATTAACTAGAATTATGTGTGCAGTCAGTTTACAACCAAAGTCTCTTGATTTTGGATACGTTGCCACAGGAAGTGACAGCACTCTTAATTTCAAAATTGTAAATCCATCTACAATGTTACCTGTTACGATTACGCGACTTGAGATATTACAAACAAGATCAGATCTTAGTCTTATTGACACGTTTCCACCATCAGGTATATTTTTGCCTAAACTTGGTGAGGTTACATTACAATTAAAATACATACCATCAGCGGCTATAGATGAAATTTACATGGCCAGAGTAGTTGCTTATAGTGATTGTGGAACAAAAGATACAATGACTATAATCGCTAAAGCTGAAAAACCTTTATGCACATATACCTTTGTTCCAAATCCATTATCCTTAGGTCAGTTGGATATTGCTAGAGTTATTATAAAAAATATTAGTGCACATGTAGATTTAAAAGTTACATACTCTTATTACCCGCTACTCCCATTTAAATCAACTCCCCAAATTCCCTCAACAATTGTTAAAAAAGGAGACTCGGCAGTTACAGTCATTGTTTTTGAACCTTTAACCGATGGAACATTTAGAGATTCTATCATCATTAGTACTGATGGAAATTGTGGACAGCTTGTTGTACCAATTATAGGGATATATTCTACTTCGGGGTTTAGGACTTCTGTACTATATAAATGGAGTCCGTCTTTATCTACGAATCCAGACTACCTTTTTAAGGGATTCAGGTTTAAGGATCAGCAATTATGGGACGATCAGAATAATTACTGTCGAGAGAGCATTGACACTTCGGGTTGGGCAATTCCTAGGCGCGATTCCGCTGATTTTAGATTTGATGGATATTTCATAAGTAGTTGGGATGATTACGGTTATATAAAAGCTGACAATGGTTTACAAGTATTAGGCAATATCGTTAGTCCTAGTCCACAACCATTTGATATTCCGACTTGGAAGCCAAAAATTGGGAGCAATTGGAATGATAAGGGCTGTAGCACCTCCTTCAAAGAAGGAGATGTAATTGTAATAAGAACTGCGGAAAACAGATGGGCATTAATTCAGATCGAAATGTTTGAGAAAAAATTAGGTACTCCTTATCAATATGTGATGTTTAATTATTTTCCAGATGTAGGTCCATGAAATCACCGATAAAAATATTGTTATAAATAACGGAGATTGTTCAAATGAAAAAACTAAGTAAAAAAATATTTTGTACGTTAATTATTTGTTTGGTAATCATTACTGTTCAAAATTGTGGAACCTCTAAAGAGTGTATCCGAAGTGTAAATGAGTTAGCAGAAGAAAATTTAGGAACTTTAATCAATTCTTGTTATGATGACTTTGCTTTAATGTTCATTAATGATACAACCATAGTTTTTACTTCCAATCGTGGGGGTGGGGGGACTGGCCATATAAAGGAATCGAACAAATATGGTGAGGACCTCTTTGAATCACACTATTATTTTTGGGAATGGTCTGAACCTCAACTGCAGCTAAATTCAGTTACATCAGAATATAATGAAGGAACTACATCAATTTATTTGAAGAAGGTAATTTTTGCTAAATCCTATGATGAAAATAGCATAGGCGGTTCGGATCTGTTTGAAGCCGAAATAAATGGTAATAAGATGACCCTTTTATCAAATTTAGGTCCGACAGTTAATTCTAATAAATGGGATTCACATCCAGCTCTTGCACCAGATGGAAAAATTCTCGTCTTTGCCTCTGATCGAGAAGGAGGATACGGTAATTCGGATCTTTATAAATGTGTTCTTCAGAGCAACGGCAAGTGGGGTAAGCCAATAAACCTTGGACCTATAGTTAACACGAGTAAAAACGAGTATTCCCCTCACATTACAGCAGATGGAAACTTGTTGTTTTTTGCTTCCGATGGTAGGCCAAATGGCAGAGGTAATTTGGATATTTACTACACAAATTATTTAGATACAATAAATCAAGTTGTGAGAACTCTTGGAAATCCATTTAACTCTTCTGCTGATGATGCGTTTCCGTTCATTAAAAGAAACCAACGTCAATCCAATGTTACTTTTGAAAAATCAGGGTTAGTAGATATTTTATTCTTTTCATCGAATAAGGATGGAGGTTGCGGGGGCTACGATCTATATTCGGCACCATTTTCTCTCCCAAAAATAATCTTAGCCGGTAGTGTGATCGACAGTAAGAATGGACGCCCACTTAACGAAATTTCCGAAGTAATCATTGTAGAAAAGAAAAGTGGCGAGTCAATTAACAAACTTACTACGCTTCCAAATAGTGAATTTCAAAGCAATCTTAGCCCAGGTGCGTATTTAATAAAGGCCACCGCAAAAAATTATTTTCCAAAAGAAATAGAAATCTCTGCCGATTTTAGTATTGAAGACCAAGTAATTAAACAAGATATAGCGTTGGATCCTTACCCAAAGTATTTTGTAAGCGGAACCATAAAGGACACTTGTGGTGAACCGATACTCATTGAGTCAGAGGTTTCGGTCATAGACAGGATTACGAGTATAATGATTAAATCTATTAAAATTAAACCTGAAGAAGGAAGTTCTTACAAAATAGGTTTGGATTATATTAGTGAAAACAAAAATTATTTGGTGAATGTTGCTGCAGAAGGATACAAACAAATTAATCCGTATGAAACAGAATTCAGCATAATACCCGACAAAGAAATGGAATCATTTACAAGAGATTTAAGGGTCGAATTAGTCCCAATCAATCCTTTCATTCCAGACTCAATTCCATTCTTTGTAACTGGGTATTACCATATGAATACATCAGAAAATCTTGCCAAGTTTAAAGTATGGGAAAAGATCGCAAGAAAAAAATATTCCCAAAAAATAGAATACATTGAAGAACCCTTGCCCAAATACGACGGTTATTCTAAACTGGTTGACGAGTTTATTCATGAATTTAGGGGGAAAATGGTAACTTCTATTCTCCCGGGGTTCCAAAATCTCCTGCAAAAGAAGCCCGATATAAAACTCGAAATATTGGTTTATGGTTTCGCTGACAGGAGAGAGTTTTTAGGGACATATGTTGACCAGTCAGTGGAAGGATATTTCATGAGCCGTGATAAACAACTGAGAATCAACCGAAACGATGCAATAATGAATAAACAGCTTTCTGTATTACGGGCGTATTATGCAAAAGAGTACCTCCAGGAAGTTTTACTTGATTCTGATTTCAAAGACTTTATTCTTTCGCAAATAGCTGTCGGGAAGATTGAATTTATTCCTATTGGAAAAGGTGTCTTTGTGGCACCTGATCAAGATTTTGATAAACATAGACATATAACCATATATGCTCGCATTAAAGATGAAAAAGGGTGTAAGTAAAACTTTTTATTTTTTGTCGACCTAATTTTAAGAAGAATTTTCATATAAAGCTATGCTAGCCCAAGTTCGATAGTTGAGCAAGAAAAGTTTTGATTTTAGCTCAAAAAATGAGAAAATGTTCAAAAGTTTACCCTACAAAAGATGGTTGATTTTTTAGTCTTAATGGCAGGTTTAGGTTTAGTTTGTGTAATATTATAGCCAGCCCAAGTTCGACATTTGAGAACTTTTTTTGATAAAATTTTGGATGAAAGTTTTGTTTATGATTCAAAAACGAAGATAATAATTGAAAGTGCGTTGTAGCGAAGACCTACCCTCTTGCGGAGAGTTATTATTAGGCAATAGAGTTCCTGCGAAATAAGTTCAAACAATAAAAGACGTTACAGTTCATTGACAATTTTAAATTTTAAGCATACAGCAGATTATGAAGACCTGCTACATTCTTGAAAACAAGTGAATGCTTTGATAAAT
>Ga0194125_10012913_pt1 | contig 10934 bp, 11 predicted proteins | sample TA2KigC250mmetaG_FD_148626 | JGI IMG/M metagenome (GOLD analysis project Ga0194125, IMG submission 148626) | Freshwater microbial communities from Lake Tanganyika, Tanzania - TA2015034 Kigoma Deep Cast 250m | ecosystem: Environmental > Aquatic > Freshwater > Lake | place: Tanzania: Lake... | reverse complement strand
ATTCGGGGATGATCTCTTTGAATTTCGATTTGATGCCAGGGATTAGGTCCAGCCGTGGAAGGGGAGAGAATCGTCGCTTTTACGGAATGTGTTCGAAGGTAGGACCTTAAGAAGGATAAAAGAGGGATGAGCGATTGATAAGGCTTTTGTATTACTTTAGCAAATTACCACAATGCAGAACTCCAACAGGGTTAGCCCCCTTACATTTTTATCGGATTGAGTCTTCCATATTTTATACTTTGCGGGACAAACCCAAACATCGTCAAAAAAGCTGCAGTTATCCCAATCAAGGTCCATAACATAAGTTCGAAGAATTTGACTGAATTTTTCAGTCAAAAATTGAAATCATTAGTGGGAAGGAGATTTAAACGAAGCGTAGTCTATTTTTTGAAGTTCTTAAATGCTTTTTTAGCGTCATCCATAAATTGTTTTACTGTATCGCGGGAATACTTGTGATCAACCCATTTGGTAAGAAATTGTGGCGGGATGGTAATGATATGTGTGCCTGCAACAGCAGCATTTTGTATATCAATTACGCTTCTTATGCTACCTACGATAATCCTAGTTTTATAGCCCCATGATTCAAGCCAATCAACCGATAGAGAAACCAATTCCCAGGGGTCACCCCCTTCATCGGCAACCCTGCCTGAGAAAATACTTGAATAAGTGGCACCAGCCTTTGCCGAAAGAGCCATTTGACCGAAAGAGAGCGCGGCAGTGGCATTTACCTTTATACCCTCATTCTCCAAAGTATTAATGACTTCGAGACACGGCTCTCCATACTGGTTGATGATGGGGATCTTAATCACGATATTTTTAGCCCAAGAGGAAAATTCTCTTGCTTGGTTTAGCATCTCTTCTGGGTTATCTGTGATAACTTCAACGCTGAGGGGCTTTCCATCTAAGATGGCAGCGATTTCTTTCGCCCCCTTTTCCATATCAGTAATACCATCTTTGAGCATGATAGAGGGGTTCGTTGTTACTCCGTCAGCGATTCCGAATCTTACCCACTTCTCGATCTCGTTAATATTGGCCGAATCGATAAAGATCTGCATATACCACCCCCTGATTTTATAAAGAAAGGTTACCGGTTATAGGTGATAGGTTAAAGGTTTTAATGATGCTAATGGCATCTAAAAGTGATTTTACTCGAAAATCGCATAGGACATCTTGATTATAATAAGCGTCCAACAAGATACTTTTACATCCAGCGGCTCTCCCAGCCTCCATATCTTTCCATGTATCGCCAATCATAAACGATGAGGAAAGATCAATTCCCCACTCCTCGACAGCCCTCATTAGCATTCCGGGCTTAGGCTTTCGGCATGGACAATCATGATGATCATCATGTAGACATATAAAGATATCGTCCAATGGGAGTTCAAGTCTAATTTTTTCTGACATCCTGTCCAATATATTTTGAGAAATCTCACCTCTTGCGATATCAGGCTGATTGCTTACAACAAAGACCCTATATCCTAACTCTTTCATTCGATAAACAGCCTCTTTAATTCCATCGTTAAAAACAAATTCTTCAAGGCTCCTTGGTGAATAGGGTTTCCCATCACGTAGAATTGCCTTGTTGATCACACCATCCCTGTCCAGGAATATAGCTCCTCTCTTCATTTAACCGATTCCCACTTCATCTCTGACACCTTAAGACCCGGATGCGAAACAATGAGATGCAGAAGAACACTCTGAAAGGATTCCGTATGGGGGGTAACCGTATCAGCATTCACCGTTGGAATAATTATGCAAACATCCGCCAATTTAGCAGTGTACCCTCCGTCCCTTCCAACGATTCCAAAGATTTTCGCCCCTGCTTCCCTCGCGTAGTCAAGGGCTTTAATAAGGTTGACACTAATATTTTTCTCCGAATTTCCGCCTCCGACGGAAAGGACAAAAACCCCATCGTTCCTGCTTAACTTACTTCCCTTCAGCCAGTCCACAAAGACCGATTCCCAACCGCTATCATTTGTTCGAGCAGTCAGCTCGGAGACATTATCAGTAGGAGTATAGGCCTCGATTCCACAGATCTTACGAAAATCATTCACTGTGTGGGAGGCATTTGCAGCACTCCCTCCCACCCCAAGAAAGAAAACTCTCCCCCCTGCTATCCGCAAATCAATCAGCGATTTGACCATCTTCTGGATGGCGGACAGATTCAATGAATCAACTACCTTCCTAACCTCGCTGAGGTAAGCCTCAATGTATTCCATGGTTTGACTGCCGATCATCATGTTGATAAGTTAAGACATTATAAGTTGATATGGAGGTTCCCATCGAAAGTTGAAAAGTTCATAAGTTAATAAGGGTATGAAATGTCAAGATAATGATGACTCTTTTTCTTTGCAACGGCTGAGATAATTGATGTACCCGTTCATAAGCCCAAGCGCGTTATTGATTAGCGAACGGCCTTCTGAGTAATCCTCTTTCGTAATGAATCCATCGTCTAAAGAAGTAATCAGTTGATCAATGAGTTCATGGAGTGAGCCTCGTGAATGTCTGCAAAACTGTATGTTTTCTTGGAAATGAAACCGGCCAAACCCTTCCGCCAAGTTATGAGTCGTTGACCGTGAAGCCCCTTTCATGTCATTAACAAGGTTAAATTTTTCTTCCTTCGGATATTTCTTTATCAATGCGCTGATGAATCTCCGAACTTCCGTACATGCTTTCCAACACTCCAATTTCTCAAAACTCGTAAACCGTTTTTTCTTAGAGATTTCACCAGGCACTGACTTAGAACCTATTAACTTATCAACATATCAACTTTTCAGTTAAGGGATCCTTTTGGCTTTCATCTCCTGCCGAATATATTCGATAGCCCTTTCAAGACCCACTTCAATCGTTGTCTTCGGTTTCCACCCAAGGGCTTTTGCCTGAGTGATGTCAGCCAGAGTCGCCCGAGCCTCTCCAGGAAGATCCTCTTTATAGATAGGATCTGGATTGACAACAAGCATCTTGGAGATCTTATCTAAGATCTCATGGACCGAATAATTGATCCCCGAACCCAGATTGAATGTCTTTCCGTCTGTTCTTTCGTCTCGGATACACATCAAATGAAAGTCATTGACATCATCTACATAAACAAAATCCCTTCTCTTTTCACCCGTCCCATAAATAATGGGCTGTTCCCCTTTGAGAAGTTTAATGATAAAAGCACTCATCACAGGCGGAATCGTCCGCCGGTAGTCTTGAACGGGGCCATAAACACAGAAATATCTCAAGGCTGTAAATTTCAGGCCATAAAACTTTTTATAAGCACTGGCGAAATACATAGAACCCAGCTTACTTACAGCATAAAAACTTTCTGGTTTTATCTCCGATTCCGGTGTGGGAAAAGCTTGAGCTCCTTCATAGAGGGCTGAGCTCTCCGCATAAACGACCTTTCTCACCCCTGACCTTCTCACCGCTTCAAAGACATTGACTGTTCCAAAGACATTGATTTCTGCCGTCTGCACAGGGTCTGCCTGGCAATCTGCAATACAGTTCTTAGCGGCGAGGTGGAAAACAGCATCTACCCCTTCAAATAAAGAAATAATTTCTTTGCTCCTTATATCCAGGCAATGAAACTTCACTCCATCGGGGACATTTTCTCTCAGACCGTAACTAAGGTTATCAATTCCCAAAACATCATAACCTTCTTCTAAAAGCCGACTGGCCAGATTCGAACCAATAAATCCAGCCACCCCCGTTATTAAAATCTTTTTTCCATTGGCCATAAATCTATCGATCCAACTCCTCATTATTATCTGTTCAACTCCATATAGTTAGGTCCGGCCCGATTCTGACTTAAAAATTAAGTCAGAAGGATTTGGTTAAAAATCTATTAGGACTTTTGCTCCTTCATAGTCGAAATCAAATGGGACTTCCCACAATCCCTGGGCTTTCATCGCCTCTCTCAAACGGACCTTACAGTTATTCGGACAATAGAACATAAAGAATCCTCCACCTCCTGCTCCCATGATCTTCCCTCCAAGGGCACCCGTTGCCTTTGCAGTTTCATAAACCTGGTCGAGCCGTGGGTCACTGATCTTGTCAGAACGGCGCTTTTTATTTTGCCAGTGCTCATCAAGCAGGTGTCCAAACCGAAATAGATCACCCTCCTCTAAAGCCTTTTTGACCTCTAACCCGATCTCCTTTGTTTTATGTAAACTTTCCAATACCTCATCTTTGCCCTGCTCGGTATCTCGTTTCTGTTCACTCAATACAATTGAGCTTGCACGTTTGATCCCTGTGTAAAACAATAGGATTGAGGAACGTAGTTCCTCGGCCACATGGGTGTGGATATCCAGAGGGTATACATGGACCTTCCCATCATGGTTAATATCAAGACATGTAATGCCACCCAAGGCGGCTATATAATGGTCATGCTTACCGACCGGATGCTGGGCCAAATCTATTTCAATATGGCAGGCCTCTTCTGCGAGTGCCTGAACTGGCACACGCTCGCGCTTGAAAGAATATAGCGCAGTCAGCAGGGCTACCAGGTAACTACCCGATGATCCCATTCCTGTTCCATCCGGCAGATCTGCCATGGAAACGACTTCCAGACTTGAGTTCAAATGAAGCAATTTCAATGCAGGACGGACTAAGTCGTGAAGAATATTATCCACTTTATCCACTTCTTCATACTTGGAATATTTAATCCGCAGCAGATTGTCCGCTGCCGGACGGTTGACATAAATGTAGACATATTTATTAATGGCAGCACTTAAGATAAATCCACCATACTTAGAATAATAAGATGGCAAATCCGTTCCACCCCCACCCAAAGGAATACGTAAAGGTGCCCTTGCGAGAATCATTTTAAGCCCTCCCATTCTCTCGAAACCTTTTCAAGATCTTCTGGCCTGTCAATCCACCAGAAACCTTCATCCTCAGAAAGCCGGTATCCATAAAGGCACTCATCGTTACCAAGCATAAGAGGGAAGATATCCTTTGCAAAATCAGAAGACAGGTTGAAAGAAATGTAACTTAACACCTCTCTTTCAAGAAGATAAATGCCAGCATTAGCCCAATTGGAAAAAGCCTCTTCAGGCCTGGGCTTCTCCTGAAAAAGAACGATGCGGTCCTCTCCGTTGAGCCCCACGATCCCACTCTGGCTAACCTCATCACGATGATGCAATGCTATGGTCCCTAATCCTCCCGTAGTCTCATGAAATTGGCTGAGCCTCTTGAGGTTGCAGTGACTCAAATTATCACCGTACCAGACGATGAAAGGGCCATCAAAAAACCATTCGACATGCTTGACTCCCCCGGCTGTCCCCCAAAGCTCTTCTTCGAGAGAATAGTAAATTTTTATACCCCATCTTTCCCCATTCCCGAAGTAATTCTTTACCATTTCAGGAAGGTGATATAAATTAACCATGATTTCCTTTACTCCAAATCTGCTTAACCATTCAATGGTATGTTCGAGGATTGGTTTTCCACCGATGGGTATCATACACTTGGGGATATTTTCGGTTAGGGGCCGGAGGCGGATGCCTTTACCCGCGGCGAGAATCATTGCCTTCATTTTTTAGTCTATTTGATCTGCTTAGCGTATTTTGCCAATTTAGTTTATTAGGACTAAAAAATTTATGGTCTTTCTATTTTATCTCTTGGATTCTGATGGGGCAGTTTTGATGGGCGGATCGATAGACAGCCTCGATCATCCGGTTCGCTTCAAGACCATCCTTTCCATTACCCAATGGCTCGCGCCTTTCGATGATCGCAGAAATAAACTCCTTCCATTCCATCTCCCACGAAATATCCGGACCAGGGAATTGAATGATTTCCTCATCAGGCGGTCCTCCTGCATAGCAGGAGGAATGGTTATTAGTTATATGTTGATTGGTTATTGGACGCCCTTCCTTATTAACAAATAACTCATAACTATTAACTTTTTTTCTCCTGCCAATGTGGAGTGTTTCCGTACCATAACTTCCACCGAGGCCATCGATGATTAGGTATCCGGCTTCGCCATAGATCTCAAAAGTAAAGCGGTTCTTCCACTGCGTCCAGCTCGTATGCATCGAAGCGATTTGACCTTTTGCGGTCTTAAATAAGGCAAAAGCGTTATCTTCTACCTCCATGTCCCAATAATTAGTTGAAATGGTCCCAAAAGCCTCTTCGAAATCTCCGAGAAACCACCGAAAGAGATCCACCAGATGAACTCCCTGATCCAATAGTTCGCCACCGCCGCATATCTCTCTATTGGCCCGCCACTCTCTTTCATAGCCGGATCTCCCTCCATGGCCATAGATAGCCCGAATGAACATCAGAGGACCAATAGCTCCTTGGCTTGCAAGCTCATGGGCCTTCCAAATGGCAGAGTGATAACGGTGGTTAAAACCCGTTTTCAAAATAACGTTTTTATTTCTTGCCGCCTCGAAAATCACAATAGACTCTTCCAAATTTCTTCCAAGAGGTTTTTCACAAAGGATATGGATATCTCTTTGAATTGCAGCTAAAGCGATCTCCTTAAGATATTTATTGGGGGTGGCAACAATGACTGCACCCAATTTCTCTCTTGCCAACATCTCCTGCCCGTCTTGATAGACTCTTTCATTTCCATCGCCAAACTCCCTCAATAAGGATTCCGCATTGGAAATGAGAGGATCAGCTAAACAGCAGAGAGAGCTCAAGTGGTCCTCTTTGATGACTCTTGCCCTTTTGTTCCCTATCAAGCCACAACCAACAATTCCGACACGAAAAGATGTCAAAAGCACCTCGTTAAAGGTAATTCGTTACTGGTTATTTGTTTTAGGAATTCGGTCCTAACTTTGATCTCGCAAGATAGTTGATATATCCATTTAATAATACAAGAGCTTTTGAAATCAATTCCCTTCCTTTTTCATAATCACCATCCTTGATCAATCCCTCGTCTTTGGATGTGATTAACTGATCCATTAATTCATGCAATGATCCACGGCTATGTCTACAGAACTGGATATTTTCTTGATAATGATAACGCCCAAATCCTTCTGCTATGTTATGAGTCGTAGACCTTGCTGCTCTTTTCATATCATCAATCAATCCAAATTTCTCATCGTTTGGATATGTTTTCAACAGTGCTGTGACAAAGCGGCGCACTTCGACACAAGCTTTCCAACATTCCAATTCCTCAAAGCTCTTAAAGCTTTCTTTCTTTTTTTCCTTCATACAACGAGCATATAACGAATAACTGACAAAGTTCAGGACATCGTTCACTAAATTAGCATTCAGAACATCGTTCACAATCAAACGTTTTAAGCTGTTAAAAGCCTTGATATACCTGAGGTATAAGTTTATCCGGTTTGTCATTCCGGACTTGATCCGGAATCCAGTGTTTTTCTGGATTTCTGCTTTTGCAGGAATGAGAGGCCTCGCATGATTTATGTCGCTATTGAACGGTGTCGTGACCATTATTTCTGTGAACAATGTTCTGAACGTTGTCAAATAACCAATAACGGATAACTATTAATCCAGGTCTTTGATCAAAGGTTTGATCGTAAAGGGATCAAGACGCCGAAGGGTATAAAGAGGTGTGGCGTTGAGCTCATCCGCCTTACCCGCCCACTCCCTCCAGGGGTCATAAGGAGCGGCAATCAATTTACCTGTTAATTTCCCTGAAGCCTCTGAAGCCAAAAAAACAGCCAGGCTTGCGGCGATTTCAGGTGAGACTGCGCCAGCACCCGTTTCACGGGCCTGTTTGATCTTATCGAATAGTATCCCTGCACGACGGCCAGCGGCCAACACTTCATCTTGAAGCCGAGTATCTACCAAACCAGGTGCAATGACATTGACTTGGACGTTGAACGGCTTAAGCTCTTCGGCAAGCGTATCTGCCAGGCGAACCACCCCCGCCTTAGTGGCTGCATAGGAAGAAAAATTTGGTAGAGGGGTAGTAGCCCCCCCGCCACCCAATAAAATTATCTTGCCTTCACGCCTTTGAATAAAATGAGGAATAATTGCACGACAAAGGTAAAATGGTCCGAGCAGATTAACCTCTGCACCCCGAATCCAGGCCGATATGTCAATATCAGCGGTTGGACCAATCGGTCCATAAATTCCCGCAGAATTGACAAGAATATCTACACGTCCATCTTCCTGGATAGCTGTGTCAATCAACTGTTGTACTTGATCCCACTTTGAAACATCGGTAGCCACCACTTTAGCCGCCCCGCCGGCCTGCTGGCAAATCGCAGTTGTTTCTTTTAGTTCCCTCTCCGTCCGGGCTGCGAGAATTAATCGAGCCCCTTCCTTAGCAAAGGCAAGAGCGATGGTTCGTCCGATTCCACGTCCTGCACCCGTGATGATAGCTACACGACCTTTCAATACATCTTCCATTTTGAGATCCTCCTTTAATTAGCGCCCAATCCCGAAGTAGCGGAACCCAGCTTTTGATATGTTTTTTGGATCTAATAGATTGCGTGTGTCCAGAAAAATATTGCCTTCCATTTTTTCTCTGAGTAGATTGAAATTTAAAGAATTTATGCCAGACCACTCTGTCACCAATACGAGCGCACTGCTCCCGTTGGCAACCTGATATGGATCGGCGCACATTTGCATCGGCGGTAGACATGTGCTGAGCCCGGTCGAAGCATCACTAACCTCGGCTAGGTTGGCAAGCGGATCAAATGCCTTGACCTTGGCTCCTTGTCCGATCAGATCGCGGGCAATATCCAGAGAAATGGCCCGGCGTAATGTACTGGTTCCCGCTTTATAGGTGAGCCCCAGGATGCCAACCTGATGGTTCCTTAGGCTACCTATTAAAGCAGACAGCCTCCGGCTGACCAGTTGGGCACGGTGGGCATTGATTTCCCACACGGCATCCATCATAGGCGTTGATATTTGATGATCTTTAGCCAATTTTTGCAAAGCACGGATTTCGCGGCCGAGAGTTCCTCCTGCAAAGCCCAAACCAGGGCTCAGAAAAGCCTGTTTGCCGATGCGCTGATCCAGTTTAAGGATGTGGGCGACTTCGAGTGCATCCGAACCAAGCATCTCACACATATCGGCAATTTCGTTGATGAAGCTAATTGAAGTAGCCAGGAAGGCATTTGAAGCATGCTTGGCCATCTCTGCTGAACGGATATCTGTAAAAACGGTAGGACGTCCCAACGGCTTGTACAAAGTAGCAACACGCTCGGCTACAGCAGGATCGTTGCAGCCAATGACAAAGCGATCAGCCTGACGAAAGGTTCCCACAGCAATTCCCAACCGCAGAAACTCGGGCACATAAGCCACTCCACATGCATGAGCAGGTGCAAGGCTTCGGACAACCTTGGCCAAGTCCTCGCTTGTGCCAATCGGGACCTGGGCCGTAACACACAAAACGATATCGCCGCGCACATGCCGCCCAATGTTTTCAGCAATAGTATAAATTGAAGACAGGTCAGAATCATCGTTTGCGTCCATTGGGGTATCGGTACAAATAAAGACGAGCTCTGCCTTGGCGAGTCCTTCTGAATAGTCGGTAGTGTAGTGGAGTCGGCCAGCCCTCAGGTTCCGCTGAATAATCTCCGGCAAATCCGGCTCATGCACCGGAGTTTGCCCGGCGTTTAACATTGCCGCCGTTTTCTCATTACAAACCCCGTAAACGTTATTCCCAAGGTCAGCTAGGCAAGCGGAAACCACCGCGCCTTGATGCCAGATACCCGTTATGCAAATATTCGCCATAATCACCGTTTTGGAGGTCTATTCTATTTCCCGGTGCCAGCTACAACCACTCCAACAGTTTTAAATAAAATTTTAAAATCGAGCCAGAGCGACCAGTTGTCAATATATTCAAGGTCCATTTTCACCCATTCATTAAAGTCGCTTACCGCATTCCTTCCGTTTACCTGCCAGAGACAAGTAATTCCTGGTTTGACACTTAGCTTCCTTCGATGGAAGCTTTCATATCGAGCCAATTCGTAATGAAACGCTGGTCTTGGGCCAACCAAGCTCATATCGCCTTTTAGAACACTCCAGAGTTGGGGAAGTTCATCAAGGCTATATTTCCGTAAAAATTTTCCGACCTTTGTAATCCTTGGATCATCTTTAATTTTAAAAACAGGACCCTTCATCTCGTTTTGAGCCATTAACATTTCTTTTTTGGCATCTGCGCCTTCAACCATCGTCCGAAACTTCCAGCTATGAAAGGGTTTCTTATTAAACCCAATGACATTCCATTTATAAAAGATCGGACCTTCTGAGGTTAATTTTAAAAGGACGGCTATGATAATGAAAAATGGGGAAAGGACAATCAACGATATCCCTGAAACGAGAATATCGATCCACCTCTTTAAATAGAGAGACCATTCATTATCTGGAATGGTTGTAAAGCTGATAATAGGCAGCCCATAGACTTGATCGACAGTTACCTTTTTCGCTAATTTCCCAAAAAAATCGGAATTTAATCGGATCTGAACCCCTTCTCGTTCACAGGTTTCAAGAACCTCCTCGACTCTACCTATCTCAATACCTGATGCGCATACAATCACCTCTTCCACCGGATATTGATGGAGGATCTTTTCGATCTCCGAATTGTTACCAAGAATCCTTTTCCCATAGATCTCTTCACCAGGAGATGCTCCATTCTCCGCAACCAATCCCATGATATCGAGCCCCCATTCGAGATTCTTTTCAACCGTTTCAATAAAATTCTTTGCCTGGACTCCAGAGCCGACAACCAAAATCTTTTTTCTATCTTTCCCTCTCTTTCTTATCTCTTTTGCGATTTTAAAAAGGATTATCTTTTCGACAGCAAGGCTCAGGAAGTTTATAATTAAAAAGGCTCCAATATAGGTTCGTGGAATGTATTCGAAACGCAAGAGAAAGTCCACCGCCAAAAGGATGAGGGTGCCGATCAATGAGGCCTTTGCCACAAGCTTTATTTCATGTTGAATGGATGTAAACCTCTGGTAAGTATAAGCGCCCAACTTCGTGAGAATAAGAGTCCAGATGATCGCAAAAACCACAATCTT
>Ga0194125_10012910_pt1 | contig 10936 bp, 5 predicted proteins | sample TA2KigC250mmetaG_FD_148626 | JGI IMG/M metagenome (GOLD analysis project Ga0194125, IMG submission 148626) | Freshwater microbial communities from Lake Tanganyika, Tanzania - TA2015034 Kigoma Deep Cast 250m | ecosystem: Environmental > Aquatic > Freshwater > Lake | place: Tanzania: Lake... | reverse complement strand
GGGGCGGGCTACGAGGGCCGCGTCTCCGACGCGGGATGCTCCTGCCCCGGAGGGGCGGGCTACGTGGCCCGCGTCTCCGACGCGGGATGCTCCCGCCCCGGAGGGGCGGGCTACGTGGCCCGCGTCTCCGACGCGGAATGCTTCCGCCCCGGAGGGGCGGGCTACGTGGGCCGCGTCTCCGACGCGGGATGCTCCCGCCCCGGAGGGGCGGGCTACGTGGCCCGCGTCTCCGACGCGGAATGCTTCCGCCCCGGAGGGGCGGGCTACGAGGGGCGAGGAGCCGCCTGAAGGCGGGACTCCGAACTCAGGGAAGCTCACGACGCTGTTCCGGCCCGAGGGCGGGCGCTTCGTGGGCGACGTGGACCTGCACTGGGATGCGGACAGGCTGCTCTTCTCGATGCCCGGGCAGAACAAGCGCTGGCAGGTCTATGAGCTGGAGTTCGGAGTGCGGCCTTCAGGCCGTACCGAAGGAGACGGGCTGAAGCCCGCACTCCAAACTGACGGGCTGAAGCCCGCACTCCAAACGAAGGTGCGCGAGCTGCCGCTGATCATCCAGCCGGACGTGGATAACTACGACGCCTGCTACCTGCCCGACGGTCGCATCCTCTTCACCTCCACCGCCTGCTTCACGGGCGTCCCATGCGTCACAGGCTCCTCCCATGTCTCCAACATCTACCTCCACGACCCCGCCGACGGCAACATCCGGCGGCTGACGTTCGAGCAGGACCACGACTGGTGTCCCACGGTGCTCAACAACGGCCGCGTGCTCTACCTCCGCTGGGAGTACTCGGACATCCCGCACTACGTCTCCCGCATCCTGTTCCACATGAATCCCGACGGCACGGAGCAGATGGAGTTCTACGGCAGCAACTCGTACTGGCCGAACGCGAATTTCTACGCGAGGCCGTGCCCGAACCACCCGACGCGGTTCGTGGGCATTGTGGGCGGGCACCACGATTCGCCGCGGATGGGCGAGCTAGTGCTGTTCGACGTGGCGCAGGGCCGCCGCGAGGCCGATGGCGTGGTGCAGCGCATCCCGGGCCGCGGCAAGACGGTCGAGCCGAAGATACTCGACGGCCTGGTCGGCGGCTCGTGGCCCAAGTTCCTCCACCCGTGGCCGCTCAGTGACAAGTACATCATCGCCGCCTGCAAGCCCACGCCCCAGTCGCGCTGGGGCATCTACCTGGTGGACACGTTCGACAACTTGCTGCTGCTCAAGGAGGAGCCGTTCTACGCGCTCCTCGAGCCGATCCCCTTCAAGAAGACACCCAGGCCGCCCGTCATCCCCGACAAAGTGAAGCTCGACCGCAAGGACGGCGTGGTCTACATGTCCGATGTCTATGCGGGCGGCGGGCTGCGGGACGTGCCGCGCGGCACGGTGAAGAAGCTGCGGCTCTTCACCTATCAGTTCGCCTACCACGGCATGGGCGGCCAAGTGAACCGAGTTGGCCTCGACGGCTCGTGGGACGTCAAGCGCATCATCGGCACCGTGCCCGTCGAGCCCGACGGCTCGGCCTACTTCCGCATCCCGGCCAACGTGCCCATCTCGCTCCAGCCGCTCGACGGCGAGGGCAAGGCGCTTCAGCTCATGCGGAGCTGGATGGTCGCCATGCCGGGCGAGACCCTCTCGTGCGTGGGCTGCCACGAGAGCCAGAACAGCTCGCCGCCGAACCGCCAGGCCCAGGCCTTCACCAAGCCGCCCGCCGACATCACGCCCTGGTATGGCCCCACGCGCGGCTTCTCCTTCAAGCGCGAGGTCCAACCCGTCCTCGACTACTACTGCACCGGCTGCCACGACGGCACGAGCCAGCCCCTGGCCGGGGGGAAAACGCTCCCGAACTACACCGACCAGCCCGAGGTCCACCCCCAGGCCCGCGACAAGGGCTACAACAGCGGCACGCGCTTCAGCCCCTCCTACATTGCCCTCCGCTCCTACGTCCGCGGCCACACCATCGAGAGCGACATCCACCTCCTCAACCCCTGCGAGTTCCACGCCGACACCACCTTCCTCGTCCAGAAGCTCAAGAAGGGCCACCGCGGCGTCGCCCTCGACCCCGAGGCCTGGGACCGCATCATCACCTGGATTGACCTCAACACCCCCTACCACGGCACGTGGCACGAGATCGTCGGGATGAATCGCGTGCAGGGCCAGCGCGACCGCCGCCGCGCGATGGACAAGCTCTACGCCGGCCTCGACGAGGACCCCGAGGCGGTCTACGGCGTCACCTACAAGCCGCCCGACAGCTTCGTGCCACGAGCCGCGAGCCGCGAGCCGCAAGACCCCTCACGCCTCACGCCTCACGCGTCAGGGTGGCCCTTCGATGCCAAAGAAGCCAAACGGCGCCAGGAAGCCGAAGGCCCCGTCGAGCGCTCCATTGACTTGGGCCAGGGCATCAAGCTCGACCTCGTGCGCATCCCCGCCGGCGAGTTCCTCATGGGCGATGCCGCCGGCGACGCCGACGAGCGGCCCGTCACCCACGTCAAGCTCCAGCAGCCCTTCTGGATGGGCAAGCTCGAGATCACGAACGAGCAGTTCGCCCTCGCCGACCCCCGCCACGACAGCCGCCTGGAGACCGGCGACTTCCTCCAGTTCAGCGTCCAGGAGCGCGGCTATCCCACCAACGGCCCCCGCCAGCCCGTCTGCCGCGTCAACTGGCACCAGGCGATGGCCTTCTGCCAATGGCTGGCTGAGAAGACGGGGCAGGCCTTCACCCTGCCCACGGAGGCCCAGTGGGAGTGGGCCTGCCGCGCCGGCACCTCGACCCCCCTCTACTACGGCGCGGTCGAGACCGACTTCGCCAAGCTCGCCAACCTGGCGGACCGCACGCTCCGCTTCGTGGACACCTTTGGCTGGGGCCTCCCCTCGGGCGCCGTGCCCCCGTGGCGGCCCGCCATCGAGAGCGTGGACGACCGCTTCAAGGTCGCGGCCCCCGTCGGCTCCTTCGCGCCAAACCCCTGGGGCCTCCACGACATGGCCGGGAACGTGTGGGAGTGGACGCGGAGCGCGTACCGGCCCTATCCGTATGATGAGAGCGACGGGCGAAACAGCGTCATTGCCGATTGCCGATTGCTGATTGCCGATTTCAATCCCCAATCGGAAATCGGAAATCGGAAATCGGAAATCGCACAACGCCTCGTTGTGCGTGGCGGTTCTTGGTATTGCCGCCCCCACTTCGCCCGCTCCTCCTCCCGCCTCACCTATCCCCCCTGGCAGCGCGTCTACGACGTCGGCTTCCGCGTCGTCTGCGCCGACCCCCAGAAGCAGCCGTCCAGGGCAGCAAGATAACGCTCATCCCCCGAAGCGACCTCCGGGGCGGTCCAGACAAATGTGGCTCAGGGGAGAGGCCAAGAGTTCGACGACGACGAGGACGACGACGAGCACGAACGGCAGGCCGGATGACCTCCCTCGGAATCGGGGCCAGCCTCAGGGGGGCGCCCCCCTGCCTCCTGCCGACTGCCGACTGCTCTCTTGGCATCTTCCCCCTCCACCCTCACAAAGGCAATACCCCCTGGAAATAGGTACACGGGTTTTCCTCCCGCCATCGGGAAGCCGCAAGACATGTCCATGCCTAGACTTATGGCGCTGAAACGCTCTCCCCAATCTGCGCCCGTTTTCCGGCCGTTCGCCCCGCTTCGCGCGCCCTCTCTCCCCCCAGTACAACGAAATTCCGGGCCGATCATGAGCGGCCTGAGACTGAAAAAAAAGCGGCTCGTCCGCCTGGAGTGGTCTCTTGCCGCGACGGAAAAGGGGACATTCTACTTTTTTCGGACGCGACGTCGGCGATCTATCTATCATTAGCCCGCATTTCTCACCAGCAGGCCCAGCTCCGAAGGAGCGATAGGGTGTAGCCGGCGGCGTAAGCCGCCGGAAGGGGGTAGCAGAGGCGCCAGCCCCGTCGGGGCGGCACCCGCGGTCTGTCGTGCCGCCCCGTCGGGGCTGGGGGGCTCTCGCCTGCGATCCGGCGGCTTACGCCGCCGGCTATAGCCTTACGTCCCTTCGGGACTTCGTAGTTGGTGAGAAATGCGGGTTAGACGTCGCAGTCGCTTACGTCATCACCGCGGCAAGGTGACCAATAAAGTAGAATGTCCCCTTTTCCCCCTTTTCCCCTCGCGGGTCTACTCTAGGCTGCCAGGTCGGATGCCGCGGAGGAAGGAGCCGAGAGGGCCGAGGAGGTTGCCATAGTCGGCGTCCTCGCCGCCGATGGGGCGGCCGCGGGGGTCGGTGCCCGCCGGCCGACGGGCCTCGACGCCGTCGTAGGCGTTGTCGTGGAACGTCGCGAGGCCGAAGTTCTGGTTGTCGCACCAGTTGCTCGGAGCGGGGTCGTAGAGGCACCAGTGCTCGACGCCAACGACGAAGCGGACGCCGTCGTCGCCGCGGAGCGCGAGGAGCGACTCGTAGTGGCGGATCATGTCCCGCGCGCGGTCGGCCTGGGTCGGGCGCGGGTAGGGGTAGTTGCCGTGCTTCCACATCTCGACGTGCATGCCCGGCTTGAGGAAGGCCGTGTAGTCGCCGGGGACCTCCACGGTGTCCCATCGGGCCGACTTGACTCTTGGATAGGGATAGGGCTTTCCGAGGCGCTTGTAGTTCTCGGCCAGGGCGGGGCAGTCGGGGAAGGCGATGGTCTGCGCCAGGCGGAAGACGTAGCGGAGCTTGGGGCACGTGATGAAGGTGCTGCCCCGGGCGGCATCGTGGCGGAGCGAGGCAATCTCGGCCTTGAAGTAGCATGGCGAATCGGGGTCCGCCGTCAGGTAGTCGGCGACCACGAGCGGCTTGCCGCCCGCGTTGTAGATGCGCAGCGCGTCCTTCGCCGCGGGCACGCTCACCCAGAAGCCGTCCACGTGCGGCGCAATGGCCTTGTAGACGAAGTCCGGCCCGTTGTAGAGCGGCAGCAGGAGCACCGGGTGGGGCGCCTGGGCAAATGCCTTGGCGAGGATGCTGCCGTAACGGGCGGCGAAGTGGGCGACGAAGTCGTCGAGGTCCTTGCGCACAGCGGGATTGGTGAATGACTTGTCGAAGCCCACGGAACGGGTGCCCGGAGCGAGGACGCCCTTGCCGTTCTCGTCGAGGAGGCCCGTGCCCGAGCCCCAGGCGTTGGTGCCCTTGAGGAGGTCGCCCGACGAGGTGTCCCAGGTGGTATAGGCAGTTCCCCAGGAGGCGTTGAGCTTCGCTATGTCGCCCGCGTAGCGTTCGCGGAGGAAGTCGCGCAGGGCGTACTTGGCGTGGAGCCGTGGCTCCTCGTAGACGATCTCCTTGCCGTCGCGCGCGGCCTTGGGATGACAGGGATTCTGGGAGAGGACGACGTAGCCCATGTGGTCGTGGGTGAGGCTGTTGAGGCCGAAGAGGTAGTCGGCCTCTTCGGGGATGAGCGCCCAGCACCACGGCCCCGTCGCGTCGGCCTGCTTGCGCACCATCTCGAGGTAGCCCTTCTCGAAGGCAGGGTCGAAGACGTCGGGCTGGAGGCCCTGGTAGAGAAGGCTCTTGCTGCCGGGTGGGAAGACGGCGCCGGCGTAGACGTTTTTGGCGCGATAGGGGCGGTCGGGGCGTGTCACCCAGCCGCCGAGCGCCCAGGTTGGCTCCACGGGCAGCCGGTCGGCGAGGGCGGGAGCCTTCGCCACGTATTGATAGGAGTATTGCCCGGCGGCATTGAAGCCCCAGGAGCGGAGGCGCTCGGTCGTCGCCTTCGCCCAGTTGCCGAGGAAGTCGCCCGGCCCGCACTTCCGTGCGATAACCTCCACGAGGTCCGGGCGGTCATACGCCTGGTTGAGCACGGGGGCAATGGCGAAAGCCTGGCGCACGACGGCCTTGACGTACCAGCGCGCCACCGCGTCGCCCGGCAGCTTCACGGCCTCGAAGTCGGCGGGGAAGCCTTCAGCCATGTCCCACCAGGTGATCCGATTCGCCGTTGGGCACTCCCACTTCCCGAAGCCGTTCTCGTCGGGCGCCATGTAGTTGCCCGCGTCGAGGTCATAGCCGCCCCCACCGGAAGGGGCCTGGACCTTGTGCGGGCGGCCGGTGCCATTGAGCGGCTTCCAGCCGCCCTTCGTCGAGTAGAGCCATTCGAGGCGCCCGCCCTTCCCCAACGTGTCGAGCCAGAAGTAGGTGTAGTTGGGCCTGAAGCGTGACGAGCCGAGATAGAGCGCGTCGCCCGCCGCCTTGAGCGTGTTGCCGCTCGCGGGGTGCACGACATCGCGTGAGAGTGGATTCTCGGCGGCGGCGGCCAGATTCGGCGAGAGCGCCCCGCCTGCTTCCACAAACACGCCGTCGTAGGCGAGGAACCCGCCGCTCCCGCCGTAGTCGGCCGTGTCGGTCTTGCTCACGGCCCGGATGAAGATGCCATGCCCCTCGGGCGTCACGAGCCACCAGCGGGTGCCGAGCTTCTCGAGGTGGAAGGCGTCGCCTGGCTTGCCCTTCACGCTCAGCCAGCCGCCGAACTTGTCCACGGACTCCTCCGCGGCGGCTGCGCGGCCCGCCAGCGCGAAGACAATGGCGACGAGCAACGCACCCTTCATGCGCGCACTCCTTTCGTGCAGCTCGCGTCAAGCGTAGCCGCAAGGCAGGCGGGAATCAAGTTGCACTGCCGCCGAGCAGCCGGGATAATGGGGCCATGCGAAGAAGCCTGATGCCCCTGGCGCTTGCTGCTGTCGCCGCCCTCTCCGCCCCCGAGGAGCCGCGCCGGGCGAAGCTGCCCACCAACCTGCCGAAGACCGCCACCCGCTTCTACGACATTCAGGGCGAGTGGGAGCACTCGAGGGCACCCGGGCCGTGGACGTGAAGGTGCGGGGCGTGAGGGAGTGACCGCGAGCGAAACACCGTCACAGGGGAACACCATGCGCGACATACGCATCGCCGCCGCTCAGTTCGAGGCCAGGGACGCCGATAAGGACTACAATTTCAGCCGCATCGAGGCCCTGGCCCGCCGCGCCGTGGCCGAGAAGGCCGAGATCGTGAGCTTCCACGAGTGCTGCATCTGCGGCTACACCTTCCTCCAGGACCTCAGCCGCGAGCAACTCGACGCCCTGGCCGAAGAAGTGCCCGACGGGCCGAGCACCCAGCGCCTCATCGCCCTCAGCAAGTCCCTCGGCGTCCCCCTCCTCGCCGGCCTCCTCGAGAAGGACGGGGGGAAGCTGCACAACTGCTACGTGGCCGTGGCCCCCGAGGGCTTCGTCACCAAGTTCCGCAAGCTCCACCCCTTCATCAGCCCGCACCTGACGCCGGGCGGCGGCTACGTGGTGTTCGACCTCTGCGGCATCCGATGCGGCATCCTCATCTGCTACGACAACAACCTGGTCGAGAACCCCCGCATCACCACGATGCTCGGCGCCGAGGTCATCTTCGCCCCCCACGTCACCTGCGGCGTGGACAGCCCCATGCCCGGGCGCTCGCGGATTGACCGGAAGCTCTGGGACAACCGCGAGCGCGACCCCGTGCCCCTCCGGATGGCCTTCACCGGGCCGTCGGGCCGCGCCTGGCTCATGCGCTGGCTCCCCACGCGGGCCTACGAGAACGGCGTCTACTACATCTTCACCAACGCCGTGGGGGTGGACGCCGACACGATCAAGACCGGCAACGCGATGGTCATAGACCCCTTTGGCGAGATCATCGCGGAGAGCACGGCCCTCGGCGACGACGTGGTGGTGGGCCTGTGCACGCCGGATAAGCTTGTGCTTGCGAGCGGCCGCCGCTACCTCAAGGCCCGGCGCCCCGACCTCTACAGCAAGCTCGTCGAGCCCCTCCCCGAGGGCCAGAAGCCCGAGGTCCTCCCCGGCTGGCGGCTGAGGAGCAAAGGCTAACGGCTCGAGAGTATGGCCCCCAGTTCTGGTAGGTGGACACTCCACGGGGAAAAGACACCCGCTGTCTCTTGTGCGCAGCACCCGGCTAAGTACAACGCCCCACAAATAAGGGGACAAAATGGCCGTCCCGAAGGGACAGCAGTGGGTAGCCGGCGGCTTCAGCCGCCGGAGCGCGGCGTACCCACGGCCCAGTCCCGAAGGGACGGAAGACGGCTAACGGGAGGGGGCGAGGGACACGTTTCTGCCGTCCCTTCGGGACTTCTCTACTTTTGACTCACGACTCCGGCGGCTGAAGCCGCCGGCTAGCCACTCTGCTCCCTTCGGGAGCAAGACATCGAAGCGCCCGCGATTTTGTCCCCTTATTTGTGGGGCGTTGTACTAAGGACAGCGGGTGTCTTCTCCCCGCGGCGAAGACGTGAGCGAGCAGGCTCGCGCCACCAGAGGTCATCGGGGCATCGGCATCCGCTCCGGGAAGAGCGACTCCAGCCCCGTCCCGTCGAGGCGGACGCGGCATAGCTTCTTGGCGTCGTGGACGAAGTAAAGGAACGTGTTATCGAGGGCGGCAGGAAGCATGTCCCACCGGCGGCCCGTGGCGCCCTCCGGCAGGCTGACCAGCCGCGACCCGCGCGAGGTCAAGTCCTGCACGTAGAAGCACGCTTCTCCCGGGCGGTAGCTGTCCGGGTAGCGCGTCGCGCGCCCGGGCGACCAGACGAGCTTGGTCTCGTCCGGCGTCAACTGCGGGAGCCACTTCTTCAGCGTCAGCGAGGCGGGCCAGCCGAGCCGCCGACGCTCCCCGCTCGCGACCTCGAGGAGCCAGAGGTCCAGCGGCCCCTCCCCGTCCCGCGCCGGATAGAGGAGCCAACGCCCGCTGGGCGAGAACATGCAGCAGTGGCGCAGCTCCCCGATCGGCTCGTCAATCCGCCCGAGGCGCGAGCCCACAGCGTCTTGGGCGGTAACCAGGTAGAAAGCTCCGCCCAGAGCGCCCGGCTCCGTGGCATCACGGAAGACGAGGGCAAAGCCCCGTCCCTTCGGGTCCCTGGCCAGCCGCCACTCGCGCGGCGCGCCATCGCTCGTCGGGGCCTCTTGCACGATCGTTCCCTTGGCGGGGCCGACGCGCTCGATGGTGCCAGTCGCCACCACGCAGCGGAACTCCCCCGTCGCGCCCCAGGTCTGGAAGATCCTCCCGCCCGCGCTCCAGTCCTCGCTCTCCACCCCGATCACCCCCTCCTCCTTCCATCGTATCCGGGACCCGTAGTGGATGGCGGGGTGCCTCACCTCGCGGGCCTCGCCCGTCAGCGTGTCAAAGATGCCGAGGTCCTCGGCGTGGCCGACGTCGGCTCCGGCCAGCCTTAGCCGGGCCTCGCGCAGAGGCCCCGGGTAAACGCAGTAGGCAAGGCAGCGCCCTCCCGGCGACCAGTCGCATTCACCTGGGAAACGGAGGGCGCTCTGCTGGAAGCGACTGAGCCGCCATGCCTGGCCGCTCTCGGTATTCAGCACGTAGCAACTGCAAGGGTGGAGCGGCCACGCCTTGAAATGCACGACGAATGCCACGAACCGCCCGTCGGGCGAAAGCCGTGGCTCGGAAACCGCCGTGGCATCGCCCGGCCCCAAGAGGAGGCTGGGGACCACGAGGATCAGCGGCACGACCGACGCGGCGCACAGCACGGCCAGCCCCACGCAGACGCCGGTCCTCAGCCGGGCCAGCGCCCTCGCCCACGCGCCCGCGGGGGCCGCGAACCGGGCAGGGAATGCCAACGCAGCCGCGGCGAGCAGCCACAGCGTGGCCAACGCTCCTGCGAGGGCCTTCGTCCCGTGTCCCCCGCCCTCGCTCAGCGACAGGTCGAACGGGTAGCGCATGAGAAAGGGAGGAAGGATGCCGAGCAGCAGCGCAAGGGGGATGGCCGCCCGAAGCTGCCCAGTCGCCGCCGACGCAAAGAAGGCGCCGCCGAAGCCCACAACCACCCAGAGCCAGCCGGCGTCCAGCATCCCCACCCATTCCGTCAGGCACTCCCACGAAGGAAGCCACAGCAGCGAGAAGGCGGAGGCTCCCACGCTCAGGGCCAGCCAGGCCCCGAAGCAGGCCAGCCATTTCGGCGCGAGAATGGGCCATCGGGGGAGCCGGCCGCCTCGCCGGGACGCGAGGCGCGCCAGGCGCCGGTCGCCCGCGAGCGACGCCAGCGGCAGGGCCACCGCGGCGACCGCGATGGCCAGGCCCGCCGTGGCCTCCACCCAGTCGCCCGGCGCCACCCCTTGCCCGGCCGTGAGGCGGAGCACCACGGTCCACACGGCGCTCCCAAGCGCCAGCACGACGAGCGCCACCCGCACCCGCCGCCACTCCCGCGCCACGCGCTGCATGAAACGTCCCATTGCCTCGGCCCCTCTCTTATCCATAGCACCCGACGGGCCGGGTTCGTAGCGCGGGCTTCAGCCCGTATCTTCCGGGTTGTATTGCCAATCCAGGATACGGCCTGAAGGCCGCACTACGAACCCATCGCTTCCTGCAAGAGAGGCTACTTCACCTCGACAATCGCCTCCGTGAACTGGGGCAGGTCCCAGGCGCCATAGCGCACGTCCACTGGCACGATGTACCGCCCCGGCTTGGCGGCGGGCGGCACGCGCAAAGAGAGCTTCACCTCGCCATCGGCCTTGGACTTGATGGTGGCCTTCGACCATTCAGTGGCCCCCCGGCCCCAGGCCGTGGGCAGCACGGCGCGGCACGAGGCATCCAGCGCCTCGACCGAGTGGTTGGTGAAGATGACGCGGAAGGAAACCTCGCGGGGCACGGAGGCCCCGCCCACAGCCCCTGCCCCCACCTTCTGCTCGTAGGGGAAGCAGCGGCACCACTGCTCGTCCGTCCCGTAGTTCGCGTGGTCCCACGGCACGATCTCGCCGAACAGCTTCTCCCGCTCGGCGAGATTCGCCCGCATGAAGGCGATCTCCTCGTCGGTGAAATCGAACGCGGGGTCCACGTGCTCGTTGAAGATGTGGGTGGGCTTGAGCTTGCGGGTCAGCTCGAGGCAGTAGTCGAAGCCCAGGCCCTTGCCCAGCCAGTTGCGGTTGTGGGCGCAGTAGTCGTCTATGCCCGACATCGTGTAGGAGTCGCCGACGAAGAGCATCCGCAGGTCGCCGCTCTCGACGAGCAGGC
>Ga0194125_10012909_pt1 | contig 10937 bp, 8 predicted proteins | sample TA2KigC250mmetaG_FD_148626 | JGI IMG/M metagenome (GOLD analysis project Ga0194125, IMG submission 148626) | Freshwater microbial communities from Lake Tanganyika, Tanzania - TA2015034 Kigoma Deep Cast 250m | ecosystem: Environmental > Aquatic > Freshwater > Lake | place: Tanzania: Lake... | reverse complement strand
TGCTGCCGCCGCCCGCCGCGGCGGATCCGCTCAATGCAGCGCGAGCGATCGATGTGGCGACCGGTGGAGGCCGGTCCGACTGGCTGGTGGCAACCCATCCGGGAACCGGTGTGGTCGCAGTGCTCGAGCGTCCTGCGGGGCCGTTCCCGGACGGATGCACCGGGCCCGCAGGGCTGGTCCCGTCGACAGGTTGAGGAGTGCCCGCGTCGAGGGCCACTGACGGTCGGTTCGGACCCGGACTGCTAGCATGCTCGAGTTCCCCGCAAGCTTTCCAAAGGCATCGCGCTTGTCCACCCCCGCCGAGGTCTGGTCGTATCGGACCCTGATCGCCAATCTGGCGCAACGGGACCTCAAGGCCCGCTACAAGAAGAGCTTCCTCGGCTGGACGTGGTCGCTGATCAACCCGGCGGTCACCTTGGGGATCTACACGCTGGTGTTTGGCGTGTTCCTCAAGGGCACCGCGCCCGTGGCAGGCAACGGACGACTCACGAGTTTCGCCATCTACCTCTTCTGCGGGCTGGTGCTGTGGAACCTGGCGAGCGGGGTGGTCAACAACTCGATCGGATCCTTCCTTGGAGCGGGCGATCTGCTTTCCCGAACGTACTTCCCGCCCGAGGCGCCCATGGTGGCCGGTCTCACCACGGTCCTGATCCAAGGGGCCTTGGAGCTCACCATCCTCTGGGGGTTCATGATTGCGTTCGGAAATGTGTCCTGGACCTTCCTGGTCTCGATCCCGGTCATGCTCCTGGGCGCGTGCTTCGCCTTCGGGATCGGCCTCGTCCTCGGGCTTGGGAACGTCAGGTTCCGCGACGTCGGCTACCTCGTCGGCATTGGACTGCAGGTGGCCTTCTACGCCACGCCGATCGTCTACCGCCTGGACCAGATCGGTGAGCTGGCCCAACGGGTGCTGGAGTTCAATCCCCTCACTAGCTACGTGGGCGCGATGCGGGCGACTGTCTACGAACTCGACCTGCCGACTGTCAACGAGTGGCTGATGATGGGTGGCTCTGCCACAGTCAGCCTGCTCGTCGGCTGGTGGGCGTTCGGTCGCTACGCTCCACGCGTCATTGAGGAGCTCTGATCGTGAGCAAGATCATCGCCGACAGCGTGTCCAAACGATTCCGGCTCCAGACGGACCGGGCCCACTCGGTCAAGGAGTTGATCACCCGGCGCGACCGCAATGTCGCGATAGATGAGTTCTGGGCGCTGCGGGACGTCTCGCTCGAGATCCCCGAGGGCTCGATGTACGCGCTGATCGGTCACAACGGCTCCGGCAAGTCGACGCTCCTCCGTTGCATCGCCGGAATCTACCGACCCACCGAGGGGTCGGTGTCGGTGCAGGGTCGTATCTCCACGCTGCTGGAGCTCGGCGCAGGCTTCCACCCGGATCTGACCGGGCGCGAGAACGTGTACATGAACGGAACGATTCTGGGCATGTCCAAGCGTCAGATCGACAGGCTCTTCGACGAGATTGTCGAGTTCGCCGGCGTCGAGGACTTCATCGACTCCCCGGTGAAGATCTACTCCTCGGGCATGTACGTGCGGCTCGGATTCTCGGTGGCCGTCCACGTTGACCCCGAGATCCTCATCATCGATGAGGTGATCGCCGTCGGTGACCAGGAGTTCCAGAACCGCTGCTACGACCATCTCTACAACCTGCGACGGAACGGGGTGACGATCGTCGTCGTGACCCACGGGATCGAGACCGTCAGGACGATGTGCGATGGAGCCGCCTGGCTCGATCACGGCCGACTCGTCAAGTGTGGGAACGGCCCCGAAGTTGCTGCGGCGTATCTCGAGAAGGTGAACCGGGACGATTCGGAGCGGGAGGAAGCTGAGGCCGTGGGTCCGGTGGAGTCGAACAGGTTCCGATCAGTGAGCCGTGACGACGACATCGTGATCACCGGAGTCACGTTCCACGACCGGGCGGGTCGGGAGGTCGAGCACGGGATCTACGGGGAGCCGTTCGAACTCCACCTTCACTACGAGGTGGTTCGGGCGGTGTCGGACCCAGTCTTCGGATTCGGTTTCTTCTCCGAGAACGGCGTGTGGGTTGACGGGACCAACACTCAGATCAAGGGACTGAAAACCGGTTCGGTGAAGAGTCACGGCGTCGCAGTGTGTCGTTTCGACCCCTTGTTCCTTTATCCGGGCCATTACCAGGTCACCGTGGCGGTCAATGACCGATTCGTCCAGCACCTCTTCGACCGGTGGGACGGAGTCCCGCTCGTGGTGCGTGAAGGTGCTGCCCAGCCAGGTTCCGGTCTGGCGGACCTCCGGGGTGTCTGGCGTGTGTTGAGCGAGCAGGACTCGGTGGTCAATGCAGGTTGACCGCCGACGTGAACGTGCTGGGGTCATGGTGCGTCTAAGCGGAGGGTCTCCGGAAGGTGAGTTTCGTGGTTCAGGCTGAGGCAGGGAAGCGTGCGATGACGTGTTCGGTCGTCATCAACACCTACAACCGGGCGTCCAGCCTCCCGGCGACGCTGGACGGGCTCACACGCCAGACCTACGAGGACTTCGAGGTGGTCGTGGTGAACGGCCCCTCGGCCGACGGGACCGCCGAGCTCCTCAATGAGTGGTCGGGCCGGGTCCGCGTCGTCGACCTCGCTGCGGTCCACCTCGGGAAGTCTCGAAACCTCGGGATCATGGCTGCTGCCGGTGAGGTCGTGGCCTTCATCGACGACGACGCCATTCCAGAGCCAGACTGGATCGAAAGTCTCGTCGCCGCTTACGACGATCCGTCTGTGGCTGGTGTCGGCGGGCTGGTGTTCGACCACACGGGCATGGAGCTGCAGTACCGGTACTCGGTCTGCAGTCGGAGTGGCCACCCGAGGTTCGACATCTTCCCGCCCTTTGATGAGTACTTGTACCCCGGGGCTGACCCGTTCCTGTACCTGCAGGGGACCAACTGCAGCTTCCGGAGATCGGCACTCGTCGAGATCGGTGGATTCGACGAGACCATCGAGTACTACCTCGACGAGACGGAGGTGTGCATGCGTCTGGTCGATGCCGGCCACCGCCTCGTGCCGCTCGACGGAGCGGCCGTGCACCACCGGTTCCTGCCGAGCCACCTCCGGACCACGAGGACGGTCTGGACGAACCCGTACCCGGCAGTCAAGAACCGGTACTACTTTGCGTTGGCCAACTCGCGGGGCAGAGAACGGAGCATCGTTCTCGGAGACCTGTCCGAGTGGGTTCGAGGGGTGTTCGTCAACGGGTCACGTGAGCTTCAGGATTACGGTGCCAACGACGTTGAGATCGAGCGATTTCATGACCGGGTGCACGAGGGTGTGGCCGCTGGGCTGGAGCTCGGACTGCGCGCTGTCCGACAGTCGGTCGAGATCGGGCCGCCGTCGAGCTCGGAGTTCCTGAGGTTCCCAACCCTCCGTCGTCACGCACCGCCTCAACGGTTCTGCTTCGTCTCCGGCGAGTACGCGCCAGATGTGGGAGGGATCGGGCGGTTCACCGAGGAGACCGCCGTTGGTCTTGCGGGGCTGGGGCACGAGGTCCACGTGGTGACCCGCACCGAGGACCACGCCAGGATCGACGTCGAGCGCGGTGTGTGGGTCCACCGGGTCCTGGTCCGTGACCCGTACATCCCGGGTCTCGAGTCGTCGGTGCTCCGTCACAACCTCCTCCACTGTGCCGCCCTCTACGCCGAGGTGGTTCGTCTCCACGAACGGCGGCCGATCGATCTCGTGTCCGCCCCCATCTGGAACTGCGAGAACCTGCTTCTCTCACTGGATGGCCGATTCCCGACCGTCACCTCGCTGCACACCACCATTCGGAAGGTGGCCGAACTCCTTCCGTCGTGGGGAGGCAATCCGCACATTCAGGCACTAATCCGCCTCGAGCTCGACTCACTCCGTCTGAGCCCAATCCTCCAGGCCAACAGCCGAGCAACCGTCGAGGAGACGACCGGGCTCACCGACGGTCTGATCGAGCTCCTCCACTACGGCCTCACCGATGCAGCGCCGAATGCATCGCCCCTCCGGGAGGCGGGCGACGGTACGGAGTTGCTCTTCGTCGGCCGATTGGAGCGGCGCAAGGGGGTCGACGTCCTGCTCGACGCGGCGCCTGCGCTCCTGGACCGCCTGCCCGACCTCCACCTCACCCTGGTTGGTCGCGACACCACGAACACTGAGATCGGCACGACTTATCGCGAGCGCTTCCAACAGGAGCACAGTGGAGCCGAGTTTCTCAACCGCGTCCACTTCGTCGGCGAGGTAGCCGACGACGAGCTGGCTCGAAGGTACGCCGCTTGCGACGTGCTGTGCGTTCCATCGAGGTATGAGTCATTCGGGTTCGTCGTGCTGGAAGGGATGGCCCACGGCAAGCCCGTTGTCGCGAGCGCAGCCGGCGGGATGACCGACCTTGTGGACGGGAACGGGATCTTGGTGCCGCCCGAGGAGGTAGCTGACCTGGCCGAGGCCCTCGACCGGGTCCTCCGCGACCCGGGACTGCGCGAGTCGATGGGACGCCGTGGTCGCCAGCTCTTCGAGGAGTTCTGGGAACTCTCTGCTGCAATTCACCGCACGGAACAGGCATACGTGTCGTTTGCGGCGTCGGGGTCGACAGGTGAGGAGCTCTCCCCGTCAAGGCTCGCACCGGTGCTGATCGACGCCGGCCTGGATGCCGACGATGCACCCTCCGTTGCAGCCGCACTCATCGATCCGTCCAACTACCCCCACAACGTGGCCGGCGAGTTGGTCCGCCTCTTGGTCTCTGACGACCACCGCTTCGTCGATGGGCTCTACCGTTTGCTGCGCGACCGGGAACCCGAGCAGTGGGAGCTGGACGTCCAGATGGCCTTCTTGGCCCGGGGGGGATCCCGACTCGTCGTCGCCGGCGATCTCGCTGCGGACCCGTGGGCGCCATCGAGGCTCGGTGCGGGCTGGCGTCTGGAGGTTGTGCCGCTGTGGGGCCAAGCACTCGCCGATGCTGTCCGGTGGTTCATCGCAGACCCGGACGATTCGCACGTCGTGACCCGCCTCTACGAAACGGTCCTGTTCCGGACGCCGAGCTCCGACGAGCTCCGGTCGGTGGTCGAGGCCCTGCATGCTGGAGTGTCACGTGCAGAGTTGCTGCACTCGCTGGTCGTGAGCGACGAGGCTCGTGCCAAGCAGGTGCCGACCGGTTGGCTGAGCGAGGTGGTGGGGCCTCCACCGACCCCGGGCTCAGCGGGGCAAGGTGATGGCGGTGTCCGCACCGTGGGCGCAACGGCCCGCCAGCTTCGCCAGCGTCTGTCGGAACTGCGATCAGCGGTTCGCAGCGTTCCCCGGATGACGGGCCAGCTGGGCGGACTTCAGTCTGAGGTGGCGCAGGTGGAACAGCGGCTCAGCGAGCTCAGTGAGTCGCTGACCCGGTTGGCCGCGTCGGACGACAGGCCTACCGGTACCGAGGTGAGTCCTGATGCCTGGGACCGGTCGTTGGAGGTCGACCGTCTCGTGGCTGCCCGGCTGTCCGAGCTCACCTCGCAGCAGTCCGAGCTCACCTCGCAGCAGTCCGAGCTCACCTCGCAGCAGCACCAAGGTTTTGACCAGCTCATCGCATGGATCGACGTGCTTCAACGGAAACAGGAGGGCATGGCGCTCGATCTCCGTGAGCGGCTGCCCGTCGACCACGAGTCACTCGCAATTCCCGAGCCCAAGATCCTTGAGTCCAGTGGTTGGGACGAGCTGGTGAAGCGGGAGAACGGACTGGTCCGGTTGAACCTTGGGTGTGGTGAGAAGCCGAAGGCCGGCTACGTCAATGTGGACGCCCGGCCCCTCGAGGGCGTCGACGTGGTCGGCGATGTTCGCCGGTTGCCGGTGCCCCCCGGATCTGCGGACGAGGTCTGCTCGGAGCACCTGATCGAGCACTTCCGGCTACACGAACTGGAGACCGTGGTGCTGCCCTACTGGCGGAGTCTCCTGCGGCCAGGTGGCTCGCTCCGTATCGTCTGTCCGGATGCCTCGGCGTTGATCCAGTTGGTCGCGTCCGGTCGGATCTCCTTTGAGCAGTTTCGTACGGCCACCTTCGGTCTTCAGGACTACTCCGGCGACGACCACTTCGCCATGTACGACGCCCCGTCGCTCACTGAAATGCTGGAACGTGTCGGGTTCGTGCACGTCGAGGTGGTCGAGGTCGGCCGGCGCAACGTGGGGACGCACGAGATGGAACTCACCGCAGTGAATCCGGGGAACGATCGGTGACCGATCCACGGGTGGCACAGGAGCGGCAGAGCCTGTTGCTCGGTGCGCTGGCATGTCCGGTCTGTGGCGGACCGCTCACGCTCGCTGCGGCCGCTCGCCATCAGGGTCTGGTTGTCGACGCCGACCTCAGCTGTCCCTTGCACGGCGCTGTTGGCGTGGTGGAGAGCTACGCCGTCAGTTTCCGCCCCCCAGATGTCGAGCGGGCGCGCGCCCACCGCGTTCCGGCTGGTCGGGTCCGGGTCCCGGTCGGCATCGACGACGACGGCCTGGAACTCGTTGGTCGCTGGGAGTCGGGATGGGAGGGACTGCGAACGGGGCCGGGTGGGTCTCACCGGGCCGTGCTGCCGTTCCGCGGCGTCGGCATCTCGATCACGTTCTTCGCTCACAGCTGGAGCGGACGTGCGGAGTTGTGGGTCGATGATGAGTTGGTCCAGGAGGTGGACCTGTTCCGGGTCGAGACCGAGTTCGTCGTGGTGGACCTGGTCGGTTTTCCCAACGGCGGCCACCGACTGGAGGTCGTCCCGACCGGTGAACGGCACCCCGCAGCGGGGGGCGACCAGATCGTTCTCAACCGGTTCGACGTACTGCGCCGACCGGTCGACGCGCCGCTGCCACAGGTGGACCCGGTCAATCGCGGGAACGGGTTCCCTCCCCGGTTCGAGGAGCTCGTGGACCTGCTCCCAGAGGGCGGGATCGCCGTCGATCTGGGCGGTGGTGACCGGCGTTTCGGGGATCCACGGGTGTTCAACCTCGAGTACATGAGGTTCGAGCTCCCCGACTTGTTTGCGGACGGCCTCCGGCTTCCCTTCCGAAGCGGATCCCTCGACCTCGTGCTGAGCCAAGCGGTTCTGGAGCACGTGCCCGACCCCCAGCAGGCGGTCGACGAGATGCGACGGGTCTTGAAGCCGGGAGGGGTCCTCTACTGCGAGGTCGCCTTCATGCAGCCTCTGCACGCAGTGCCCTCGCACTACTTCAACGTCACGATCTTTGGGCTCGAGTATCTGCTGCGCGACTGGGACCTGCGGGAGTCGGGAACATTCACCGGGTTGCACGACACATTCGAGTGGATGGGGAGGTGCGTCAGTGCAGAGGAGAAGATCGGGAGGGAGCGACTCCAGCTAGCGCTTGAGGTGCTCGCAGAGATTGACGAGAAGACCCCATCGGAGGAGCTGCGACCGATCGCGGGTTCGGTCTACGCCGAGGCGTCAGCGCCGGTGTCTTCAATGCCTGACCCTCCTGCGGCGCCTGCCCCCGGTGTGTCAGGAATTCGTGCCGTGACTGGTCGTATCCGTCGGATCCTCGGACGGATACGACATAGGACGCAATCGCTCCTCGGACGCTGACATGACAGTCGAAATCGTCGACGTTGGGTCGCCCGAGTGAGTCCGAGCATGGCGCAGTGCAGGACAGTCCCGCCTTCTCCTGGACGAGGCCACTTGAGCGTGCCGACGCGATGCGCGGGGCCTTTTCCTCCAGCTCGTCGGGATCTCCGACATCGTCTCGGGAGCGTCCACGAACAAGCAAGACCGGCGAACCTCTCGCGAGCTGGACGACAGTGGTTCCTCCCGCTGCGGGCCAGCACTGCGGAGCGAGAATCCTGAGCATCCGGTTGTGCAGCGGAAGACCTCGGGCTGTTCCTCTTCCACGGTAAGTGGATTCGGCCGGCCCCGGGTGGCGGTCCTGGCGAACGAGTCCGTCTCGTGCCCGGCCCGCCTGCCCCGCCGAACCACGAGGATTCGGTGGGCCAGACGACCACGTCACGACCGGCTTGAGCCAACTAGTTCGCGTACCTGACCAGAGGGTCACCGCCGAATTGGCACGGCCCGACATGGATATCGCCACGATGGTCCGCCTGGCGAAGCTTCCCATTCAAACCGGGTGTAGCCCCTCGCTCTTCCTCGGAGGCCTGATCACGGGGCGAGCGGCGCTGTCTGCCAGGTCACGATCGAACTGAAGGCGCGGAGTGCCAGTGCTCCCATCATTACGCCGGAGGCGGCGACAAGCGGCATCCGAGCCGCCGCTGGCAACCGGCTTACGACTGCGGCAGCTAACGGAAATGACGGCAGGAGGTAGCGGGAATGCTCGACAGCCAGAACGGACTGAGTGCGACAATCAGGATTCCAATCGAGTAGACCCGCCAGACAGCGGGTATGCCTCTCGTCCGCCACATCACGACGAGGCCGACGAGCACCGCTGAGACCGCAAGCGTCGCAGGTACAGCCTGGGCGCCCTGCCAGGATGCGCGTTCTGTGAAGACCTTCGTCACTCCTCGGTAGATCGGTCGGAACCAGTCGAACTCGTTGTTCTATGCCTCTTGGGCCTTGACGAAAGCCAAGGGCTCCCCGATCCGAGCCCACCCGGGAGCCATGACCCCGAGCAGACCGAGCGGGGCGATCAGCGGGGCGGTCAGTGGCCGCGCCGACCAATCCCTGAGGGCAACCCTGACTCCTTCGAAGAAGCAGCACGCGATGAGTACCACGGCCGTTGATCTCGTCGTACCCGCAAGCAGCGCAGCCAGACCGGCTAACTCCCACTTCTTGCGGACGAGGAAGTACAGGCAGAACCCGGCACTGGCGATGAAGATGCCTCCCGTGTACACCATGCTGAGCGTGTACGAGGTGGGCAGGAAGCAGACCAGAACAGAGGTCGCTGTTGCGATCTCTCGGCCGAGCACTGCGCGCACGGCGAGGTACACGGCGGCCACGGCGGACCGGTTCGAGGGTGTCGAGGATGATTCGGTTGACCTCGTGTTTGCAGGTCAGACCACCGAGCATCTGTGGGCCCACGAGCTCACCGGGTTTCTGTTGCAGGCCCACCGCGTGCTCCATGTGGACGGTCTCCTGGTGATGGACAGTCCGAACTGATTGGTGACCGAACACCTCACGTGGACCCACGGGGGCCACACCATCGAGATCTCAGCTCCGGAGATGGGTGAACTGGTTGATCTCGCTGGTTTCGACGTCGAACGGGTGCGCGGTGTGTGGCGGTGCCGCTTCGACGACCGCGTCATGGAGCTAGAGGAGGGAGTCTCCGACCCTGCACTGGTCGTTCGCCGCATCGTCGAGGGAGGCGAACGTCCCGACGACTCGTTCGTGTGGTGGATGGACGCCGTCCGAACCGACCGGGAGCCACGAGAGCGTGAGCTGGCGGCGCGGGTCCAGCAGCTCTTCGACGCACACTGGAACACCCGAGTCTGCCGCGGGATGTGGAGCGGCCCCGACAGCGACGGACTGGATCTGGATCCGGATCGCAAACAGCTGACGGTCACCGGCCTCCCCATGATGCTGCACCCCGGACGTTGGCGGCTCACGCTCGAACTCATCGAAGGTGCCCTGTCGGACCTCCCGGGCCTCCACGTCGACATCATGGCCCCCGGCGACCAGGTGATGAACAGCTTGGACGACCCGGTGGAGGTGTCCGACCGACGCATCTCCTGGGAATTCGAGCGTCCGAACCTGGTCTTCGCCCTGATGATCCGCCGGACGGCCGACTGCGTCAGCCGTCCGGCGCGGCTTGCCATGCCCATCTCGGTGCAACCCCTCGATCCCCCTCCGGGAGCCTGATCGCGGGGTGAGCGGCGCTTTCTGCCAGGTGACGATCGAGGTGAAGGTCCCGAGCGCCAGCACCCTCCATCAACACGCCCGTTGCGGAGATCAGTGGTGTTTGACCCGTCATCGGCAGTCGGTCGACGACTACGAGCGCGGCGGTGAGCAGTTCCGTAGTCCGGTCCCAGAGTGCGACTCCGAGGCCCCCAATGAGCCCATCACTGACCGCCATGCTTTGCATGCGAGCGTCATGCAGGAAACGGAATGCAACTGCAGCCGTTGGTGTGATCTCTCGGCCGAACACTGCGCGACCGACGCGGTACACAGCGATCACGGCGGTTGCACCAACTGGAGCAGTCATTACCTATTCCGAGGATTCCCCGTCCAACGCCCTCGCCCAGTTGACCAGCAAGATGGGCCTTGGGGTCCTAGCAGGAACCCCACCCGGTGAAGCCGTTCCCGATGGAGGGCGGGCGCGTGAATCACGTCGCTGATATGGCCACGAAGAGGATTGCGAGTCCCGGCTTTGCGTAGGCGCCGAGGATCAACACCAGATCACGCTGCTGCGACGATGAGTCGAGTTGGCTCTGAATCACATCGCTCGAGTCGGCGGGCAGCCGGTGCATGCGGCGGCCGAGACCGGACGCACGGGGTGTCAGAGTGGCGCTCATCGCTCAGGGAACGATGTGTCTGCGGCGGGGCAGGCTCAGAACGCAATTGCGTCGATGGTCGACCAAGTCGTTGCGGCGTACCGCCGACCGGGTCCGGTGTCGGCTGACGACGACTGGAGCGATCGGACTCGTCGCGCACGGCTACATTCCCCTCGTGGATGGAAGACGCCGCAAGTCATCTGCCGGTGTTCAGGGCTTCCCCAGAGGGAGCCGAACGGAACCAAGCCGTTCCGCAGGGGTATCGACCTCGGAGTCAGACCCGCGCACGTCGTGGGATCTCGATCGGACGGTTCCTGCAGGGGAGACCGTCGAGCGGGGCGGCTCTGGGTCTCGCTACCTCGTTGTCGGTCCGCCCGGGCGAGTCCGTCGGCAGCGCCGAGCCGGTCGAACCGGGCTCCTCCCGGGTGGGCTCACTCGGGGGCGCAGGCTCGGTGTGCTGGGCCTCTTTCTCCTGCTCGTCGGGGTCTACGGCATCACCTCGGGAGGTCACGTGTACAACATCGACGAGGAGGTGATGTTCCAGACGA
>Ga0194125_10012898_pt1 | contig 10942 bp, 8 predicted proteins | sample TA2KigC250mmetaG_FD_148626 | JGI IMG/M metagenome (GOLD analysis project Ga0194125, IMG submission 148626) | Freshwater microbial communities from Lake Tanganyika, Tanzania - TA2015034 Kigoma Deep Cast 250m | ecosystem: Environmental > Aquatic > Freshwater > Lake | place: Tanzania: Lake... | reverse complement strand
GAAAAGATACATTATAGGGCAAAGTGGCGGAACGCGCAAAACGCAATGAAGCGGCTGGGGCATCCGGCTCAGCGCGTTGCGCTTCAACGCAGAGCAGCACCGGCGCAGCCCACTGCTCGCTGCGAGTTTGACCTTGCAGCCAGGGCCTGGGCGGCGCTCAGCGCGGGCGTCGAGCCACACCTTCTGCGACGTTCGGGCCGCGGTCGTCGGTCGTGTCAGGGCCTTTTGGAGGTGGCAACTGGCGCACTGGCGGCGCTGCAAGCTGCGCCAACTGCTGCTTTACCGCCAGCGCGACGACCTGGATACCGCGCACCAGCCAATCGCGCACCAGCGCCGACAAGGAATCGGTTGCGAGCGACAGCGCCTCGATGCTGGCGTTGAAGGTGTGGGCTGCGCCCGAGCCTGGCGCGTCATGGGAGCCGGTCTGGTTGGCGACACGGCGCTGCGCCGGCTGGCGGCGCGCCGCTGGACGGCGCGTGCGGCTGTTGGAGTAATTCACGAGACCCTCCGCGTGGTAGTGTGCGGAGGGCATTATAGAACAAAAGTTCTTCTTGTCAAGCTCGCGGGTCGTCAATCGGTGGCTGGCGCTGGCTCCTGGGTGGCCGACCTGATGGCCCGCAACGCAGCGCGCCAGACATCCAAGACGTACGCCTGCGCCTGCGGCGGCAACTGCTCCACCTCGCGCGCCAGATCGCGCACAGCCGGAGAGAAGACCGGGCCAGGCTCGGCCGGACTCAGATGTCCTGCCAGGCGCAGCACGTGCTCGGCCGGCACGCCGAAGAAGCCCGCCAGGGCGCGGCAGGTTTCGGTGCTGGGACGTTGGCCGCGCACGATCATCGAGATCATGCTCTTGTCCACGTTGGCGCGGCGTGAGGCCTCGGCCCACGAGAGGCCGCGCGCGGCGCATTCCTCGATCAGCCATTGACCCACCGGTGTTGTCGCACGCTCCGGCATACTGCCTCCACCGATCTCCAGCTCGATCCTGATGATAATGTTAACATTATAACATCACTTTGCGCGGATGTCTATTTTTGGGTGTGGTTAGTCACCATATATGCACTTGACAAGCGTGTGGTGATATAGTATGATACGAACAATAGTTCGATCAGGAGGGGCACGCGATGCCAGGTAGCACAGCCGCCATTGGTGCGTACGGCTACAAGACGATCAGGGCACGGGAGCAGCCCAGCCCGCAGCCGGCGGTCTGGCAGGCCATCGAGTCGGCATGGCTCGCGGCCCAGGCCAGTCCGCACACGCGCCGCCACTATCGCACCTCGTGGCGCATCTTCTCCGAGTTCATGGGCGCCGACTGCGACCCGCGACGCATTACCAGCGATGATGTCAACGCCTGGATCGCCAGCCTGTGGGCGCGGGGGCAGGCGGGCAACACCATCGTCTCCCGTGTGGCTGCCTGCGCCAGCCTCTTCGATTTTGTCGCCCAGCACGCGCCCGAACTCTTCACCGACCGCCACGGCCGGCTGCGCACCAACCCTTTCCGCAACGAAGCCGTCCGGCGGCCCCGCGCCCGTTCTCAGGCCGCCTGCCGTCCGCTGCCGGATGAAGCCGTACAGCGGATGCTCAACGCCATCAACGCCGACTGCTTGAGCGGCGCGCGCGACCGGGCGTTGCTGCTCACCGCGCTGCTGACCGGCTGGCAGACGGCTGCCCTGTTGAGTCTGCGATGGATTGGGCGGCGAGATGCCGGGGAGGGGGAGGCTGTGGAGCTGTGGCAAAGCAGCGCGGCCCAGGAATCGCCCGCGCCTCTGCCGCCGGCAGTCGAAGCTGCGATTCGCCACTATCTGCGTCTGGCCGGCCGCTGGCCTCTGACCACCGCGGAATTCGTCTGGCTCCCACTGCGTCGCGATGGCATCGTCAATTTCGGCCGCGCGCGATCCGATCCCCAGCGGCCTATCAGCGGCGGTCAGGCCAACAACATCCTGCGCCGGCGGCTGCGGTTGGCCGGAGTGCCCCAGCCGGAGCAGTACCACCTGCGCGACCTGCGCCACACCTTCGCCCGCAAGTACCTGGCCGCGGGCGGCGAGGCCGGCGGCCTTGGGCAGCGCCTGCGGCACGCGCAGCCATCCGTCACGCAGCGCTACCTGGCGCGCCTGAACCGTCCCGTTGACGACGACGCGCTGGTGGCCGGCTGGGTCTGAATGGCTGCCTGAACCAACTGCGGACGAAGGTCACGCTTGAGGTTAAGGTCAAGGTTGAGGATGAGCTCGACCTCAGCCTTCACCACAACCTTAGCCTCAGCCTTGACCTGTGCCCAACCGAACCGACACCTGATTGAGAGACTGTCCATGAGCCAGATCCCCACCTTTGACTACGACGCACTCGATACGGCGACCAGTACGCTGGTGCAGCAGCGCACCGATGAGATCAAGGCGCTGATGCGCCGCACTGCGGAGGACATCATCGCCATCGGCCGCAAGCTGGCGGAAGTGAAGGAGCACTTGGGTCACGGTCGCTTCCTGGACTGGCTGGCCGCCGAGTTTGGCTGGCATCGTTTCACTGCCAATCGCTTCATGCAAGTGGCTGAGGTGTTCGCGGATCTTGAAATGTCACAAATTGTGACATTTGCTCCATCGGCCCTTTACCTCCTGGCTGCGCCATCCACGCCCGAGACCGCCCGCGCCGAGGCGCTGGAGCGGGTCGCGACAGGGGAGGCCATCACCTATAGCCAGGCGCGCGCTATCATCACCCGGCATCAGGCGTTCCCCATGACGGCCGGCGATCCGACGGGGACGGCCGGGGCCGCGCTGGCGGCGTTGGGATCGGGGGAGGAAGCGACTTGTATTGACATAAGCGACAGCGCGGCGCATGACGCCGAGGCGATCCCGGCGCAGCCGCCCGCCTCCGACGACGCGGCCGCGCTGGAAGAGCTGGTCGCGGGGGTCGAAGGGTGGCTGGCCGGCCGCTCAGCCCTCGCGGAGGCCCGCGCGATGATACTGACCGAGATCGCGGCCCGGAGCACGGCCGGCCTGGACCACCTCAACGCGCTGCTGACCAGCGGGGCGCTGCCGGCGTCGTTCCGCAACCGCGACGTGCTGGCGGCCTGTAAGGTCGTGCAGGCGAGGCTGCCGACCAGCGATCAGGGATCAGGAGACGGGGGGCAGGCATCAGGTGTCAGTGAGCAGGAGTCAGAGAGCCGTTTGATCCCTGACTCCTGCGGCCTGACTCCTGCCTCCTGCCCCGATTGGCCCCTGGGTGAATCAGCAGATCTGGGCCCCGTGGTCATCCTCCGCGGGGACGCTCGTCGGCTGACGGCGTTCCTGCCTCCTGGCTCCATCCAGCTCATCATCACCTCGCCACCCTACAACGTCGGCGTCGGCTATCGGAGCCACGATGACGCCCTGGCCGATGACGAGTACATCACCCTGCTACGGGAGTCGTTTGGCGCGTGCAGCGCGGTCCTGGTGGATGGCGGCCGGATCGCCGTGGTCGTGCCGGCGGGCGTGGGCCGTAACCCGTGGCGGCCGTTGGCGAGCCGGGTGGCCGCGTTGCTTGGTGACACGGGCCTCACCTTGCGCGGGCAGATCGTCTGGGACAAGGGCACCTGCGGCAACCGCACCTCCTGGGGCTCCTTCCGCCTGCCCACCGACCCTAGCCTGCGCGACACCACCGAGAGCATTGTGGTCGCGCACAAGGGGTCGAGCCACCTGGCCGTGCCGGACGGCTGCCTGCGCCGCGACGCCTCCGGTCCCTACTCGCCCTTCATGCCGGACGCCGACACCTTCATGGCGCTGGCACAGGACCACTGGCAGATCGCGCCCGAGAGCGCGACCGCGATCGGCCACCCTGCGCCCTTCCCAGTGGCGCTGGCCGAGCGCCTCATCCGCTTCTATGCCTACCCCGGCGCGCACGTGGCCGATCCGTTCGCGGGCAGCGGCACCGTGGGGGTGGCGGCATTGCGCCTGGGCTGCCGGGCGACTCTGGTGGATATTGACGCCAGCTATTGCAGCCTGGCGCAGAGGAGGCTCAGCCGTGAACTACCAGGGCGCTAGCCGCAAGCAAGGCATCTGGTTCGAGAATCTGTGCCGAGCGATCCTGATCGATTGCGGCTTCACCATCGCCGGCGAGCACGTGGATTTCGCCGAGGCCGGTGTGGAAGTGGACCTGATCGCCACTAACCGCCATGACATCAGCTTCTACATCACCTGCAAAGGCTCATACCGCGGCGTCCGGCCGGGGGTGCAGCGCACCGACACCCTGAAGAAGGCGTTAGCCGAGGCGCAGGCGCTGCACACCCAGGGTTGGAGCCCCATTCTGCTGCTGACCTCGCACCTGCCCAACACGCGCAGCGGCCGGGAGCTGCTGGCCAGCGTGGACCCCGAGGTGCTGTTCGACGCCATTGACCCGCTGCATAACGCGCGGCGGCTGCGCTGACTGGCCCAGGCCGATGAGGAGGCACTGCGTCGCGACCTGGATGGCCGGCGCTCGCTGTTCACCATGAGCAAACCCTCCCGCGGCTACGCGGCTTGGCCGGGCGACCGGCCGCCCGCGCGGTCCCGACACTCTGCGCACTAACGAACGCACATGCTACGACACGCCCGGCCGGCGCCTGTGCGCTGGCTACATCTCAACACCGGAGGACACCGACCATGGCAACCAGGAAGACCACCCGCGAGGCCGAGACCGTGCTCCCGGCCACCAGCTCGCTGCCTGACATCCAGGTGGGCCTGACCCAACCCTACGGGCCGGGCTTCGATTACTGGGAGCTCCACGCCGTCGCGACCGGCGTGACCCCGCTCCTGATGCACAACCCCGCCAGTATGTGGGAGGGCCGCACGGCCGGCGCCAGCACGCGCGGCAAGAACATCCCGACTCCCGAAGACGAGGCCCGCCAGGGCGCGTATATCTTGCCCACCGGCCAGCTCTACATGCCGGCCCTCGCGCTGCGCAACTGCTTCCTGGAAGGCTGCTCGCGCGGCGACTTCCGGGTGGGCCGCAAGCCGCTCAAGGTGCCGCTGGCCTCTGGGCTGATCATCCCCGGCGAGAAGCTGCCGCTGACGCGCGGCGGCGCCCCGATCATGGAGAGCGACTACGAGATCAGCCAGATGCGCGCGGTGATCCAGCGCCAGGGCATCATCCGCAGCCGGCCCAGGATTGCCGAAGGCTGGGCGATCGCCTGTACCGTGCTGGTGGACGCCGCGCTCTACCGGCAGCCACAGGCGCTGGCGCAGATCTGGGAGCTCTTCAACTTCGCCGGCCACACGGTGGGCATCGGCGACTACCGGCCGGGCCGGCTGGGCACCTATGGGCAGTTCAAGGTGGCGATCGCTGAGTTGGCGCCGCTTTATGAGCAACTGGGCGGCTGACGGCGCGCCCGTGGTGAGCCGGCGACCCGGTGTATGGTTGCTACGTGCGCCGGATCTTAAGGCTTGGCTGGGTTGGGCCGGGCCAGGCGTGGCCGGGCTGGGCCTGGCAAGGCGGGGCAGGGTGAGGCGCACTGGATAGGCTGCGCCAGGCAGCGTCGTGTTTAGGGCTGGGTAAGGCTTGGCACGGCAGGGCAGGTCGGTAGGATTTCGGTCTGGCCTGATGTTGGTTCAGCGCTCCTGGTGCGGTGCGCCACGGCGGGGCAAGCTCCGGCTTGGTGAGGCATGGCGAGGCGCGGACTCAAGGTTCGGCGTGGCACGGCCTGGTATGGCGTCGCTCGGCGGGGTTCGGCCTGGGTCAACCAAGCCTATCTCTGGGCGCTGGTCGGGCCAGCCGTGGTCTGGTAAGGCCGGGTGGCCCAGGGAAGGTGCGCTCATTGCGGCACGGCGCCGCCAGGCGGGGCCTGGCTAGGCAAGGATTGGCGCGGTACGGCGGGGAATGCTTGAGCGCGCTCAAGCTGGGGTTCGGCATCGCCGGGCGAAGCTTGGCCTGGTCGGGCAAGGACCGGCTTGGTTGGGCTCGCGGGGTGTGGCGTGGTTGGGTGAGGGCCGCGACCATAAGGCGGCGCCGGCCAGCGCCTGGGCCATCGTGACCGGGGGTCAAACCAGGCCCACACTGCTGACTGTACACCACTCACTCTGGGCGAGGGCCGGCAAGGCTGGGCTAGACACGGCGCGGCGAGGGCTGGACCGGCGGCTGTTCGCGGCATGGCCAGGCACGGCCGGGCGCCGCAGGGTACGGCGAGTTGAGGCCAGGCGCGATGAGGTAGGGTCAGGATCAGACAGCGCTTCATCTCATGGCTAGGGCTGGCAGGCTGTGGCAGGTTCAGGTGCGGTGCGCCACGGCGGGCAAGCTGCGGCCTAGCGCGCGGCGCGGTCCGTCGGGAAATGCCATGCGGGGCGGGCGTAGGCCAGGCTGGGCTAGGCTGGGCCTGGCCTGGCAGGGCGAGGACGCGGCCATGTGGTTTGTGTCCCGGCACGGAGCGGCGAGTACGCCGCGGCTGGGTCAGCCACGGCGCGGTAAGGGTATCCACAGCATACAGGAGACGACACATGGCGCACTACACGTTGGCCGGCGTGGACCAGCTCCCCGTCGAGCCGATCGCGATCAACACCATCATCGAGAGCGACGACCTGCGCACCCGCTACCCGACGCTGGATCGGACGAACATCCAGCGGCTGCGGGATGCGTTACGCGCGGGCGCGACGTTGCCGCCCATCGCAGTGCAGGCCGGTACGCGCAAGCTGATCTACGGCTGGCACCGGCTGTACGCGTATCGGGAGGCGTTGGGCGCGGACGCGACCATTCCCGCCCGCCTGTTGGACGTCACGGACGGTGAAGCGATCCGGCTGGCGCTGGCCGAGAACAGTCGCCATGGGCTGCCGCTGCGCGCAGTGGACCTGCAGCAGGCGGCCATTGTGGCCGGCCGCTTCGGGCTGACCGACGCCGAGATCGTGCGGCTCATGAGCATCCCGCCTGGCCGGCTGGCCGACCTGCGCGCGCTGCAAGGCCATTTCCACCGTGGCCCCACGGCCGACGAGCCGCACTACGCCTACAGCCGCCGGGGCGCAGCGTCAGGGCTGGATGCCCTCCAGGGACACCGCCAGCCCGCAGGATCACCCGTTGCGCCAGCCGCGGCCCAGCCGGTCGCTCCGAATCCAGCGCCCGCGGCCGCGCCCGCCTCGGAAGCTGAAGACAGCGGCCTCTATCACCGCGTCGGCGGCCGCTTCCCTACACCAGCCTGGCTGCTGCCCTTCATGAGCCGGCCGCTGGCCGAGTTGGGTATCCCCGACCGGGTGACCAGAACGCCGGTGGTGCTCAAGCGCAACCTGCGCCACCTGCAGGGCCGTGAGTTGACCGAGGCCCAGGTGCGCGCGGCGCGCTTCGTGTCGGGCACACCGGCCCTTTCCCTGACGCGGCAACTGGTCGTGCTGGCCTATGCCGACGCCCTGGACCTGAGCTCGACCCGGCTGTGCGCCGCGTTGCGCGACCTGCGCCGGGCGCTCGCCATCTTGAATCTGGCTGAGGAGGAGCGCCATGGGGCAGCGAACGCGACGCCCGTGCCGGCACAGCCGGCAGCCTGAGCTTCTGGCACCGCTCGACTGGCGCTGGACCCGGCACGCGGTGCGGCGCATGGCCGAACGCTGGCCGCGGCTGGCGCGCCACGATCTGGAAGCGGCGTTGAGCCGCGGCCGCGTGTTGCAACGCCGCGCGGCGCGTTATGACCTGTTGGTGCTCCTGCCCGGCTGCGGCTTGGCGATCTTCGTCGTGGATCACGGCGCCGTGGTGACAGGATATCCAGCCGATGCTCGCCGCTGATCGCGCCGAGATCCTATGCGCGCTCCAGGCGCTGGCTGAGCCGGGCCAGGTACTCGAGTTGCGGGCGCTGGACGCCGCCACGCCGGGCTGGCCGCGGCCGCACACCGTCGCCGGCTACTTCGACGATTGGGCCAAGCTGGCGACCGCGGCGGTCAAGCTCCAGGCGCGCGGGATCTACGTGACGCTGAATCCGGTGCAGCCGGCGCTGCTGGCGCGCGCCCACAACCGCGTCCAGGACCTGGGCGCAGGGGACGCGGCCACCGGCGACGCCGATATTGTAGCCCGGCGTTGGCTGCCGGTAGATTGTGATCCGGCGCGGCCAGCCGGCATCTCGGCCTCTGCCGCCGAGCACGAGTTGGCCCTGGCCCGTGCCCGCACTATTCGCGACCACCTGCGGGAGCAGGGCTGGCCGGAGCCAGTGCTGGCCGATTCGGGCAACGGCGGGCACCTGCTCTACCGCATTGATCTGCCGGCCGCCGATGCTGGCCTGGTGGCCCGCGTCCTGCGCAGCCTGGCCTTCCTCTGCGAGGATGAAGGGGTGCTCCTCGATCAGACGGTCGCCAACCCAGCCCGCATCTGGAAGCTCTACGGCACGGTGGCGCGCAAGGGGGATGACACCCCGGAGCGCCCGCACCGGCTGGCCCGGCTGCTGGAGGCGCCTGAGACGTTCGTCCCGGTGTCGCGCGCTTTGTTGGAGGCGCTGGCCGCGGTCCCGCCCGCGGAGCCGCCGTCTGCCGCCACCACCTTCGGCCGCACAGGCAGCGCCGGCAAGGGGGAGTTCGACCTGGCAGCCTGGATTTCCGATCACGGCCTGGCGGTCGAGGGGCCGCGCAAGTGGGGCGCCCAGGGCGCGGAGCGGTGGATCTTCCCCGTCTGCCCCTGGAATCCGGCCCACCGACGGAGCGCGTACATCGTGCGTTTTGCCAGCGGCGCACTCGCGGCCGGCTGCCACCACAATAGTTGCCGCGGTCACGACTGGCACGCGCTGCGCGATCTGGTCGAGCCTGGCTGGCAGGAGCGGTGGAATTGCCGATTGCCGAATGCAGATCTGCGATTGCCGGCTACGGGCGATCCAGCGCAATCGGAAATCGGAAATCGCCAATGCCCGGAACTGCGGGGCACGCTGTCCGCAATCGAAAGCCTCCTCGCCGATTTGGCGAGTCTGCGACCAGCATCCGGCAAGCCTGACCGTGCCGCCGTCGAGGCCCGCGCACTGGCGTTGGTGGAGCGCTGCGCAGGTCTGGGTAAGGCGGACCTGCTCAGGGTGGCAGCCGCGCTGCGCAGCCTGGGCTGCACCGTCGAGTTCACCCGGCGCTGGCAGGCAGCGGTGGCGCAGGCCGAGCAGACCGACCGTCGCGCGCGGGCTGCGGCGACCGCAGATGACCCCGCCGAGACGGAGGGCGCGCCCTACGCGGCCGCCGACCGGCGCATCTACCGGCTGACCTACGGGCTGTCGCCGGAGGGTCAGCCCCAGGTGGTGAAGCGGGCGATCGTCGCCGACTTTGTGGCCCAGATCGTCGAGGAGGCGCGCGGGGAGGACAGCCGGACCTGGTTCACCCTACAGGGCCAGACGGCTGCGGGCCATCCCTTTACGGTGGAACTGCCGACGGACGACTTTGCCGACGACCGGCGGCTGCAGGCCGCGTTGACCCAGGCCGCGGGCGCACGCGCCCCGGTGCGGGCAGGCATGGCGGGCCACTTGCGGCCGGCGATCCAACTGCTCACGACCGGCGATCTGCGCCACGTGCGTCGTTTCGAGCGCACGGGTTGGGCGAATGTTGAGGTTGAGGCCGAGGTCAAGGTTGAGGACGAGGCTGGGTCTCAACCTCAACCTGTCTTTCTCATTCCCGGTCACGAGCCGCCCGGCGTCAGCGTCCGCCTGCCGCGCAAGCTGCCCTATCGGCTTGATCCCGCCGCGGATCTGGGTCGCGGACTGGTTGCATTCGAAGCCGCGTTGACCAGCCTGGAATCCTGGCGCACAACCGTCGTCGCGGCCGCGCTCTTTCAGGCGCCGCTGGCGCGGCGGGTCGGCTGGCAGGGCGAGCGCTACGGCGTCTTCATCATCGGCCGCAGCGGTAGCCTGAAGACCTCGGTGACGCAGGCGCTCATGGCGATCTACGGCGCGGGCTTTCTGGAAGACGAGTTCCTCCTCAAGCTGGGCGAGGGGGCTACGCGCAACGCCATCCTCGGCTACGCGGCCCAGGCGCACGATCTGCCGTTCTTCCTGGACAATTTCAAGGCTAACACCGGCGACGGCACGCGCGGGCTGGTCAACCTGATCCACAACCTGTTGGAGGGCGGCGAGCGCGAGCGCCTGAGCCGCGCCGCCGAACTTAAGGAGAGCCGGCCGATCCACTGTTGGCCGGTCTTCACCGGCGAGGACGTGCCCGCGAGCGATCCGGCCACCCTGGCGCGCGTGCTGGTCGTGCCGTTCGAGTGGCCGCACGGCGCGGACAACCCCCGGCTGACCGCGGCCCAGGCCGCCGCGGCGCATCTGCCGGCCGTGGGCCGCGCCTGGCTGACCTGGCTGACCTCGCCTGCAGGTCGGGAGGCCGCGGCCGAGGCCGGGCGGCAATTCCCTGATCTGCGCCGCCAACAGGTGGCCGCGTTGCGTGACCTGCGCCGCGACATGATCAACCCGTTGCGGGTGGCGACCAATCTGGCGACCAACGCGCTGACTTGGCGGGTCATGCTGCAGCACCCGCAGCTCGGGCCGTTGGCCGCCCGCTACGCGACTGAGCATCAGGCCGGTCTGGCCCGCGTCGCCGAGGAGATGGCGCAGCGCACGGCCCAGGCGCTGGAGGCGATTCGCTTCCTGGATGCCCTGGCTGGCTTGCTGGCGACCGGTCGGTGCGTTCTCGTCCCGCGCGGCCAGGAACATGGAACCACGCCGGAGCGGATGATCGGGTGGGTGGCTGAGGACGGCGGCGTCTACCTGCTGCCGGCCCTGGCGCGGGCCGCGGCCGACGCGGTGTTGGGCGCGGATGGGCTGAACGGCATCAGCAACCAGGCGCTCTACAGCCAACTGGCGAGCCTGGGGCTGCTCGCCAGCCACGACGCCGATCGCCGCACCCGGAAGCTGCGCGCCGGCCTGCTCACCGACAACGTCCTGCACCTGACCGCGGCGGCGCTGCGGTAAGAGCATGTTTTAGAAGTTTTACTGCGCTTTCACAGGTATACGGCAGGGTTGCGGGCAAGGCGCTGCAACATGAGCTGTACCATGCCAGCGTAGATCCAGGCTTCA
>Ga0194125_10012885_pt1 | contig 10951 bp, 4 predicted proteins | sample TA2KigC250mmetaG_FD_148626 | JGI IMG/M metagenome (GOLD analysis project Ga0194125, IMG submission 148626) | Freshwater microbial communities from Lake Tanganyika, Tanzania - TA2015034 Kigoma Deep Cast 250m | ecosystem: Environmental > Aquatic > Freshwater > Lake | place: Tanzania: Lake... | reverse complement strand
CCGAGCCATCCCCGTGCGGCGAAGACCTGGCTGATGGACTTCAAGAATGACTACACCTTCTCAGGTCAGGCACGCAAGATATGGGCTTCTATCGCCGGCAATGGCCGCCATATCACCCTCTTTCAGTCGGGCGGTCACTTTCCGGCAAACGGCTCCTGGTGGTGGGGGCTGACCTCTCTCAGCAACGCCATTCACAGCGTCCGCCCGTACGAACCGATCCTCATCGACACGCGCAACCGGCTGTCCCCTGACATCGTTGCCTACGGATCTGGCGGGAAAAACCCCACGCCGGTAAACGAGATGCTTCTAGCCTTGGGCATCGTGCCCGACGTCGTCCAGAACGGATCCTATATGGCTCGTATCGAAGGGGAGAAAGACGTCGCAAAGTACCGGATCATCCTGGATGGAAACAACAAAGACATCAGCCCCGGACAGCTCGCCGCCATCCGCCGTGCCGTCGAGAATGGCGCCGTCCTCATCTCAACGCCCAAGGGAAGCCCGGCCATCGCCGCCGCGTTCGGCGTGGAGGTGTCGGCTGGAGTCAAGCGCGAGGGCTCACAACGCACGGATCTTACCCCGATGGCCAAGCTGCTGCCGGGAATCCAAAGCGCCTGGCTCTACGGCAAACTCGGCCCGGCCTCTGGCGTGACGGCCACGAGCGGGTTGACTGCCGCCGACGGGCTGATCTTCGGCCAGGTCGGCAAGGGGCTCTTCATTTACGTCAATGTGGAGAGCGAATTCTGCGGCTTGGGCGGCCGGTCAGGCGACGAGTCGCCGTGGGATTACGAGGGGTGGACACAGTTCTGGCTCGCCGTGCTCGAACGCCAGGGGCTTTCGCGGGAGGCCTTTCGCGTTGTCGACAGCGCTGGACGCACGGACCGGCGCGCCGTCTGTCGGATTCTCGACACCGAGGACGGATCGCAGCGCTATCTCCTGATGCAGGCCAACAGCGTCCTCGAGGGCTCACTCTCGAACTGGGATATTGACGCCCGCGAAAAGCAGGCCGTGGCCCGATTTGCCCCGGACAAGCCGGTCGCGTTCAAAGCCGGCATGGCACCGGTCACCCTCACATTCAAGAGTCCGGACACGATGGAAGGGCAGGTTTGGATCCGTCGCAAGGTAAGTGCCGCTCCCGGGAAGCCTGAGTACACGCTTCGGTTCTCCATGAAGCGCGACGGGAATGCTTACGATCCGCCGGGCATCTGGGGCAAGGCCGGGGGAGCCAGGCTGCGCGCCGAGGTTCCGACCGATGGGTTTGTCTGGGAGGCTGCCGGCCCCAGCTATGAATTGTTTGGCGGGAGCGACTACGAGCTGACCTTCGAGCCCGGCGAGCGGGCGGTCGAGGTCGACCGGATTGTCGTCCTGCCGTCAATCTTGACCGCGCGCATCGCCATCGCCGATCCACGCATCGTCTCTCTTTATGACGTGGGCAATGACCGCACTTACCCGGTTGTCGAAACCAAGGGCCTGCGCCATGTTGACGTTTCCGTCCGGGCCGGCGTCGGCGTCGTGCTTGGCCTCGTCGAGGCGCCCGCCGGCAAATTCGTCGCCCGCATCGTCAGTCCCGAGGTTGGCCGCGGTGGCTCGCTTCGCGTCGATTGCGAGCTGCAGGGGACCGACGGCAAGCCGCAGGCGCGGAGCACGACCCTGCGCGGCACGTTGCGGCGGGGGTCCAAGAACGAACCGGTCCCGAACACGGTCCAGCACCGGCTGTTCGAAGGCGGCAACGGAATCTTTGAATATTGGATCATGGCCACCGAGCCCGAAGGCCCGGCCACGCTTGAGGTGCTGAATATGGCCACTGGTCAACGGGTTGAAATCCCCTTGACCATCCGCACCCTCGGCGGCAACCAGGATCCGGTCGGCATCGGCTGGACCGCGAAACTCGACGAGCGCCCGAAACAACACAGCCTCCAGATCGATCCGCTTCCGGATCTGCGCCTTCCCGATATCGGCATCGTCGATCTGGCCGGCACGTTCTTTAATGGTGGCGACGCACCGCTGAAACTCGAGCTCGGCTCGGCCATCCCCACCAACTGCTTCCCCGGAGGCGTGGCTTCGTGCCAGTTCACCGCCGCCCCGAATACGACGACGCGCTTCTCAGTACCGGTCATCATCGCCCGGAAGATCGCGCGACAGATCCAGCGCCGCGACCTCACCATTCCCGTCTGGCTCAAGACCCCCGACGGCACCGTCGTAACGCGGCAGAACGTGCGCTTGATGACCAACCCATGGGATGTTGATCCGCCCGTCATCAATGGGCTTATTGATGGTGCCGCCGCGCTGATCGTGACCAACGCCACCGCCACGGCACAGACGATCACCCTTGACCTGCAGCCGCCCCAAGAGATCGTCATGCCGAAGCTGACGCATCGCGTCGAGATTCCCTCAAAGAAAGGAATCAGCGTCACCATTCCCTGCCGGCCGCAAGACATCACGGTGCCCGACGGTCACTACCCCATCACGTACCGCGCGACGCTCGCGCCCGCATCGTCCCAGGACGGCGAAACCATCGTCGATGCGCGAACCCTCTCGCGCTGGTGGATCACTAACGCCAGCACCATGCCGCTGATGAAGGATAGCGACGGCGCGTATGGCAAAGATGGCGGCGACGCCAATATCTCTCAGATGATCGAGCGGTCAGCGGAGCTTGGAGATCTGCTCGATTCCGACGGACCCTGGTCTGGAAACACGAAAGCTATTTTCGGGTCATCGGTTCCCCAGAAGGGATGGACGCAGGCGACGTTCGGAAGCAGTATCTGGCTCGGCAATCTCAAACCCTTGCCGAAGGCGTTGGACGTCATTTGCGCGGCCACCCGCGTCTGGTCGCCCGACGACCGCGATGTGACGGTCAAGGCCGGCCGCCGGACGGTCGCCTATACATGCTTGGACGATCAGGTGGTCCATCGCGTGACCAAAGAAGACAGAAAAAATGAGACCCCCATCTCCGAAAGGCGCTTCGTCGGCCGCTTCCTGCTCAACGGCCAACTGATCTACGACTCAAGACCCAACGCGAAGATGCCCCAAGGCCCCTTCAAGCTGCGTCGGGGCGAAAACACGCTCTTGGTGCAGATCGCAGCCTCTGTGGATAACCCGGTTGGCATGGATTACAATGCCGATCCCGGCAACATCTTCGTGCTCTTCTACGACGCCAAGACCGGTCAACGCAGCCGCGGATTGCTGTTCGACATGGATAAGCCCGCCACGAAGGCGGCCGATTAGCCGACGGATCTGCTGCCGAGTGGGCGTTTTGGATTTTCTGCTAGCTGCGTCCCGCCGCCTCGATCACCTCGATCAACTCGCGGTAGGCGGTCTCGAGATGGTCGTTGACAATCTGGTGGCCAAATTCGTCGGCGCGCGCCATTTCGCCTGCGGCATTTTCCATCCGGACATCCATTGCTTCCTCGGAATCCTCGCCCCGCCCTTCGAGGCGGACGCGCAGGGCGGCCAGGCTGGGCGGACGAACAAAGATGTCGACAAAACCCGCGCGTATCAGATGCCCTGCGGGCAGCGCTTCCACAAACGCCCGCACCTGGGAGGCGCCCTCGACGTCGATATCCATCAGCACGCTCTGCCCCTCGGCCATCGCCTCCTCAACCGGTTCGCGCAGCGTGCCGTAACGGTTTCCGTGAACCGTGGCGTGTTCCATGAACCGGCGGGCCGCCACCCGCTCCGCAAACGCCGCTGGCGTCAGAAAAAAATAGTCCACGCCGTCCTCTTCCAGCCCGCGCGGGTCGCGGGTCGTGCAGGACACCGAATAGGTGATCTCGGGATAGTCCTGCAGCAGCCGGTCACACAGCGTCGTCTTCCCCGCGCCGGACGGCGCGGACATCACGATCAGCAACGGTTTCATCAGTCTCCTCCTCATCCGCCAGTCCGCCGGCGGCCGCGTCCGTCTTCGTCCCATCTCACACGCCCTTACCCGTTCTGACCGCAACACTTTTTGTGCTTCTTGCCGCTGCCGCACGGGCAGGGGTCGTTGCGGCCCACCCGCGGCTCGTCACGGCGGACCGGCTGCGCCGTCGAGGCGGGCTTGCCCATGGCATCCACTGCCGCATCAAAATTCGCCGCCGCTCCGGCCGGCACCGTCACCGACTGCGTGTCGCCGTCGGCTGGAATGATTCCGGCCGCATTGGCCGCGCCCAGCAGCGAAACCGACTGGTGGATCGTCTGCTGCCGCCGCACGCCGCCGCCGCGCATCAGCCGGTCGAAATTGTCGATTGACGCCGTGGCGCGGAAGACCGTGTGCGCGATATCGGTCTTGATGTGCTCGACCAGCTCCTCAAACATCTGGAACGCCTCGCGCTTGTACTCCACCAGCGGGTCGCGCTGGCCATAGGCGCGCAGGCTCACCCCGTGGCGCAGCTCGTCCATCGCCCGCAGGTATTCCTGCCATTGCTGGTCAATGCAGCTCAGCACCACCTGGCGTTCCAGAAACGCCAGCGACGCCGGCGGCTCCATCGCGCACTTCACCTCGTACGCCTCGGCGACGCGCGCATACATCTGCTGGGCGGCCTCCTCAGGCTTGCCCGCAAACGCCGCCAACTCATCGGCGGTCACGGCAATCGGAAACGCCGTCATCAGCGCCTCGGCCAGTTCCGCGGGACGGCACTCCCGGACCTTCGGCGAGTCGAGAAACCCCTCGCACTGCGAGAGAATCAGGTCGTTGAAGATGTCCAAAATCTTCTCGTGCGGCGATTCCGAGCAGAGGACCTCGCCCCGCAGCTCGTAGATCACCGAACGCTGCTTGTTCATCACATCGTCGTATTCAAGCGTCCGCTTGCGGATAGAGAAATTCTGCTGCTCGACGCGGCGTTGCGCCGTCTCGACCGAACGGTTCAGCCAGCGGTGTTCGAGCGCCTCGCCCTCCTGCATGCCGAGTCGGGTCATGATTCCCGAAATGCGGTCAGATCCGAACAACCGCATGAGCTGGTCTTCCAGCGAAATGTAGAACCGGGACGATCCGGGGTCGCCCTGCCGGGCGCAGCGGCCGCGGAGCTGACGGTCGATGCGGCGCGATTCATGCCGCTCCGAGCCGATCACATGGAGTCCGCAGGGGCGCTCGTTGAGCAGATCCCGCAGCGTCCGGGCCTCACCCGCCGGCTTCTCGTCGAGCGTGATCTGGGACTTGACCACCGATTCGGGCGCCCAGACCACGCCGGCGCCGAGCTTGATGTCGGTGCCTCGGCCCGCCATGTTCGTGGCGATGGTCACGGTTCCCGGCTGGCCCGCCGACGAGACGATCTCGGCCTCGCGCGCATGGTTCTTGGCATTCAGCACGTTGTGCGGAATGTGGGCCATGCGCAGCATGCGGCTGATGACCTCCGATGTGTCGACCGTCACCGTTCCGAGAAGCACCGGCTGGCCGTTGCGATGCCGTTCGGACACCTCTTCGATGATCGCCTTGAACTTCTCGCGCTGCGTCTTGAAAATCAGATCGTTCTGGTCAACGCGGCGAATCGGCCGGTTGGTTGGAATCACCGTCACATCCAACTTGTAAATATCCGAGAACTCGCCCGCCTCGGTCTCTGCGGTGCCGGTCATCCCCGCCAGCTTCTTGTACAGGCGGAAGTAGTTTTGAATCGTGATGGTCGCCAGGGTTTGCGTCTCGCGCTCGATCTGCACGCCCTCTTTGGATTCCACCGCCTGGTGGAGACCGTCGCTCCACCGCCGGCCCGGCAGGATGCGGCCCGTGAACTCGTCCACGATCAGCACCCGGTTTTCCTGAACCACGTAATCCACATCGCGCTCGTAGATGCTGTAGGCCCGGAGAAGCTGATCCACGTTGCGCACCCGTTCGCTGCGCTCCATGAAATCGGTCCGCGCCGCCTGCGTGCGCTGGGTTCTCTCGGCGAGGCCCAGCGAGGTGTCGCCCTCGATCGCCGACATCGTGGTGATCAGATCGGGCATGAGGTACATCGAGGGGTCGTCGGGGTTCATCGCCGCGCAGCCCTTGTCCGTCAGCGAGACTTCGCGGCTCCGTTCGTCGATCGTGAAAAACAGCTCCTCGCGGAGCTCCCGGGCCTGCTCCTTGCGCATCTCGGTGAGCATCATGCTCTCCACCTGCTCGTGCAGTTTCCGCACCGCCGCATCTTCCAGCAGGTGGAGAAACTGTTTGTGCTTGGGCGTGCCGTGGTAGACCTGGAAGAGCCGCCACATCGCGGTCTCCTGATCCTGGGTGTCCAGCGCCTGTTTCGCTTCGCCGATCAGGCGGTTGCACAGCTCCTGCTGCCGCTTGAAGAGCCGCTCAACCAGCGGCTTGAGTTCCGCATACTGGTGTGCCGATGCCTGCTGGGCAATGCCGGAAATAATCAGCGGCGTCCGTGCCTCGTCGATCAGAATGCTGTCCACCTCGTCGATGATTGCAAACGCATGGCCGTTCTGCACCACCTGGGACGGATCCATGGCCATGCCGTTGTCGCGCAGGTAGTCAAAGCCGAACTCGCTGTTCGTGCCGTAGGTCACATCGCAGGCGTACTGCTGCCGGCGTTCCGCCGGCGACATGTGATTTTGGATGCAGCCGACCGTCAGGCCGAGAAATTCCAGAACGGCCCCCATCCACTGCGAGTCGCGCAGGGCGAGGTAGTCATTGACTGTCACCAGATGCACATTTTTGCCTGAGAGTGCATTGAGATAGAGCGGCAGGGTCGCCACAAGCGTCTTGCCCTCGCCGGTCTGCATTTCGGCGATCTTTCCCTCGTGCAGCACAATGCCGCCCATGAGCTGCACGTCGAATGGCACCATCTCCCATGGCAGATCGTGACCACACACCTGCCGTTGGGTGCCGCACAGCCGGCGACAGGCGTTTTTAACCGCCGCAAAGGCCTCGAACAGCAGGCTGTCGAGCGTCTCGCCCTGCCGCACCCGCTCGCGAAATTCAGCCGTTTTGGCCCGCAGGTCCGCATCCGATAGCGCCTGATACTGCTGCTCCCATGCGTTGATCCGCTCCACCATCGGACGCATCCGCTTCACGTCGCGCTGATTCTTGGTCCCAAAAATCGCTTTAAGTATCTGCATAATTCTGTCCTAAACCGCCTTGCGGGTCTGGCAACACGCCCAATGAAAAGAGGAAGATACCAAAAAAATGCACGCGACGCAAAGACAAGCGCGCGAATACGCGTGATGGAATCAATGGATTTCTCCGTTCAGCTTTCAATTTTCCGCTTTTCTTCTTCGCGTGGCGACGGCCTCGCGCGGATTCTCCGGCCAGGCGTGCTTCGGATAGCGGCCGCGGAGGTCCTTGCGCACCTGCGTGTAGCCGGTATTCCAGAAGCTTTCGAGATCGGCGGTGATCTGCACCGGCCGCTGCGACGGCGACAGGAGATGCATCAACACGGCGACGCGTCCGCCGGCGACGCGCGGCGTGACGGTCAGTCCAAAAACCTCCTGAATGCGTGCCGCTAGCACGGGCGTCGCGCCCACATCGTAGCGGATGCGGATGCGCGAGCCGCCGGGCACCGTGAAATGGGTCGGCGCCAGGGTGTCCAGCAGGCCGCGCAGCGCGCCAAGCCGGGCGGCCAACGCCCCATGGAGGTCCAAACGCTCGACCTGGCTCCAGCGCAGCACCCCGTCGACACACGGCCCCAGCCAGTCCGCGAGTGTTTCGGCAAGCGCCGCGTCTGAAAAGTCCGGCCAACTCTCCTCGGGACGGGCACGGCGCAGACACGCGACGCGCGCGCGCAGCTCGTTCGTGGCCGGAGTCCAGGAAAGTCGGTCCAGCCCTTTCAGCCGGATCCCCGCGAAGAGTGCCTCCCGAACCGCCCCAGCATCGGGCGCGGCCAGAACCGAATCCCGCAACACAATGGCGCCAAAACGGATACGCCTGACCGCTGTGACCCGCTCGGCCTGGCGGTCCCAAGCGACCACCGGAGCGGCGACGATCCGGTCGGCAAAGTCCGCCTCCAACAGGTCGCGGTCGTAAGGCGCGGCGTGACGAATGCGGGCGTCCGCCCCATCGTCGGCCAGCTCGGCGGCAACCAGCCAGTCATGCCGGGCGAGGGGGTCGGCGGCGTCCAGCACGGCGCCGCAGCCCGAGGCGAGGAGGTAGCGCCCGTCGGGCGAGCGACGCCGGGCGATCCGGTCCGGAAAGGCCCACGCGAGCAGCCGGCCAACATCCATCCGGCAGACATCCGCAGCGTACCGGCGCGACCAGTTCCGGGCCAGCGTGTGAACGCGATCCGCAAAACCCGGCGACACGGAATCGCCGGAATCGAGGCGATCCATCGCCACACGGAGGTCGGTCTCGCGGCGCAATCCCGATTCTCCGCCCAGTTCCGAAACGGCCGCAGCCAGCAGGCAGGCCTGATGCGCGCATCCCTCGGCTTCGCCGCGGAGGATCATGTCGGCAAGGCGCGGATGAATCGGCAACGCGGCAAGACGGCGTCCGCGCGGCGTGATCCGGATGGGCGCATCAACCGCCGCAGCGGACCTGTTCCCCGCCCCGTCCAGCGCGCCCAGATCGGTCAGCAGGGCGACCGCTTGACGCCACGCAGCCTCCGGCGGCGGCGTCGGCCAGGGCAGATCCCCGCGACCGGCGGCGCCCCAGTCGGCGCACTGAAGGACCAGCGGGGCGAGATCGGCGTCGAGAATCTCGGGCAGCGCCTCGGGGGCAAGGGTCCGGTCCTCGGTCTCGTCCCAGAGGCGGTAGCAGACGCCCGGCCCGAGACGCCCCGCCCGCCCCCGCCGCTGATCGGCCCGATCGCGGGAGATGCGGAGCGTCTCCAGACGCGACATGCCGTTGCGCGGCGAGAAGCGCGGCACCCGCATCCAGCCCGCGTCAATCACCACCCGGATCCCCTCGATCGTCAGGCTCGACTCGGCGATGGAGGTGGCGAGGACAATCTTGCGCACGCCCGGCGGCGGCGGCCCGACCGCCCGTTCCTGGGCCTCGCGCGTGAGCGCCGCGTAGAGCGGCTGAACCTCGGCGCCGACGGGCAGGCGCGCCTCTCGGAGGAGCTCGGCGGTCCGGCGGATCTCGCCCTCGCCGGGAAGAAAAACCAGGATCGACCCGCTCTCATCGGCCAGGGCGCGGAGCACGGCATCGGCGGCCTGGCGCGCAACCGGCGACGACGGGAGACGGGCAAGCAGGCGGGTCTCCACGGGCCAGGCGCGGCCCGTGGCGGTGACAACGCGCGGCTGGCAATCGGCGGGCGCACCGGGTTCGGCGAGCCAGCCGACGACCGCCGCCGTATCCAGCGTCGCAGACATCACCAGGAGGCGCAGATCCGGACGCAGCGCGCGGCGCACATCGAGCGCCAGGGCCAAAGCCTGATCGGCGACGAGTGCGCGCTCGTGAAATTCGTCGAAGATCACCATCCCGACGCCCGCGAGTTCGGGATCATGCAGCAGACGCTGCACGAGTAGCCCTTCGGTCAGGATTTCGACGCGGGTCGTCTCGGACACCCGCCGTTCGAGCCGGATGTGATAGCCAATCCGCTCCCCCACCGACTCCCCCAGCAGGTGCGCCATGCGCCGGGCGGCGGCTCGGGCGGCGAGGCGGCGGGGTTCGAGGAGGACGATCCGGCGGCCGCCCAGCCAGGGCGCATCCATCAAGGCTGGCGGAACAAGCGTTGTCTTGCCCGAACCCGGCGGCGCCTGCAAGACAACCGGGCAGTTCCGGGCCAGCGCGGCGGCGATCTTGGGAATCACCGCGCGAACCGGGAGGTCGGGAAGCGTATGGAGCCTGTCAGACATTTCAGAGAGGCCACAGGATACGCCAAAACGACTCGCGCGGAAACTGCAATTCACCTTCCGAATAAAAAAAATACAAAAAACACCGTTGACTTTCGCCCCTCCCTTCGCTATTGTAGCCCGCATTTCACAGCTCTGGATATGGCGAGGTAGCTCAGTTGGTAGAGCAGCGGACTGAAAATCCGCGTGTCGCCGGTTCGACCCCGGCCCTTGCCACCATCTCTTCTGAGGCGCTTTCAAAACCTCTTGTGACATGCGCGTCCCGCCCATGAATCACGGGCAAGATGCCCGTGCCACTTTGGCTGTCAGGGGTTTCTCAAGCGCCTCAATAGGTTTCCGACGACGGGTGAATCCTAGTCCGTGTAGCGGTGATACTGCAGCCAGTCCTCCCTTGCTTTGTCACACTGTCTGCATGACGGTACGATGACATGGGTGGCAGGCCGGGGGATACATCCACCGAGCACCGGCTCAGTTGAATGAGGAAAGCTGTTCGTCTTCGCAATACGATAGGCCTCGCCAGGAAATCTCCCCGGAAACCCATAGGCCACCCGGACCTCTGCAGCATGTAGAAAAGAACGGTGCGCCTCGCAGATGGCGTTGGTTGTCGTCCGGTATACATGACCGACCGTGAAGGATGACATCTCGACGGGAGATGAACACAGCGGCTCAGCCGGAGCATTCGTCGCGCACTCCATGCGACCCACGCTGCTGCGGGTCGCCGGCACCTCCGATGCGCCACTGGGTGCTGCTGTGGCAGCCACTATCGCCAGACCCAGCCTTACGATGATGCGCGTGTGTGTCATATGATCCGTTGCGAGAGAGGCCGGATATCGGAAATGCTCCATGTGTCACAGGCATGCGCTGCTGCTCGGGAAAACGCTCTACAGGTCGTGTTACGAATCGGAGGCTTCCCGCATGAAAACCCCACCCCGGGTCCACCGGAGTGGAACACAAAATGAGCGGGACCGAATCAGTTGATTAGGTGACATTATAGATAGCGGGGGGGGGTATGTCAATCGTTTCTTCAGGGCAAACGCATCTAAATCGGAGCCTTTTTCACCCTCTGGCGCCTTTTCTTGGTCAGAAATAGCGGTGTCGCGCGGGATACCGCTTGCCACCGCACTCCAAATTACCTGCGTCCGGGCGGCAGCGTCTTGGAGTGCGCGCGGCAAGCGGTATCCCGCGCGACGCCGCTTTCTCGCGCCTCCGCCGCGCTCACAGACCCCCGGCACGGCGACGAGAGCCAGAATGGGCAAAAATG
>Ga0194125_10012881_pt1 | contig 10954 bp, 11 predicted proteins | sample TA2KigC250mmetaG_FD_148626 | JGI IMG/M metagenome (GOLD analysis project Ga0194125, IMG submission 148626) | Freshwater microbial communities from Lake Tanganyika, Tanzania - TA2015034 Kigoma Deep Cast 250m | ecosystem: Environmental > Aquatic > Freshwater > Lake | place: Tanzania: Lake... | reverse complement strand
GCCTAAAATCACTGGTCCAATTAGCAGTGGGATAAGAGTTAGAGGATTAAAACGTCCCATTGAGGGTGTTTTTTTCTTAGGCATTAAATTATCAATAAAAAATGACATTCCCATTAAAATTACTACTAAAGCAAAACCTTGGAATGTTTTAATGAATAAGCTAAAGTAGCCTAATAAAGGCACTCGGTTAATGACACGGCCAACAATGTTTTTGGGTGAGAGAAACCATGCATCTGCTCCCATGTTATGGTCGCCTTTAGTGATGTATGCAACTTCCCCATTTCTTGTTACTTTATCAATTATTCGGTGAACAATATATTCATCAGATGAATTTGGTTTAAGAAAAACCACGATTTCGCCATTAGGTTGAGGTGCTGCATTGATATTGTATGGATCTGGCACACTTGCTACAAAAATATAGTCTCCAACACCTAGGGTTGGAACCATGCTATCTGAGACAACTACCATCATAGGGTAATCAACACCCAGAAATCCTTTCAGAACTATTCCTCCTCCGAAGAAGAACAGTATTAACATTCCAAAGGTTGCACCATATTTTATGATCTCAAGTAATCGCTTGTCCATGCCTTCGCACTATAATGTTGTTATACTAATCAGCTTTTCGGAGAAATCCATGAAGATAAGTCTAAGCAGCTTAAAGGATCTTTTAAGCCTCCTTCAAAACATTTATCGATCTCTTGACAGATCATGCATGGACACCCATTTATAGTATCTAATGTGACATACTCTTTTTTACTGAATAATTTGTAACTCCACCTGCCTTCATGCAATATTTTTCTTCTTTCTATTGTCCCTTTTTCCTCAAATTTTAATGCTAAACGACTGCCTTCTCTGCTACTTACTCCTAGTTTCTTCCATAGCTCACTCTGCATTATTCCATCATCACCTGATTCGAGGATAATTTTCTGAGCTCTCTGCTCGAGATTGTTCTTATGGGACACTTCTGTGCCCCCTAATCCTCATAATATATTAGATCATAGTCTTCTAGGATGTCATGAAGTTTCTCTACTGCTTCGCGTACCATGTCTTCATGCTTTGCACCAGTGCATACTAGTTTTCCACTAGCGAAAAGTAGCATGACTACTTTGGGATCTCCCATTCTGAAGATTAAACCTGGGAACTGCTCTGGTTCGTACATTACATTATCCATTATATCAGCTGCAGTTTCAAGATCAATTTTCCCATGAAGATTCGCAGAGGCAACAATGTTTTGAATAACAATTTTAGGCTTTCCCAAAATAATTATTCCATTAGTTTTTAGCTCTCTTACGACCTTCTTAACAGCACTACGTGCTTGTTTCTCTGACTTTGCTCCAGTACAAACCATTTTCCCGCTACCAAAAATTAGTGTCGCTGTTTTTGGGCGTTTTAAACGGAAGACAAGTCCTGGGAATTGTTTTGGACGATACTCAACATTTCTGAATACTTTCATTATTGCTAGAAGGTCAATCTTTTGGTCAAGGGTCGCAGACGCGACAACATTCTCAATACTTATATGCAAATCTTTTTTAGCGTCCAATCTTTTTCACTCCTTTTTAAACACCTATAAATTCTCGACTTTACTTAGTAGTTCTTCAGGTAGGAGATCTTGACTCTTAATCTCTACAACTGGGAAACTACTTACATTTGGTTCATGAACAACTTTCTCATTTGAACCAACCTGACCTGAGTAACTATTATAGGTGATAAAGTTGCCGCCCAGCGGGGTCTTTTCTTTAACAAAGTATAAAAACACCTCATGAAGTGTTCCGCCTACAATAAAGTATAGGTGTGAACCATTAGATTCTAGATGCTGAATAACACTAGCATTTGGAGCAGAGGCAACAAGCATAAGAAGATCTCTGACGGTTTTGAGCTGGACGTACTTCATGAGTTTATAAATACAGAATAACCAGTATATAAATCATTTAAATAATACTCCATTAATGACTAGTTTATAAAGAAATTATACCATTTAATTAATCTCAATTGACGAGAATAACCCTTTATTGACAAAACTATACAATGACTTTGATAAATAATATAATGAGCATTTATCTTTTTTTACCACTTATAATAAAAGTTTTTTTCCATAGACTACTTTTCGTTTTTATTAAGTAACGATTATCGAACATTTCTTATGGTAGGTGACAATTTAGTTAGGAAAGATTTGCTCTACAATTTTTGTTTAGAATGGTCCGAGATGTTTTAATTGTTTAGCGAATTCCTGAAAATTTTTTGATGCATTGAACTTTGTATCCCAATTGTTATAGCTGTTAATCCTCATTTTTTTTTGCTTCGTTTGGGTTATTGATAAAGAATTCTATCGCCTCTAATATCTCAAGGGTTGATGGGTTCTCTTTTAATAGGATCCCACAACTATTGGATAGAATCTCGGGAATCCCGCCTACCATAGGAGCTATTGCTGGAACTCCGAAGCTCTGGGCTTCCATGATAGATACAGGTATCCCTTCTGAAGAGCTTACATTTATGAAGACATCGACGGGGTTGTCACGATAATAAGTTAAAACTTCAGAATTTTTTAATAGCCCCATAAAATTAGTTTGAATATTGTCAGGTAAAATATCTGAAGCAAGCTTTTCTATCTCCTCTTTATTTGCTCCATACCCTATGTGGGTCCAAATTACATTAAGTTCGGGTCTCTTTCGCCCAAGTAAGCTGAGACCTTGAACTATTAGTTCGATGCGTTTCACTGGGACAATGTAAGAGCAGGAAAGTAGTCGAAATGCACCATCTTTAGAAGTTTCTGAAAGGGTTTTTTGGCTGGTTACACCTAAATTTGATACTTCTACTTTATTTTTTAATTTAGGATATTTTTCTGTGATGTAATTTTTTCCGTGTTGGGAGATTAGGTATAGTTTTTCTAACTTAGATAAGGCGGGTAATCGGAATGGAATATAAGGTGACGAATAGCGTTCTTCATATAAGTCGTAGCCATGAGCCCTTGAAACAAGTTTGATATCTCTAAATTTTGATTTCGTTAAACTGACTCCCATAGTTGCCCACGTTAACCAATAAGTATAAAAAACGGTACGTTTTAGGTTGAGAGTGTTGTTTTTTAGGTATTTATTTAACCACTTTTCCAGTTGAAGTGAAAGATGTAGAGAATCCAACATTTTTTTTCTAGAAATTTTATCGTAGAGACTTACGGGTTTATGAAATAATTCACTGTAAAAATGCTTCATTGAAAAATATTTTATTTTAGAACCATTATTTTTTTCTAAATTTTTTTGTTCGATGAAAGAAGTGTCGCAAAAGATGTTATTTGGGAGTTCGCGGGTTACTCTTTCAACCTCTGAGGGATAGGACAAAGGGACAATCGTTACTTTTTCGAAAAATTGACTTAAAAAAGGAATTTCTTTGTCTAAGAATGATTCTGCAACTGCTCCAAACGGGTAACTATTAGTGATTAATACTAAATCGGTATTGTATTCTTGTTCCATTGTTTAATCTAGTTTATTGGAGGATACAATTAATTTAATATTTGGTTATGTATCCGAATACATTTTTTTCTTTAATTATTATATTTTATTAAATAGATTATTGTATTTATGATAAGGTAGTACTAATTATGAGGAGTGTAAGCGTTCTATTTGTTTGAGTGTCTCTAAGATATATGTTAAGGCTATTATTTCAGTTAGCATATTATCAGTCTTTTATACTCTTATGTGTTGAAGTTTATCAATTAGGAATATTAAGATAATTTAAAAATTTTTTAGAGAAATAAAAATATTCAACAGGTTATATATTTTAAATAGTAAAATAAATATAGTTAATTTAAATAATCATTAAAAACATTATTTATTATTTTAATTAAATAAGCGAAAATCAACGAATTTATAACTTTATTAGGATTATTTCTTTAAAACCATTTGAATCCATTAAAGAATAATTTTTAAATACTTTAAAGTAGGATGGTAAAGATTCTTGAGGTCTGTATATGGCGTCTGCATTAAGAGGGGTTTTATCGAATAAGAATGTTATGACAATATCTTTATCGAATATGTTATACAGTGTTTTTAATAGTTCATGGATGCTTTGTGGTCACTTTATCTTGTTGAAGAATTAAACACGCCCATCACGGTTATCGGTCTTTTATCAATGATTCAGATGACGGGTAGTATCTTGTTTCAACTTCCCGGAGGAATGCTTGCAGATAAGTATGGTAGGAAAAGGGTTATTGTTTATGGTACATCTCTTCGTGTTTTTGGTGCATTATTGTTATACGCTGCTCCGACTTGGGAATGGGTAGTTCCTGGTCTAATCATTAATGCTATTACAGCAGTATATAATCCAGCTTTTAGTGCAATAATTGCTGATTCGATGCCTCGTGAAAGCAGGGGGTCTGCCTTTGGTGCTTATAGGATGTTCACTTCGATTCCAGGGATATTTATGCCATATGTTAGTGGATATTATCTAGAAGTATTAGGGATAAGAGATGGCGTAAAGATTGGTTTATTATTGTTTTCAGTGGCTGCAGCAATTGCTACCCTCGTTAGGGCTAGATATTTGAAAGAGACAATTAATGAATCTAAACAAGTAAAAGAAACTCAGGTAGAGAAAGAAGAAGGTTTAATGGAGGTTATGAAGAAGCAGTCACGGACTATTTGGGCAATGTTTTCAGTCTCAGTTATCTCTGGTTTCATTATGAGAATGAGTGCTTCTTTCTTACCAATATATGCATATAATGTCATTGGTTTAACAACAACTCAGTTTGGACTATTACAATCAGTAGCCTCAGGCATTTCTGCACCATTATATTTAGTGGGAGGAATGCTTTCGGATAAATTTGGTCGAGTGCCACCAATTCTAATAGCTAGAGGTTGTGGTCCACTTGACAGTTTAAGTTTGTTATTGTTACGAGATTATAACCAATTGTTCGGGGTTTATGCTACTGTCGGTTTAATTGAAGGTATGGGTGGAGGTAGAATTCGTGGTGGGGGTTTCATGGGGGGTCCTGCTTGGGAGGCTTTGATGGCAGAATTGGTTCTACCTAAATATAGAGGTAGAGTAAATGGATTCATTGCTAGTGCAACAGGGCTGCTAACATTTCCTGCATCATATCTAGGTGGATATATTTATGATTCAAATCCAGATCTGCTGCTCGGACTTACAGCTATACAGTTATTGGTGATACCGATTATTGTATTATTTGTTAAAGAACCTAAAAAGGATGAACAATACTAATTTTTTTATTAATTTAGTACTCAGTTTTAATATGTAGTATAAAGATAATTAAGATAAAATAATATTAATTAAAGGAGCAATATACATGAATACCCTACTAAAAATTAAGTTTTTTTTGGTTTTTACTTTAATTTTTAGTGGTAGCATCGAATTTTATGTGTTTACTAATGATGATTGTCTCCCTTGTGTCGAGAAAAGTGATTTTGTTAAAAACCTTTTTCTTGATAATAAATTTGTTGAGTATGATATTTCGAAACGAGAGAATTTGGATAATTTTGTAAGTTTATTGAATATAATTGATGATGTCTTATTGCCAGTTCCCGTATATGGGGTATTTATTGATGATGATTTGAAATTTATTGTTGCTGGAGAGATTAGTAAAGAAGCCTGGGAAAATATCATAATTTTAGAAGGGGATGGAGTTAAAGTTTACGTAGGTGATGCGAATAAAGATGCGATTCTTAAAAAATTAATTTCTGATGTTAATGAAATCGGATTACTTAAGGATGTTTTTAAAGCGAATTTAATTGCATTAGTGTTTAGGGATCTTAAATCTTTAGTATTTCCTGTGTCGGTTGCAGCTTTTATGGATGCAATTAATCCTTGTGCTTTAAGCATTTTGCTAGTTATTCTTTCATTGCTTTATCATAGTCCTGATAAAAGGTTTATTTTGAAGACGGGGATAGCCTATAGTGGAGCAGTTTTCCTAACTTATCTTATTATGGGTTTAGGATTTTTGCACATTTTTAGTAATATCACCATTTTAAAGAATTTAATTTTAATTGTACCAATTTTTTTTGGGATGTTAAGTATTTATGGTTTTTTTGTAGGTGAAAGAAAAAATGTTCCAGAATCCTTCAGCAGAATAATGAATAAATATATAGAAAAGGTATCTAATCCATTGTCGGGTTTCGTTGCAGGATTTGTTACTGGGATTTTGGTGTTGCCCTGTAGTTCTGCACCTTATTTCATTGCATTAAATTTATTATCAGGGAGGGCCACTCAGTTTTCGGGATTCATTTTATTAGTCTTATATAACTTGATCATAGTTTTACCCTTTATTTTAATAACTATCGGGGTCCACACACTCCGAATACAAACAATTGATTTACGGATGTGGGTTTCAGGAAAAAGGAGATGGATAAATCTGTTAGTGGGTATAGGTTTAATATTATTAAGTTTATATTCATTAATAAGTTAAATAAAATTTACTTTTACTATTATTAAAATAGAATTATCATTAAACATAATGCGTTCGGTTATCGAACAAAATAAGATTATAGAGGATTTTGATTAACCTGCTTTTTTCTTATACAAGAATATAGAGCCATATGAATGACTGATAAATTAAGAACTACCCATAAACACACCACCACAACGAACCTGACACCCACAACAAGAAACCACAAACCACTCAAACCAAGGCCAACAACCCCTCAAACACCCCTTAAAACGAGTCCGCCAACCACCACACCCACGAGATCGATGGCTCACGCTACCTGAAGAGACCCCAAACTAAGCAGATTAAAACAGAAACAACTAAACACCATCTTCACACGAACCCTACCCAACGAAGTAACCAACACATGACCTGCCCAGAACACCCGCTTCAACACCGCAAACACCCACTCCACAGGCCTCCTCTTAGAACCAATCCAACCATTCCTCCACCTACCCCGGACACCCAACAGATGACCACGAACCCCACGCCTCATCATCGCATCCCAGCCCCCGAGGCTCCACTCCAAAGTAGCCTTTATCCCGGTACACCACCTCACCAGGCACAGAGAGATCCACCGCACTGTCATGCACACTCGCAGAAGTCGCCTCCACATCCCTGATCAACCCATGCTCCAGATCAGTCTTCACATGCACCTTATACCCGAACGTGGACCCATCACGCCTCTTAGCCCAAGCCCCATCCCTGCATCTCCGGGTCTTAGCCTCCTCCCCACGAGGCTTGTTGCTTGGCCCCGGATCAGCTGTGATGAAGCTCGCATCCTGAGCCACCCCCTTCCTGACCTTCAATCCCTTCACATCCAGCTGCCGCTGAAGCTCAGCCCAGATCAGCTGGTCCTTACCCGTCTCTGCGAGCCGCTCCCTTGTCTGCCAGACGGTTGAGTAGTCAGGCGGCTGCTCTGGGAATCCTAAAAAGTTCATGAAGTCGATTCTGGTGCTGGCCTGCCTTTCCAGTTCAGGGTCTGAGAGGCTGTACCACTGCTGGAGGACCAGCAGCTTAACCATTACTACTTCGTCGGTGTTGGGGCGTCCTCCTCGGCTTGTGTTGTTTCGGTAGAGGGATTTGATTATGGGTCTGAATTGTTCCCAGTTGATCTGTTTTTCGGCTTTGGCTAGTTTGTCTCCTAGTCGGGCTGTTTTTTGGTAGATTTTTTTCAGGATATGGGTGTCGAAGGACTCCATGGTGTCTTTGTGTCTGTTTTGATCTTTAAGTTTAACTGAGTGGGTGAAAAAACAGGTTAATCAAAATCCTCATTTATTAAAAAAAAGGGAAAAGGGAACTTAACGGCGTAGGAATATGCCAATAATAACGTCGTTTATCAAGAATTTTAACTGCCCGGCAAGCATGCTCATTGCCCAGAGGTAGTCTCCAGCCCAAATGACTGCGATTGATGACATGATGAATAGTCTACCAATAAATGCAGATGATCCTAATACCCCTTTGTGTTCTTTGGTGAAGAAGAAGTAAGTGATTACAGTTACTAATCCAACGAGAACAAGAATCCTACCAATTAAGTCAAAGGTTGACACGGGACTAAATAACTCAACAATAGTAATTCTTATCTGATCTAAAATCTGAGCTCTTGCCCAAGTAGGTAAGATCATTCCGAACCCAATTCCCATTGATATTGAGATTGGATATTTTGATATCCAAGCATATCTACGGGAGAGTCTTGTATACATCAATAAACCAAAGAAGATAACTATTAACCATTTGTAATCAGCTTTTTCTAAGATTGGCTTTATTGCATAAAAATCTGTCCAGTATAATCCTAAGATTGCCGAGTAAACTATAGCCCAGCCTACTACTACTCTTGTGCCCCATTTGAAGAAGAAGTTTTCTCCAAAAATTAGTGATAGCATGGACAACACAAAGACTGCTGCAACAAGTTTACCTAAAACAACTACATCCATTTTAATCTTCCTCCTTTTTAGCAAAATATTTGATACCAAAATAAGATAAGTTACCAAGTACTACGAAAATTACTGTGCCGATTCCCGCAAGATTAGCTAAATCAGCCATAACTGCACCTTCACCTAAATGTCCTGCTAATATTTCTAACATTGCAGCTTGACTTGACCCTGCAACATAACCAGTAACAGGATTATTTTTTCCAACGTAAGGTACAACATTAGGGACACAGTTACCAATAGTCATATGAACAGAAGTAACTTCGTAGGCTGGGTCACCTGCAACCCAGAATTGTCGGACTAGAGTATCAGGATAAGTGCATCCCCAGTAACCAATTATTAATAGATCAATATCATGTGCTTCCAGTATGTTTGGCTTTCCTCCTCTTTTAGCGACCTCTTTCAGAATAGGGACATCTAACAAGGGTTTACCTCTCCATTCTGTACCAAAATGTAGGTTATGTTGAATAGTGGGCAGCATTGCAGTAAAGTCCGCGTTCATTATGGCATGGGTTGCGTCACTGCCTACCGGAATGTAACCTAAATCTATCCAAGTAATACCGAAGTTGTTAATCATTGTTTGTGAAGGTTTTAACTCGCCTTTCATTAAATCAGCCATTTTAGCATTCCCATCTACTGAGCTTTGATATGTTATAATTTTCAGATCGTTTCTTACGACTTCGTCATAGATCATTTTCCAAGTAGCTATTAATATTGGTCCAGTGTCTGCCCATACGCTTAGATCGACGAAGCTATGCATCAGTACTACGCTTCCTCGGGGGAGGTTTTTTATTGTATCGTAATAGTCTCTGACATTACCTTGGATTTCGATTGGTAACCCAAGGGGATAAACTACTGGGATGGCTAACAGTAGAATGAATGTTATGTATACTAATCTGTAATCTAGCGAACCGAGTTTTTCCCAAATATTTTTTTGTTCTTTACCCATTTCAGCCACCTCCAATTGCCATTGTCCCTTGTTCTTTTCCAATTAAAGCTCTCAAAGCAACAATTATCCCCCCAACTGCTCCAGTGACGTTCGCGGGTCTTGTTCCACCGAGAGAAGGATATTTAGCAACGAATTCTCCGAATGCTGACATAAATGGAATATATGCTGTAAATAGGGGTATCTGACTTAATATGAACCCTACGCCAGATATTATCAGAACTGCGGTTTCCCAGTTTCTAAACCTCAAGACTCTGTACACTGCTCCACATTGGTATAGGAACATTACTGCATACATGCCCTGACTTTGAGGTTGGTAAATATTAAGAAGGTACCATCTAAATTCAGGTTTTCTCCATGATTCTAATCCTCCATATAAGACAGCAACAACGACCATGAGTGCCATCATTAGGAAGAAACTGCCTGTAATAATTCCTTGTTTCAATGTTCGGTTTCTCTTCCACATATTAATTTCAGCAGTTACCCCATAAACAGTACCTACTCCAAAAGCTATATAGGCTATGACTGTGGGGATTAGACCAAACCATGCTCTAAGATCGTTAAGTTCTTTAACATTAAATATAGCTTGGGCAATTAAAGTAAACCCAAGAAACGCTAATATAATGGTCGGTAAATCTTTTCTCCAAAAAGTTGTTGACATTTTTTCACCTCACATCCTAAAAAACGAAACAATATCTACTCCAATGGTACGGAGTAGAATTGCTAACGCAGTTATTGCTAAACTAAAGTATTTCATGTATTCTTCCACTTGAAGGCTATTTAGCATGTAGGGATTTTCAGTGACTTTTGCTCCAGCTGCGAATACTTCTTCTCCAATCATCATGTAGTCACATGTTAATGCAAAAATGTACATCGCAGTCCAACGTGTAGTACCACCAACAACTATTGCGCCTTGAAGTTTAGCAGCTTCCAGATGTACATATTGTAAGGTATTTTGTCTGCCAACCATTATTTTGAGTGCACAACCATCTCTTATGTAAGCCTCTGACGCAGCAGCAGCAAAAACCATCATACCTGTTCCGTAGAAACGTAGATCATTTGCTTTATCAAATTCTCCTACTTTGCCTTCTTTCAGATAAGCATCATCTATTGTTCCTTCAAGGAGAGGAATAGATTCTGGTTGGTTTGGAAGATGCATAATTAATCTTGCTCCAAGTTTTGCGGTGGCACTTGCAGAATAGCTTAATATCCCTACACCAGCTACAGTTTCACTTACAGCTTCACCAGTCAGTCCAGCACCACCAGAGCCAAAGGAGAAGTGAACGGGTTTCCTTATTTCAACAGCACGCCCGACTCCTTCTACTATAGCTTCTAAAGCAGCAATTGTACGAATTTTTGGTATTCCTTTGCCTTTACTAGCAAGAGACATATAATATGTCGTTAATCCAAAAAATAGAACTAGCCATAGTATATCCCATAAGCGATTATCTCTTAACACGATCATTCGTATAATCACCTAAGTTCATTTAACTCATTTAGTATTTAAAATTTCGGTGAAATTTTAAATATATATTATTAAAAAATAGAGGATTTTGATTAACCTGCTTTTTTCTTATACAAGAATATAGAGCCATATGAATGACTGATAAATTAAGAACTACCCATAAACACACCACCACAACGAACCTG
>Ga0194125_10012880_pt1 | contig 10956 bp, 12 predicted proteins | sample TA2KigC250mmetaG_FD_148626 | JGI IMG/M metagenome (GOLD analysis project Ga0194125, IMG submission 148626) | Freshwater microbial communities from Lake Tanganyika, Tanzania - TA2015034 Kigoma Deep Cast 250m | ecosystem: Environmental > Aquatic > Freshwater > Lake | place: Tanzania: Lake... | reverse complement strand
TCTTCCTGATATTACAGATAAAGAAAGAGACGCTTATTGTAAAATGTCAGATGATGAGTGGGAAAAATATTATCAAGAGAGGGAACTGGAGGCCAAAGAATTGTCTGACAAATTAGAACAATATATTAAAGATTGGTATTATGGCAAGGTCGACGCCAAAATTCCCAAGGGACTTTTGCCTCCCTCGATTGACAATGAAAAAACCAAAGACTGGACCTTACAAAGGCCTGAAGAAATTGACCCAGAAAAACAATGGTACTTTTTGGCTCCTGCTCATGAGATTGACCCGGAGTTTAAAAAACTCTACCACCATGCCGTTGATAATAATGCTACCTATTTGAATCTGATTTTCATTGCCCCTTTTGACGCTCAACTTATTGTTGAAGGTGACTTCCCTCATTCGCGTGAGATGAGCTATCATATTCTCGAACCCTTTGATCCCCGAGTCCCTGTCACCGGCAATATGGGAGTAATGGAAGTTCCTATCATTGATGTTGATATCGAACCGGATCAAGGCAATATTAACCCGTTCCGTATTGGAGCCGATCGTAACACTACTCAACGGCACTATCATTTAACTTTTGATTTAAAAGCGGGCAATGCTACAGAACTAAACCCTGTCTTGCAAAATCCTTATTTTAGAGCACCAGGAAACACCAGAGTTGGTGGTCCTTTTGCTTCTGCTGGACCTTATGGCGATGGGGTGATCGTACCTTCTTTTGTCTGGCTTCGCTACTATGCTCCTGATAAAGAAACAGGTCCTCTAGCCGGTGTGCCTCGTCCGAAAATCCTCTTGAGGCTAAAAACTGGAGAGACGTTTTGGTTGCAGCCTGACTCAAGTCTTGCTATTGAAAGACAAACAATGCTCGCCGAGGGAGCCAAAACACCACCAATAGAGCCAACGAAATTTAATGGTCCAGGTTGGGGATGGTTCAAAATGTTTGGTATCTGGGAGGTAATCGCTGAAGTAACAGGATATGTCCGATCCTGGCCTCAGGGCATTTGGCCGCCGGCTTTAGCAAAGAAAATTGTTAGAGATAAATTAGAATGTTATTTCTCTCAAGGGCCGAATATGCCGTCTCCAGGAAATATTCCTCACAGCGCCACCGACTGCCCTTATCACAATTACTTAGTGCGTAGTTTTTTCTTAGGAGAGAACAAAGTCTATGCCATCACTGGGAAATTACCCACAACACCAAAGACCCGCAATGGAGAAACAACTATGGAAAAGGCCGAGGCAAGATACTGGTCAATTTGTCACTACGGAACTGGTAAAGACAGAAAATATCAGAACGCTCTTTACGGCTGTTTAATGGATGATGAAATAGTGGTTGACGCTGAAAATAATTATCTCATTGTCTGGTCCCGAGGAGAAGAGAGGCCTGCTAACGCAAAGGAAGAATGTGGAGTTACTTGGCAAACCTTCGGTATTGAGTCAACTCCAGCAGTTACGCTTCGTTGGATGAGTGTTTATCCTGACCATTATATGGAAGAATTTAACCCTAATGATAAAAATATTCCCTGGGAAACCGGTGCCTGGATGCAGAAAGGGTATGATAAAACCTTGGTTGGCGAGAACAAGCCTGGGGCAATGGGCCCTTATCATCCAGTCATTCATTATTTAACCAGAGAAGAGTTTGAGTTGCTTGGTTGCCCAGTTGATCCCAATAGAATTCCCGAGTGGAAGTAAGGTGAAAATCATGAAAAAGAGTTTATCGGAAAAAATTCTTTACCTTATCACCGCCTTACTGATCATAGCTACACTCTATCTTTTGTTAAGGTTTTCCTCTCACCGGAGTTCGCTCATTTTTCCAATTATTTTTATCACTCTTTACTGGAAGAGAAGTCAGTTACAAGACTTTTTTCAAAAAATCAAGGATCCAAGCATTGCTGGTGCTTTTTTTATTTTAACCGGCTGGGTGTGGGCTTTATTCTTAGAATTTATCGCAGGATTATCACCTTTCCACCCTGCCCCATTAGCAAATTATCTGGTCGGTCTAGGTTTTTACCTTCCTTATTTTGCCATTTGGTTAATATTTATCAACCGTTTTCAGTTTAGCATTTTTGAAATCTTTTATTTAAGCGGCTTTTCCAAAATCTTTTTTGACATCTTTATTAGTCACAAATTATTAGGGTTCTTTCCACTGGCTTCAAACCCCATTAGTGCTTTACTTGTTTTTATTGCCCAAGTTATCTTGACTTTAGTTCTGTTTGGGATGTTAACAACCTTACCCGCTTGTTTTCTTAAAATTCAGAATGGCCAAAAGCATGAAAAACCATTTAAGCATTACTTGATTGGACTAACACCCAACTTTTTAGCTACTGTGGTGCTTGTTATCTGGGTGATAGTTTTGAAAATAATTTTTACCTAAAATGAACAAAAAATCACAACAAGGGATTGCTTTAATTTGGGTTATCATCGCCGGTGCCGTCTTGATTGTTGGAGTAGGGAGGGCCGCTTCGAAAAGGGCGGCCCTGAAGGTTAAGGAATCCCAGCCTGAAATGACGCCGACGGCGACACCAACTACTATTCCTTCGCCAACACCAACCGCTACCCCTTTACCCTCGTCAAAACCTCAAGGATTACCTCCAGGCTTCCTCGATTGGACAACCAATAAAAACTGGCTTCCACAACCGCCTGGGAACATTGGAAAAGATATTCAAGAAAGCGCTGCTAGTTATGTGCCGAGTGCGGAACAAATAAAAAAGATGTCCTCTTTGGGAAAGCAACCCGAGTATCCGGGTGAAGAATATACTCCTCCTTCGGTTGAGGTTTTTAATCTTGATATGGAAAAATTTAAAAAAGGCGCGCTTGAAGGTATAAATGAAATTAACAGACAAAGTCAGGAAGAGATGAAAAAGAGACTTGAAGGTCAATAAAGCATGAAAATCAACAATCGCTGGAGGATTATTTTTATTGCTTCGTTTTGGGCCTGGTTTTTTGAGTATTCGCTACGAGGCATTAATGGCTTTTTAAAGCAACCGTCAATGGCGATTTTGGTTTTTGCCAATTATTTTGTCTATCTGGCGATTATTGAGGAGTTTATTGGCCGCTTTAAACTCAAGGATTATCAAGTTTGGATAGTAGCCCAATTTTTTGGTTTGCTTTGGCAATTGGTGAGCGTTGCCGGTGTCTATTATCCACCTTTTGTTTTTGGAATTGGTCTTGGCGTCTTATTGATTAATAATCTTGTCTGGTGGACAACAATCCAAACTATATTTGCGCTTTATATTGCCCACCGACTGACACCTAATATTGACCGCTCTAAACCTCTCCTACCAAAAGTAGGTATCTTTGTTTTCTTTGTTGCCTATATTTTAGTCAGTGCTAGCTGGCGTCTTTTTGCTACTCCGCCAGTTACACCATGGCAATTTTTAGTGATGTTGTTTTTAACTTCTCTATTTGCTTGGCTTTCGTATCAACAAATATTTTCCAATCTTAAAAAAGATGTTCAATTTGCCACCTTTGAAGCGAACAAATTTCTTGATGGGCTGGCAGTGTTCGTGGCTGTTTATCTTACTTTTTCTTTTTTCTTTTTGACCGGTGGCGACAGGACAACACATCTTATCAACAGACAAGCATTAAGAGTTAATCTGGTTATTTCTCCGTTGATTGCTCTTTCGTTGTTGCTCAAAAGAATTATTTCCAAAAAACCAATTCCGATTTGAAAATGCTTATGAAAAAGAAAGAAATTTTGATTATCTTTGTTTTAGCGGTTTTGGCAACAGGAGGAAGTTAGTTTTATACGCCGTCTTCTCAGGATTGTTGGTCTCGTGGATACCCGTTAAGGTTTTGGTATTATTGTGCACCTTGGTTTTTACACGACCTGCCAAAAGTTATCTGGATGACAAGCAGTTTTATTCTCGACTTTCTCTTTTGGTTTCTGGTTTTGGCAGGAGGGTGGTGGATGGTAAAGAAAAAGTTGGCTATTTGAAAATAATTTTTACCTAAAACCTATATGAACAAAAAATCACAACAAGGAGTTGCTTTAATTTGGGTAATCATTACCGCCACTCTGCTACTGGTGGGTATTGGGGGTATTTCTTCAACACTTACCCCCTCGCCAACAATTTCATCAATCCCTTCGCCCTTGCCTCCTCAAGAAGATATCTCTCAAGAGGAACCGCTCCTGAAAATTCTTCCTCCCAAAGAACGAGCCGAACTGGAAAGTGCCATCCGGGAAACCCAACAAGTACTGCAAAACATTGAGATTTTTAATTTTACTCCGCCGAGTGCAGATGATATTACCAAGGGTTTTGATCAAATTAACAAGCAAGCCCAAGAGCAAATTCAGCAAAACATTGAAAAACAGCAACAATTTCAGCCGCCGGATATCAATAAAATGATGGAAAACTTGAAGCAAAATCCGCCGGCTGTTCCTCAAGAGAAAGAAGAACCACCGCCCGAAGCCCAAGAATACTATTACCGTAAGTATATTCTAAAAGACCCTGCCTTTCAGTGGTAACAACGTGTCTATGCTTTTCAGTCTCATTTTACTTTTTCTTCCCGTAAATCTTGCCAAACATTTCTTTTTTGATTTTGCTTATGTTGACGGAATTCTCGTTGACTACCTCATTCCGACGGTTTATCTGACCGATATTTTGATTTGGGGGCTTTTGGGGGTTTGGGCGTTTAGGGAGATAAGGGAGTATCGGGGAAATAGGGGGGATAGGTGGGGATTCTTTAAAAATCCCCTTATTCTTTATTCTTTATTCTTTATTCTAATTTCTGGTCTGTCCGTTCTCTCCGCTCCCAACCAGCCCGCCGCCGTTTATAAATGGTTAAAACTGGTGGAGTATGTTTTGTTTGCTTTTTATATCACTAAAAATACTAATCTCAAAAAGGACTTTTCAACGATCGTGAAATTGTTAGCGGTGGGTGTTTTGTTGGAATCGGCTTTGGCCATTGCCCAATGGTTTAAGCAGGGTTCAATTTTGGGCTATTATTTTTTCGGCGAAAACAGATACACCGTTTCGACGCCGGGAATTGCAACCCTTGATTTGATGGGGATTCGCAAGGCCAGGCCTTACGGAACTTTTCCCCACCCCAATGTTTTGGGAGGGTATTTGGCGGTTCTGCTTCCGTGGATTTTCTATGAGGGTATAAAGGGTGTAAAAGGTGGAAAGGGTTTAAAGGAACGAAGGTTTTACTTGCTGACTTTTGGCTTGGGACTGGTGGCACTTGCGCTCTCTTTTAGTCGTCCGGCGTGGGTGGTGGGAGGTTTGGGAGTGGCGGTGGTTTTGTTGCTTGATTCTAGAAGGCGTTTTCTCTTCCCCGTTTTCCTTCATTCTTCATTCCTCATTCCTAATTCTCTATCGTTTCTCCGCCGGGCCGAACTCAATTGGATGGCTTTGCAGATGCTCAAAGACCACCCCCTCTTCGGTGTCGGCCTCAACAACTTTACCGTCCGGATGAGCGAATACGGTGAGGTCTCCGGCTGGATTCGCTTTCTGCAACCGGCGCACAATGTCTATCTTTTAATCGCCGCCGAAACCGGCCTTCTCGGTTTGGCCGCGTTTCTCTGTCTTCTGTTTTCTGCCTTCCGTTTTCTTTGGCGAGGCAAGAAGGATCTTCTTCTCATTTCTCTATCTCAAGTCACTCTTCTCTGCTTCGTGGATCACTACTTCTTCACCCTTCCGCAGACATCTCTGCTTTTCTGGTTGGTTTTGGGTTTGGGTTGTCAAAGAGGGGCGCGGCTTGTATACTCAAAGCGAGATGAAGACCGTCGGCTCGATTTTGAAAAAGGCCCGGGAGGAAAGAGGTCTCTCCCACAAAGAAATTTTCCAGACGATTAAAATTCATCCCCGGTTTTTGCAGGCCCTAGAAGAAAGTAACTGGAGCGTTTTCTCTTCCGGCGTCCACGCCAAGGGATTTTTGAAAAACTATACCGAATATTTAGGACTCAACCCCGGTGAGGTGCTGGCTTTCTTTCGTCGGGAGTACGATGAGAGGGCCGATGATTCCCGAGCGAAAAAGGTCGTCCGCCCCCTCGCCGTCCCGCGTTTGGTCATAACTCCGGGCCTGATTCTGGCGACGGCGACCGTTTTTTTCGTCATCCTCTTTTTTGGCTATGTCATTTACCAATACCACTCCTTTGCCGGCGCCCCGCTATTGATTATTGAGCAGCCGCCGGTCGACCTGACCGCCTCCGACCCGCTTTTGAATGTTGTTGGCCGCGCCGACCCCGACGCCACCGTCTTTCTGAACGGTCAGGAAATCACTAACGATGAGCAGGGAAAATTTTCCACCCAAATTACTTTATCCGAGGGAGTCAACGCGCTGAACTTTGTTGCCCGGAATAAACTGGGCAGGGAGAGTGTGGTCGCCCGCACCGTTGTTTTGCGAAATTCCGCTCCTTGACAGAATTCGGTTGGTGTGAGATATTAGAAATAAGGATTCTGCCCAAAATGGACACGCAATTTCTGCTCGTCTTGATCATTGGTCTTCTTTCCGTGAACCTGCTCTTCGTGGGTGTCTATATCGTTCTCGTCCTCAAGGAAGTCCGCGAATCGCTCCGCAAGTTTAACGAAATTATTGAAACGGCAAATCAATTAACCAAATCGTTGGCGGCCCCAATCATCACCGCCGCCGGCACGATTGAAGCGGCAATTCAGGGATTTAAGGCCGCAAAAGTGTTGAAAGCGCGAAAGGGAAAGGGGGCTGAAAATGGCTGATTACGTGGTTGAAAAAAACAAAAAGGGTTTTCTCTGGGGAGTGCTCGCCGGTTTGGGGGTCGGTGCCGCTTTGGGAGTTCTCTTTGCCCCGGACAAGGGTGAGGAAACAAGAAAAAAACTTAAGGCCCAGAGTTCAAAACTCAAAAAAGAAGCCGAAGAGGCGCTGGAGGAACTGGGCGAGACGATTGAGCCCTGGGTGGAGGAAGTGCAGGAAAGGGTCGAGCCAGTTTTGGAAGAAATTGATGAGGCCACCGGGCCGGTGCAGGAAAAAGCCCGGAGAGTGGTTGAATCCACCAAGCGCCGCTTCTTTAAGAACATCAAAAGGTAATTCCCCAAAATTTGCCAACCAAACGCATCCGTGCTAGCATGTTCGCACAATGAAGAAAAAAGAAGCCCTTGTCTTAAATTACCGCGTGATTATTGAAAGAGAATACTACGACGACGGGACTCCTATCTATGTGGCGCAGGTTCCCACCCTTGGTATTGCCGATGATGGACTAACTATCGAAGAAGCGCTCAGAAATATCAAGGAGATGATTAAATTCCATGTCGAGTGCCTTATTGAGGAAGGTGAAAGCGTTCCGGTTCCAGACAAGACCGACGATATCATCATAATGACACCACAGGTTGAGATTGTGCCCTCCAAAGAATTTGAGTTTGCTTTTGCATGACTAAACTGTCACAGGTCAAGCCAAAAGAAGTTGTTAAAGCACTGGAGAGATTGGGTTTTGTCCGTCTAAGAACTACCGGTAGCCACATACGGCTCAAGGATTCAAAAGGCAATTTCGTCAGTATTGCTTTTCATAACAGAACGCTTGCGAAGGGAACTCTCAATTCAATTCTCCATCAGGCGGGTATAACCCTCAAGGAACTTTTGGAAAACCTCTAGCCCTGTCAAACCTAAGGATTGACAAAAACTCCCCACCAACGAAAAGGGTCTTCGCAGATATCGGGTGGTGCTGGGGTGAAACCCCAACTTGAGCACAAAGTGCTCCCACCGTCCTACCTTTGAAGACCCTCTGAAGATAACCATTCAGGTGCCGCTTGTCTGACGCACGACCGTCAGGACCTTTTGAGCCGTGGGCTCATCGGATCCCTAGATCGGGGATTGCGTCAGGAGATTTTCGGGAAGCGGGCACGGGCTTCCCTTGTAGAGAGTCCTCGAGAGAGGACTCTTCGGCGCCGCGTTGGGTGCCTTTCCTCAACAGTTTTGATCTCCCGTCTACCGGGGGACCTGAACCCGTAGGTTCGCGGTGCGTGCAAGACCGCAACTGTCTTGGTCCGGGCCCTTCGCCGGCGCGGCGAAGGGTTTGCCACCTGGCAACCGACCTTTTTCGGCCCACTCCTTGGAGGTTGGAGTGGAGGTCGGGTGCGTTAAGAGTTGGTTTCTCAACTCTCGGTGGCTGTCCGCCGATGAGGCGGACACGCTGTTTTATGGCGAACCACAAGGGTTCACCACTTTGCCGGACAGTACCGGTGTTCTTCTCCGGACCTTGTTGGCCCTTTTTAGAACGCGTTGATCCACAACCGCCGAACCGGTCCCCCTTTGCGGGAGGTTCTTTGGCTGCTTCTCTCGGCGTTCTTCCAAGGCAACGCCCGGGAAGAACCTTTCAATTTTCTATCCGCTGGTCATTACACCCAGATCCAGGGTCTGGCCCGGCTGGATAACGACGATCAGAGCACCATCGCTCTCGTAGTGCTCTAGGCCATAGGCCTCCGCGAAGCTGATGATCTGCTCCCAGGTCGGTGCTTGCCCCAGCACTTTGAGCGTCATATCCCAAACAGTGTCCCCGTCTTCGACGACGACCGTGGTGATCTCGGCTAGCTCCGCAGCGAGCCGGTCCCGCTCTTGCGCGGCCGCGACGTAGGCAGATTCGAACTCTGCCCTCTCTGCCTGGGCCTTGGAAACCGCGGTTTCGAGATCCGCCTTTTCCGCCTCAAGCACCGCTACGCGGTCTTTGATTTGGTTCCGCTCCGTGGTGATTTCGGAAACACTGGCCTCGAGCTCCGTGACGCGGGTTCTGGCTGCCGACCTTTCCGTCTTGAGGCCCGAGACCTGCTTGATGAGCATCCCAACCTCTTCGGTCTTGACGGCCAAGTCCTCCTGGAGTGTCCCGACTCGTTCGGAGACAGCGGCCAATGTGTTCTCGAGCGCCGCTTTGCTCTCCTTGAGTTCCGTCGCCTGCCCCTCGAGCGTGTTTTTCTCGGCCTCGAGAGTGACCTTCGCCTCCTCGAGTTCAGCAACCTGTTCGAGCAACCTACCTTTCTCGGCCTGGAGGTCGGCGATGATCTGCTGCTCGATCGGCACGGGTGTAGGTTCCGGCGTCTTCGTCGGCGCCCGGGTTGCCTCTGCTGTTGGCTCCACGGTCGCGGCGGCCGTAACCGTTGCGGTCACTGGAACAACCGCCGCCGGTTCGGTCACCGGTGAGGGCCAAGGCCAAAGCACGACGGCCACAACGAGCACGGTGGCCAGAATTGCAAAGGCCGCCACCCGTTGCTGGGTCCGACCCCACGCTAGCCAACGAGGTTTATGGAACTTGGGTATCTGCACTTTGGGCAACCGAACCTGCGGGATCTTGATCCTCGGGAACCGGATCTTCGGCACCCGCAACCACGACGGCCGCCAGTGGTAGGCGAGGATCCCTGCGAATGCGGCGAAGCAGATGCACCAGAAGCCGAAGATACCGAGAACCACCAGATCCCTGTAGCCGGCCGTCCAGTTGTTTCGAACCGTCAAGCCGCACAACACGGCAATTCCGGCAAGGACTCCCACTACTAGCGAGCGTACGCCCACCACCGCAACCTTATGGACGGCCGACCAGATCCGCTCGCCCAGGCCGGGCCCTTTTGCGGTCTCTACCACCTCGATCGGCTCGGGCTCGGGAGCATGCTCCTCGACGATCGGCTCGGGTACCACCTCAATAATCTCCGGAACCTCAACGGCTTCCGGATCCACGGCCTCATTGGCGGCCGCGGCATCCTGTTCCTCCCGGCGGTCGTGTTGCCGCCGGCGATCGGACTTCGTACTCATCGTTCTTTTCTCCTTTTTATTTTGGGATTTTAGGTCTTTGGCTTTTTCTGACTTATTTTTGGGCAGTCAGACAGCCCATTAAGTTCCTCGTTTCCTTTTCTGGGTTCTGAACCTGTCCGTCACCGAACAGGCCTCTCCGATTTTCATCGGAGGTTCGGCCCTCCCAACCAGGGCCCTGTGTTTTTTGGGCGTCGCACGCACGACGCCAAAGGAAATTTGGAACGGCGAATAGAAATTTTCTAGTAAATTGTTAAGGTGCTGGGGAACTTGGTCTCCCCCTTTCCCAAACCACCATTTTTTGATGGGTTGAGAAAGAAGGAGGCCCCGGTACTATTCTCGCTGACGCTCGAAAGTACGGGGTTGATTATCCGTAAGACCACAAGTTCGCTAACGGCTAATCAAAAACCGCTCCAGAGAGCGGTTTGACGACCACCTCTCCTTATCTTCCATCTTCTTGTGCAAACTATACCATATCCCAACTCATTTGTCAAATGGCGCGGACTAAAGTCCGCTACTACATTCTGTCTCTAACTATACCACACTTTATGGGGTTTTGCAAATGGGTTAGCGGGGTTTGAGAAAACTTTCCGAGACCTCCCGGGCCTTTTGTTTGAAATAATCCTGCAACTCCGAAATTGTCAGCGGCACCAGCATCTTCGGAAGAAAATCAAATTCTTCCACCTTCATAAAATCGGCGGCCACCAGAACGGGATCTAACTCAAAACCAAATTTCCGTTTAACTCCCTCCGTAAAACCCCAAACCCCAAACCTGTCCTTGATAAAGTAGAGATCAACAAAGTCCTTAACATCCATTCGTTGATTAATCAACAAGAATTTATTGACGCCGATATCAAAGAGATCGTCAACCTGAACCCCCCGAACGATTTTTCCCTTCTTGAGACGCCGAAACGGATAATGAACAAAGTCAATTTTTACCACCAAATTATCATCCTTGAAAAAGCCGAACATCCGCACGCGCTCTTTTTGGGTGAATCTTTCTTTAAGGTTAAGTTTGTGAGCAAGCTCTTTGGCAAAAGGAAAAAGTATCTCGTTGTCAAAGTCCTCTTCGGAGAAGAAATCCATATCCTCGGACAGACGATGCTGGAGATGGAAAACACTCAACGCCGTCCCGCCGGTGAAGTAGAATGTTTTGCGCAGTTCCTCGTTTTTGGCAAACTCTTCAAAAATTATCTGCTGCTGTTTGTTAAAACCTACTTGTTCCATATTAGGAATTCAAAAAGGCGCCTTCT
>Ga0194125_10012874_pt1 | contig 10959 bp, 12 predicted proteins | sample TA2KigC250mmetaG_FD_148626 | JGI IMG/M metagenome (GOLD analysis project Ga0194125, IMG submission 148626) | Freshwater microbial communities from Lake Tanganyika, Tanzania - TA2015034 Kigoma Deep Cast 250m | ecosystem: Environmental > Aquatic > Freshwater > Lake | place: Tanzania: Lake... | reverse complement strand
GGGATTCGAACCAGTCTTTGAAAAGGATTCCCATCAAACCCGTGGGGATACTCGCAACGAGAATCAAGAAGAAGAGCCTTGTCCCCTCCTCATTTTTTCTCTTCCCGGTGACCGTTGATCCTATTCCCCGAATGATGCCACCGATGTCCCTCCTGAAATAGATGACCACTGCAAGGAGAGTTCCGAAGTGGAGCATCACATCAAAGAAGAGTTGAGGCTCTTTCATTCCGAAGAGGGATTGGAAGAAGACGAGATGGCCGGAACTGCTGATAGGCAGAAATTCGGTCAGTCCCTGAACGATTCCGAGGAAGATGGCATGTGAAAGACTCATCGTCACCCAATCTGGGTAAGGACAAAAAGGTTATCAGGGCATCAGGTTAATAAATCACACATTCCTTTTAATGATCCCTGTTCTTCTTCATCCTGATTCCCTGATATCCTGATACCCTGCATCCTGGTCTCCTGATTACCTGATAAACTATCTTTCTTCTTACCTTTGGAGACTAACGACCGTTTTTTGTACTCTATCTTCCACCAGTTTCTTAATCTCCTGGAGGCGATCTTCAGTCAGCGCCTCAAACCGGAGAACCAATACCGGCTGGGTATTGGAGGCCCTTACCAGTCCCCATCCATCCTGAAATTGGACCCTCACCCCATCCACATCAATAATGGGATGGTCTTTTTTCAACTCCTCTTTGACCTGATCGACCACCTTAAATTTGATCTCGTCCGGGCAAGAGACCCTGATCTCCGGAGTGATGTGGGTTTTGGGGACATCGGCGAGAAGGGAGGACAATTTTCTCTCTGTTTTTGAAAGAAGCTCAAGGAGTCGGCATGAGGCATAGATGGCATCGTCATAACCGAAATAGCGGTCGGCAAAGAAGATGTGACCGCTCATCTCTCCTCCCAGGACCGCCTTCTCTTCCTTCATCTTCTCTTTGATCAGGGAGTGGCCGGTTCTCCACATGATCGCCTTTCCGCCATGCTTCTCAATATCACTGAATAGGTTCTGAGAACATTTGACTTCAGCCACAAAGGTTGCGCCTTTCTGCTGTTTCAATATCTCACGGGAGAAGAGGATCATCAGCTGATCGCCCCAGATGATATTCCCCTGATCGTCCACGACTCCGATGCGGTCCGCATCTCCGTCGTAACCGATTCCCACATCCGCCCTGGTTTTTAAAACCCGTTCGGTAAGAGCTTTGAGATTATCAGGAACCGTTGGATCGGGAAAATGGTTGGGAAACCGGCCATCGATTTCGCAATAGAGTTCCTCAACTTCACAACCCAGATCATTAAGCAACGGCCCCGCAACCACTCCGCCCGTTCCATTTCCTGCGTCGATGACGCCCCTCAATTTTTTTTCGAGGCGGATGTTCTTCTTAATATATTCCTGATAGGCCTGGATGACCTTAGCTTCTGAAAGATTTCCTCTGCCAGAGATGAAGTCACCCCCCTCAACCAGTCGCCCCAGTTTCTGTATCTCTTCGCCAAAGATGGTGCTTTTCCCCACAGAGACCTTGAAGCCGCTGAACTCCGGAGGATTATGACTGCCCGTGACCATTGTTCCACCGTCCCGGTTCAGATGGAAGAGGGAGAAATAATAGACCGGCGTGGGGCAGACGCCGATATTGACCACATCGCATCCGGTTGATAACAGGCCCTCGATCAGGGCTTCACTGAAAGCTCCTGAGCTGAGCCTTCCGTCCCTTCCGACGGCGAGAGATTTTTTACCCAGCCGGACCATATGAGATCCGAACCCTTTGCCTAACTGCCGGACGATATCAGACGTCAGGTCCTTATCAACGACTCCCCTGATATCGTATTCCCTGTAGATCTGGGGGTTAATCTTCATAGAACCCTCCTTTTATTAAACAATAATTACCCTAAAACTCCCCAAGAATCAAACAATTTCGTCTTTTGACTTTTTGAAATGGATGGGCTAAATTACAAAAACTGAGGAACAATCTATGGGGATCACAGCCATTCGTGGATTTAATGACATCCTCCCTGACGAGGTCGGGAAGTGGCAGTTTGTTGAAAAGACGGTACGGGAGGTCTTTGAAAGTTTTGGCTTCGCTGAGATTCGAATTCCCATCCTCGAACGGACGGAACTCTTCTCCCGGGGCATCGGGGAGGCGACTGACATCGTCGAGAAGGAGATGTATACCTTTACGGACAAGGGCGGCAGCTCCCTGACCCTTCGGCCTGAAGCGACTGCCTCCATGGCGCGAGCCTACCTCGAACATCAATTCTACACCTTCGATCCTGTGGCAAAACTCTATTGCATTGGCCCGATGTTCCGCTATGAGAGGCCCCAGAAGGGCCGTTACCGCCAGTTCTATCAGATCGATGCTGAGGTCTTCGGTGTAGGGAATCCTATGGTGGATGCTGAGGTCATCCTCATGCTCATCCATTTTTTGCGACGGGTGGGACTCGAAAAACTTGAGCTTCAGATTAACTCTCTGGGTTGCCGTGATTGCCGACCCCGGTACCGAGACGGATTAAAAGCGTATTTGACGGAAAAGTCTTTCCAGTTGTGCGAAGACTGTCAGAGGAGGATTCAGGCCAACCCCCTCAGGATCTTCGACTGCAAAGTCCAGACCTGCCAGGAGGCGATAGCAGATGCCCCGAAAGTGATTGACTTCATTTGTGATGAATGCAGTGTCCATTTCAACAGGGTTAAGGAGTACCTGGCAATGGCAGACCTCGACTACATTTTAAACCCCAGGATGGTCAGGGGACTGGATTATTACACCCGGACCGCCTTTGAGGTCGTCTCCTATGATCTCGGCTCCCAGAACGCCGTCACCGGCGGAGGCCGGTATGACAATCTCTTTCAGGAGATCGGAGGGCTTGATATTCCTGGGATCGGGTTTGCCATTGGTATGGAGAGATTAATCTCTCTTCTGCCCAAAGATAAGGGATTGAGCCAGCGTCCGCACTTATTCATCGCCGCACCGGGCAAGGACACTCATCAAGAGGCCTACCGGATCGCCAATCAACTCCATCTCGAGGGGATCAGGGCGGAATTTGACTATGAAGGCAAGAGCCTGAAGAGTCAGATGAGACGGGCGGACAAATTGAACGCTCGGTATGTCCTCATCCTGGGCGAGGAAGAATTGAAGAAGGGCAGGGCGGTCCTGAGAAATATGGCAGATAAATCCCAGGAAGAAATCCCCATTGACAATCTATTAGGATTTCTTAAAAATAAGCTCCTTCGGAGTTGATCCATTTGATTTTTGGTGATATATTTTAGGTGTCAATTCCGAAATCCACAATCCGAATTCCGCAATGAAAGATGGGGGATCGTTCAATGGTAGGACAACGGACTCTGACTCCGTGAATTGAGGTTCGAATCCTCATCCCCCAGCCATCTGCTGAGTCCCTCAAATTTTCAACAATAATGAAGCTCCCACTGACTTACCGGACCGAATGGGCAGCCTTGGCGAGCACCTCAGTCGCCCATTGGTTCAAACTTTTGCCCCTTGCCTGGGCCATCACAAGAGCCTTGGCGTGTATCTCCGGTGGGATGCGAAGCATCAGTTTACCCGATGCCGGTTTTTCCGGCTTTCGGCCCGTGGTTTTGCAGTCGGCAAGATAGTGGTTTATAGCAGATGCGAAGTTCTCTTTGAGGTCTGCAACTGTCTCACCATGAAAACTGATACCGTCCTCGATTCCCAAAACCCGCCCCACGAATATGTTTTCACGCGGATCGAACTCAACACGGGCTTTGTAACCTCTGTATGTCATCACATTCATCATCATTTAACCTCCAGTTTATCGAACCACTCTCGCAACTCCTCGACCTGATACTTTCTTGCCTCTTTGCCCGGATGAGGGCGATGCAAATACTTACGACTACCTTTCAGCTCAAAGACAACCCGCGACCCCTCTCCTTCACGGACTTCCCCGCCGATGGTGCGAATCAGCGCCTCAATGTCCGAGAACACGATTGTCCCACGGGTAGGGGTCGAGAAGATGGCTTCGAGTGTCCGGCGGTGTTTTGCCTTCATTAGCCATTATGATAGCACATATTGCTATCACATATCAATAATGGATTTTTTTATGGATAAAAAGAAGTCAGCTTGTCTTCCCGTACCAATTTCACCTTATTAAAAACCAACACTGAATAGGAAAACCGAGTTTCCGTTGCCTGACCCCAAACAGGTATTCCGATGCTCTAATCCATTTTATTTGTAAAAATATATTGACTTAGTCCATGACTTAGTCTACTATTCTTGATAGAGGTGTATAGATATGGCTCTCAAAGTTAATATTCATGAAGCAAAAACTCATTTTTCACGAATCCTTACCCGGGTTGGGGAGGGGGAAGAAGTGGTTATTTCCAAGGCTGGTAAACCGATTGCTCGACTTGTTCCAATTGTAGGAAAACAAGCCCAACGGACACCAGGAAGTGCAAAAGGGAAAATCGTTTTAGGAAAGGATTTCGATTCTCCCCTTCCAGATTTTATTCTTAAAGGATTCGAAAAATGAAGGTGTTACTGGATACTCACATATTTCTTTGGTGGGTTACTGAGGATCCCAGATTATCATCGAAGACCAGTGAAATCATCAGGGATGGAAGTAACGAATTATTCCTGAGCGCTGCGTCAGGATGGGAGATAGCCATCAAAGCTAAATTGAATAGAATTCAACTACCTACCACTCCAGAAAAGTTTATCCCGGAACAGATGAGGGTGAATGGAATTCAGGGCTTACCAATTCTGATGAGCCACGCTCTTCATGTTTATAGTCTTCCCAATCACCATCGAGACCCTTTTGACCGTATCCTTATTGCTCAGTGCCAGTTAGAAGGCTTACCCATCCTAACCGCAGACCCGTCATTTAACCCCTACAAGATCGAAGTTATCTGGGAATAGCGGAGAACGACAGGGAAATAGGTGGGATCGGTAATGGGGTTACTTCTTCTCCTGGCCGGATATTTTGGCCCAGGAGTCACGGAGCGTGGCAATCCGATTGAAGACCGGTCTTCCTGATGCTGAGTCTTTTAAATCTACGCAGAAATAGCCGAGCCTTTCAAATTGGAAACGGTCTCCCGGGTTTGCTGCGGCAAGGGCAGGTTCCACACGACAGCCGGTAAGGGTTTCGAGCGATTTGGGATTCAGGTATTTCGTAAAATCATCGTCTTGACCCATCGGATCAGCTACCTGAAAGAGGCGATCATATAAACGAACCTCAGTGGGAACCGAATGTTCCGCCGATACCCAGTGAATGACTCCTTCAACCTTTCGGCCATCCGGAGGAGGGCCATTTCGCGTCTCTGGATCGTAAGTGCAGTGGACCTCGCTTATTTCACCGGTTTTTTGGTCTTTGACCATGTTCACATATTTAATGATGTAAGAATATCGGAGGCGCGCTTCCCGGCCCGGGCCAAGGCGATTAAATTTTTTAGGCGGGTTCTCGAGAAAGTCATCCTGTTCAATATATATAACTCTGGAAAAGGGGACTTTTCTTGACCCCCTACCAGGGTTCTGCGGATGATTGGGACATTCTAACTCTTCCACCTTTCCCTCAGGATAGTTGTCAATGACCAGGCGAAGCGGCCGCAGTACTCCCATTACCCTTTGCGAGCGTTCATTTAAATCATCACGGACACAGTGCTCAAGAAGGGAGACATCAACCAAATTCTCATTCTTGGCCACGCCGATCCGCTCACAGAAGTTTCGGATTGCCTCGGGAGTGTAACCGCGCCTTCTCATCCCTGCGAGGGTGGGCATCCGCGGATCATCCCATCCCTTCACATATCCTCTTTCCACGAGTTCGATCAGTCTCCGTTTGCTGAGAACCGTGTAGCTGAGGTTAAGGCGGGCAAATTCAATTTGCTGGGGGTGAGCATTCACCTTCAATTGGTCCAGAATCCAATCATACAAGGGGCGGTTATTTTCAAACTCCAGCGTGCAGATCGAATGAGTAATTCTTTCGATGGAATCTGAGAGACAGTGGGCGAAGTCATACATCGGATAGATGCACCATTTCGTCCCGGTTCGGTAATGATGCGCCCGTTTGATTCGATAAAGGATCGGATCCCGCATGGTGATGTTTGGAGAAGCCATATCGATTTTGGCCCGGAGGACATGGGCCCCATCCTCAAACTCTCCGGCTCGCATCCGTGTGAAGAGATCGAGATTCTCTTCCACGGACCGGTTGCGATAAGGGCTTTCCTCACCGGGTTCGGTCAGGGTGCCTCTCTGTTCCCGGATCTCATCCGGGCTTAGGCTGCAGACATAGGCCTTGCCTTCCTTAATCAATTGGACGGCATACTGATAGAGCTGTTCGTAGTAATCCGAGGCATAATAGAGACGGTCTTCCCAGTCAAACCCAAGCCATTTTACATCTCGAATGATTGAATCGACATATTCCTGGCTTTCACCGCTCGGATCGGTATCATCCATCCTTAAATTGCAGGCGCCTTCGTACTGGGCGGCGATGCCGAAATTGAGGCAGACGGATTTTGCATGCCCGATATGAAGGTATCCGTTCGGCTCGGGAGGGAATCGGGTTGCCACCCGGCTCGCGAATCTACCGGTTTTTATGTGTTCATCAATGATCTCCCTTACAAAATCCGTCTGGGGTGATGAATTGGTTTTGGCCATAGGAAAGGCTCCTCTTCTTTTTGTTTTTTTCTATTTTACAACAAAATGAGTTTTTTTACTAAATCATCTTTTCGCCTCGGTCAAGTCTTATTTTTCCTATTGATATCAGACCGATTATTTAGTATCATCATAAAAGATTTTAAGTTCTTTAGAGTGGAGTCACAGGGGGGAGTTATGGAACAAGTCAAAGAATTCATTCTTAAGCATTTCGAGAAGATTCTCATCGTCATTATCCTAATGGTTGCCTTTGCCGGGACCTACCTTATTGAAGAGAAGTCGATCGTGCTCAATTTCTACTACCTCCCGGTTCTCGCTTCAGGGTATTTCCTGGGGCGACGGTTAGGCGTCCTCACCGCCGTTTTTTCCATTCTTATGATTGTCATCTCCATAATTATTTTCCCTGATGAGTTCTTCGGGAAACAGGAATCTTTCAAAATCTTTTCACAGATTTTTTCATGGAGTGGGTTTCTTATTCTGGCGAGCATTGCGGTGGGAACGCTTTATGAACAGAACGAACGCCGCATGAAAGACTTAAAAAATGCCTATATCGGAGTTTTGGAAATTCTCTCTAAATATCTCGAATCCACGGATCGTTATACCAAAGGCCATTCGGTCAGGGTCTCGGAATTGGCCATGGAGATTGGGATAGCGATGGAGTTGCCACGGACAGAAGTGGAAAATGTTCGTGTGGCGGGTTTACTTCATGATATCGGAAAGGTTGAAATCAGCGGCGAGATCCTTCGCAAAGCAGCCCAATTAACAACGGAGGAACGGGACCTTGTTGATGAGCGTACGGTAAAAGATGCATACCTCCTCACTTCCGTGGGGTCGGTCCTCAAAGAGGTCGTTCCCATTGTTGTTTCACATCACATGCATTTCACGGAGGCCACCGGGGATCCGGAGAGGGAGGTAACCGGCGTTCCTTTAGGCGCCCGTATTATTGCCGTGGCCGATGCCTTTGATGCGATGACCAGCGACCGCCCTATCGCAAAGGAATGACCCCCTGGGAAGCGATGGAAGAGATCATTAAAAATACAGGCAAGCAGTTTGATCCCGGAGTGGTCGATGCGTTCAAGCACGTGGTGAGAGGGAGAATGGAAAATATCTGAGTGGTTTACATCGGATCATCGAAGAGAACAGGGATGTTTGTTTGAGACACCGAGGAAAGGAGGTGGCGAAGATGGCCGTTGAATATGTTTATGAACATGTCGTGACGCCAATCGATACGACGACTTCAGGGATTGCCTACGACGGAAGTTACATTTATTGGGCCTGCACGGCAAGAGAGCGGATGATGGTCGATCATCTCGACATGAGCGAAGCCCCTTCTCCCTGGTTCCTGGTGGGCGAGACCAATGTGCGGTTTATGAGTCCGGCCTATCTCAATGACCGGATCGAGGTCCGCGTGACGGTAGGAGACCATCATTTGGAGAAGGGGTATGCGAAGCTCGATTACCGGTTTATCAACAAAACGACCGGTCAACTCATCGCCCAGGGATATCAGATCATCTTCTTCTATGATGCAAAGACGGGCAAGCGGGTTCCCATTTCAGGGGAGTTCAGGAAATTATTGTGACCTAAATTGAGCAATTCATCCTATCTCACAAGGGAGGCAGAGATGCCTCAAACCCTTTTAGAATGCGATACGTTGGACATTTGGGTAATGGACCTTGAACTTTCACCAAACAGGTGATGATGAAGCCAACCTCATGGTTGATTCAACCCATCAAAGGTGATCGCTCTAAAAGGCTTATTCGGCCTCCCCGCCTCCCTTGTGAGGGATGAAAAAATCGCTCAATTTAGGTGTGAGATTTCTGAAAAGGTTAGAAATCTCTGATGAGAGAGCGAGTAGTAGTTTTTCAGAGCTCTCATTATAGAACCGCTTTCTCCTCCAGAATGATTCTTGCATCAACGGCAAGGGCTCCCTTTTTGTAAGCCAGGATGGGGTTGAGTTCGAGTTCTTTGATCTCCGGGTTCTCCTCCATCACTCTGGATATTTTTAAAATGATCTCTGTTAAAGCCGGAATATCAACTGACTCCTTGCCCCGGTAACCCTGCAGCAACGGATATCCTTTTATCTCTTCGATCATCTCCAGAGCGTCTTTTTTACCTAATGGGATAATCCTGAAAGAGACATCTTTGAGGACTTCCACAAAAATTCCACCCAGGCCAAACATGATGACCGGCCCGAATTGGGGATCTTTGCTCGTGCCCACAATCACCTCTGTCCCAGGCTTCGCCATTTTTTGCACGGATACTCCCTGGATGGACGCCGAAGGATATTTTTTCTGAACGCCATCCATAATCTCCCTGTAAGCGGCCCTTACCTCGGAGGCGTTCTTCAGGGAGAGCCGCACGCCGCCCGAATCACTCTTGTGAACGATTTCCGGAGAGGCAATCTTTAATGCCACAGGAACACCCATCTTCTGGCTGAACAGGACAGCCTCCTTCGGGGTTCTCGCCAACCTCGTCTCAATCACGGGGATTCCCGCCTGCTTCAGGAACTTTTTGGATTCGAATTCGGTCAGGATCAGTCTTCCCTCTTTTCTCAATTGTGTGATCGTCGCGGACTTCTTCATCGATCTCCTCCCTTTGCCTTTGCATATCGGCTTGCCACTCCAAGCGATTTAATGGCCATCTCAATGTCCGGAAATACAGGAAAACCCAGATCCTCTAACTGATAAGTCAATTCATGAATATAGGGCACCCTCGGTCCATAGACCCATGAGGCAATCGGTTTCTGATTTCCCTGCAGTCCTCTGTATATTTTTAAGTATTCCTCCATGAATTCACCGTAAGGGCCTGTCCAGATGACATTGAAGATGGAGTCAATGCAAGGATCGACGGTCACGGTCTTCAGAATTTCAGAATAGATGGACATATAATTGTTAACCACAGCCATCGGCGGCCCGATATCGACGATTCTCTTTCCCAGACCCGGGAAGATGGCATCCAATTTTTTTCTCGTTCCGGGAGATAATAAAGGGACAGAGAGACCGTATTTCGCTCCTTCGTCAATGGCCAGAACCCCCACCGCACCGGTGAAGGTGATGATTCCCAGTCGATTCCCTTTGGGCAGGGGTTGATAGGCAAAGATTTTTGGCAATTCAAATAACTCCCGGAAGTTTTCGAGCCGGATGATTCCGGACTGTTTGCAAGCCGCATCAAAGATCCGATCATTTAGGGCAAGGGAACCGGTGTGAGAGGCGGAGACGCGGGCCCCCTGTTCGGTTCTGCCCGATTTTAAGATGAGGACGGGTTTATTGGCCGTCACCCTTTTTGAAACCTTCAAAAATCTTTGGCCGTCTTTGATGCTTTCAAGATACAGAGTGATCGTTTTTGTGTCAGGATCGTTTTCGAGATACTCCATCACATCGCATTCATCCACATCACACTTATTGCCGAAATCGCATATCTTGCTCACCCCGTAGTGGAGGTCTCCATAGGGAAATGCCTGCGGATTGATCATCCCTGATTGGGCGCAGATGGCGATGTTCCCTGCCTTGACCTTTTCGTATCCCATTTCATAGGGGTTGGGAATGAGGCCCTTGGAGGGATTGGCAATGCCTGCGGTATTGGGGCCAACAATACGAATTCCTCTCTGACGAGCAATATCCAAAATCTCTTTTTGTAATCTGATTCCTTCTTCATCCCTTTCCGCAAAACCGTCCGAGACGACAATGGCAGCCCTCACCCCTTTCTCCGCACACTCTTCCAGGATTCCGGACACTGACCGGGCGCCAGTAATAATGAGGACCAGATCTATTTTCTTGGGGACATCCTTAATTGAGGGATAGACCATTAACCCCCCGATCTCCTTATAAGATGGATTGACGGGATAAATCTCTCCCTTAAAACCGGCATTGAGCAGGGAATTGATGACGACATAACCGCCAAACAATCCCTCTTTCAACGATCCGATCACGGCAATCGTCTTCGGGTCAAAAAAAGGGTTGAGGCTGTTTCCCTTCCGTTTTCTGTTGGCCATTATCATACTCCTCAGAATAACCTCCGCCTTTGGCGATAGAACCTTTCCACATTAACCATTTCAGCAAACCATTTCAATAGATTTCACAGGGAGCCTAAAACGCTTAAGGAAGGAAGGTCCCCTAATCCAATATCCGGACTTCGAGGAAAAGATCGCCTCGATCGCCATCCCTGTCCGCCCGGCCCAAGCCCTTCAAGCGCAATCGAGTCCCCTCCCGGATGTCCGGCGGAATCGTTACCCATAGATTCCTCTTCTTCAATCCCTGGGGGATAGCGATCAACTTTCTGGTTCCCCGAACGGCCTCCTTTGGTGTAATCCTGACCTCTCCATGAAGATCCAGTTCTTCTGGAGAGG
>Ga0194125_10012871_pt1 | contig 10963 bp, 8 predicted proteins | sample TA2KigC250mmetaG_FD_148626 | JGI IMG/M metagenome (GOLD analysis project Ga0194125, IMG submission 148626) | Freshwater microbial communities from Lake Tanganyika, Tanzania - TA2015034 Kigoma Deep Cast 250m | ecosystem: Environmental > Aquatic > Freshwater > Lake | place: Tanzania: Lake... | reverse complement strand
TCTCCAGCATGCTGGTCGCCTCGTAAATCGTCGGCATGATCTTGAACACAAAGAACGCGCCGATCGCGCCCAGGATGACAAAAACCAGGATGGTGACCCAGCGCTGCATGCACACGCGCAGCATCCGCCCGATCGTCACATCGCCAATGATCGACTCCTCGGCGTCATTCACGCCGCCCACACCGCCGCCATACTGGGGCGCGCCATAGCCATACGCGCCATAGGGCGGCGGCCCGTAATAATAGCCGGGCCTAGACGGATACAGAGCGCGCCCGGAATACTGAACGGGGCTCTGCGTTGCGGCCGTCTGTCCGTTTGCCGCCGATGTGCCTTCCTCGTGATCGGGTTTAGTGCTCATACGTGTTGCGTGGGCTCCCGTTTCTGCATCCATAACTCAATCTTCGGCGATCATCACGGTATGGGGGGCGGGTCGGTCCCCGGGGGTGGTTTGGATTGGAAGAAAGGCCGGCGGTAGCACGCTATCCGTCGGCATTGCCTTCGCGTCCGCAGTCGGCTGGCGGTAGGCATATTTTCCGCCATAGCTGTAGGAATAGCGGTAATGATAGTCATACCCGCTGAACATGCTGCGGCGGCTGAAGTCCACATCATTCACAAGCACCCCAATCACCCGCGCGCCGACCTCGGTGAGGTGCCGGATCGCGTGCTTGATCGGCCCGTAATGGGTCCGGTCCGGGCAGCACATGAGGATCACGCTGTCGGCAACTGTGGCCAGCACGACAGCGTCGCCCACGATGCCAAACGGCGGCGAATCAATAATGATCCGGTCATAGTGCTGACGCGCCCACTCCACGAACTGCGCCACTATGCCCGTGCCCATGAGATTCGCCGGACTGATCTCAGAAGAGGCGCGTGACGCGACGAAATCGAGGTTCGTGAATCCGGATGGCACGGGGAGCGCGTCGAAAAGCGCGGGGTCATTCTGAACCAGCGTGTGGGGAAGGCTCTGGAAAGAACCATGCGTCTTCTTGAAAATACGCGCTTGGCGCGGGCGGCGCATGTCGAAATCGACCAGCAGCGTCCGCTGCCCGCTCGCCGCGTACGAGAGCGCCAGATTGGTCGCCGAGATCGTCTTGCCCTCGCTGGGTTGCGTGCTCACAATCAGCAGGACCTTGGTGTGCTCGCGGAAGCGCGGCGCATCCAGCAAACTGCGGAGGTTGGCGAACGATTCCGAAAAATGGGAGAACTTGTCCTCGGCCGTAATCAACGCCAGCGTCTCACGCTTCTTTTTCTGCACATGCGGCAGCACGCACAGCACCTTCATCCGCAGGCGCTGCTCGATATCGGCGATGTTCGTGATCTTGTCCTCCAGGTGGTCAATCATGAGGACAAACAGGACGCCGATGAGGAGGCCGAAGGCGGGGCCGGCCGGAAAGATAAGCATCGGCTGCGGGCTGACGGGCGAACGCGGGATCATGCTCGTCTCGCCGACCTTCACGGTGCACATGTTTTCGTCATGGGCCAAGCGGGCCTCTTCCATCCGGTTGAGGAGCGTCTGGTAGCTTTGCTCGTTGACATCGAGGTCGCGCTGGAGCTGGTGCAGGCGCAGCACAGCCTCGTCAATCTTGGTCTGCAAGTCCGAATAGACCTTGCTCAGTTCCGTCCGCTTGACCTTGAACGGCTCCATCTGGCTCTTCAGCAGAGCCAAATTGGCCTCGGCGGTATCGCAGGCCCGCTTCACCGTTTCGGCAAACTGGGCCTGGTAGACATCAACCTCCTTGTCCTTGACCAGCACATCGGGATGTTTCGCGGTATAGCGCGCGAGCATCGCATTGCGCTCGGCAATCTGTTCCTGCAGCTTCTGGTAGGTTTGGGCGATTTCGACAGCCCGGGGCGTGCTGTCTGGAAGCGACCCGAATCGGTCCGGCGCATTCTGTATCCGCTGCAGCGTCAGCAGCATCTCCTCGGCCATGGTGATTCGAGACTCCAAATCAGTGATGTCGGAGTTGACGCGCGCGAGCGCCAGACTCACGCCTTCTTTCTCTTTCTCAAAGGCATCCACCTGTGTGCTGACCTTGAAGTTCAGGATCGCCTGATCAGACTGCGCGAGTTTTCGCCGCTGCATCTCCACGGTCGTCCGCAACCAGGCGACCGCCTCCTCGGAAACATCCTTGTTCTCCTCCTGGGTGAACGTCTCGGCCGTCAGCGCATACGCATTGGCCATATCGGCGGCCAACTGCGCGTTGGCCGACCGGACGGACACCGCGACCAGCCGTGAGCGGCGCTGCAACGAGATCCGGGTGCTTCCCGACAACAAGGAGATCAGCTCTTCTTCGGGAACGGTTGAATTGGGGTGGTCGGTGTGATACCGGGCCAGCACCTGCTCCAGCATGGCGCGGCTGCGCAACCGGGCCAGGCGGGTGTTGAACACCTCCTCCAGCGTTCCGCTCGTGTCGGTATCGACAATCGCGCTGCGGGTGGCGAGGATCCGGCTCGGGCGGATGCTCATCTCCAGCATGCTGGTCGCCTCGTAAATCGTCGGCATGATCTTGAACACAAAGAACGCGCCGATCGCGCCCAGGATGACAAAAACCAGGATGGTGACCCAGCGCTGCATGCACACGCGCAGCATCCGTCCGATCGTCACGTCGCCAATGATCGACTCCTCGGCGTCATTCACGCCCCCCAGACCGCCATACTGTGGCGAGCCATAGCCATACGCGCCGTGGGGCGGCGGCCCGTAATAATAGCCCGGCCGAGACGGGTACGGAGCATGCCCGGAATAAGGAGCGGGACTATGCCCCGAATCCACCTGCCCTGCCGGCCTCCCACGGTCTTCGCCTCGACCTGCATTTTCACTCATGCGTTCATTATCCTGCTTGGCTCGCTGGTAGCCGTTGATCCTGAGAAATCAAGGCCTGATTGTACTCAATTACCCGGCGCATGGGAAGGAAACTTCCCAGACAGGTCACTGCCGCACACCACGAGAGTGAGACGAACGGACTGCGGAAAACCGGACCTGAAAAACTGAGGACGAAGACCATCGCAACACCGAGGGAGAGCACGACCGCCATCGGCGTCAGGCGAAACAACCAAACCCGATCCGGCATGGCGTCGGACTCGCTTCTGACTTGCGGCACCAATGCCAGCCGCCGCATGTTTTCGACCACGATCCACCCGACCGCCAACGCAACCAGACCGCATCCCAGGAGCCCGTGCTCGCAGAGGTACTCGACGCCATCTTGCCCGACATGACCATCATCCCGCAGGGACTCCACCAGCCCGTATATCGGCGCAAATGGCTTGAAACCACCCGCCCCGACGCCAACCCACGGATGATCGCCCACCATCCGCCATGCGGCAGCAACCGCCTCTGAGGACGCCGACGCCCCTCCAAACAGCCAAGTGCCCCAGGAACCCGCCGCCCGCACCGCTCGCAGAACCGGATTCTGTGGGAAATGTCCGAAATAAACGAAGCCAGCCAACACGAACGGAATGACCCCATAACTCCAGATTTTCGCAATCTGACCGGTCAACAACAACGGAAAGGTCAGTTTGACGATGTAAAGTCCGCTAGCGCCCACGAACACCCATGCCGCCAGAATGGCCTGGGGATTGTTTGACAGGCACACACCCGCGAAATTAAGGAACACGACCAGCATCATCCACCCCCCAGGCCGTTTGGCGATCAGCGCAGTGATTGCCAAACCGCAACTGATGGCCACCATCAGCAGGTAAAACGCGCCGACCGTCTCAGGTTGTGCCGCAAACAAAAATTGGGGCAACCCGTAGAGCCCAAAACCGTTCTGAAGCGCCAGTCGAACCAGCATCCAAAGCGACAGCACGGCCGCATTCAGGCCCATCGCCTGAAGCAGCAGAATCTTCCCCGGCTTGCCGACCGCGTGGCGCAGCATGGCGCAGACACACGTGAACACACAGGCGAGCGTGGAGGCGCGCCAGGCGTCCGCCGCCACCACGCTTGACGGCCCCCACCGCCAGAACGGGAGGCTGAAGGTCCACTGCCCGGTCGATGGATCATAAATCAGAGCACGGCCCCCGTTTGCCGCCTGCACCACAAAGAAAAGGGTGGCGGCCAGCCCCGCCGCCACAACGGGATCACGCGCCAGATTCCGGCAGACGCGGACACGAGCGTCCTCCGAAGACTCGTCTTTCCTGGCAAATGGGAAGAGCAAACCGAGAGCCAGGCCCATCAGCGACAGCCAGAGCAGCCCCGTCCAGAACCAAGTCTCATCCGAATGGATCACCCAAGCCGCCAGGCAAAGCGTCAGACAGACATGCGCGACACAACTGTTCTTATGCATTGCGGTCACACCTCTTCACCACATCCCCCGCAACGCAAACCCCGCCCGGTTGGGACCTTCGGACGGGGCGATCGCTGTTTTGTCTGGCGGATGCCGGCCACTCAGATCAGTAGCGGAAATTCAATCCCATGTCCACACGGAAGCGCTTGTACTCGTTCTGACTGATCGTAGAAATCTGCGTCATGGCCTCTCCGCCCAAGCGCAAACTGGCATATTTGCTCAACCGGTAGTTCAGGTCTGTGCGAATGCCAAACTCGTTGTCCACACGATCCGTCAGGTTTCCCGTGGCGGGATCAACGACCTGAATTTCGTTAATGTCACACCGCCACAACGCCTTCGTCGCCACGCTCACCCGGCGATTGGGTTGATAGGTCGATCCCAGTCCGAGGGTATAGACGACGCCATAATTCCCAGCCATTTCCTCGCTGTTCTGGTGCTGACCCTGACCCGACGCCGACCACGACCATTTACGCGACGCCCGCCACGTCGCTCCCAACTGATAGTAGGGCGCGAGCGTCATGCTCTCGTTGGAACCTGTGGGATCAAACGCCTCGCCGCCGACCGCGATGCGATAGGACACCTTTTCCGTTGCGCGCGACGCCAACCCCATGTTCACGCGATACGATTTCGAAAATCCGGACGAACTCTCGCTTTCCTCCAACGCCGTACCCACACCGACAAAGACATCGGACTTGGGCGTAAGCACGCGGGCTACCGACAGATCCGCCGAATATTGCCGCCAGTCATACAACGCCGGATTCAAATATTTTACGTCCTCCGATCCGAGATCCAACTGGATGCGGGTCTTGGGCGTCAGCACATGCGCGATACCCGCGTTCAAGGCAAATTCGCGACGATCCTGCCACAATCCCCGCTCAAAGTCTGACTGGTAAATCTCCCCCCAGTAATGATCCACGCGCAACACGGTTCCCTGCGGGGTCTCATAGAGGTAGCCAATCTTTTCGCGCCACTGATTGCTATCCAAACGCCCTTCGCCCATGTACTTTTCCCACTGGTACCAGAACTGGCCAGACCATTTGTGGCGATTGCCCCCATAGGAGAAATCAAACCCGCTCCGCAGACTCGGACCGTGATTGCTTTCGGCCCCCTGGTCCACGCGGTCATAGTTTGAATCGTAGAAGTACAGCACCTCGGCAAAGGGTGAGACGGTGAGGCCATTCCAATGCAAGCCCGCGCTTGGAGTCACCAAATCAAGCGGCTCGGCACGCACAGACGGCGCGCCGAGAAAAAGAACCGGCAGCAGGACGCACACGCCTAGACGGATGAATCTGAAATACGTGTTAATACGATGAATAGGCATGGATTCTCCTTTGATCTGCGATTACTTCTCTTGCGGCGGGTTGCAACGCGGACAATCGATCACCTGCCCGTTGTACGGCAAAGGCGGTGGCGGCGGAATGGCGCCAGCCCCCCCCAAACCTGTGCCACCAATACCCAATCCAAAGCCGCCATCCGTTCCCAACCATCCCATCTGGGTTCCCCACGGGGGAAGCAAGGGATACCCGGGTGCCTGTACCGGGCTGACAAACCAGTTGCCAGGCCCCGAACGATCCGCCTCATTCGCCTGAATCATGAGATCGTAATTGCCCTTGACCGCCGGACCCAGCACGTTCTTCACGACACCGGCAAGGTCGGCGTCGGACAGGCAAGCCAGAAAGATCGGCTCAAACTCCACACCCGTGCCAGCCGCCCGCAGAAACGTGGCGATCGTCATGGTCACCCGGATCAGCGCATCACGATCGCCTATGTTGGCCTCATGCACCCGCGTGATCACGTTCGTGGCGATCCGCAGGAATTCCTCTTGGGAGACATTATTGCGACTCATTTCTAATCCGACCGACAAGACATCCGCAATGCCCGAAAGGTAAGCCGGGTTTGCCTGGGTGAAGATGGTCACCAGCACATCCTGTTTGCCTGTGACGCCCTGGGATCCCGCAACCAGTTCATGAGCGATCCTGGCCATCCGCTGGTTTTTATCGACCGCCGAAAGCGGCACCGTGTTCGCCGCGCGCAGCAGTTGAGTTGCAAACGCTTGAGCCTCTTCGCCGGACAGACCCGCCATCACAGCACGCACGCCCTGCGGATCTTGAACCAGTCCGCCCAACTGCGAATGCCAGGACGAACCCTTCGCCCCGACGGTCACCGCGCAAAAAGCGCCCAGAAGCAGCAGCGTAGCCAGCCGTTCTTTCATCATCCCCTCCCCTTTCACTCCAGTGACCTCATCACCCACATTCACGACAGCGGTCCAAATACCGTCAATCACGTCGCACACTATGCGCCTGTTCACAAAAAAATGCAAGCATTTATATTAAAAAAGACGCCGTCCGCACACCCTGTTCACATGATCGTTTCAGGAACAAAAACCACATCATCCGGCTGCAGAACAATGTCCTTGCTGGTGTCGCCACGGCGACCGATTTCAGTCAGGTTGATCTCGATGCGTCTGCGCTCACTCTCGGAAACCTTGCGGGTTACATAGACCTTGGAAATGGCCGCCACCGGCGTGGTGCCCCCGGCCATCTGAATCGCCTTCAACACCGTCAGGTCACGCGTCGGCGGAATGTTGACCGGACCCTTGCGCACGACCTCGCCCATCACGAGCACCGTCCCCCAGGGCGATAATCCGCCACCTTCCGGCGCGTAGACGAAACTCACGGAAATCTGCGGCTCGTGAATGTACTGACCGTAGAGATCCTCCAGCTTCTTCTGCAGCTCCTGAAGCGATAGTCCGTCGCAGGGCACCGCGCCGATCAGCGACATCAGGATCTCGCCTTTGGCGGAGACAGAGTACGAAGTTATCGGAATATCCTTCTGCCCTGCGCTGCTCACGCCGATGCTTAGGGTATGCCCAGCCCGAATGACCGGATCGACAATGGCATTCAACCCTGGTTGCGCACCACCCCCCAGCCCGCTTCCGCCTGTCCCGCCAACGCCTTCGTTGAACAGCACACATCCCGACAGTGCCGAGCATAGGAACGCGACGACTGCCAGTCGCAAACCCGTTTGTCCTGCTTCCTTCATCAATGCGTGTCCCTCCCCTGCACTCTGCAATGGCCGTTGGGTCCATTGTCACCCCGGCCTGACCCAAACGCAGCGGTATGTTACCAAAACGACTCGTGATCCTCAAACAAATAAATGCGGCAACAAATAAATGCGGGGTCCATGCGGAAAGATCACAGCGTTGTCCGGAATGGACAAGGAAACTATAATGGTGTTACAATCACACCCGTTATCCGGGTTCGCTGAACAGCAGGAAAGGTCGGTGATGGCCGAAAGAATATATGTCGTCTCCGGTCATCCGCTGAAGGAGAGCTTCAACTGCGCTCTGGCGACGGCTTATGCGGATTCCGCTCGCGCTGCGGGGGCGGAGGTGCGGCGGGTGCATCTGGCTGATCTGCAGTTTGATCTGGTGCTGCATCATGCGTATTTACAGATCCAGGCTTTGGAGCCGGATCTGCTCAAATGCCAGAAGGATATCCGGTGGGCCACGAGGCTGGTGTTGTTTTATCCCCTCTGGTGGGGCAGCGTGCCGGCGCAGATGAAAGGCTGGATCGATCGGGTGTTTCATCCTCAGTTTGCCTTCCGCTATGCCGCTGGGGCTATGTTTCCCGATCAGTTGCTCACCGGGCGATCAGGACGGCTGGTGGTGACGATGGACAATCCCCCGTGGTGGTATGCGCTGCGATACGGCAGCCCGGACCGAAAGATGATGAAGGCGATGATGATGGAATTCTGTGGCTTTTCGCCCGTGCGGCATGTGGCCATCGGGTCTGTGAAGCTTTCGAATTTGGCGAAACGCCTGCGCTGGTTGGATGACCTGCGCGCCATCGGCCGTCAGGATGCAACGCGCGCGTAAGACCACGGTGCCCGGCGTGGCGAGGCAATCGGGGAGAAGCCCAATGAACGTGTTGTTAACATCGATCGTTCTCGGCGGAATGATGCTGAGCGCGCACGCCGCTGAGACAGCCCAGGCGGTCTCATCCACAACGGAAAATCTCCTTGAAAAGGCCGACCGGCTGCAGGCGCAGTTTAAGGATGCTGAGGCGCTGCCCCTTTACCGCGAAATCCAGAAGCAGAATCCGGAAGCGTATGAACCGTTGCTGAAACTCTGCCGCTGTCTTAACAATGTGGGAGAGGATGCGGCGGATCGCGGAGAGCCTTTCTTTGCCGAGGCGGTGACGCTTGGGCGGGCGCTGTGCGAACAGTTTCCGGATCGTAAGGAGGGGCATTTCGAACTGGCTGCCGCCGTCGGCAATCTGAGCGGCTTCAAAGGAGGCCAGGATAAGGTGAAGCTGGCGAAGGAGATTGCAGGCCACGCCCAGCGGGCCATTGATCTGTATCCGGCCTGGTCTTACGGCTATTCGGTGCTCGGCGTCTATCACCGCGAAGCGGCATCGGTGAACGGGTTTCTGAAATTTCTCGCCAATCAATTTCTGGACGGGGCGCCCCAGGGCAGCATCGCCGAGTCGGAGACCTGCCTGCTGAAGGCGGTCGAACGCGACCCCGAGGCGATCTATCCGCGTTATCAGCTCGGTCTGACGTTGGTGTTGAGCAAGAAGAAGGATGAGGCGCTCGCGCAATTCCGCTCGGTCGTCAGCCTGCCGGTGAAAGACCATCAGGATGCCCGTCACCAGATACTGGCCCAAAAGCAGATTCAAAAACTGGCCAAGTGAGCCTGGCACCTATGATACCGATTGCCCAACGGTTGAATTGCCTCAACTGGCATGCGGACCCCGAAACGGGATCGCCGTTCTGGATCGCCTTTTTTGCCGGCCGCCCGGAGCTGCTGGAGGCGGTGGCTGAGAACCCCCTGACTGCGGGGCTGATGGCCGTGAAGGCGCTGCGCGAACAGCCGCTGGAGCGGTTTGTGTCCAAGGGCGTGCTGGCTCGCAACGGACGTCTGATCACGGGTGAAACCTCCGGTTTCTCGGGGTCGCCCGTGCTGACCGTGTATCAGGAGCCGGAGTTTGAGGCCGGGTTTGTTGATCCCTTTCTAACACGCGCCGCGCAGATCGGGTTTCCGGTCAACCGCAGATGGCTGTGGGCGGGCCCCTGCGGACCCCATATCATCGGCAAGGCCGTTCATGCGATTCTGGCGAAGGTCGGCGGCATGGATCCATACAGCATCGATTTTGATCCGCGCTGGTATCGCCGTCTGGAGGAGGGGTCGATGTCGCGGCAACGTTATTTCGCCCACGTGGAAGAACAGGTGTGGCGCCTGGCTTCGACCCAGAAAATCGAGGTGATCTTTTCAACCCCGCCGGTGATTGCGAAGCTGGCGGAATCGCTCCCCGAAACCGTCCGTCTCGCGATCGAGGGCATTCATTACGGCGGCCTTTCGATCTCCGCAACCGACTATGCCTGGTTTCGCGAACGCTTTCCGCGCGCCGTCCACCTGTCGGGTTATGGCAATTCGCTCTTTGGGATGTTCCCTGAAATCGGTTGTGGCCCCGAAGGCATTGAGTATGGCACGGAATCACACCGGGTGGATATCCAGGTGGTGGAACCGGCGGGCGAGGATGGCTGGCGTGTGTGCGAAGCCGGGACGGCTGGGCGCGTCATGATGTCGCGTTATGACGAATCCGTCCTGCTGCTGAACCTGCTGGAGCGTGATGTGGCCGTCCGAACCGATCGCGGCATCCGTAATCCGCATCCCGTCGAACGCCAGAAACCGCTGCAGGTCATTTATTAGCCTTCAAAAAGATCACCCGATGCAGGCAATCCGCATAAAAAAACCCGAGCTGTTGGCCCCCGCAGGCAAGGAAGAGGTCGTGTGGGCCGCGATCGAGGCGGGCGCCGACGCCGTCTATCTGGCCGGCAAAAATTTCAACATGCGCCGGCACCGCGCGGATTTTAATTTCACAGCCGAAGCGCTCGAACGATCCGTAACGTTCGCCCATGCGCGCAACCGCACACTCTATGTCACCGTCAATACCCTCGTGGGCACGTCTGAGGTGGACCTGCTCCGCGACTACCTCCTGTATCTGGATGCGCTGGGAGTGGACGCCCTCATTGTCCAGGATCTGGCGGTGGTGGCGCTGCACCGGTCGCTCGGCCTGAAGGTGCCGTTGCACGCCAGCACCATGATGAATGTGGGCGCCCCCGATGCCGCGACGTTTCTCGCGAGGCACGGGTTCACCCGGGTGGTCACCTCCCGCGACATCACCCTCGATGACGTGCGCCGGATCCGGGAGACAACCGGTGTGGAGGTGGAGTATTTCATCCATGGCGATATGTGCGCCGCGCAGTCGGGCCAGTGTTTTCAGAGCGGCCTGATATTCGGCAAGAGCGGCAACCGCGGGCAGTGCATGAAGCCCTGCCGGTGGAAGTACGACCTGATGTCGGGCGCGGCCGCAGATCAGCCGGTCCTATCGGGCGTTCATCTCCTGGCGGCCAAGGACATGTGCCTGATCCAGCAGATCCCGGAATTGGTCCGTGCCGGTGTGGATGCGCTCAAGATCGAAGGACGGATGCGCCCGGCCCCCTTTGTTGCGGATTTGGTTCGCCTCTACCGAAACGCCATTGACCGCTACTGTGACAATCCTCTGGCGCAATCCCGCACGCTTCCGGAAATCGCCGACATGCAGCAGAGCCGTGTCCGAAATCTGACCACCGGCTTTGCCTTCAACGCCCCCGACTCCCGGTACATGGACCTCGATGGC
>Ga0194125_10012868_pt1 | contig 10966 bp, 9 predicted proteins | sample TA2KigC250mmetaG_FD_148626 | JGI IMG/M metagenome (GOLD analysis project Ga0194125, IMG submission 148626) | Freshwater microbial communities from Lake Tanganyika, Tanzania - TA2015034 Kigoma Deep Cast 250m | ecosystem: Environmental > Aquatic > Freshwater > Lake | place: Tanzania: Lake... | reverse complement strand
CTTGCCCTGATGATACTGGCGGCCGTACCTCTGGCCGCCCAACAGATCAAGTTCCCGCCGGCCCTCGATAAGCTGGCGGCGAAGGCGAAGGAAACCGCGAACGTGAACCTGGACGCCTCGACGCTCGCTGCCGCCGGCAAGTTCATGACCGGCGGGAAGGCCGAGGAGTTTGCGGCCCAGAAACTGGTCGCCGGACTGAAGGGCATTCACGTCCGCAGCTTCAAGTTCGAGAAGGAAGGCGAGTACTCGGCCGCTGACGTCAGCTCCATCCGGGAGCAGCTCAAGGGCCCGCAGTGGGCGTGCATTGTGTCGGTCCAGAAGAAGGATGGGGAGAGCACCGACGTATGTCTCCACCGCGAGGGCGACGCCACCACCGGGCTGGCGGTACTGGCGGCCGAGCCGAAGGAGCTGACCGTGGTCAACATCGTGGGCACCCTCAGCCTCGAGGCCCTGGGCAGCCTGACCAGGCAGCTCGGCATCGCAGAGCAGCTCAAGAAGGGCCTGGCCGAGACGAAGAAGGCCGTCCCGCCGGCAGAGAAAGACGAGTAACCCGAGCGAAGCTGGGGTGGCGGTCTTCGTCTAGACAGGCATGGAGTCCCTCTGGCGCGATCTGAAGTTCGGCTGCAAGCTCCTGTTGCGGGAGCGCGGTTTCACTATCACCGCGCTCCTCACGCTGGCGCTGTGCATCGGGGCCAACACGGCGGTGTTCACGGTGTTCCGGTCGGTGCTTCAGCGGCCGCTGCCGTACCCGCAGCCGGAGCGGCTGGTGGCGCTGTACAACGTCTATCCCGGTGTAAATGTGAAGCGGGGGTCCAACGGGGTTCCGGACTACCTGGACCGGCGCCAGGAGAAGGCCGCCTTCGAAGAAGTGGCGCTATTCGGCTCGAGCGGCTACGACGTGGGAGCGAACGGCGCTCCGGACAAGCTGTTCGGGGTTTACGCAACGCCCTCGCTGTTCCGGGCGCTAGGCGTGCCGCCTTGGCTGGGCCGCACCTTCACCGAAGAAGAGGCGGTGCTGGGCAAAGAGAAGGTGGTGGTGCTTAGTTACGGGCTGTGGCAGCAGATGTTCGCCGGGGACCGCGCGGTGGTGGGCAAGGACCTGCGGCTCACCGGCGCTCCGTACCGGATCGTGGGCGTGATGCCGGACGGCTTCGAGTTCGGCTCCCGCGAGACCAGGCTGTGGGTGCCCTTCGCCTTCACGCCGCGGCAGACCTCCGACGAGGCGAGGCACAGCAACAACTGGGGCATGGTGGCGCGGCTGAAGCCGGGGGTCTCGCTGGCGCAGGCCCAGCAGCGCATCGACGCGCTGAACCGGCACAACCTGGAACGCTTCCCCAAGTACCGCAAGCTGCTGGAGGAGGCCCGCTTCGGCACACGGGTCCAGGGACTCCAAGACTCGATGGTCGAGGAGGTGCGGCCGACCCTGTACCTGCTCCAGGCCGTGGTGGGGTTCGTGCTGCTGATCGGCTGCGTCAACGTGGCCAACCTGATGCTGGTGCGCTCGAATGTGCGGATGAAGGAGCTGGCCATCCGCTTCAGCCTGGGCGCTTCGCGGGGCCGGCTGGGCCGGCAGTTCCTCACTGAGAGCGTGCTGCTGGCGCTGGTGGGCGGCGCGCTGGGTATCGTCACGGGATTCTGGGGAGTTCGCCTGCTGAACCTCCTGGGGGCCGAGGAGCTGCCGCGCGGCAGCACGATTCATCCGGACGGCGTGGTGCTGGGCTTTGCGCTGCTCGTGGCAGCGGCGGCGGGATTGTTCTTCGGGAGCGTCCCGGTGGTGCACCTGTTCCGGCGGAACCTCAACGACGTATTCCGGCAGAGCGCGCGGGCCGGCACGGCGGAGCGCAGGGCGCTGCGCACGCGGGCGGTGATGGTGATCTGCCAGGTGTCGCTGGCCTTCCTGCTGCTGATCGGCGCGGGGCTGATGACGCTGAGCTTCGTGCGGGCGTTGCGCGTGGATCCGGGCTTCCGCGCAGAGGGCGTAACGACGGCCCGGCTGAGCTTGCCGCGGGCCCGCTATGAGCAGGACGCGCAGGCGCGCAACTTCACCGAGCGTCTGCTGGCCGGCGTCCGTGCCCTGCCTGGGGTGAGCCGGGCGGGGATAACGTCCTTCCTGCCGTTCGGTGGCAGCTACAACTCCAGCGCCATCATGATCGACGGTTACAGCCGCGCGCCCGGGGAGCCGGTTCCGGTGCCGGGTTTCAATGTGGCAGACGCGGACTACTTCCCGGCCATGGGCATTCCGCTGTGGCGGGGCCGCCTCTTCCAGGAGACCGACACGGGGGAGTCGCTGCGGGTGGTGATCATCGATCAGTTCCTGGCGCGGCGCTACTGGCCGGACAAAGACCCCATCGGCGGCAGGATCCGCCGCGGGGTGGAGCCCGACAGCCCGGCGTTCACGATCATCAGGGTAGTGGGCAGCGTCAAGGTCGGCGAGCTGACCGAGCAGAACCCGGTGGGGCTGGTCTACTTCCACTACAAGCAGGTCCCCCCGCGGGGTATGCACTTGGTCCTGAAGACAGCGCGGGAGGGGGACCCGGTGCTAGGTGCAGTGCGGCGCGAGGCCGCGCGGCTGGACTCGGAGCTGCCGCTGTACGACACCAAGACCATGGAGGAGCGGCTGGAGCGGTCGCTGCTGGCGCGGCGGGCCTCGATGGTGCTGTGCCTGGTCTTTGCCGGGCTGGCGCTCCTGCTGGCGGCCATCGGCATCTACGGCGTGCTGGCCTACGCGGTGACGCAGCGCACGCGCGAGTTCGGGGTGCGCATTGCGTTGGGGGCGCGCGCGGCGGATGTGCTGGGGATGGTCTTCCGACAGGGCCTGACGCTGGCCATGACGGGTGTCGCCATCGGCGTGGCGGGCGCGTACTTCCTGACGCGGCTGATGACCGCCCTGCTGTTTGAAGTGAAGCCGGCCGACCCGGCGGTGTTCCTGCTGGCCGCCCTGCTGCTGTCGGCGGCGGCGGCGATGGCGTCCCTGGCACCCTCGCTGCGCGCCACGGCTATCGACCCGGTGATCACCTTGCGCTACGAGTAGCGCCCGGCCCTTTTCGTGCACAATGGTCCTCGGAGGTCTATCGATGGTTCGTGTGTGCATGTTGTGGTTCCCTTTGCTGCTGGCCGCGCAGGAGCAGCCGAAGCCGCGTGTTCTCTTTCAGCACGTCCGCGAGCTACAATTGACCTTCCGCCTTTCGTGGTGACGCATGCCACTCCGCATTTGCCTTTTGCCTCTTGCCCTTTGCCTCTTGCCTTCGCTTCCTCTCCTCGCGGAGGATGCCACCCGTCCCGGCGAAGTCACCACGCCCTATCCCACCATCACCAACCTGTCGGTGGAGTGGAAGATCCAGGGCGATGACAACCTGAACGGTGTGGTCTCGGTGTGGTACCGCGCGGTGGGGGATGGGGAATGGCGCGCAGGGCTGCCCCTGCGCCGCATTCCCGCGGGCAACAGCGGCGACCGCACGACCCCGACATTCTACTGGGATAACCGGCACTCCGGTAGCATCTTCGATGTGCGGCCCAACACCGAGTACGAGATCCGGCTGCGCCTGGAGGACCCCGACGGCGGCTCCGCCGAGCGCGTAGTGCGTGCCCGCACGCGGGGCGTGCCCAAGCCCGCGGCGGGCGCGCGGGTCCAGAAGGTGAACCCGACGGATTTCAAGGAAGCCTCGGCCGCGGCGCGCCCGGGCGACGTCCTCCTGCTCACGCCCGGCTACTACGGGGCCTTCACCGCCGCGGTTGACGGCGAGCCCGGTAAACCCATCGTCATTCGCGGCCAGCGTGACGGCCCCCTGGGCAGCACTTTCGACAGCGTGTCCTTGCGCAACCGCAAGCACGTCATCCTCGAGAACCTCACAGTCTACGGCGCCGTCGATCTGCTCGGCGCCGAGGAAGTTGCGGTGCGCCACTGCTCGATCCACGCCCAGTACGGCATCATCGCGGTGCGCGAGCCCGGCGCGAAGAACTGTTACATCGCCGACAACACCATCACCTGGGTGATGCCCTGGTATCCGGCGGGCATGGGAGCGTCGAGCCTCTACGGCGGTCCCGGCAATGTGGGGGAGGGCATCCAGATCACCGGCCCCGGCAACGTCATCTGCCATAACCGTGTCAAGGGCTTCCGCGACTGCATCTCGACCATGGAGGACCGCGGGACCTACGAGCAGTACTCGATCGACATCTACAACAATGACATCGAAGTGGGCGCCGACGACGGCATCGAGGCGGATTTTTGCCAGGGCAACTGCCGCGTGCTGCGCAACCGGCTGACCAATTGCTTCATGGGGCTGAGCTCGCAGCCCAGCCTGGGCGGCCCCACTTACTTCATCCGCAACGCCATGTACAACATCACCGAAGCGCCCTTCAAGTTTACTCGCGGCAGCGGCGGCAACGTGGTGCTGCACAACACGGCGGTGAAGGTGGGGGACGGCTTGCGCGTCCCCCATGGGCCCGGGCAGTACTCGCGGAGCATGTTCCGCAATAACCTGTGCCTGGGCGGGGCGGGCGGCGGGCGGTTGGGGCGTTACTCGAGCGGCCCCGGACACGCCCTGGCGACTCCGGAGACGGATCCCACCAACGATTTCGACTACAACGGAGTGGGCACCGTAGGCACACCCTTCCTCATCCAGATCGGTCCGCGGCGCTTCTCCAGCCCCGAGGAGGCGCGCGCCACCGTGGCGCTGCGGCATCTGGTGGCGGTGGACCTGAGGGTGTTCGAGGGCGTCGAGTTCCCCAACCCGGCAGTGCCCGAACGCAAGATCGCGGACCTGCGCTTGCGTGCCGGCTCAGCCGCCATCGACGCCGGTCTGCGGCTGGCCAACATCAACGACGGTTACCGCGGCGCGGCGCCCGACCTAGGAGCTTACGAATTCGGCCAGGCGCCGCCGCACTATGGCCCGCGCCCTGCGGGGGTGGACGAGGAGACCGCATGGAAGCGCTAACCGGGGACAGACGGGGCCGTCCCCGCGTTTCGCGCCGCGCCCTAGGCCGGTCTTGCCTCTTGCCCTTTGCCTCTTGCCTTTTGCCTTCGCTCCCCGCCCTGCCGCCACGGCACCCCAGGGTCATGCTCACGCCGGAGTTAGTGAAGGAGATCGCGGAGAAGGTCCGCGGCCCCTTCGCCGAGGAGTACCGCACGCTGCTGGATACGGCCCGGCTGGGCCCGCGCTTCATGGAGAACCAGTACTCCATCCCGGGGGCTTTCATGGAGGCCGGGCTGGCGTACCTGGTGGAGCGCGAGCTGGGGCGCGACGGGAGACCCTTCGCCGACCTCGTGCTGGGGCTGTGGCGGAGGCCGGAGTACCACCAGCCCGGTCTGGCGCGCCACTTCGGTTGGCAGGGCCTGCTCTACGATTGGATCTTCGACGCCATCCCGGACGAGGAGCGCCGCAAGTACGGCGAGCTGCTGGGCGAGTGGGTGGCCACCTGGTGGAAGACCGCCGAAGTCAACATCGACCGCTCCGGCTGGTGGTACAACCAGCACTGGGGCCCTGGCCACCTGGACGTGCCCAACCACCGGGTGGCCCTGGCAGCGAAGCTGTTCATGAGCCTGGCGGCCAGCGGAAGCGCGGGGCGCTTCGAAGACGCCGTCCAGACCAATCTGCGCAGCTTCTACGCGAAGTTCCTCAGCGACGGCCTGCCGGCGCTGGACGAGATGGGCGGCGTGTGGTCGGAGTCCAGCGGGCACGGCAACTACGGGCCGCTTCTGGTGATTCCTCTGGCATACCAGGCGGCGCTGACGGGTCTGGGTTTCGATGCCTTCGCCGCCGGGGCGCCGCACGGTTTCGGGAGGGAGTACATCCAGGCGGGCATCTACCCGCTGATGCCGCACAACGACAAGCTGGCCTACATCGACGACAGCACCAGCGGCTACGCCGTGCAGCACGCGCGCTGCGCGCCCCTGTTCGCGCGGCACTATCGCGATCCGGTGGCGCGATGGCTTTCCGACACCGCGCTGCGGCAGGGCTGGCTCTACAACTCGAACCTGCGCCAGCCCGAGGTCTGGCAGCGCGTTGCCTTCCTGCCGGCGGACCTGGAGCCGCTCAGCCCGGGCCAGGCGGATTGGCCGCTCGCCTGCCACTTCCGCGGGGCCGGCCACGTCTACATGCGTAGCGCATGGGACAATCCGGACGCCACCTGGGCCTTCTTCGGGGCCGGGCCGTCCTACGCCGGCCACTCCCGCGACGACGAGGGCCATTTCCTCATCACCAGGCGGGGCCACCTGGTGAACCGCTCCGGCGGCCAGGGGCACAACGACACCTGCTACTACAGCGGGGGCTCGCTGATCTACAACCTCGTGACCATCTACCATCCCGAGGAGAAGATGCGCCGCGATGCCTACAACGAGAACGACGGCGGGCTGCTGCGCTACGTGTACTCACAGCGCTTCCCGGTGGAGCGCGGCCACATTACGGCGTACTGGCACGATCCGGCAGTGGCCACCTACGCCGCAGCGGATCTCACCAAGGGCTATTGGGCGGAGAAGGCCCGCGAGGTCACCCGGCAGTTCCTGTACTTGCGCGGCCGGCCCGAGTGCTTCGTCATCTTCGACCGTGTTGAGGCCACTCGCGCGGATCTGCCCAAAGCCTGGTTCCTCCATCTCCCCAGCGAGCCGCGGGTGGAGGGCGCCGCCACGGTGGAGGTTCCTGATCACGTGGTGCGCTACGAGGGGGACACCTCAACCTGGCTGAGCGATCCGGCCGGCGACACCAACCTGCTCACGACGGGCCGCAGCCGGGCGGTTCTTCGCACTCTGGCGCCGCACCCGGCGCGGATCACCAAGCGGGGCGGCGCGGGCCACGATTTCTGGGGGCATCCCTACAACCCCGCCGCCCAGTACAACCACACCCTGGACCGGAACGGCGTCGAGCAAAGCGCCTATCGCAGGCCACCGCTGTCGCCCTGGCGCCTGGAAGTCGAACCGGCCCCGGGGCCGACTCGCGACTACTTCCTCCACTTGCTGTACGTGACCGACGAGTTCGGCGAAGACCCGGCGCCGGCGGAACGGACTCAGGAGGGGGACCGGCTGGGCGCCCGCTTCGGCCTGGGAGAGTGGACGGTGACGGTGCTGTTCGACACCGCCGGCGCCATCGGCGGCCGCTTGAGGGTCGTCAGGTCCGGAGAAGCGGTACACGACGCCGAGTTTCCGCGCGGGCTATAATCGCCACGTGGTCTTTCCCTCTTTTTTGCTGGCGTGCTCTTTCCTCGTTCCGGCGGAGGGGGGCGCTGTCCGGGGCGTGGTGGTGGACGCGCAGAGCGCCGAACCGCTGGCCCGCGTCCGCATACAGCTCACCGGCACGGCGTTTCAAACCATCACCGATGAGGAGGGCCGCTTCGCTTTTCCCGCGCTGCCGCCGGGCGATTACGTGCTCCAGGTATCAACGGTGGGCTATCGTCTGGTCAAGCGGAACTTCACCCTGGGGGCGGACGACGCCAAGGAATTCGAGGTTATCCTCAGCCCGGACACTTTCCGGCACACCGACTCGGTGGAGGTCCGCGCCGATCCCTTCGACCTGGTGCGGCAGGACAGCCCGTCGCAGTTGACGCTGGAGGGCAACGAAGCCAAGAACCTGGCCAGCGTGCTGGCCGACGATCCGCTGCGCGCCGTGCACGGCCTGCCCGGGGTGACCTCGAACGACGATTTCGAGAGCCGCTTCTCGATGCGCGGCGCGGATTACCCCCGGGTGGGGCTGTACCTGGACGACATCCTGCTGCACACGCCCTTTCACACCATGCAAGGCGAGGCCAGCACCGGCTCGATGAGCATCTTCAACGGCGACATGGTGGACAGCCTGGCGCTGCACGCGGGCGCCTGGCCGGTGCGCTACGCCGACCGCACGGGCGCGGTGCTGGACGTGCACACCCGGGAGGGGAGCCGCACCCAGACCAACTTCCGTGCCACCGCCAGCGCCTCGAACGCCGGGGTGATGGCGGAAGGCCCGCTGGGCCGCGACGGCCGCGGCTCCTGGCTGGCCTCCGCCCGCAAGAGCTACTTCCAGTACGTGATCAACCGCGCCGCCAAGGAGGACCCCACCTTCGCCTTCGGCTTCAACGACGCTCAGGGGAAGCTGGGCTACGACTTGACCCGGCGCCACCACGTCACGCTGAATGTCATCGAGGGCGTCTCCGATCTCGACCGGGAGCGGTGGCGCAGCAGCCTGGGCGGCAATTCGGTGATGCTGGCTGACTACCACTACACACTGGCCAACCTGGGCTGGCGCTACAGCCCCGGGGAGCGCTTCATGCTGAACCAGCGCGTGGCCTACATGCGGGAGCGGTTCAAGAACTTCAACCGCGACCGGCTGGAGCTGGCCCGCGGGCACTACGGCGAATGGGCGTGGAACTCGAAAGCCACCTGGATGTGGTCGCAGCGGCATCCGATGGATTTCGGGTGCTCGGTGCGGCGCCCGCGCGACGACGGGTTCATCTACCGCTACCAGTTCAATCCCCTGGCCGTGCGGCCGCTCAACGTCTACCGCGGCAACGGGCTGCTGGCGGGCGGCTACGTCCAGCAGTCCTTCAGCGCCGCGGCGGGCCGCGTGCAACTGGCCACGGGGCTGCGCTGGGACCACCTGAACACCAACGGAATAACGGCCCTCTCGCCGCAGGTTTCGCTGGTGCTGCATCCCAGCACCTCGACCCGCTTTCACCTGGGCTGGGGCCAGTACGCGCAGTTCCCGGAAATCACCGCCTTGTTCACGCGCTACGGCAGCCGCGGGCTGCTTCCCGAGCGGGCCACCCATTACGTGGCCGCCCTCGAACAGCGGCTGGGCGCGCGCACGCGGGTGCGCCTGGAAGCCTACCAACGCCTGGACCGCGACCTGCTCTTCCGCCCCTTCTACGAGCCGCGCCTGATCGGCGGGAGGGTGTTCAACCCGCCGCTGGATCCGCCGCTGCGTAACTCGCTGCGCGGGTACGCGCGCGGCCTCGAGATCTTCGTCCAGCGGCGCACCGCCAACCGGCTGACCGGCTGGGTATCCTACGCGCTGGGCTACGCGCGGCTGCGTGACGGAGAGGCGCGCATCAGCTTTCCCGCCGATTATGACCAGCGCCACACGGTGAACATCTACGCCGGTTACCGCATACGGCCTTCGGTGAACCTGAGCGTGAAGTGGCTGTACGGCAGCGGTTTCCCCATGCCGGGCTTCTACCGCAGCGACGGCGCGCGCTACTTTCTCGCCGAGGCGCGCAATGCGCTGCGCATGGAACCCTACCATCGCGCCGACCTGCGCTTGAACAAGGCTTACGTGTTCGACCGCTGGAAGCTGACGCTGTACGCGGAGGCGGTGAATGTGTTCAACCACACCAACCGCCGCTTCGACAGCTTCAACGGCTACAACGCCCGCACCGGGCAGTGCTACCTGGGCTTCGGCCGCATGCTGCCGGTGATCCCCTCGGCGGGGGTGGTGCTGGAGTTTTGAGACACGCCGCGGGGGGCGGCGAGCGACCGGCCTGGGCTAGCGAACTTTGACAATGTTGGCTACACTGTGCTGTAGGGAGCCGCCCTCATGAATGTCGCCCTGACGCCGGAACTCGAAAAGCTGGTGAGTGAGAAGGTGCGCAGTGGAATGTACTCTTCGGCCAGCGAAGTGGTGCGGGAAGCGCTGCGCCTCCTGGAGGAGCAGGACGAGGTGAAACGCCTGCGCCGGGAGGAGTTGCGCCGCAAGATCGACGCCGGCTACGAACAACTTGTCCGTGGCGAGGGGATTCCTGGAGAACAGGTCTTTGCGAGCATTCGGGAACGAAGCCGGCAGCGCCGCCGCGCCCCCTCATGAGCGCTTTCATCCTCTCTCCGGCGGCGGCGCAGGATCTCAACGAGCTCTGGGAGTTCATCGCCGCTGACAGCGTGGACGCCGCTGACCGGGTGTGCGAGGAGATCTACCGCGCCATCCAGAGACTCGCGGACATGCCCGAAATCGGCCACTCGCGCGCCGACCTGACCGACAAGCCGGTGCGCTTCTGGCGCGTTCGCTCGTACCTGATCATCTACCGCCCGGACACCGTACCAGTGGAGGTGGTGCGCGTGCTTCACGGCGCGCGGGACGCCGCGGCGCTGCTCTAGCAGGCCTGCCGGAAAGCTCCTGCGGCTACAACCCGCGCACCGGGCACTGCTACCTGAGCTTTGACCGCATGCTGCCGGTGATCCCCTCGGCTGGGGTGGTGCTGGAGTTCCAGGCGCGCCCGGCTCGCTCGATCAGGCCAAAGTCCGAGGGTCCGCGCAGGAAGGGGTTGACCACGGTGAGGGATCCGAAGCGGCGGGCGGGCTGGAAATCCTCGCTCAGCAGCCAGGCGCAGCCGGCGCGTTCGGCGGCGGCCACGATCAGGCTGTCCCAGTAGGAAAGCTGGGCCTGGTCGCTCCACTGCCAGCCTTGCTGGATCAGGCCCAGGGTCGTTTCGACGGGCTGCCACCGGGCGAAGGCTTCCACCAGCTTGCGGGCGGCGGGGCGGGCCAGGCCGGCCTTGCGCCCGGCGTTGGCGTAGAATTCGTGCAACACCTGCCAGCTCAAGCGGCCAGCGGCATGTTCCCACAGCAGGGTCAGCCAGTTGCGCGCCGCCGTCTGCTTCTGCGGGTCGGAGGAGTCCACCGAGTACAGCAGGACGTTAGTGTCCACGAAGAAGAGGTCAGCGGCGGGCATGGGCCTGTTCGCGGCTCAGGCGGCGGGCGGCGTCCACGTCGAGGTGGCGGATCTTCTTCCACTGGCGGTAGGCGCGCCAGTAGTCGTCGCTCAAGCGCATTTGATCTTCCAGGATGCGCCCCACCAGGCGGGAGACGGAGGTGTTCTCCTCGGCGGCCTTCTTGCGGGCCCAGCGGGCCGCCTCCTCGCTGAGGGTGATGGTGACGTTGCGGAGCATTGGTAGATTATGGCGCGGTATCGACCGAGGATGGCCGACCCGTCTCCATATAACCCCCTTTCAAACCGTGCGTGCGGTTTTCCCGCACACGGCTTAACGATGATCTTCCGGGCGCAGCTTGCGC
>Ga0194125_10012863_pt1 | contig 10971 bp, 12 predicted proteins | sample TA2KigC250mmetaG_FD_148626 | JGI IMG/M metagenome (GOLD analysis project Ga0194125, IMG submission 148626) | Freshwater microbial communities from Lake Tanganyika, Tanzania - TA2015034 Kigoma Deep Cast 250m | ecosystem: Environmental > Aquatic > Freshwater > Lake | place: Tanzania: Lake... | reverse complement strand
TTCCTGCTGCAGCAACTCCAGCAGTTTAAGGTCCGTTTGAAAGTTGATCTTGATCTGAGGAAAACCAAACTGGGCAAAACTGCCTTCTAAAAGTTCGGATGCCAGCACCGCGGGACCTTCCCGCTGCACCGGCCCATGGGGGGTAATCAAGATAATCAGTTCCGGCCTGGCCTCTTTTATCCTGCGGCTTAAGGCCTGCATACCGGCCACTGTTTTAGCCGCTTTCTCCAGCTCACCGCGGCCAATAGCGGGTATAATAATCGGGGGATGCGGGGCGATGCCCACCAATTTAAGCATAGCAACCACCTGCCTTCGTTTTGAAGGTTTCAATCGCCTGGCAACAGTATAGCATATCAATATGTTATGATTAAATATATGCCAGTGACGGATCTTTACTTGACAGGTTAACTTCTATGGCCTAACCTAGTTTTAAGTTTTTATACCGCCTAAAATAAAGGATTATAAGATTATGACTGAGATACGGAATTACCGGGACAAGGAGAACTTTACAGAGGCGATCCAAGCGATCTTTCCCAAATTGATGCACTTCCTGAACGCCGAGGAAAACCGGGAGCTAACGGGGCTCGGGATTACGCCGGGTCAGATTAATGCCTTGCTGGTGCTCTATTTAAATGATGATCTGACCATGGGCAAGCTGAGCTCGGAAATATACCTGGCAGAAAGTGCCGCCACCCGCCTGGTCAATCGTCTGGTCAATTTAAACCTGGTCAAAAGACGCGGCGACGAAAAAGACCGCCGCATTGTGCGTGTTACATTAACCGCTTACGGCAGGCAGCTATCGCGTCTTGTTTTTGAAAGAAGATCTTTTCGCTTCAACAACCTGGCTGAAAAACTTGAACCCGCTGAGCGAGAAAACCTGATTACTTCACTGAAGTCCGTTTTACGGGTTTTTACTCAGCTTGACCTTGAGGGGTCAGTATTGGAATTTAATAATAACAATCCCTAAACAGCATTAGCGAAACTGATCTTTTAATCGAATAAGGTAAAGAGAGGTAACTTTTTTGACTGCCCCTAATACCCTGGCCGGACCATCCGGGTCTAAAGAATCCCTTCTTACAATCCTGCTTACTTTTTTAAAAGTAGGCGCTTTTACTTTTGGTGGTGGTTACGCTATTTTACCAGTAATCAGGCAGGAAGTAGTTATCAACCGCCGCTGGGTCGCTGAAGATGCCTTTGCCGATATCCTGATCATCACCCAGGGGATGCCCGGGCAGCTAGCCCTGAACAGCGCCATTCAGATCGGAGTCAGGCTGAGAGGCACCATAGGTGGCCTGGTTGCCGCCCTGGGGGTAACCGCTCCTTCTGTAATAATCCTGCTGATTATAGCCGCCTGGCTCTACCCGCTTTATCGCGATAACCAGTATGTCCATGCCGTCTTTTATGGTTTACGGCCTGCAGTAGTAGCGCTGATCGCTGCAGCGGCTATCAATCTGGGTAAAGATATCCTGCACGGCACCCGGGGGATCATCCTCTGTGCTGTGCTGCTGATCACTGCCATTATTAGCCAGGTTCATCCGATCCTGGTCCTGGTTGCCGGCGGTGTCGCCGGCCTTCTGGTCTGCAAGAGGGAGTGCCACTGATGATCCAGGTAATTTTGTCTCTCTACTGGTCTTTTTTTAAAGTGGGCCTTTTCACCATCGGGGGCGGGTATGCAATGATCCCGCTAATGGAGGCTGAAGTAATCGATACCCACGGCTGGTTAAGTGCCGCTGAGTTTTTAGATATTATTGCTGTCGCCGAAATGACCCCCGGACCGGTATCGATCAACGCCGCCACTTTTATCGGCTACCGGATGGCCGGAGTAGCCGGGTCGCTGATCACCACCCTAGGAGTGATCACCCCTTCGCTGGTGCTTCTGCTGCTATTGTCGAAAATCCTGTTCACGCTGATCCAAAAACCAGAGGCCGAGAGCTTCCTTAACGGTTTGCGCTCGGCCCTGGTGGCTCTCATTCTGCTGGCGGCATATAGTTTGGGACAGGCTGCGATTGTGGACATCCCCACGATCGCCATCTTCGTTTTGCTGCTGGCGGCCAGCCTCATAAAACAGATCAGCCCACTTTATTACATTGCCATCGGCGCGATCCTGGGGCTGATCTTCTTTCCGTACTAGCTATTCAGCTATCAATCTACAAGTTCCATCACTTTACCACAGCAGAGGGGAATAACATCACCCTTTTTCAAACTGAGTAGCTTGTTGCAGGTTTTGCAGTAGACGCTTGTATCTGCTTCTACCCTTACTTCCACGAAAGAATTATCCTGTGGCTCAAGCCCTTCAATCTGAAACGAAGCGCTTTGATCGCCTTTTTGGGGAACATATTCTCCGATCGGCACCAATTTCCGGGTCTCTTTCACACAGTCGATCATAACCCGCCAAAGGCTTTCCAGCTTAGCCTTTTCATCAGCATTTTCCGGAGTTAAGACAACCCTGCTTTTTACCATTTCGATTCTCATTACAGTCACGCTCCTTTAATCGTGCCCCCCTGCACCGGATCCGGTAGCAGCTGTGGAACAGTTATTTGAAAGTTATAGTAACATAAGCGCGACTATTTAGCAAACTAATAAGCGTTACTACTGGACTCGCTTTTAACTCAATCTAAAAACTATAATAAGCCTAATCCTTCAAGTGTATAAATTCCATCTAGCTATAAAGCGCTTCAATTTCTGAAGCATAGCGATCAAGCACTTCCCGTCGCTTAAGCTTAAGGGTCTGGGTCAGCATCCGGTTATCGACCGTAAAATCTTCGCTAATCAAATGATACTTCTCCGGGATTTCATAGTTGCCAAAATTTTTACTTAAGTGTTCCCGGATCTCATCGATCAGCATCTCTCTAAAATCGGGATTGGCAAGCAGAGCATTAGGCTCGGCCGTTAGGCCCTCTTTTTTCGCCCATCTTGCGGCAACTTCAAAATCGGGCAGCACCAGGCACACATTGTATGGTCTGCCATCCCCGTAAATCATGGCATTAGCTACGTTTGGCAACAACTTGATCTCCTCTTCAATCGCAGCGGGGAAAACATACTTGCCGTTATTAAGCTTGTACTGCTCCTTGATCCGGCCGGTAATCCATAAAAAGCCGTCTTCATCAAGACGGCCCCGGTCTCCGGTGCGAAAACCGCCGTCAGCAGTCATTACTGCCGCTGTTTCCTGCGGTTTATTGTGGTAACCTTTCATCACATTGGGCCCGTAAACAATTATTTCGCCGTCTTCAGCGCCCTCTTCAGAGACTGATTTATCTATGATCACCTTTTGACCGGGCATAACCTGACCGACACTGCCGATCTTCCAGGCCGTTGAACTGTTCATAGTGATACCTGGGGCGGTTTCGGTTAACCCATAACAATCATAGATCGAAATGCCGATATCGAAGAAAAATTCAGCGATCTCTTTGTTCATGGCGGCACTGCCGGTCATTGCTCCGGCAATGCGGCCGCCTACAACCGCCCGGATTTTCGAAAAGACCAGTTTGTCGAGCAGGGCCAGTTTTAAGTTCAGCAATAAACTGCTTTTACCTGCGGCGGCCAACTCCCGCTTTTCCCTCGCAACAGCGCAGGCGGCATCAAAGAGCTTCTTCTTTGTTCCCCCCTCGTCACTCATCCGCAGCTGAATAGTATCGTAAACCTTATTAAAAACCCTGGGTACTGATACCAGAAAGTGCGGTCTGACCAGACGCATATCTTCAGCCAAAGTACTAACTTCACGCATAAATCCGAGGGTCCCGCCAAAATGTATCCAGGAGGTCAGCTCTGCAGTAATGGCATAGGAGTGAGCCCAGGGCAGCATCGAAATCCCAACCTGCTCTTTTTGCAGTTCGGGAAAAAGCCGGCAGCCGGTCAGGGCATTGTAGGTAATATTGCCGTGGCTAAGCAAAACCCCTTTCGGATCAGCCGTAGTGCCCGAAGTATAAATTAAAACCGCAATATCATCGTGGTGAGGAATCAGAGGAGGTGCGGGTTTTTCTGCCCCCAGCTTCTCGAGGGCAGCCAGGCTGTTTTCCCGATCAGAGTCAATTACATAGATTTTTTCAAGCGTGGGTATTTCTGCAGGAAAACCTTTAACTTTTTCATAGATGTCCGGTTTTGAAACGATCAGAAACTTTAAGCCGCTATCCCTGATGATATATTTCCAGATTTTCTCCAGTTCTTTTTCATACATCGGCACATAGCTGGCGTTACGACCAAAGGTAGCAAAAGCCAGCACCGCCCATTCGGGGCGGTTATTGGCAATAATCCCCACGGCATCGCCTTTGCCAATCCCGAGAGCAGCCAATCCTCCCCGGGCATTGTCAATTCTGGTTCCGATTTCAGCATAAGTGATCTGATCAAGACCACCCCGGCCGTCATGCATTAAGAACAGTGGCACATCGCCAAACTTCTTTTCGCTTTCAATCCACCACTCCGCCAAATTGTCAGGCTTTTCATAAGTCCACATAAAATCATCTCCTGTTTTTATAATAGAAATCAGGACAACACTTACTGAAAGCAGAAGTTAGGGCAAAATATTAGCACTATTGACTCAATTACCTTAAATTCGTTCCCAGGAACCAATTTCCTGCCTGTATACTGGCTTTTTAAAAGGTTTTTAGTATTTAACCTGGCTATGCAGGTAAACTAACACTTATCACCTCTTTGCTTGACAAACATTGCCAATATTTATAAAATATTCTCAAATACTAAATAACTGGGCACGATGATCCGTAAGAACTTAAAAATACTAGGATATGGAGAATAATTATGGCGAAGATCAAGGCGTTAAGTCAGGAAATAACGGTGGCCTCGATCAAAGAAGAAGATTACATCTCGTTGACAGATATAGCCCGGTATAAAAATCAGGAACGAACGGATGATCTTATCCGTAATTGATTACGCAATCGCAACACACTAGAATTTCTCGGGATATGGGAACATCTCAACAACCCCGGGTTTAAACCCGTCGAATTCGACGGGTTTAGAATTCAGGCGGGATTAAACAGCTTTACGCTCACCCCCAAACAATGGATAGAAAAAACCGGGGCTATAGGGATCGTTTCCAAAGCTGGACGCTACGGTGGAACATATGCCCACAAGGATATTGCCTTTGAATTTGCCTCCTGGGTGTCGGTGGAGTTCAAGCTCTATCTGATCAAGGAGTTTCAGCGTCTCAAGGAAGACGAGCGGAAAACTCTGGGCTGGGACATCCGACGCAATCTGGCAAAAATCAATCACCGCATCCACACCGACGCCATTCAAAAGCATTTAATTCCTCCTGAGCTGGACAAACAGCAGATGTCCGTCGTCTATGCAAGCGAGGCGGATGTTCTCAATCTTGCTCTGTTTGGCAAAACTGCCGCCCAATGGCGGGATGCAAATCCTGATAAAAAGGGAAACATGCGGGATGAAGCCGATGTTACCCAATTGGTCTGTCTCTCCAATCTCGAAAACCTTAACGCCCTGTTCGTCGCTGAAGGGCTACCGCAAGAAGTGCGTCTGGAGCGTCTAAACCAAATTGCCATACGCCAGATGACCCTTCTAGCAGGAGATGAACGAATGAAATTACCGGGGAATGAGTAAAGGCCCACTGTTACATAGTAATAAGATAGCCGAACTGGCAACTACTCGCTATAAGCAGTTCGCCGAGGCATATCAACTTGAAGTCGTCATCAATAAGAATTTAGAGGTCTTGGGCTATGAAGAATAATACGTTATTAAACAAAACCGCCATTTCGTTTAATAACGTCCAGGCTTATTTAATTAAAGATAAATAATGAATGAAATAAAACAATTGCCAAACAATACGCTATTTTATAGTCAGCTTTAAAGAGCTTATTCTTAATTTTAACTACATTGCTCAACCGCTAAAGGCTTGTTTTCCTGCCTGCAGGACAAGGTTGTTGATTTTGCTATTCTCCGCGGGCAACCGGGTGGCGGATAACAGTTTTTAATTTTTCAGGAGTAGTTTTGCGGGGATCGGAAAGATAGATTTCATGATGCTTACGCTCGCTACCGGTTTCATCATTCAGTAAATTATCAACCATAAAGTCCTTCATCAGCTCTACTGAGCGAGGCTCATCAGCGTAGGGGCCCAAGTGCATGATCTGCACGCAAAGACCTTCTGTAAAAGATGCAAATCGAGCCCGAGCCAGGTCTAACTCCGGCTTTTTGCGCCCGCATTCCTCCACTGCCCAGTCGAAGACAGTCGGGGTAACAAATTCAGGTTGGCGGATCATTGAGGTCCAGAGCCAGTTTTCGCGCTGATCAAACGAAAAAGCACCTCCGGAAACCCACCACAGACCCTCGAGAGGCGGCACCACATATTCATAATAACCGGACGGCTGCTTACCGCTCATTTTACTCATCTTGATCGTGAAGGTCAGGCCGTAAAGGACAGCGATCGCCTGTTGGTATGCTTCGCTGTTTGGATCACCCGCACCGTCGACCATGATAAACTGCATCTCCGGCACATCGATCAGCATCGGTTTCGTCTTCGGCAGGTACAGATCCTTGTAATCTTTTTTGAAATCAACCTTGGCACTCATCGCTAACCTCACTGTTCATTATTATGATAGTTTCCGAAAACATTATCTTATCTGCAAGGACTTTATCATTTCATCCAAAACTATTAAGGGCGGGTTAAATTCATTTTGCGCGCTTTGATCGAGCATACTGGCAATTTTAGCCACATAGCCCTGATAATCGTTTTGTAGCTCTTTAGCATCTTCTTTGTATGAGTTCTTAAAAATCTCATAATTAGCTGGTAGCCCAAAATGGTAAACCGGGATAGTAATGGAAACATAGTACCTGCCATCGGTGGTAAGCCCCTGGAAGGTATACCAGAGATACTCATTGGTAACCGGACTGTAGTCCTGATAGTAGGCTGTTAAGTAGCGTAATCCCTTTCCGTTTTTAAATTCGACGACTTCGACGTTTGAATGAAAAACCTGCGCCGCATTGAATGATGGCAAAAAGGGCAGCTCTTCGGCATTGGTGATCTTCTGTGGATCAGCTACCATGGTCAGCAGCAGTTCGATTGATTCATTGGCATACTCATTCATTTTGCGGTAATCGAAAGCCGGGAAGACCAACATGTCGGGAGAAAATATACTAAAATTCTGGAAATATGAGTCGAATTTTATATACTTGAAACCAGGGAAGGGGCCGCCCATCTCGGTTTCATCAGACCCTTCTACTTGTATTAACTCCGGGGGGCCAAAGATAGCACCCGGAAAAACAAAGCTAATGCCGGTTTGGTTAAAGTTTTGCGGGTTTGGTTCAACCGTAAATGTCTTCTTTTCGGCAGCGGCCTCAGTTGGATCAGGGTTTGTCTCGTTTTCGCCAGTCTGGCTTGACTGTTCCGGGATGTTGTTTTCTTCTTCAGCCTGGTTGCCGGCAGTTGTTTCAGCCGAAACCGGTGTTTCAATCTCTTCACCGGATGGCTGTGGCGTCTCAGCGGTGTCGGTATCATCAGTTAAAAGGGCTGCCACTACCAGAAGCAGTAAGAGGCCGAGCAGAACTCCCCCGGCAATGAGAATAATTTTATTCAACTTCCCAGCTTTGTAAATAAACCATTGATCGGACATCATTTCACCTGCACTCTTTTTTGATTAAAAAGATCATAGCAGATCGCTGAAAGCATTTTGGTGCTAAGCTAAATAGCTCTATAGAATGCAAAAAACTTCAGCCCACAAAAAAAAGTGGCGCTGAAGCATAGTACAAGCTGAAACGTGTCGCAGCATTCCTGTAAATAACCGAAAGGAAGACTGGAACCGCATTTGAGCAAACCGGCTCCGGTTTTGCTATCGCTTTTTGTTTTTGCGGCAAGTGGCCACGCCCCTTCCAGGCATTCGCCTTCGCCCGAAAAAACAGCTATTTCAGTCTGGGCAAGGGTGAATCTATCCGGATATCTTTTCAATCTCCTGTAGGAAGCTCATTAATAGGAAGCTTTGCCTTTCATGATCACAGTTTTTAACTTCCATCCATAGCTTTGCAGCAGCTGCTTCACTGCATCACGCAGACTTCCGTAATCAAATTGATAATCGTAAACGAGTTCACCACCGGGAGCGTAGCCCCTTTCCCTAACCTGCTGGAAGACCTCAATTCCCCGGATCTTCTTTTTTTGAATCCCCATCGAGAAAGAGATTCCTGAGGAGGTTTCTTTAAGCATTTCCCAGTAGTAAGCCGTTTTATCCTTCTCACTCAGGAGGATCCTGGCAGCATAGGTAACCGTCTTTTTACCACTATACCAACTGCTATTCGTCACTTCGTTGGATATTTCAAGATCCGTATCGTTTCCCCTAGCAATCTTAAAAGGTCCGGTTTCACTGTAGCTGAGAATCGCCTGCAGTATTTTTTCTTTCTCTGAGCTGCCAACCGGAACCGGTGCCGGGTTTTCCTGCCTGGGCCCGATCAAACCGCTGATTTTTCCGGCTGCTGTCCAATCGGTCATCGTCTGATTCCAGACAAGATCACCGGAGTCAATTCGCCCTTCCGCACCCATTAGAAAAAGTTCCTGTTCGCTAAACGGCCCACTTTGTACCCCATTCCTGTAGAGATGCCAGTCCATCATCATCGCTCTCCTTGATTAGTATAAAAACCTTCCCGGCACCAGGCCACTTCCGCAAGCGCCTCCCAACCAGATTATATCAATAAAACCGAAATTTTAATTATGTCTCAGTCATTTATAACCCCATTTTCTTCAGACGAGGCTCCAGACCATTTAGTCGGCCAACCGCTCCCAGATAAATGCTCTCCGCTGAATAACTCCTGTTTTTAGCTTGACCGGCGGCTATTTAAAATGGTTCCTGGCCCGGTTATTATTAATAAAGTAGCCCCAGGCTTCAGTGATCGCCCGCTGGGCGGCAAAGGAGGTAATGTCGGCGTGATCGAGCGGCGGTGCGACCTCGACCAGATCGAAGCCGATGATCGGCAGAACAGCAAAATGTTTAAGGAAGGCCAGCAGTTCCCGGGTTGAAAAACCACCCGGTTTAGGCGTCCCGGTTCCGGGCGCGAAGGCCGGATCTAAAAAGTCGATATCGATGGTCAGGTATACCGCTTCGCAGTTCTGAAGACTGCTGACTACCCGGGCTGCGGCCGATGGCAGCCCCTTTTCGTAAATCTCCATTGCCTTAATCAGGTTAGCCGGTTGATCTTTCAAAAAGTTGCTTTCCTGGGTTTCGAAAGAACGAATCCCCACAAACCAAACCTGTTCGAAGGGAAGAAGGCCCCCTTCAAAAATCCGACGGTGGGTGCAGCCGTGCGACAGGCGGTTACCTTCAAGCTCAAAACAGAGGTCAAGATGAGCGTCGAGGTGGATTACCCCTAAGCCGCTGCCCCATTTCTTTGCGGCCGCCCGCAAAAGGGGGATCGACACGGAATGGTCACCGCCGATAAACGTTGGAAAGGTGCAGTCGAACAGTTCGGCCGCTTTTTTCTCGATTACTTCAAAATAAGCTTCCTGACTCAACCCTGAAGGTAAAAGATTGCCCAGGTCGAGGACCTTAAGATGCTCGAGCGAAGCGCCATCCTCGGTGGTTGGCGCGATGTGGTTTGATATGCTCCTAATCCGGTCGGGCGCTTCCGCCGCCCCCTTGCGGTATGATGCCGCCCCGTCAAAGGGCAGACCCAATACCGCCACATCAGTCTGCTTCAGTGTAAGGGCGGAGTTATGGAGGCTATTCCACATTGTCTAATCATCTCCCAAGAAATACTGTTCCTGCTTTTCTGCTACATTTACCGGAGGCTCCGCCGAATCGAGCTTAACCTTAAGCGCTGTCTGCAGAGTTTTAGAAAAGTTAAAACCAGCATTTTCTGCCAGGTCGTTGAGCCATTTCGGCAGGGTGACTGTTTTCCTGACGTACTGAAGATCCATGCCAGCCCGGACCACAGGCATATTGACTGCAACCAGTGTAACGAATGCTCCAGGCTGATCTACCTCTATCTTTGCCGGATCGGAAGCAGGGGGAACTGGTTCATCATCCTCTTCAAGTCCAAAGATAGTCAACTCCAGCAACTCTTTTGCCATAACTAAGGCTCGATCGACCGTATCGCCCTGAGTCGCGACATCAAGATCAGGGAAAACAACACAATAGTCAAGCCCTTCCTGCTCCGGAGGATAAAAAACAGCCGGGAATATATAACGGTCAGCCATCACCTAACACCTCGCCTGCCATCTATTATTTCAATCACCATTGCCACCCTGCCTGCCGGTAAATACTTCTCAGGGTATTCCCGTATATTGTATCTTTGGGATGCTGCACAGTAACAACTCCCTTTTTCTCATCATTTTTAAACTGATAATGCGAACCTTTTACTCGAGCCAGATACCAACCTTCCCCAGCCAGACGCTTGATAATCTCTTTTGATGACTCGTGGCGCATTCTGACTGTCCTTTCCCTTATAACCAGATTATACTACCTATAACACGTATTGTAAACACGTGTTATAGAGCCTTGCTTTATAGATTATCATTTCCTGACTAACATTTGGTAGCCATTACAGCTCTCAGATGGAGCTAAGCTCAGGTCGCTGTAGTGCGCCGGTTCGCTGCGCCAGCGCAGGTTAAAGCCCCAACCGTGCCAATCCCAGACTGAGAGAGTGCGTAAAGTTGCCCCCAAACCGTCCGCGGGATCGACTGATTCAAGGACAATCAGCTCCTGCCGCCCATCGCCGTCTAAATCGGTCAGCAATAGTTCGTGGATACCGTAAGTTACTGCCGAGCCTCCCCAGATCGTTTTATAGCGCCCGCCCCGAAAACCAACGATAAAGGGATGGCTGCGCAAAATTCCGTCATCATCCTTCTTCCAGAGCGCCACCAGGATTTCACTACGACCGTCATCATTGGGATCGCCCAATGCGTAATCGACGACGTGCCAGGCGGGAGCGCTTTTCCAGACCCTGATTCCGTCTTTAAAAATCGCCAGGCAGTTATCTTCGAAGACCACAGTTTCGGGCAGCCCGTCGCCGGTGAGATCAATTTTG
>Ga0194125_10012862_pt1 | contig 10971 bp, 3 predicted proteins | sample TA2KigC250mmetaG_FD_148626 | JGI IMG/M metagenome (GOLD analysis project Ga0194125, IMG submission 148626) | Freshwater microbial communities from Lake Tanganyika, Tanzania - TA2015034 Kigoma Deep Cast 250m | ecosystem: Environmental > Aquatic > Freshwater > Lake | place: Tanzania: Lake... | reverse complement strand
ACTGCCTGGCTGGCCCTGGAAGACGGCACGGTCTTCGAGGGGCGGAGCTTTGGCGCCCGCACCGAGGCCTCCGGCGAGGTCGTCTTCAACACCGCCATCACCGGCTACCAGGAGGTCTTCACCGATCCCTCCTACGCCGGGCAGATCGTGGTGTTGACCTATCCCCAGATCGGCAACTACGGCACCACGCCGGAGGACAGTGAAGCCGGTCGGCCCTACATCGAGGGCCTGGTGGTGCGGGAGCTATCGCCTATCACCAGCAACTGGCGGAGTCGTGAAGACGCCGAGCAATTCCTGGCCGCCTCCAACATCCCCGTAGCCGCCGAGATCGACACGCGCCGGCTGGTGCGCCACTTGCGCACGCGGGGAGCGATGCGCGGGGTGCTGTCCTCGGCAGGCAGTGATCCCAGTGAGCTGGTCGAGAAGGCGCGGCGCATTCCGACCATGGCGGGGCTGGAGCTGGCCACCCGCGTCTCAACGCGCACGCCCTACACCTGGGAGCAAGGCGTGGCGGCCTGCTCGCCCTCGGAAGATCCGGGGCCGGCGGCGCCGGCACGGTTCAACGTGGTGGCCTGCGACTTCGGCATCAAGCGCAACATCCTGCGCCGCCTGGTGCACTCCGGAGCACGGGTGACGGTGGTTCCGGCGGTGTCCACCGCCGAAGAGGTCCTGGCGCTGAAGCCCGACGGGGTGTTTCTCTCCAACGGCCCGGGCGACCCGGAGCCGCTTCAGGCGCAAGCCGCCAACATCCGCAAGCTGCTGGGCCGCGTGCCCATCTTCGGCATCTGCCTGGGGCACCAGGTGCTGGGACTGGCCCTGGGCGGCAAGACCTACAAGCTCAAATTCGGACACCGCGGCGCCAATCATCCGGTGCTCAACCGCGTCACCGGGCGGGTCGAGATCACCTCCCACAACCACGGTTTCGCGGTGGATCCTGACAGCCTCAACCAGAACGACCTCGAGCTGACCCACGTCAACCTCAACGACGGCACGCTGGAGGGCTTCCGCCACCGCCACCTGCCGGCCTTCTGCGTGCAGTATCACCCCGAGGCGGCCCCCGGTCCGCACGACTCGCTGTACCTGTTCGACGATTTCGTGAAGCTGATGGAGAGCTTCCGGGGGGGGCGCTGACGCATGCCCCGGCGTAACGACCTCCACAAGATCCTGATCATCGGCTCGGGGCCTATCGTCATCGGGCAGGCCTGCGAGTTCGACTACTCGGGCACCCAGGCGGTGAAGGCGCTCAAGGCCGACGGCTACCAGGTGGTCCTGGTGAACTCCAACCCCGCCACCATCATGACCGATCCCAACCTGGCCGACCGCACCTACGTCGAGCCGCTCAGCGTGGACTACGCCGCCGAGATCATCCGCCGCGAGCGGCCCGACGCGCTGCTCTCGACGGTGGGCGGTCAAACCGGGTTGAACCTCTCGGTGGCGCTGGCCGAGGCGGGCGTGCTGGAGCGTTACGGCGTCGAGCTGATCGGGGCCAAGATCGAGGCCATCAAGAAGGCCGAGGACCGGCTGCTGTTCAAGGACGCCATGCGCCGCATCGGGCTGGAGTCGCCCGACTCGCAACTGGTCAATAACACGCCCGACGGGCTGGCCTTCGCCGGGCGCGCGGGCTACCCCGTCATCCTGCGGCCCAGCTTCACCCTGGGCGGCAGCGGAGGCGGCATCGCCTACCACCGCGAGGAGCTGGCCGAGCTGCTCGAGCGCGGCCTGGACATCTCGCCGGTACACGAGGTGCTCATCGAGGAGAGCGTGCTGGGGTGGAAGGAGTTCGAGCTGGAGGTGATGCGCGACCTGGCCGACAACGCCATCATCATCTGCTCGATCGAGAACTTCGATCCCATGGGCGTGCACACCGGCGACTCGATCACCGTGGCGCCGGCCCAGACCCTCACCGACCGCGAGTACCAACTGATGCGCGACGGCGCCATCGCCTGTCTGCGCGAGATCGGCGTGGATACCGGCGGCTCCAACGTCCAGTTCGCCATTGATCCCAGGACCGGGCGCATGGTCGTCATCGAGATGAACCCGCGCGTCTCGCGCAGCTCGGCGCTGGCCTCCAAGGCCACCGGCTTTCCCATCGCCAAGATCGCCGCCAAACTCGCGGTGGGCTACCGCCTGGACGAAATCCCTAACGACATTACACGCAAAACTCCGGCCTGCTTCGAGCCTACGCTCGACTACGTGGTGGTGAAGATCCCGCGCTGGCAGTTCGAGAAATTCCCCGGCGCTGATTCGACCATCGGCACGCAGATGAAGTCGGTGGGCGAGGTGATGGCCATCGGGCGCACTTTCAAGCAGGCTCTGGCTAAGGGCCTGCGCAGCCTCGAAACGGGCAAGTCCTCTGGCTCGGAGGTGTTCGAGGAGGACCTCATCCGGCCCCGCCTGCTCACTCCCAACCCGGACCGCCTGGGTTACATCCGTTTCGCTTTCGAGAAAGGCTACTCCGTGGCGGAGGTAGCGGAGATGACCTCCATCGACCCGTGGTTTTTAGAACAGGTCCGGGAGACAATTGAGCTGGAAGCGGGGCTGGGAAGCAGGAGCCTGGACACCGTCACCCCGGAGGAGATGCGAGCCGCCAAGCGCAATGGGGTGGCCGATCGCCGCCTTTCGCAGCTCTGGAAGACCGATCCCTTGCGCGTGCGCGAGGCGCGCCGGCGGATGGGCGTCCGCGCTGTGTTCAACCGCGTGGACACCTGCGCCGCGGAGTTCGAGAGCTTCACCCCGTACCTGTACTCCAGCTACGAGACGGAGTGCGAGGCGGAACCTTCCCAGCGCAGCAAGGTCATGATCCTGGGCAGCGGGCCCAATCGCATCGGCCAGGGCATCGAGTTCGACTACTGCTGCTGCCATGCCTCCTTCGCACTCCAGGAGTACGGCGTCGAGTCGATCATGGTCAACTGCAATCCGGAAACCGTCTCGACCGACTACGACACTTCCGACCGTCTGTACTTCGAGCCGCTCACCCTCGAAGAGGTGCTCAACATCCACGACACCGAGCGGCCTGACGGCGTGATCGTGCAGTTTGGCGGGCAGACCCCGCTCACGCTGGCGCTGCCGCTGAAGGCCGCGGGAGTGCCCATCATCGGCACTCAACCAGAGAGTATTGATCTGGCGGAGGACAGAAAGCTGTTCGGCGCGCTGCTGGAGCGGATGGCCATTCCTTCGCCCCCCAGCGGCACGGCCACCAGCGTCGAGGAAGCCTGTGAAGTCGCCCGCCGGATCAGTTACCCGGTGCTGGTGCGGCCCTCTTACGTGCTGGGCGGGCGCGCCATGGTGATTGCTTACGACGAGGAGACGGTGCGCCGCTACATGCGCGAAGCCGTGGTCTTCTCGCAGGAGCGCCCGGTGCTGATCGACCGCTTCCTCGAGGCCGCCACCGAGATCGACGTGGACGCGCTGGCGGACGGTTCCCAGGTGCTCATCGCGGGGATCATGGAGCACATCGAGGAGGCCGGCGTGCACTCGGGCGATTCCTCCTGCGTGCTGCCGCCGGCCTCGCTCAGCCCGGAGCTGCTGGCCACGGTCGAGGAGTACACCGTGCGGCTGGCCAGGGCCCTCAACGTGATCGGCCTGATGAACGTGCAGTATGCGGTGCAGAACGGGACAGTATACGTCCTGGAGGTCAACCCGCGCGCCTCGCGCACAGTGCCTTACGTGAGCAAGGCCACGGGCGTGCCCCTGGCCAAGGTAGCCGTCGGGCTAATGCTCGGCAAGCGCCTCGCCGAGCTGAGCCACCTGACCGGAGGCGTGGTGTCGGGGCGGTTGAGCGTGCCGCAGTTCTTCGTTAAGTCGCCCGTGTTCCCCTTCAACAAGTTCCCCGGCGTGGATCCGGCCCTGGGGCCCGAGATGCGGTCCACCGGCGAGGTCATGGGCGTCGGCCAGGACTTCGGCGAGGCCTTCGCCAAGGCTCAGTTGAGCGCGGGAACGCCGCTGCCGGAGAAGGGCAGCGTCTTCCTCAGCGTCAACGACCGCGACAAGCCCGCCGCCGTCGAGGTGGCGCGCAGCTTCGCGCGATTCGGTTTTCAGCTCGCGGCCACCCGTGGCACCGCCGCCGTGCTCAAGGCCGCCGGCCTGGCCTGCAAGACCGTCCTCAAGGTCAACGAAGGCCGCCCCAACAGCGTAGACCTGCTCAAGGCCGGCGCCCTACAGCTCATCATCTACACCCCCACCGGGGCCTACTCGTTCAACGATGAGAAAGTCATCCGCCGCACCGCGGTGGCCTGGCGCGTCCCCTGCATCACCACCATGAGCGGGGCCCGCGCCGCCGCCGAAGCCCTGGCCTCCCGCCAGGCCGCCCCCCTCCGCGTCTGGAGCCTCCAGGAAATCCACGCTCCCGTGGGGTGAACACTCTATCGGAACGGAGCGTCACCGAGGCCCCAAGATTGGCGTTTCGTGTCGGCGGAGACTTGATTCGGTGGTGGATGGGGGACTTGGCGCCAAGCATTGCCCTGGGTGGAGCGCGTTCCTGCAACGTAGTCGGACTTATCTCACCGCATCTGGGATAGCAGGAACAGCGACATCTTGTGCTCGTAGTAAGATTCGAACCCGACCCCCACGCATCGCCGCAGGTATTCAACCATCCGCTCCCGCTCTTGCTCAGCTTTCGCACGCATCGCCTCGTAGAACCAGGCCTCGCAGCGCTGGCCGTGGCGAGACAGCTCCACCTGGGAAAGCTCCGATTTCAGCCAGGCTTGCTCGTCCTCCAGAATCTCGAACAGCCGTGCTGACTCCGGTTTGTCCAGGAGGCGGCCGATCAACATCTCGCGCCACGCGGACACATCGCCGTTCCTCAGGCGGTCCTGCCAGGTCTTGGGGTCGATCTCAGCCCAACGCTTGTCCAGCAGGCCGGACCGACCGCCAGCATAGGCGTGGAACATCATGAGGATGTAATCCCGATAGGGGTGATCCTCCTTCAGGAAACGCTCAGTCACATCCTGCCACGCCGGGGACTGTGTGAGCATTGTGCCCAGGGCAGCCAGATAGAGCCAGGCTGCCTGGTCCTCGTCGCCGGGTTTGGCACGCTGGAGCGCTGACTCTGCGAGGTTCGCCACACTGCTCACCCGGCCGCGCAGCACCTGCGCGAAAAACTCCACCGAGTGCAATCGGGGATCGTCCTTCCATTTTTCCCGAGCGCGCCTGCTCAGGGCCTGCGCTTGCTCGTCCCGTCCGGCCTCGTAGAACAACCTCATCAGGTCGAGGTGGGCCTCGTTGGCAATCCCCCCCCACTTTGACTCCAGCAGGTCGCTGCACAGGCGCTCCGCCTCGCCTAGAAGCTGCACGTCGCCCTGCCGGGCAAGACCTTGGTAGGCCTTCGCGCGGACGTAGTTAATGTTCTCGGTGTGCACCCCGCGGTCTTCCTTGCTCACCTCCTTGGACGATTTCAGCTCTTTCTCAAACCTCCCGATGAGGGAGAGGGCACGCGTGAGCCGTTCCCGGCGTTCGTCGTTGCAGAGCCGCCAGGCGAGTTCGAGCGGCAGGCTGTTGTCCACTCCTCCCGGCCGGGCATCCGCCAGCTCATCCAGCAGCCGCCAACCCCAGTTCGGGCCACGGCTCTCCAGCGTGATTCGGATGAGTTCGCGGAACGCTTCGTGTGCCGGACCCTGCTCCAGATCGACGACTGCCCTCTTGAGCAGCGACCCGGCGGCGCCCAGCAGCCGCGCATCGCCCGTTTGCGGCTTCAGCGGGTCGTACTGCTTCAGGAATTCCATCGCGGTCCAGCGAGCGTGCTCGGTGGGCCATTTCTCGCGTGGATCGTGGTGCGCCAGGATGTCGCGAAGGAGCGCCGCCCGCTCGCTCTGGTTAGCAACGAGCTTCGCTGCCAAGCGGTACCGTGACACCTCCGACCACGTCTTAGCGTCGCGCTGCGGGTCGAGCCTTCCGGCCAGTTCCTCCAGATCCAGCCGCTCGGTCCGTGAGAGCCGGAGGTTCTGCAAGCTGTCGTGGCCCCGCCGGAAGTCCCGTAGCCACACCTCGGGCAGCCGCCGTGACCAAAGGGTGCAGAAGGCCTCCATGGCCGCGGTGCGGTCCCGCTTGATGGCCCGTTCGAACTCCGTCTTGGCGGTGTCGGAACTGTAATTGTCCTTCAGGAGTTCGTTAATGCCGCGCTCGATGGGCTGGCGTATCTCGTCCCGTATGTCGACGCTTCGGCTGCGGGCCCAGGCTTCCTGGGTCTCCAGGAGACGGGTTCGCATAGTCTTAGTCTCGAACGGACTGTCCACCAGCGCCCAGAAGAAGAGCGAGCTCAGCAGCCAGTGGGCATACCGCGCGCTGGCGGCACGGCGCTGAGAGGCCGGAGCGATCAGCTCGCGCAGCAGCACTTTCAGGTCGGTCAGGGAATACTGGCGTGCCAGCCACTCCTGCATTTCCGGCGGCAGGCGTTTGAGCGCCTCCTGGGTGCTCTCCGGCGTAACCCACAGGAAGCGGGCCTCCTGCGCCGTGTAGCGCAGCACCTTGAGAAGGCTCTCCAAAGTGTCGCGTTCGTCGATGAGCCATTCTCTGTTGGCCCGCAGCTCGCGCTCTGTCTGGACGAACATGCGGATGGCGTTGTTCGGCAGCGTCCCGCCCGCTGCGGCGCGGCTGAAGCGAAACCCCGGAACTCTGACGCCGTAGAAGCTGTAAAGGTCGTCGCGCACCGCTTCGATTCCCGTCGAGAGAGCGGGCGAGAGCTCTCCTTTGGGGAACCACTCGGGCACAAACCTCTCCGCGACGTAAACCCGAATATGGACAAACGGCGGCATTCGTTCTTCCCAATCCCGGAACGCCCGGTCCTCCCCAAAAGCCGCCGACTCCCTCCCTGTCGCCTCGCCGCCCAGCTTCGGCCAAGGTCCCCGGAGCCGAACGAACAGCCCCGGTTCACGTTCGGGCACCGTCGGCATCTTGGATTCGGCCTGGGCTCTACCGACGGGGCTTTCGCCGAGTTGGTCCAGAATGTCCGGGAGGAGGAAGAGCGCGCCTCCCCACTGTCTTAGCCGCTCAGCCAAGTCGGCCTCGAGCTGGCTTCCGCGAGCGGCCCGCGCCTCGTCTACCGTGGCCTCGAAGCCCATGTCGCGGGCGTGCTTGAGCAGACGCGCCATCGCAGGGGTAGACAAGAACATCTCCGGTTTGTCCAACAGTTGTTCGACCACCAGGTATGCGGCCATGCCGCTGGGACTGACTGCCGCCTGCCCGGCGGCCTTCCAGACCGGCAACGACCACTGCGGCACCAGCCGCCAGTCCTTCCTAGGCGGGAACGGGGTCCAATCGCCCTTGAAGTGCTCCAGGAACTCCCGGGCGGGAGTATCGTCCAGAACCGCTGGAGACGACCTGATCAAGAGCCGGCTGTCGTAAGTCGGGATGGTGAGTTCCACCGCCTTGACGCCCTCTCCCATGACCCGAACGCTCTCCTTGGGGAGATTGCGGCGGGGCGCCAGCCCGACCCGGCGCGGAACCGGAATGCTCCAGCGCTCGGCCATTTCTTTGGCCCGATCGCGCCACATGAGTCCGAACTCCCCCGGATGCATCCGGATGGCCGAGGAGTACTCCAGCTTCAACGGCCAGTCCGCGTCGTCGGGCGCCTGCTCCTCCGTAGAAGTCTGCACGGCGTAGTCGCGCGGGAGCAGGTCCTGGTTCTCGAGCAGAGTGGCTTTCAACTCATTGAGCCGCTGCACGCCTTTCTTGCGCCATAGGAAGAAGGTTGCCACGCTGTCGAAACGGCTGGCGGCGGACGCTTGCCGTTCTTTTAGGGACATGTCGCTGTCGCGAAGCTGGCGAAGCTGCTCTCTGCTCACCCATTCTTCGAGCTGCTTGTGCGCCAACTCGGATTCTTCCCGCTTCTGTTCCTCGGACCTGCGGCGGCGTTCTTCCTGTTTCAGTTTCAGATCCGCGAGCTCTTTCTCGAGGCCGGCGCTTCTCTCGAGGTGGATGTAAGTCCCGACAGCCGCGGTTAAGGCAGCCACCGCCAGGGCCGTACAGGCCGTGCGGCAGATCATCTTCCAAGACCGGCAGCGATCGAGCACGCGATCCCGCCACTTGGACAACACGGGGATGAAAACGTCGTGCTCCAGCTCATAACGCTTGCCGCTACGGTATTGGCGGGTGCGCAGGACGAGTGCGTCGCTCAACCTCTCCAGTTCGGCGGTGACGGCGGCAGGAGCCAGGCCCGTCGTGGCCGCCAGGTCCTGGACGGCGTAAGACATCTTCAGACCGCTTGGGGGGGCGAGGTGAACCAGCAGGCGTGCCGTCAGGCTCTGCTCCCGCCGGCGTTTCGGCATGAGCCCGCGGACGTATTCGTCTATGATGCGCTGTGCCCCACCCATCCTCTGATACAGCTCCAACGAGAGCTGGCGGTCTGCCGCGTTCTTCCATAGTTCCTGGCACACGAGCTGGAGCATAGGCAGGCCCACGAACGACAGGCCGCCGGCGGATGGCTCGGATGGCCCCCCGCGCAGGTCGCGGATCAACTGGTCGGCCAACTCGGGCTGGCAACCGCCCTCGCACTTCTCGGCCGGACGGCAGATGGCTTCGCGGAGGCCGGCTTCCGAGAGCGCTTCGAGGCGGTAGGCGGACTGAAAAAGGTTCAGAATTTCCTGGCGGAAGGGTTCCAGGGCGGCCAAAAACTCCTCGCGCAGCGAGAGCACGACGGCGGCGTCCACCCGCGAGGCCCGCACCAGCGCCGCGAGCTCACTGCGCAGCGGATCCAGCGCCTGCCCGTGGTGAACCAGGAAGTCCTCGAACTGGTCCAGGACCAGCACCACGCCCTGCTCGTCCACGTCGTCAACCAGCCGCACCAGCTCGACCAGCGTGGGAGAGCCGCGGCCGGCGTCCGGCACCCCGAGCCTGGAGGCTAGCGCAACCAGCTCCTCCTTGAGCGCCCGCAGGGGGGCCTCCTGCGCCCATGCATCGAAGTAGACCACCCGGGCGTTGCTCGCCTCCAGCTTGGGAATGACCCGCGCCTGGAGCAAAGACGACTTGCCGAGCCCCGACGGCGCGTAGAGGATGGTCAGCCGTCCCGTGAGGATTCGGTCGCACAGGATTTGCGCGTCGCCGTCACGGCCGAAGAAGCGGTCGCCTTCGTCCGGCCTGAAGGGCCGCGGTCCTACGTACGGAACCTTGTTGCCGAACGGTGGCTGCCTGGCCGGCGCGGCGCCTGACATGGGTCTCCTACCCGTTGGCCCCCTGGGCCGCCCCTGCGGAACGCGCAAACTGGTTGGGGTCCATGCGAATCAGGTTGGCCTTCAAGCGGTCCCAGGCGACTTGCTCGATCTCGGCGTCTGGGACGCGAACCGCCAGCGTGCAGACATCCCGGGCCTGGCGGCCCGCCGACTGGAACGTCAGCATCATAAGCCGGTACTGCCACACGTTCATCGTGTAACCCAAGAACAGGAGCGGAGAGCTCCGAAAGAGCGTCAGGAGCGGCTTTGGGACGCCGGTTTCCGGGCTGGCCAAGCGCTGTAGAAACATGGCGTGATCGGTCTCGGTGACCACCACCGTATCGATCTCCAGGTTCGGATCCAGGGTGTCGTGCAGAAAGGGAGAGCCCTGCGGCTTGTAGAGCACCAGCTCATCGGCTTCGAATCGGAGCTCGTCGGCACGGCGGAAGTCGGGCGCACCGCCGGTCCGGAGCAGGAGCACTTTGCCGTTTTCCTCGTCTTCGCGTGAACGCAGGACGTGCGACACCACGACGTACTTGCGCCCGCCGCGTTCCAGCTTCTGCTCGAGCAGCCGGTCATAGGTGGCCGAGACGATAAGAGGCAGTTGCGCGAGTCCGGCCAGCAGGTCCAGCACTGGGGAGGCGGCGGCTTCGGCCGCCTGCCGTTCGAGGATTTTGCGGAAACGCTTGAGGAAATTGCTGCGCGAGCCGTCCAAGCGTTCCCGGTACTCGGCGGCGGTGGCCAGCGGCAGTTGCTCTCTGGACAGCCCTCCGGCGGCCTCGCCGGCGTGTGGCAGCAGCGCCTCTACCAGTGCCTGGGAGCTGAGCGGCCCTTCACCGTAAATCCCGCACCCGAGCACGGGGATGCTCGTGCCTTCCACCAAGCAGTCGCGGGCACTGCGGAAGTAGTCCAGCGCGGGGCCCTCCTGCTCCTCGCGCGCGATGGTTCGTTCCTTGTACTTCACGAGGGTTTCTCTGACTACGGCGCGAAAGCCCGGCAGCCGCGTCGCTTCGGGCGTGGTGGGCGCCTCGTACTCGAAAAACGCGGCCGGCCGGTTCAACCCGTCGCGGAATTTCCTCACCCAACTGCGCTTGGCCTCTTCGTCCTCAGACAGGGACACCGGCCATGAGTCGCTGGCGAGCAGCGCCAGCACCGGTATCTGCTTGGTACCGGCGTGTGCCAGCTCTAGCGCCGTGATTGAGTCGCGGCCGTTTCCGCCCTGCTCCACAGTAGGGACCCACCCCTGCCGCCAGGCGACGATCAGAAGCATGAGGTTGCATCGTTCGATGGCCCTGTAACAGAATTCCACCGTGGGCTCGGGCTGGGCACCGAAGTGCTCCATCATCTCGGGCCGCCACTGCAACTCGAGGATGACGTTCCGCGCCACGGCGCGGTAATCCTCCAGGTCTTGCGAGGTTGAGGACACAAAGACCCTTAAGTCACGGGGTGACCTGGTCATTCGCATCATTGAGCACCGCCCCGCATCCCGGCTGCGCTCCACTCAATTGCCCGTCCTCGCCCGCCGGATATCCACCCTGTGGGCCCAGTGAGCCCTTGTCCACCTATCCTGACTAAGATGTTACATCTTCAGGCTCGACGCGTCAATGGGGTTTGAACGACAGGCGCGCTGGCGAGATGGCCTGCTGGATCTGAGCCACCCGGAGGCCTGAAGGTACAGTTTGCCGGAAGGCAGGTCGGCATACGCGGCCTGGCCTGCAAGACCGTCCTCAAGGTCAACGAAGGCCGCCCCAACAGCGTAGACCTGCTCAAGGCCGGCGCCCTACAGCTCATCATCTACACCCCCACCGGGGCCTACTCGTTCAACGATGAG
>Ga0194125_10012860_pt1 | contig 10972 bp, 4 predicted proteins | sample TA2KigC250mmetaG_FD_148626 | JGI IMG/M metagenome (GOLD analysis project Ga0194125, IMG submission 148626) | Freshwater microbial communities from Lake Tanganyika, Tanzania - TA2015034 Kigoma Deep Cast 250m | ecosystem: Environmental > Aquatic > Freshwater > Lake | place: Tanzania: Lake... | reverse complement strand
GAGTTGACGACCCCGCCCGAGATGATGAACTCGTCCCGGCTAAAACGCTTGACCGTGGCGTCGAGGTAGTCGTTGGCGCCCAGGGCGATCTGCTCGGCCGCGGTCGAGAGCGGCAGGCGGGCGTCGATATCGTCACGGCTGAAGACGTGCTGTATCTCGTTGGCGTGGTAATCGCTGGAGTGACCGCTGACCTTGTCGCTGTCCAACTGCACCCATTCATCGGTCTCGCGGTCGTGGCGGAAAGCGTGGCCACCCTTTTCGACGAACTCCTGCCGCGCCCGCCATTGCCGCGACGGCGCGCCCTGTTGCGGCTGCAAGAGCTCGAACGGCGCGGCGGCCTGCATCCTGGCGTAGAGTCCGACATGCGCCTCCGGCGTATCCGCCAGCCATTGCTGAAGCCGCCACTGCGGCAGGCCGGTCAGCTCGCTGAAATGATCCCGCTGGTAGAGGAAGTTGTAGAGCGAGGTCACCGGGCAACGATCGACCGGCCGACCCTCCAGAGCTGCGTGGACGCGTTCCTTGTTGGTCATGCCTTTGTTCCTCCCGCCGCCTTCGTCTCCGCGCGGTCCAGGAAGGCGCAGATGTCGAGGTCCCGGCAGAGCTCCGGCTCCTTGGCCAGTTGCTGCCACGCCGCGATCAGCCGCCGCAGGTTGTCCGCGTCGACCTCCAGCGGGTAGTCCACCGCGAAGCCCGGACGCAACCGGGTGTACTCGTCCTGCGCCTCCAGGGCCTGCCGGCAGAGCTGCAGCCCTTCGGTGGCGTCATCGGTCGGGCTGTGCCCCTGCAGGACGCGCTCGCGCAGCCGGATGTAGGTGAGGTACGACTGCGCCAGCAGAACTCGAGACTGCAGGAGGCGCGCCGTCACCCGAAGCGGGCAGAGCACCAATTCGTTCCATAGGGGTCCGTCCAGGCCGGTGGGCAGGGCCTTGGCCAGGGCGGGCAACTGACCGAGGACTCGTTCCAGCTTGGCGGCGAGGGACTGCAGGCGTTTCCGGGCCGACGCGCACCGTTCCGAGGTGTACAGGCCGGCCGGGTCCGCCGCGCTTGGGGACACCAGGCGCAGCCTACGGCTCCAAGGACGGTCAGCCCATGCTGCACGGAGCGGTCCGTCGCCGGGCAGCGTTCCGGGCGCCAGCTTGCTGAGGTTCAGCCCCCAGAACGTGTAATAGCCCGAAGGGAGCTCCCCGGGCTCGAGCCCCTCCAGCAACTGCACCTCCTGCAGGAGGGCAGCCACCTCCAGGAAGGTCGCGGTGAACGCGTCTCCCAGCAGGCCTTTGAAGAAGGTGTGAAACCAACCTCGCCAGTCCTGATCGGCCTGCCATTGTTTGCGCAGTGAGTAGAGTGCCAGCAGCCAGCCCAGTGAGTGGTAGACGTACACCCCGCCAAAGGTGGTGGCGGTGGCCCCATAGCGGCCAAACACGCGCAGGTCGTCATCCAGGCGGTCGAGGTTGGAGAAGGGCACGACGGGCATGTCGCTTTCGCAGCCATAGAACAACTCGCGCATGAGCACGACTCGGCGATTGCCTCCGTCGGCCCGGTTGGCCTGGTCCATGAGGCGCGGCCAGGCCTCAACGCGCTCGGCCCGGTTACAGCTTGGCAGGCAGGCCACGAAGCTGACCGACCCGCTTGGCAGGCGCGGCACAACCTGTTCGGCGACGAGTCCGTCATCCGGTTCGGCCATGCCCCAGAAGGTGCGGCAGACACCGGCCGGCGGCAGGCCGTGAGCCCCGGTGCCTTGCGGGCCCGCGAGGTGATCGCTGACCTTGATCCACTTGTCCACGTTGGTCATCCCGCCGCACGTGGGGCAGCCGCCACCCCGAGAGAGTACCGGCTTCCGGAACCGCGCGCTGTTCATGTCGTAGGGGGATGAACTGCCGCGGTGGATGACACCGTCCTCATGGCCCTCGGTCACGCCCTCGCCGCAGACGTTCTCCTGCCAGTTGGTGAACACGCCGGCCAGACGGTGGGCGTGGGGCGCCAGAAGCTCCATCCACTCCTTCAGATCACGCCAGTACGCGGCCTTGCCCACGCACAGATGCTTGTCCCAGGGCCCGACCCGTGGCGCGTCGTGGCTGCAGTAGTCGTCCTTCCCGTACCGGGCGCGGCCCTCGGCGCTCCACACATAGGCGGTGCTGCAGCCGGACAGCGTCTTCACGCCCCGCGCGTCCATGTACGCCCACACCGCATCCGACACCACGAAAGGTCGAGTGTACTTGACCTCGTCATACAGCGTGTCCTCGAACATCACGAGGTTGGCGCGGTTCTTGACGGCCCAGGCGACCAGGCGCCGGACGCGCTCAGGGTTCCCGCTCCAGTCCTCCCAGCGCCAGGCGCCCGCGTCGCTGAAGTGGGAGCGCTTCCCGAGCGTGCCCCGCAAGCCGGCCCGGACGTGCGAGGTCTCGTAGAGCACCCGGAACGCGCACGACGGGGCTTCCACCAGCCGCAGTTCCTCCGGCATCGGCGGCGTTTCCGGCTGCAGGTCCAGCAGCGGGTGCACGAAGCGCACGCCGAGGAACTGCTCGGCGAACCCGTAGACCGCGTACTGCAGTCCCAGCCGGTCAACGGCGCGCAGGACGGCCGTGCGCCGCTTGCCGCTCGTGACGATGTCCAACGCAAAGCCCTGCTCGGGCACCTGCACCGCCTCGATCTTGCCCTCCTTCACCAGCGCGGCGAGGGCCGGCAGGTTCTCCGGCGCGCCGATCAGCAGGTCCATATCGGTTTCGCGTTCGGGCTGTTCGTCATCGAGCAGGAAACTGCCCGCGCCGAAGGCCTTCTCCCAATAGATCCGCAGGTCGTCGAGCGCCAGGCCCAGGGCCACGGCGTCCTCGTTCCTCAGTTCGCCGCGCTTCACGCGGCAGGTCATGGTTGTTTTCATGGTCAGGTTTCTCCTTTGATTTCAGTTTGTGGCACAGCCGGACATCGGCAGCGCGTCGCGATGGAGGTTGCGTTGGATGTTCATGGTGCCTCCTTCACTGAGATTTCCACGTCGGCGCCGCGGGCGGCGCCTCATTCCGGTCCAGGAAGGCGCAGATGTCGAGATCCCGGCAGAGTCCCGGCTCCTTCGCCAGCCCCTGCCACGCGGTTATCAGCCGCCGCAGGGTGGCGGGATTGATCTCGGACGGATAGGTGTCGGCGAACCCGGGGCGCAGGCGGGTGTATTCGTCCTGGGCGTCAAGGGCTTCCCGGCAGAGGCGCGCGCCCTCGGCGGGGGCGGCGCCGGCGTCGCGCCCGGCCAGGACGTCTTCGCGCATGCGGATGTAGACCAGGTAGGAGTGGACCAGCAGCAGGCGCGCCTGCAGGAACCGGGCCGTGACGCGCAGGGGCGCGACGATCAGCTCGCTCATCTGCTGGCCGTTCAGGCCGCCGGGCAAAGAGTCCGCAAGGAGCGGAATGCCCTCCAGGGCCTTCTCAATCTTGCCGCGCATGGAGAGGACGCGCTTTAGCGCCGGCGCGCAGCGCTCGGAGGTCAGGATGCCCTCACTGTCCCGCGCGCCCGCCTTGACCAGGCGGATGAAGGGACCGTCGCAGTTGCCATAGACGTCGTTCAAGGGGCCCCGGCGCGGCAGGGTCTCGGGCGTCAGCCGCCAGATGTTCAGCGCCCAGCGCGAGTAGTAGCCCGCGGGCTCCTCGCCCGGCTCCAGCCCTTCGAGGACTTCGACGTCCTGCAGCGCCGCGGCGATCTCGATGAACCGCCGGCTGAACTCGTCCCCGGCAAGGCCGCGGAAGTGGTTCCGGAACCACTCCCGCCAGTCCGTGCCGGGCTGCCAGTTCTTGCGCATCGAGTAGAGCTGGAGCAGCCAGCCAAGGGAGTGCTGCACGAACACGTCGCCCATGGCTCCGGCATAGGACGCGTATTTGCCCAGCACCCGGTCGTCCTCGTCCACCCGGTCGAGGTTGGTGAAGGCAACAAGCGGCGCGTCGCTGGCGCAGGTGTACATCAACTGCCGGTAGAGCACCATCCGCCGGTTGCCGTTGTCCGCCCGGTTGATTGCGTCCATCAACCGCGGCCAAGCTTCGATCATCCCCGCCCGGTGCATGCTCGGCACGGCGGCTACATTGCTCAACGACCCCGGCGGCAGGTGCGGCACGACCCGCTCGGCCACCATGCCATCGTCAGGCTCGGCATTGCCCCAGCAGGTGCGGGTGATGCCGACCGGCGGCAGACCGTGCTTCGGCGCCTCCGCCCGCATGTAGTCGAGGTGTTTGTTCCACTTGTCGACATTGTCCAGGTGGCCGCAGCCGGTGCAGCCGGCGCCCTTCGAGAGCACGGCCTTGCGGAAGCACGCGCTGTTCATGTCGTAGGGCGATTCGCCGTGGCGGTGGATCACGCCGTCCTCGTGGCCCTCGGTCACGCCCTCGCCGCAGACGTTCTCCTGCCAGTTGGTGAAGAGCGCGGCCAGGCGGTGGGCGTGGGGCTGCAGGAGATCGAGCCAGTCGTCGGCCTCCTTCCAGAACCCCGGCTTCTCGACGCACAGATGCTTGTCCCAGGGGCCGACCCGCGGCGCCTTGTGGTTGCAGAGGTCCTCCGGGTTGTAGGGCTCCTTGGCGTTCCAGGTGTAGCCCGGGCCGCACCACATGATCGTCTTCAGGCCTCGCGCGTCCAGGTACTCCCAGACCGCGTGGGTGACGCAGAACGGCTTGAACTCGGACCTGGCGCAGATCAGGGCGGTGTCGTTGAAGCTCACGATGTTCGACCGGTTCTTGACCGCCCAGGCGACCCAGCGCTTGAGCCGCTCGGGGTTCCCGGCCCAGTCCTCCCAACGCCACGCGACCATGTCGCTGAAGTGCGCCCGTTTCGACAGCGTCCCCCAGCCACTGCAGCGGACATTCGAGCACTCGTTCAGGATGCGCATCGGCCGCGACGGAGTTTCCTTCAGCCGCAGTTCCTTGGGCATGGGCGGCGTCTCCGGCTGGAAGTCGAGCAGCGGATGCACGAAGCGCACGCCGAGAAACTGCTCGGCGAAGCCGTAGACCGCGTACTGCAGGCCCAGCCGGTCAGCGGCGCGCAGCACGGCCGTGCGCTCGCCGTCGTTGTCGAGGATGTCCAGCGCGAAGCCCTGCTCGGGAACCTGGATCTTCTCGATCAGGCCGTCCGCCTCCAGCGCGGCGATGGCCGGCAGGTTCCCTGCCGTGCCGATCAGCAGGTCCATGTCAGCTTTGTGCTCAGTCTGCTCGTCATCGAGCAGGAAGCTGCCGGCGCCGAACGCCTTCTCCCAGTACAACCGGAGATCGTCCAGCGCCATCTCCAGCGCCACCGCGTTCTCGTTGCTCACTTCGCCGCGCATGACGCGGCAGGTCAGCAGGTCCTTCCTATCCTCTTTCATGGTCGCTCCTTTCGTATCAGGCGATAGGTGCATTCCCGCGCAGTTGGGAAACAGAGCAGCGGTTCGTCCGCGCCGCCTGGCACGCACAGGCGACCGTCCCCGGTCTCCACGCGGCACGGGGCCGGCCAGGGATTGCGCAGGCGGCATTCTTCTCCCCGTCGCGACTCGATCTCGGCCTCCTGGATCTCGCCGCCACGGATGGCGGCGGTCACCAGGAACCCGCCACGGGCGAGGAGCCGGAACTCGGCATCCCACTCCCGCGGCCAGGCGGGAAACACGTGGATGACCTCGGGATCCCCGGGTCGCGGCGACACGCTCTGCAGCAGCGCCTCCTGCAGGACCATGGTCAACAGGCCGAGGTGCTCGATCGAGTGCGCCGTTGGCCCCTCGAACAGGCTGAAACCGTTGGGCAGCGGATCGAAGGCGGCGCGGTACCGTTCGAGGATCGCCGGCAGTTCCGCGACTAGGCCCGCCCGGACGGCGGCGATGGGCGAACGGATGGCGGTGTTCAGCCGCTCGCCGCCCAGCACGCGCCGGTGTCGCGGGGCGAGCGCCAGGGTCCGCCGCGCGACGGCGTCCATGGCCGCGTCGGCCGTCTCCAGGGTCCAGTCCTCGAAGGGAAAGATGGGGGTGAGCTGGACATCCTCGGGGTTGTGCGAACCGTCCGCCACGCCGCGATAGCCCGCGGCCCAGGCATCATCGGCCAGGGCGCCGCCGGTGAGTGCCTCGGCGCGCGGGTCGGCGCCCAGCGGATACGGCGCGAGTTCGTCCAAGAACGCCTGCCACTGGCCACGCAGGTCCGCATCCGCGTCCAGAATCTCGGCGGCGCGGATGGCCAGGGGCACGGCGCCGCGGATGGCGGCCAAATCCATGATGCTGTCGGTGACGCCCCAGAAGTCTTCGTGCGCGTTGGTGCTGTGGAGGTGCCAGCGCCCCTCCTCGCCCCGACGGGCCAGGCTGCGGTAGAACTCCGCCGTGCCGCGCAGGAACGGGTAGGCATGCGACTGCAGCCAGGCCCGGTCGCCGGTGCAGCGGTAATGCCACCAGGCGTGGACGGCCAACTCGGCTCCGGAAGAGGCAACATGGCTGATCCAGGAGTAGCCGGCGTGGGCTGCGTCCGTCGTGCGGGTCGAGGCGTCGAGGTGCCAGTCGTAGAGGCAGCGGCCACGGAGTCGCGGCGAGACCGCCGTGCCGCGGGGGCGCACCAGGAAACGGTCGCGGTATTCGTCGAGCACGTTCGCCGTCAGTTCCGCCGGCCCGTCAACGGGCATCGTCTCGGGAAGGAAGAACCCCGCCGCATTCCATCGCTGACGCGCGGCGGCGGTCATGGCCGGCAGGGCTTTGTGGTACATCTCGAAGAACGGCGCCGCCAAGTCGCCCGCGTCAGCGGTGTGCAGCGGCCAGTAGAGCATTTCCGTGGTCCAGAGCCAGAACTGCGAACCCCAGGCGCGGGCGTCGCCCTCGACCGTGAAGATCGAACCGTTCCACTTGGGCGGAAACGCGCCGCGCGAGGTGGACGCCATGTGGTAGAGGAACAGCTCGCGGTCCCGCGCGGCCTGCTCGCCGCGGCCGTCCGGGCTCTTGATCCTGACGAACGTCCGACTCCAGAACTCCCGCCACCAGCGGCTGTGCCGCCCCTCAGCCGCCGCGAGCGCCTCCGGCGCGACAAGCGCCGCCAGGATTCGCTCGGCGGCCGCACCCGCGTCGGCGTGCGCGTCCCAAGAGGCGGCGCTGGCAACGAGGATGGTGCGCGTGCCGTGCGCAGCCGGGAGACGCAAGGTACGGGACCGCGCCTCCTTGCCCACGCTCAGCGCCTCAGCCCCGGGACGCGCCACGGCCACGGCCGACGAGCAGCAGTGGTCGGCTTCGCGGAAGGTCTGCGCCACGGCGACAACGGCACCGAGGGGACGGAACTCGTAGGCCGCGACATGTCCGCCGGTCTGCACCTGCGGATCACGCCACATGGCCAGCGTCACCTCGATCGGCTGCGGCGATTCGCGCTTGTCCGTGACTTGGATCACCAGCACGTCATCCTCCGCCGCCACCCAGCACTCAGCCTGCACACCCTCACCGCTGACGGTGCAGCGGGCCGCCGCGAGCGACAGATGTTGTTCGAACGCCGGTCCCGCGCGGAACGGTTCGCCGCCGGCACTGATGCTGACCCGGCCGCAACCGCCGCAGGTGTCGGTCGTGGCGGTGTCGGGATTGGCATAGTGCGGGTGCGCCGTGTGGCGGTTGACGGCGAACACGTCCACCCGGTTGATCTGGAACTCGATCGTGCCGGGTGTCGTCCAGACCAGCGTGCCCATGCGGCCGTTGCCGATGGGGTGCCCCTCCACCGGCCGGGCCACCGGCGCACAACCGACCAGAGGCGCAATGGCGATGGGTTCGACAAGGGGACGATTCATCGTTCCTATCCTCCGCGGTTCTGTCGCGGGCGTACGGTGCGCATCGGATTCGTCCGGGTGAACGGCGCGTCCGGCGGCGCGGCGAAGCGCAGCGGCAGCCAGGTCGAGTAGCGCGAGCCGGAGAGCCCTGCCGAGGCGAAATCGCAAAGCCGCACGGCCTGGCCGTCGCAGTTGCGCGCCTGGAGCACGAGTTGCGGTTCGAGCCACTTGCGCTCGGTTGTGCCGCGTTTGAGCCGCAGCGTGTCGGCGTCGAAACCCGGCCCCCAGCCGTCATCCCCGCCGTTCAAGGCCGTGTCGTAGGCCAGCAGCAACGGCCCACGGTAGATCGAGGCAAGACGCATCGCCGACGCGGAGCTATCGCACGCGGGCTGCAACGCCTCGGCCTCCAGGATGACCCGGCAGCCGTAGCCGGTGCCGCCGACCAGCCGCAGGACGACGACGTTGCGTCCGCGGCGGACCGGCGACAGGAAGCTGTGCGCGAGAAAGGAAACAGCGGACGCCGCTTCGCAAGGCCCGCCGTTGCCCTGGCGCATGGTCGAGTATACTTCGTGCCCGTTGACCCACCACTGCGTCCAGTAGTCGGCGTCGAAACTGATCCGGACGTCGCCATCGGCGTCGCTGTGCCACTCAGTGACGGCGATCACGGTCGGAGAACTCCGGTCGTTGAGATGCAGCAGTCCGCCGGCAGAACGCAGCGTCCGGCCCGGGAACGAAACGCCGTTGGCGACGATCGCTTCGGGTGCGCTCTCGATCGCCTCGGGCGCGGGCACCAGATCGGGCGTGGGCGGTGCCGCCTCGCCCGGTCGGCGCGGGATCGGCCCGTACACCGTCCAATCTGACACCCAGGGCGGGAGGGAGACGTACTGAGTCGGCACGGCCCACACGTGTGGGCGCATGTCGAGCTCCAGTTCGATGGCGTCGCCCGGCTGCCAGACGCGCTCCAACCGCAGGTATTCGCCCGGCCGCGGGGCGGCCTGTGCCGCGCCGTTGACCATGACCCGCGTCCGTGCCGACCAGGCGGGGACGCGCAGGGCCAGGATGAAGGTCTCCGCCCGGTCCAAGCCGACCGCGGTCTTCACCTTGCCGCCGACCGGGTACTTCGTCTTCTGCGTCAGGCGCAGCGTCTGCCCGGACGGCAGCGCGGCATCGAGCGTGCCGGCGCCGTAGTAGTTCAGGAACAGTTCACCGGGCTTGCCGGCGAGCAGCGCCCACTCGCCGACCAGGCCGAGGATGCGCGGACCGTTGACCGAGCAGCAGTTCAGCTCGGCGCTTCCCGGCCGGGCCTGGAAGGCGGTGGCGTCGTTGGGGCTGGCGATGCGCGTGCCGTCCATGGGCGTGTTGTAGGTGACCCAGCGGCCGGACGGCGACATCATGCCGAAGCCGGAGTTGAACAGCGTCAGTTCGAGCTCGTCGGCGACGATGGGGTTGCCGGTGAGCTTGAGCACCTCGACGGTCATCGCTGTCCAGGCCACGGTGCAGCAGGTCTCGATGGCTCCCCGGTGGTAGGGGTTGCCAGTGGCCTTCTCGCCGCTGGTGAAACCGCCGTTGTTGTGGCGGTCGCCTTCGAGCATGCTCCACCAGAGGCTCTCGAACGCCCGGCGGTACGTCTCGTCGCCGGTGATGTAGTAGAGATCCACGAGTCCCATGATCGGGTGCAGGCTCTCCCAGCGCGGCTTGGGCGTCCTGTGGAACGGGACATCTGCCAGGCCCTGCCGGTAGTAGTCGCCGGCCGGCGGCAGCGCGAACTCCGCAACGATCTTCTTCGCCAGCGCCAGGTAGTCCGCCTCGCCGGTGAGCCGGTGGAGCATGGTCAGCGAGTGGACGGGTGCCTGGTTCATCTCGTGCGCGCCGGTGTCGTGGAGCTTCTCCGTGCCGTGGAGGAAACGACGGACGAACAGGTCGGCGATGCGCCGGGGGCAGTCGAGGGCGCGCGGATCTCCGGTCAGCTCATGCCAGAGGAGCAGTCCGAGCATGATGTGGTAGTGTCCCCAGGCATCCCAGGGCTCGGCGCAGGTCGGGCCGCCCTTGCGCAGACGAAACTCCTTCGGCCAGGGGCCGAGGTAGCCATCGTCGGCCTGGAGCGCGACCAGCTCGCCGACGAACCGGTCGAGGCTCTTGCGCAGCTTCCGGTCGCGGGTCAGGCGCAGGATCTGCGTGGCGCAGGTCAGGTGCTTGCCGGCGAACTCGCCGGCCCACGGCATCTGGCTGGCGTAGGGCTTGAGATCGCGCTCGCGGAACATCTCGAGGATGCGCGGGTTCGCGTGGGCCACCGGCAGCAGCCACTGTTCGGTGACCGCCTTGAGCCGCCGCCCCAGTTCGCCGCCGAGGTCGAAACGCAGGGTCTCAGGGCGCGCGAGCGTTGCGGTGGTTGCCGATTGAAGCAGGCTTTGATTCATGAGGTTTTCTCCTTGTTGTTGAATCTTGACGCCGTGACTTCCTGACGCCCGGCGTCACGGGGTCATGCAGTCACGGTGTCGCTCTCTTCATCGGGCTCTCCACCGGGAAGGGGCGTTCGGTTTTCACGCTCAGCGCCGCCCCGGCGCGGTAGTCCACCTCGACCCGACCGGCGTAGGGGCTGTAGAGGGCGAAGGACACGGGCACGTCCTCGGGCCAGCAGGGCAGGACCACGAGCCGGTCCGGGTAGTCCTGCAGCAGCATCTCCAGGACAGGGATCACCCCGGTCCCCAGCCCCTGCAGGCTGGGCGATTCCGGCACCCAATTGCCGGTCTCCGTCTTGGTCGCGGGGTTGTTCGGCGCGGTCTCGCGCGCCAGGCCGCAGGGCAGCGTATAGGTGCGGTCAAAATGTTTGTCGTACCAGGCCCGAACTTCGTCCCAGAGCCCGAGACATGCAGCGAACACGACGTCCAGGTTCCAGCCGTGCCAGTGGTGTTGGAACAGGCGCTCGCGGTAGGAGGCCAGGGCGGTCTCACGCTCCGCCTCACCCGTCAGCACGAGCTTCGCCGGCCAGATGGCGTAGAGTTCGGTCTGCTGCGCGTTGAGCTGGTAATGGGGCTTGCCCTGAGACCACGGCACCACGTACGACTCGCAGGCGCTCATCTCGGCGGCGGGCGCGAGCCGGTCGGCCGGCGCGACAACCGGCGAGGTTTCGGCGTCGCGGTACTCCAGGCGGCCGCGGGGGATTTCCGGCAGCGTCGCTGACAGCTCCTGCCAACCGGCGACCAGATCCGCCGGCCAATCGGCAGCTCTCCCAACGGCGATGAGTCGCGGCAGAGCCGAGCG
>Ga0194125_10012856_pt1 | contig 10974 bp, 5 predicted proteins | sample TA2KigC250mmetaG_FD_148626 | JGI IMG/M metagenome (GOLD analysis project Ga0194125, IMG submission 148626) | Freshwater microbial communities from Lake Tanganyika, Tanzania - TA2015034 Kigoma Deep Cast 250m | ecosystem: Environmental > Aquatic > Freshwater > Lake | place: Tanzania: Lake... | reverse complement strand
ACCGGTCCCTAGCGCCCGACCAGCACCCGTACGTCGTCCACGTAGAGCCTCCCCAGCCGCGCACCCTCATCGCGGAAGCCGACGATTCCGAACTTGAGGGCGAAGCGCCTGGTGTCGAGAGCGGTCGTGAAGCTCGCCGCATACTCTCGCCACTCATCGGTCGCGCTCAGCTCGGGGCACCTCGCGAACAGCGTCTGTCGGTTGCTCGCCTCGGCCTTGTCCGAGTTCCAGCCCACGGCGGTGAACTCCACCTTGGCCGCATCGCCTCTCAGCTTGAACGCCACCCGGTACTTGGTCAGCGGCTGCGCCGGGTAGGCATTCGGCCCGGTGAAGCCGTTCGAGTCGCCGAACATCAGCGCCACGTTGATCCACTCGCGCCCGTTCAGGTTGTACCACTCCGGCGCCTCGATGGTCGCGCAGCGCTCCCCGGAGGCCGGGTTCTCCGTGCTCGTGGCGAGGGTCGCTCTGCCCGCTCCCTGGTACACAGCCCACCCCACCGGCTTGCCGCCCGCGTCCACCTCCTCCGCGCTTCCGTTCACCGCGACATCGGTCGGTTCGCCGCCCGCCGCCTGGTGCTCCCGTAGCCAAGCCAGCATCTCCGCGTACTTCTCGTGCCGCCGCGCGTACTCGCCCAACTCCTGCGTGAGCGCCGCGTTGCGGCAGGTCGCCTGAACCTGTGCGTAGGCGTCCGTGACTGCCTTCAGGTCCGCACCGATGGCGGCCAGGTCATCCGCGTCGAAGGGTCGGTACGGGAAGTCGGCCTCCCTCTTCAGCTTCAGCAGCGAATCGAGCACCGGTTTGTACGTGTCGTAGATCCGGTAGTACGCATCCCGAAAGGCCAGGCACGCCTCGACCGCCTCCTCGCTTCCGGTCGCCTGGTGCAGCGCTCGTCGGAGGCACCGCTCGGGGTCATACTGCTCCGGGTTCCAGAGGTAGTCGGCTGTGGTCATCAGCCCGACCTTGTAGACCTCCCCGCCGCCCGCGTTGTAGTGCACGCCCGTATCGTCCAGCTCCCAGAACCGCGCCGGGTACTTCGTCACGAACGCATCGAGCAGATACGACGGAGGGTTGTGGTGCATGTACAGCGTGTTGTCCCACAGGAAGGGCTGCCGCCCGATGAGGTCCGCATACGTCTTCACGTGCTCCTCGGTGATCTGCGCGGAGCGCACCACCGGCCCGGTCCACACGAGGTGCACGTCCTTCGGCACGCTCGCCCCGATGGTGCGCAGGTCCGCCTCGCCCGGCTCCCTGTAGCTCCCCTGGGGAATCCAGTAGTACGGCGGCACCACGAGCAATTCGCAGTCCGGGTAGCGGGCCTTCAGGCGCTTGTGCAGCTCGGTGATGAGGTGCGCATTCGCCTCGCCCAGCGTTCTGAACCGCGCCCGGTCGGCCTCGCTGCGGATGGTGTAGGGGATTCCCTCCGAGGCAAAGTCATCCAGGCACAGCATGACCTTCTTCGCGCCCTGTTCCAGCGCAATCGAGCACGTGTCCGCGAGCTGGTCGATCTGCGCGTCGTCGCTGATGACGATGTGCTCCTTCCAGAGGTAGTACGGGTTGACGAACGGCATCACATCCAGCCCGCGCGGGATGCGGTACGCGCAGATGTCGCTGAGCAGCTTCCGGTAGTCCTCCGACGGGTTCTTCCACTGATCCGCGCCGACCGTGGTGTAGCACACGTTGAAGCAGTTGTACTTGTAGTGCCCGCACCAGCGGGCCATCTCGGCGATCAGCGCCCCCTGCGCATCGCCCGCTGCGCCGCCGGGCTTGAAGCTCCGCAGCGCGAAGCGCGGCCAATCCACGATCTGCGCCGGCTGCAGGTACGCCATTCCCTCGCGCTCGTAGGTGAGCTGCATTAACGACTGGACTGCGAAGTACGTTCCCGCGTCCGACTCCCCCCAGCAGAGCACCTTCCTTGGCTGCTGGAACACGTAGTACGTCTCCCGAGACCGGGGCACGGGCATCCCGGGCGGCAGACCTTGGTCCTCGATCTTCAGGCAGTCGATGCAGACGGCAGCCCCATACCCCTTGGCCTCGTCTGCGGAGTGAACGACCGGCAGCTTCGGCGCCTCCGGCCCGAGCAGCCAGGCGATGCGCGCCTGCAACTCGTCGGCAGCGAGGCGTGCCGCCGAGTTCGGCTGCTCGCTCACTCGGATGCACGCTTCCGCCTTCGCCGCGCCGCGCCGCGCGAGCGGAACGGCCTCCTCCGACTTCACCATGTACTGCGGCGTGGGGATGACCTCGCCCGTGTAGTAGCCCGTGTAGACAGAGCCCGGAAGGTCCTGAGCGAGGGCGACAGCTGCGCACAGCAGCGGTGCGGCGACCACGAGGCACGTCAATGGAACCACCCCTCTCTTGGGCCAGGCCGCCCATGCCACGGTGAGGCTACTCGAGTTCGATGACCGGGCGGACGCCGTACAGGTAGTATCCGCTGTCGGGGTACTCGTAGTGGCGCGACGCGCCGCGGCAGTCGAGGGCTTCGGACTCCCAGCTTCCGCCGCGCACTACGCGCCCCTCGCCGAGCGTCGTGTCGTTGCCGAACCAGTCCCGGCACCACTCACTGACATTGCCCGCCATGTCGAGCGCGCCGCACCAACTCACATCGTCCTTCATGTGGCCGGCCGGCGCGGAATACTCGTACTCGTGGCCGCCGACGTAGCACTGGCACTTGCCGGCGTCCCAGTCGTTTCCCCACGGGTACTGGAGGCCCTCGGCGCCGCGCGCGGCGTACTCCCACTGCGCCTCGGTGGGCAGGGCGAAACCGAGCTTCTCGCAGAACGCCTCGCAGTCCCGGTAGGTGATGCTGGTCACCGGGTGCTCGGCCTTGCTCACGTACTCCTGGCGGGGGACGGAGCCCATGACCTTGCGCCACTGCCCGATGGTCACCTCGGTCCGCGCGATCCAGAAGCCATCCAGTTCCACCTCGTGCTCCGGCGCCTCGGTGTTCGCGGTCTCGCGCCAGAAGGACTGCAGGTCCTCCTCGGGGCCCTCGTGGGGCATCGAGTTGTACGCGGGCCCCCACTCCTTCCAGAGCGCGGTCAGCTCCTCTTTGCTCGTGCCCATTGTGAACGAGCCGCCGGGCGCCCAGACGAACTCAATCCCGCTTCCGTCGTGCACCATGCGGTAGCCCGCCTCGCCGGGCTGCGCTTCGTTGTCCGGCGACGTCGAGCACCCCTCGGGGAGTTCGACGGACGCGGTGGTCTCCTCGGTGGGCTTGGGTATCACCCGACCCTTCGCCGCTGCGCCGCCGCCGGTGGCGGTCGGGGCTTGCGGCCTCGGGCAGCCGGTCAGCACAAGCCCCGCAACCGCGGTGGCAATGAGCCATGCCCCGTTCGTACGCATGAGGCGGGACCTCCCTGCGTTCTGGTTGCGCCTCGATTCGCCAGTGCCGCCGACCTCACCTGTGCCTGCTGCGTTCCCTGCCCGGTCCTCTGCGGCAGTGCAGCTTGTGGAAGGTGGAGGTCATGGGCGAGGCCGACCCGAATCCTGAACTGCGGGCTCAGGACTGCCTTGCACCGGGAGGTGCGGATGATGGGCGGGCTTAGACTGCTGTGCGGCGCCATGCTGGTTGCCGTCGAGTCGGTGGCTGTGGGCGCGGACTTCGCAGTGGACGTGGGTGACTCCGGGGCAGTGAACATCGATGTGGGAGGCGTGCGGTGCCTGGATACGTTCCAGGTCATCCTCCCCGCGCCGGACTGGAAGGGCGGCGCCACGCCACGGGACTGCCGGAAGGAGACGGTCGCCCCCGGTCACGTTCGGGTCACGGGCGTGATGGCCGACCCGCAGCCGTGTGCCACCTTCACCCTCGATTCGCAGGAGACCGGCGGCGGTCTCGATCTGGCCTGGGAGATCGCGTTCACGCGCGACTTCGAGGCCGAGACCGTACGCCTCAACGGCTACCTGCCGTGCAGCCTGGCCGCCGGGAAGGCGGCCTGGTTCATCGCGCGGTCGAAGGGGCTGGAGTGGGCGCTCTTCCCGGGGAAGTACGGCGATCCGGGCGGGAGCCTTAGCGCGTGGGGCTTCGACTGGTTCGGCTGGCTTCTCCCGGGGGACTGCGGGGTGCGCTTTCGACCGCAGTCCGGCCTGACCGACATGTACCTGCAAGACGGGCGGCAGTGGAACGCCGAGCACTTCCAGACCTGTTGGACGCTCGCCGGGAAGGGCACCCTCCGTGAGGGGACCGTGTTGCGGTGCGCGATTCGCCTGGAGCCACTTTCGGGGCGCGACGCGGCGGCGGCGGCCGCTAGCTCAGGCAAGTCGTTGGTCGGCCTGACCGCCGGGCTGACGCCCGCGGCGAAGGGAGCAGAGGGCACAGTTGATGTGCGCAACGTCGGGCCGGAGCCCAAGTCCCTGGAAGTGCAGTGGCAAATCCGGGACGACCTCGCGCGAGTGCTCGCGGAAGGGAAGCAGGCGGTCACCGCGCCGGCGCTGGGTACCGTGCAGGTCGCGGTCGCTGCGCCGCTCTCTCCATCCGGCGAGTACCGCCTGCATGTCGAGGCGCGGCCGGCCGGCGCTCCGGCGGCGCAGCCACAGGTCGCCGACCAGCGGCTCGTCGTTCCGCCGCCCGGCCTTCGCGTGCAGATGAGTCTCGATGGCACGTGGGAGCTGGCGACCGCGGAAGCCTCCCTCGATGCGCCGCCGGAGGGTGAGTGGAAGCCTACCACGGTGCCGGGCCGCATCAGCGACAACACCCGCCAGCACTTCTGGTGCCGCAGGCAGTTCGAGGTCCCCGACTCGATGACCGGCAAGCGGCTGAAGCTGCGGTTCGGCGCGGTCAATCACGAGGCGCGGGTGTATGTGAACGGCCAACTCGCGGGCAGCCACTTCGGGGGGAACCTGCCCTTTGAGGTGGACGCCACCGAGTTTGTGCGTCCCGGCGCGAACGACCTGTGGGTGGCCGTGACGAGCTGGATCGCCGCGTGCACGAAGCCACCGACGAGCTACGAGGTGAAGCCGTTCGAGCACCCGGGTTGGTCGCTGCTGCCGCCAGGCACGATCATCGCGCCCATCGGCGGCGACTTCCGCCTGACCGGCATCTGGCAGAGCGTCACGCTGCTTGCGGTCGATCCCGTGCACCTCGAGGATGTCTTCGTGCAGACCTCGGTGCGACAGCACACGGTTCAGGCGACCGTGACTCTCCGCAACGAGAGCAACCAGCCGCGCATGGTGGACCTTGCCGCCGACATCGCGGATCGAGGTGGCCCGGCGAAGACGCTGCCCCCGGCGCGCGTGTCGCTGGCGGCCGGGGAGACGAAGGAGGTCCTGCTCAAGGCGGGCTGGCCCGACGCGCACCTGTGGTCGTTGGATGATCCGCACCTGTACCGTCTCATTACCTCGGTTACCGAGGAAGGCAAGACGCTGGACCGGCTCGGCACACGCTTCGGCTTCCGTGAGCTGTGGACCGACGGCCCGCGCTTCGTACTGAACGGCGTGCCGCTGAAGCTGTTCGCAACCTCGGGGTGGGGCATGGAGACGTGGGACGCGGCGTACGCCCACATCGCCCGCATGAAGCGCGCCGGCACGCGCTGCATGAGACTGCATACGCAGCCCTGGCAGCCGCACATCCTCGACGTGGCCGACGAGCTGGGGATGCTCATCGTGGACGAGGCGGCGGTCTACTGCTATCAGCAGGCGTATGCGGTGAAGGACAAGCGCTTCTGGATGAACTACGCCGACCACGTGCGTGCCCTTGCGCGACGTGACCGCAACCACCCGTCCCTGGCGATGTACAGCCTGGAGAACGAGATTCTGCTCTGCGGCGGCGATGCGGGCGCGTGGGAGACTCAGCTGGGGCGGTTGGCGGACATCGTGCGGGAGACGGATCCGACGCGACTCATCACCTGCGAGGCGGACCTCGACCCGGCGGGCAAGATGGATGTCATCGGTCTGCACTACCCGCGCGAGTACTGGAGCGGCTTTACGCTCTACCCGGGCAAGTGCTGGTGGATGAACGAGCCGGTTCCCTACCTCGGCCGCGAGTGGAAGTGGAAGCGCGACAAGCCGCTGTACATCGGCGAGTTCGACGGCGGGTTCATGGCCTGGTACCCGCAGTACCAGGCCTTCTGGCTGGGCGACGAGGCCTACACGAGTCGGGGACGGTTCTCGCTGGACTGGCCCAGCTCCCGCGCGCGGCGCGAACTCATCAAGATGGAGGTTGACGCCTATCGGTACTACGGGGTCGCGGGCCTCAACCCCTGGTTTGACGCGGACGAGGTAGACGTGTTCGGACCCCAAGCCTACGCGCCGGTGGCGGTCTCCTTCGTGCAGCGTGCGCACAGCTTCTACTCGGGGCAGGAGATCCTGCGCTGCGTGATCGCGCACAACGATTCGCTCGAACCGCTACGCGTTACCCGGAGTTGGGGCCTGACCGGGCCGGGAGCCAAGCCGCAGTCGGGCAGCGACGCGTTCAGGCTGCCCGTCTGCTCGGCGACGGAGGTGTGCGTCACTGGGCTGCGCGCACCCGACGTGAAGCAGCCCACGGCGGTGACGCTTGAGGTCGAGCTGAAGCAAGGGGCGCGGGTCGTCGCGCAGGCGCGGCAGGTCTTCTCCATCTTCCCGCGCCCGGCTGCATTCGCAGCGCCGGCAGGTGTGTACGTCTACGGTTCGATGGGCAAAGCGACCGTCCCAGCCCGGTCTCTCACGGACCTGGCGGCGGCTCCTGCCGACGCGAAGGCGGTCATCATCGGCGCCGGGGCGCTCAAGGCGGGCGAGGCCCCGTGGGCCCCGAAACTGGCGGAGTTCGTCGCCAAGGGAGGCACGGTGCTGTGCCTGGAGCAGACCGAGTACCCGACCGACTGGTTACCCGTTCCAGTCGAGCTTGACGCGAAGCATAGCACCACGGTCGCCTTCGTCCGCGCGCAGGGGCATCCGGCGCTGGCGCATGTGACGGATGGCGATCTGCGCTACGCCTTCACGATCCACGGGTCGCTGCTGAAGCCCGCGCGCGGCAACTTCCGGCCGCTCATTGACGCCGGCGGCATCCGGGCGTCGATCGATGATATGAACGGCCTGAGTTGGGCGCCGCTGCTCGAGCTGCCGCACGGCAAGGGGCGCTACCTGCTGTGTCAGCTCCCGCTCTCCGAGCAGGCGGGCGTCGAGCCGGTGGCGGACATCTTGCTGCGGGACCTCGTGCGGTATGCGGCCACGGCTCCCCCCAACGAGACCTCGCGGGTCGCGCTCCTGGCCGATCCGGACAGCTCACTCAAGCGGACGCTCGATGGCATGGGCCTCGTGTATGACAGCGTGCTCGGATCGCTCAGCGGGGAGTCACTGGCGGCGCATCGGGTTCTCATCGCGGGTGGCGGGCCGGCGGCGTGGGAGGCGGTGCGCGCGCAGGCCGCGGCGTTTGGTGACTGGGTGAAGCAAGGCGGCGCGCTGTGGCTCAACAGCCTCACGCCGAACGAGGCTGACGTGCTGGCGCAACTGGTCGGCGCGCCTTGTGAGCTGCGCACGGCTGAGCCGCAACAGGTGTGCCTGGCGAGGGCTGACCCGCTCACAATGGGGATGAGCAACCACGAGCTGTACTGGCGCGACCGGCCGATCTGGGACCAGTGGACGGCCATGCGGAAGATCATGGAGTGGGAGCCCGCCGCGCTGCCGCCGGGCGCGGTCGCGCTGACCGACCCGCCCGGGCTGGTGAGGATGCCGGTCGGCAAGGGCTTCGTGTTGCTTAACCAACTGTTGTGGGACTCGACGCAGCAGAACCGGCTGGAGGGCACGAAGATCGCCTCGATCCTGCTCACGAACCTGGGTGCGCAGATGGACCTCGCGCCCTTTGCGCGCGTCGAGGCCAAGGACTTCGTCCCCGTGGACCTCGCCCCGTACTGCAACCTGGGCTTCGCAGGCGATCCGGATACCGGCTGGATGGACCACGGGCCGAAGGCCCTGGCTGGCTTCCCCACGGGCGGCCAACCGCTCGCGCGAGCGTGGTTCAACATCATCGACCCGGCGCAGAATGGCGGGAAGTCCGTCATCGTGCTTCGGGGGACGACGCGACCGAGCTACCCGGCCGAGATGAAGGGCATCCCGGTGAACGCGCAAGCCCGGGCGCTGCACTTTCTGCACACGTGCGCGTGGGGCCGGCCCGACGGTGGGGACGCGGCGACGTACGTGGTGTACTACGCGGACGGCACGGAGCAGCGTATCCCGATCCGTGTGGGTGTCGAGATCGCCGACTGGTATGTGGACCCGCACCCACAACCTGCCGCGCAGGTCGCCTGGACCGGCCACATCGACGACAAGCCCGGCCCGATCGGCGCGTACGCGATGCGCTGGGTGAACCCGTGGCCGGACAAGACCATCACGTCCATCGACCTCCTCTCCGCGCAGAAGGACCCTGTCGTCGTGGTGTTCGGGGTGAGCGTGGAGGCCGAAAGCAAAGGGACACCATGCCAATCCCCTGAGGCTTCCCTCCCCGAGTTTCCGGTCAATGCGTCTGGAAGCCAGTATGGTGTCCCTCTTTCCCCTCTTCTCCTGGGCGCGCACACTCGAGGGCGCGGAGGTCCTCTGTCACCAAGCAACCAACAAGCCGAAGCTGATCAAGGGCGCCAGGATCCTTGTTGACCTGATCGACTAGCTAGTCTCCGCAAGAGGGGGACTAGGCGTGTAGAGCGAGGGGCTGATGCCTGAGCCCGACCCAGGGGGGCCAGATGTCGCTGATGATCTGCTCGCTTGTTCTGCCGTCGCCAGAGGTCCCCGCGGGAGGCCAGTTCCTGCTCGAGTTCCTTGAGGCGCTTCCGCGTGACCACACGTGGCTGGCTAGCGTCAAGCGTTACGTGGCCAAAGAACACGCCTCGTACAGCACGGCTCCCGACGGGAGCCCTCTCGACTCCGTGATACCCCCGGGGGAGCTGGCATATCCCTGGCCGGACGGGCAGCCCCGGTTTGGCATCTCCGATGCTACACTCCATGACGTTGCCCGACTCTTGACGCGGGATCCGAAGGCAGCTGACTACTTCGTCGTCAACGGACGGTTTCGCGGGTGCAGGTCGGAAGTGGGGCCAGGGCGCCCACAATGGCGGGCGCCGGGTCTCAACCTCGAATGGCCGAGCGACGCCTACTATTGGAATGGCGCGCAAGACCAGCCATGGGGGAGTGCGCTATACGTTCACTGGGGTAGTAGGGTGTACTACACCGGGCAGGACGAGTCTGCGCCCGTCTTCGGCTACCTGCTGTCTGCCATTCGGGCTCTAGCAACTACGCCGCATGCGGACCACGCGGTTGGCTTCCTGGCGCACAGCTTCTGGGTTCAGCCCTATTGCTTCATGGTCTGGCACCGGGACCTCTTGGATTTCGCGAGCGACTTGCTGTGGTTGTTGCCTACGGTGCTGGAGGAGGATACGTGCTGCCTCGACCCCACGATCCGCCGAGCGGAAGACCCCATCTCGGAGCTTGTGACCCTGACCAAGGCCGCAGCAGGTCCTGCGCCCGATTTGGGGAGGTGGGACGACTTCCATGGACACCGTCCCCGGGAATGGCTAAGACCCCGGCTGAGGGAGGAGCACCTGGCGTGCTTCCTCGGACAGCTTGACGCAGTAGCGGAGGGCATCAGGGCAGTTTCGTCCGATGACGTCGTAGAGATCGGGGGCGGGTGCGATGAGTGCTCGTTCGTACAGACCGAGCCTGGCGGTTGCCTGTGGGCGAAGGGTGGCGCGTTCTCGTACGTAGAGCAGTTCTACCTTCGCCTGGCGGCGCGTGTGTGTTCGGGTCTGCACATGGCGTGATGCCACGTAGAGCGGACGAGCGCTGGGGCCAACGGGCGCCATACCCGCGAACGGACCTGGGGTCTGGGGTAGCCCATACCCGCCTTGTTGACCCGCCCGAGCTGCAGAATCCGGCCTCCGAGGACTCGGTCTACAACGCAGTGGACAGCCGGGGAAAAGGGGGACACGATGCCAACTCCGCAGACGTGACGCGGGACTGGTATGGTGTCCCCCCCGTTCTTGGTCACGGCACCCTCACGACGCGCGTGCCCTGAGCGTCCAGAGCGACCGAGGCCGCGTTCCCCGCGAGCGTCAGCGGCTCGTTGCCGGGCAGCAGGGCCGTCTGCAGGCCCGTCTTGCCCAGCGCGGCGGCGTCGATGGTGAGCGTCGCGGTAACCGCCTCCCGCGAGGGATTGTGCAGGACGTAGTAGGTCTGACCCTGGCCGCCGTAGCGCTCCACGCGGACGGTCGTCGGCTCGACGCGCGCGTTTGTGATCGGCTCCCAGCCCGCGAGCGACAACTCGCGCAGTAGCTCCGCGTGCTTGGCCATCACCGCCACGTCGTTCCCATGCCCCGGGTAGACGTCGTGCAGCAGGTGCCAGGCGACCTCCCATTCGGGCCGCGGGTTGTACGGCAGGTCGGTGCAGGGCTTGCGGTAGGCGATGGCGCGGATGAAGTCGGGGTCGGCGAACTGCGTGGCCTCGGCGCCGAAGATGTCCAGGTACGGCGCGGCGAAGGTCAGCCAGCCCGGCGTGATGCCCCACGAGCAGTTGGTCATAAGCACCAGCTTCCGCCCGTGCATCTTCTCGGCGAGCGCGCGCAGCCACTCCACGCTCTGGAAGGCCGCGACCTGGACGGGCACGTGCTCGACGGCCGCGAAGCTCAGGGGCACCTCGCCGTATGCGAAGTGCTCGCGGCGGTAGTCCGCGCGTTGCGCCTGGCCGTAGCCACCGAAGGAGTCGAGCCCGATCCCCGCAAAGGGCGCCCCGGCCTCCTCGCTGGCCTTGAGGTTGTACTCCAGGTAGATGTCGGTGTTGAAGGGGCCCTTGCCGCCGGGCAGATCGGGATCGAGGTCGCAAGGGAAGATGCAGCCCCATTGGCTCTCCCCCATCCACGGCATCTTGCCGATGTTGGTGTACGGTTCGTCGTTGGGGCCGTGCAGGACGGAGGCGACCGCCGCGCGCGAGATCGTCTGCAAGGCCTCGCGGAGGGAGTGCTCCTGCGTCCAGTTCCCCGGCGCATAGCCCCCGGCGTAGGAGAGCTTCTCCATCTTCGC
>Ga0194125_10012854_pt1 | contig 10976 bp, 2 predicted proteins | sample TA2KigC250mmetaG_FD_148626 | JGI IMG/M metagenome (GOLD analysis project Ga0194125, IMG submission 148626) | Freshwater microbial communities from Lake Tanganyika, Tanzania - TA2015034 Kigoma Deep Cast 250m | ecosystem: Environmental > Aquatic > Freshwater > Lake | place: Tanzania: Lake... | reverse complement strand
AAGCTGCATTGGGGCAAGGTGGACCCGAAGACGGGGGAGTACGCCGTCGAGGGGCTTGCCCCGGGCAAGAACTACGATTTCGTGGTCGAGACGGCGGAGGGGCGCATCGAGGGGGTCGAGCTGAAGGTGCTCGGGGAGGAGAGCCAGCCGACGTATGACCTGAACCTGGGGACTGGCGAGTTGAAGGTGCAGCGCTTCGACGAGAAGGGGCTGGGCGAGGAGGGCGAGGTGGTCACGCCCGAGGAGCGGCGGAAGCGGATCAGCAAGGCGCTGCGGATTGACAAGCTCGAGGACCACCTGAAGAAGCTGATGACGGTGGCGCAGTTCATGGACGCGCCCCGACCGCTGTACATCCACGGGACGCCGCAGCGCGCGGTGGTGCTGGTGGAGCTGCGGCGGACGCGCGAGTTCTACGCGGACAAGGGGGGGGAGGCGATCTGGCGGATGGAGACGTATCCCTACATCTGGATGGGGGACGTTTGGCACAAGCCGAACAAGGGCTTGCGCGTGCTCCAACGGCTGCGCCTGGACGGCCGGGTGTTCGCTAAGATGGGCTACGTCTACGACCCCGCACTCGGCGGCGTCGAGGTGAAGGCGGGGGAGACGACGCGGCTGGACTGCGCGGTGCCGGAGAAGCTGCCCGAGAGCCTGGGGAAGGTGCCGGAGGGAAAGTGAGAGTGAGGAGTGGAAGGGGATGAGACGCGTGACGCGTGACGCGTGACGAAGAGAAGAGAGGATTCGCCGCACGTCGAATCGTTCGATTCCATCGATTCGATCGATTCGATGGGGCGGACCCTGGGACCTACCGAGAGGCACATGGCAGAGCAGATGAGACAAGAGAGCAACGGCGACGGCTTCTGGGGCCGGGTGCGCGAGAAGCTGGTGGATTTTCTCGATGTGGCGCCGGCGAAGATCGCGCGCGGGGTGAACGAGGCGCTGAAGTTCCTGATGCGCGGCAGCCGCATCGAGCGCGCGTTCAGGGAGTTCGCGCCCGTGGTCGAGGAGATCAACGCGCTCGAGGCGGACATGCACTGCCTGGACGACGATGCGCTGCGGGGCAAGACCGAGGAGTTCCGCCTCCGCCTCAGGCACGGCAAGGCTGTTGGGGAGCTGGCGGCAGGCGACATCGCCGACTGGCCCGCCCTCAGCGCTCGCCTTGGCAAGGAGGGCCAGGCCGAGGGCGGTCCCGGGCCGCGAAGCATCGGCAAGCAGGTGTGGGACCTGGTTTCGGACGCAGGAAAGGGCTCGGCGGCTGGCCTAGCGGACGAGTTGAACCGACTGGCGGAGACGCACGACTTCTTCCGCGATGCGGACCTGGGGACGTTCCTCTTTCGCACGGAGGCGGGGAAGGAGCTGGCCTTCGAGCGGCACGAGGTGTGCCAGGAGCACATGGTGCGGCTGAACCGCCTGCTCCTGCGCGACTGGCTGTGCGGAGGCGAGCCGCGGGGCACCGGGGAGACGCTCGACGACCTGCTGCCCGAGGCATTCGCCGTGGCCCGCGAGGGGGCGGACCGGCGCATTGGCATGTGCAGCGTGTTCTACCGCGCGTTCGGCTTCAAGCCCAAGCGCGAGGGCGAGGGGCGGTGGGACCCCAGGCACCTGGAGCTCTTCGATGAGGGGCTGGCGCGGGTGGACGCGGCGTGCGAGGCGGGGGGGCTGCCGCGCCTGGATGGCGGGGGGCCGGCCGACGACCTGGGGGAGCTGACGGCGGAACTGGTGCGTCTGGAGGAGGAAGCGGACCGCGCGGCGGATGCGGCGGAGACGGCCAAGGCCCGGCGCCGCGCGGCGGCCCGCGTGGAGCTGGAGCGCCGCGACACGGAGGCCGAGCGCGCCCGCCAGCGCGCCTCGGCGGCCCGGCAGGACCTCGGGGGCGACACGGCGGAACTGGCCCGCCTGAGCGATGCGGACGCGCACGCCCGCCAAGCGTTCGCCGACGCGCTGAAGCGGCAGGACGACGTTGCGGGCGACCTCGAGCTGCTGGCGGCGCGTGCCGAGGCGGCGCGGGAGGAGGCGGCGAACGCCCGCGAGTTCCTCCGCCGCACCAAGGACCCCGAACGCAAGGTCACAGCCGAGGACGAGGTGAAGCGCCTGGAGTCCGTGCAGGAGAGCGCTCGCCAGGCGCTCTTCGACGCTCACGCCTGCCGCGACGTGGCGGCCGAGCTGAAGACCCCGCTCGCGAGGCTTCCCGGCTTCGAGGTGGCCGGTGCCGCGCTCAAGCGCCGCGAGGCCGCGAACGCGCGCGTGGCCGACCTGGAGGACCGCGCGGCCAAGGCCCGCGACGAGGGGGAGGACGCCACGAGCATCGAGCACGAGGCGGCCCACGCCCGCGCCTGTCGCGACGTGGTGGCCGACATCGCGCCCCTGCTCGCCCATGTCCGCTCCCAGCCGCTGGCCATCGAGGAGGCCGAACGCCTCGCGGCCACGCTGTGGGCGGCGGCTCCGCCCGCCGCGCGCGGGGCAGGGACGCCCCGCCCACAACCGGCAGCGGTGGAGGAGGTGCTGGGGAACCTCGAGCCGTTGCTGGCCGCGGTGCGGCGGCACCCGCGCGGGGCGGGTGAGGCGGGGGAGCTGGGGCGGCTGGCCGACACGTTGACCCGCCTCCTCGCGGACGCCGAGGGCGACCTCACGGCCGCGCAGTCGGAGGCCGAGCGCGCGCCGCAGAGACGCGCCGAGGGGGCCGCTGCGGCCGCCGCCGAGCGCGCGCGCGGCAAGGCCGGACCCCGCAAGGAGGAGGACCCTGTCGAGGCGGCGCGCCAGCGCGTGGCCGAGGCCAGGGCGCGGCGGGACGCCTTGGCCGAGCTGGCCCCCCTGGCCGCCGACGCAGCGCGCGCGAGCCGCGCGCTGGAGGAGGCGCGGGCGACCCTGGGCACCGACGCCGAAGCGGAGGCCGCGCTCGACGAGTTGCACCGCCTGGAGGCCGAGGCTGAGCGCGCGCGGCAGGCGGCCGACCTGGCACGGGCCATGCTGGACGACGAGCGGGCGCCCGAGGTCGAGGCGGCCCGGCGCGCGCGAGCGAAGGCGGACGCGCTGCGGCAGGCGTTCCACCAGGAGGCGGCGTTGCGGGTGGGCCGCAAGGGGGGCCGCGCGCAGGCCGCGCGACTCGTCCAGGCGGAGCAGGACATGCGGCGGCTCGACAAGGTGGCGGCGGACGCGCGGAAAGCGGCGGACGAGGCCCGGAGCCGGGGGTCACATCTTCATTTGGCACCTGGCGGTCCGGTGCGAAATGAAGATGTGACCCCAGCCGACGCTGCGGAGTTCGAGGCCCTCGACGCCGAGGCGCTGCGCGCCCACCGCGAGGCCCAGCGGGCGCGGCGCGAGTTCTCGGCTGCTCTCTCGCGCATCCAGGCGGCCGCGGCTGCCAGCGCCGACGTGATGAGCACGGCCATGCGCGCCCAACAGCTCGACAACGAGGCGGACCGTGCGGAGGCGGCGCTGGAGGCGGCCCGCGCCCGCCTTAGCGTGGGGCCGCATCTTCATTCGGCAACTGTGGGCGGGGCGTCCCTGCCCCGCGCGCGGCGGGCGGAGCCGCCGCCCACAGGGCCAGATGAAGATGTGACCCCTGAGGTCGAGGGGCTTCAGGCCGCGGCCAACCGCACGCGCCTGCGGGCAGTGGACGCCCGCCAGCTCGCCAACGCCGCCCTTCGCCCGCGTCTGGCGAAGGTGGGCGGCCCCGAAATCGCCCGCCTGATGTTCCCAGCGTCCTTCTACGACGAAGTGCGCGACCGCTGCCCCGACTACCGTCCCCCCTTCCGCATGCGGCCCTTCGACGTCCAACTCGTCGGCGGCATGGTCCTCCACCAGGGCAAGATCGCCGAGATGGTCACGGGCGAGGGCAAGACCCTCGTCGCCACGCTGCCCGCCTACCTCAACGCGCTGGGCGGCACGCACATCCACATCGTCACGGTGAACGACTACCTAGCCGAGCGCGACCGCTACTGGAACGGCCCGATGTTCGAAGCCCTCGGCATCAGCGTCGGCCTCATCCTTACCCCGATGGAATCGGTCGAGCGCCAGCCCGAATACGCCGCCAGCATCACCTATGGCACGAACAACGAGTTCGGCTTCGACTACCTGCGGGACAACATGAAGGACAACGTGGAGACGCAGGTGCAGGGCCCGCTGGACTTCGCGATCGTGGACGAAGTGGACAACATCCTGATAGATGAGGCCCGCACGCCGCTGATCATCAGCGGCCCGGCCGAGGGGTCGGTCGAGCGCTACGAGGTGGCCCATCGGCTGGTCTCGAAGCTGGCCGGCTACGACGCCCAGCGCCTGCCGCGCGGCGAGCCCGAGCAGCGCGAGGAGTTCCTCCGCAGCTACGACTACACGTTCAACAGGAAAGACCACTCGGTGGGCCTCACGGAGCGGGGGATCAAGAACGCCCAGCGCTTCCTGGGCGTCGAGAGCCTGTATCACGGCCGGAACGCGGACTGGCCGCCGTACATCGAGGCGGCGCTCAAGGCCAAGGAGCTGTATAAGCGGGACGTCGAGTACGCCGTGATGGATGGCGAGGTGATCATCATTGATGAGTTCACGGGCCGCCTGATGCCCGGCCGCCGGTGGAGCGACGGGCTGCACCAGGCGGTCGAGGCCAAGGAGGCTGCGCGCGACCGCACGGTGAAGGTCCGCGAGGAGAACCAGACCCTCGCCACCGTGACGCTTCAGAACTACTTCCGCCTCTACAAGAAGATCGCCGGCATGACCGGCACGGCGCTCAGCGAGGCGGCGGAGTTCATGAAGATCTACAAGCTCGACGTCGTGCCGATCCGCACGAACCGGCCGCTGCGCCGCATGGCGTGCCACGACTTCGTCTACGGGCTGGAGGACGAGAAGTGGGCGGCGGTGGTGGACGAGATAGCGCTGGTGAACCGCATCGGGCGGCCGATCCTGGTGGGCACCATCTCGGTCGAGAAGTCCGAGAAGCTCTCCGCCCTCCTTGAAAAGCGCGGCATCAAGCACGAGGTCCTCAACGCCAAGAACCACGAGAAGGAGGCCGGCATCGTGGCCATGGCCGGCTGCTTCGGGGCCGTGACGGTGGCGACGAACATGGCCGGCCGCGGCACCGACATCGTGCTCGGCCCCTGCTCGCCCGCCGAGATGTTGGCGCGCTGGCAGGAGCACGACCTGGCGCCGCGCGAGGTCCCGCCCGAGCTGGCCCTCACCCCCGGCCTCGACCCGCACGAGTTCCAGAGCCGCCGCGAGGCGGTCCAGCGCCTCCTCGAACACCACTGGTTCGACCTATGGGGCCTGCGCAAGAAGGGCGAGACCGACGTGGCCGACGGCGAGGTCCACCGCCGCCTTCTGGGCTACTGGAAGGAGCACGGCATGGCCCCGATGCTGCTGGCGAACAACATGGCCGAGCTGGGCGGCCTGCACATCGTGGGCACCGAGCGGCACGAGGCCCGGCGCATAGACAACCAGCTCCGCGGCCGAGCGGGACGCCAGGGCGACCCGGGGTCCAGCCGCTTCTTCGTGAGCCTCGAAGACGAGCTGATGCGCATCTTCATGGCGGAATGGGTCCGTCGCTTCATGCTCCGCGCCGGCTTGGGCAACGGCGAGCCCATCGAGAGCGGCATGGTGAGCCGCAGCATCGAGCGCGCCCAGAAGAAGGTCGAAGAGCACAACTTCGAGGCCCGCAAACACGTCCTCGAGTACGACGAGGTGATGGACGAGCAGCGGAAGCTCATCTACGCGCAGCGGCAGGAGGTGCTCGAGGGCGGCGGGCGGCGCGACCCGCGCGAGACGCTCCGCCGCGCGTTCGACCGCTTCCTCGCGCCCGACCTGCGGCCGCCCCACACGGCGCTGCCACGGCGCGTCTTCGGACGCCTTCAGGCCATCGCCGAGGCCGTCGGAGCCGGCCTCGCGTTCGAGGAGTGGCAAGGGGCGGACCGCAACGCGCTGGCTGAACTCCTCGCAGGGAAGGCCAAAGGTCCCCTGACCCCCGAGCTCGTGCGGGCCTGGGCCGAGCGGGTCGTCGCCGATTGCCGCGCCATGGCCGTACAGGAGTCCGCCCCTCCGGGGCGGAAGGCTTCCGCGTCGGAGACGCGGACTCCCTTCCCCGAACGGTGGGACCTGCCGCGCGCCGTCCGCTGGGCCGAGGGCCTGGGCGCCGCCTGCACCCTCGCCACGCTGACGGGCGTCACCCGCGAGCGCATCGCCGGCATCGTCGGCCAGGCCGCGGGCGAGCAGCACGCCGACGCCGATACGGGCGAGTTCCTCCGCCACTGGTTCGACGTGGGCTACGAGCAGGACCCGCTGCTGTTCGGCGACACGCTGCGGTGGGAGATCAAGACCTTCCACGAGTGGCTGGACGCGATGGGGGTGGGCGAGGCGGCCGGCCACAGCCGCGTGGCCGGCACGCGGCCCGACGAGCTGCGCAAGCGTTGGCTCGACGCCGCGGCCAAGACCTATGGCGGGCAGGCAGGGGGACGGCCTGAAGGCCGCACTCCGAACACGGGCGACGTGGCAGGGGGACGGCCTGAAGGCCGCACTCCGAACGGGGGCGAGGTGGCGGCCGACCTGGGGCGCCGCGCCGCACGCCTCTACCTCGGCTCGCCCGCCTTCCTGCGGCGGCCCGACGCCGAGCGCGTGGCCGTGTGGGCCGAGCGGCGCCTGGGCGTCAGCGTGGCTCCGCGCGACACCGAGGCGGCGTTCGACGCCGTGGCCGGCGACCTGGTGAACGCCCTGGCGACCCTGCTCGGCGAGCGCCTGGGCAAGCTGCCCCCCGTCGAGGCCCAGGCCCTGTGGGCGAAGGACGTGGCGGCGTGGCACCTGGACGCCCACTTGCGGCTGCCGGAGCACGACCTGGCGGGGCTGGCGGAGTTCCTGAGCGGCCGCTTCCGCGTGTCACTCGACCCCTTCGAGCTGGCGAAGCGGGCGGCGGAGGAGACGGCGGACTCGCTGCTCGAGCAAGCGGCGGCCCAGGGCGAGGAGGCGGCCCGGCGCGGTGAGCACCTCGAAGGGCTGGAGGACATCGTCTTCCAGAGCGTCGAGGGCACGGTCGCGCGCCTGATCGAGCGGAACCTGGGCGGCGCCGCCCCCTCCGAGCGCTGCTTTGCCAGCATCGCCGAGTGGGCCGCCGACCTGGGGATGAGCGTCACTGAGGCCCAGTGGCGCGCGTGCGACGCGCAGGAGCTGTGCCTGCACTTCACCCGCGCCGCCGCCGAGGCAGATCCCGCCGAGGAGACGGCACAGCTCCTGGAGAGCTTCGTGCCGCGGTTTTTCCGCAAGGGCCTCGGCCAGTTCCTCGGCTCCGAGAGCTTCCGGGGGCAGCCTGGCTATGGCGGGCTGGCCGCCTGGGCCGTCGCACGCTACCCCTTCCTCGGCAACGAGGGGAAGCTTGAGGGCGACCTGCGGCGCTTCGCTGAGGGCAAGCTCAAGGAGGCCCGCGGCCACCTGCTCCAAACCAAGCTCGACGACTACCAGCAGGGCCACGTCAGCGCCGAGGACGCCGTGCAGGAGCTGGTCCCGCCCACGCTTGAGGCCTATCTGGCCCTCAACGAGGACGAGGAGCTGCCGCTGCCCGGCCTGGCCGCCTTCGCACGCAAGGTCTTCTCCGTCAGCGTCTCTCTCGAAAAGTTCGAGGAAGAGGCCGAGGGGGAGCCGCGGGCCGGCGTCCGCGTCCTCACCGAGCTTGCCCGCGCCCGCTACGAGCGGCGCGGGGCGGGCGACGTAGCCCGCGACGCCTTCGAGGGCGTCTTCTCCCTCTGCCTGCCGCCCGACCAGTTCCCAGCCGAGTGGGAATGCGCGGCGATGGACATCTGGCTCCGCGGCGCCCATCTGAGCGGCTCGGCCAGCGCCGAGGACATCCGTTCCGAGACCCTTGCCGCCATCGAAGGCCACCTCAGCCAGGCCGTGGCCGCCGCCTACGCCCAGCGCCCCGTCGAACAAGTCCGAGCCGAGGTCGTCCACACCGCCCTCGGCATCTTCCTCGAAACCGACCTCGCGGAGGACGGCCGCAACCTCGCCGGCCTCGCCAACGCCGTCGCCCGCAAGTTCGGCGTCGCCCTCGACCCCTTCGAGCTGGCCAAGTATCCCCCCGAGGACTTCGCCCAGCTCGAGCGCCACATCCGCGAGCAGGTCCTCGCCGCCTACGACGCCCGCAAGCGCGAACTCGGCTCCCAACGCATGCTCTGGACCGTTCGCCAACTCCTCCTCCAGACCATTGACGTCCGCTGGAAGTCTCATTTGTACAACATGGACTTGCTCCGCGGCACCATCGGCTTCCGTGGCTATGGGCAGCAGGACCCCAAGGTCGAATACAAGCGCGAAGGCTACAAGATGTTCGACCTGATGACCAAGTCTATCGAGGACACAGTGACCGACTACCTGCTGAAGGTGAAGTACGAGCGGGACGAGGAGGAGGCCCGCAGCATCTGGCAGGCCGACCGCTACGTCCACGACGTGGCGTCCATCCAACAGCAACGCGCGGCCGCCGAGGCCCAGGCCGCCGCGGCCCGGCCCCGTCGCCAGGCCAAGCCGGGCAGGCCCGAGCCGGTCGTCCAGGCCATCATCAGCCGCAAGGAGCCGGGGCGCAACGACCCCTGCCCCTGCGGAAAAACCCGACCCGACGGGAAGCCAGTGAAGTACAAGAACTGTTGCGGCAGCCGCCGGCGCGGCTAGCGAGGAGATGCCATGTCCAGCCGCATCGCTGCGTGTCTTGTGCTCCTTCTCACCCTCCTGGCGGCCGGCGCCGCCCACGCGATGACCATCGTCGTCACCGCCGACAAGGCCGACGTGATGCTCGGCACCAAGCCCGTCGCCAGCGTCACCAAGGGCCAGACCTTCGAGGTCGTCCAGCAGCGCGACGTCTGGTACGGCATCTACGTCAAGGCCGAGGGCAAGGACCAGCCCGTCTTCGGCTGGATCCACAGCCGCAACTGCGAGGTGAAACGCGAGCCCGCCAAAGGCGAGGACCCCCTCGAGGCCGAAGCCGAAAAGGAGTTCCTGGCCCGCAAAGCCCAGGCCGACAAGCTCACCGCCGAGGGCAAGTGGGACGAGGCCATCGCCCTCTTCGACAAGTTCCCCACCCGCTACTGGCGCACCAAGGCCGGCAAGAAAGCCATGCAATACGGCGGCGAACTCGACACCCAGCGCCGCGCCAAGCCCGAAAACCTCGAAGCCAGCGCCGAAAAAGAACTCGCCAAGCGCAAGGCCGAGGCCGACAAGCTCGCCGCCGCAGGCAAGCTCGACGACGCCATCCGCCTCCTCGACGGCTTCCCCGCATCCTTCGAGAAGACCAAGGCCTACCAGGAAGCCAAGAAATACGCCCTCGAACTCCAGGCCAAGGCCAACGTCTCCCTCGCCGACTTCGAGGCCAAGGTCCTCGACCTCGTGAAGGCCGACAAGTTCGACGACGCCCTCGCCGAGGCCAAGGCCCTCGAGGACAAAAAGCTCCCCGGCAAGGAAGCCTACATCAAGTCCACCCGCGCCTTCATCGAGCGACAGAAGAAAAGCGCCGCCAACCCCACCGCCCCCGTCGCCAGCGACAACGGCGTCGCCGACGTCTACGAGGGCGACCTCGAGTTCAGCCGCCAGGCCAGCCGCCTCCTCAACTTCCGCGGCCCCGGGGGCGTCACCACCTACAAAGTCCTCGCACGCGAGGGCGACAAAATCGTCGTCCGCGAGGCCAAGCTCCCCGTCCCAGCCGAGCAAATCGCCGCAGGCGAGCAACTCGTCCACGTCTACCCCTGGTCCCCCAACGTCCGCTACTACCTCGCCAAGCTCTACGCCCGCGAGGGCCAGGCCGACAAGGCCCTCGCCCACTACGCCGCCGCACGCACCCTCGACCGCGGCGCCACCATCGTCTCACTCGACGCCTGCATCGAGCCCGCCCGCCTCCTCGCCCGCGCCAAGAGATTCCCCGAGGCCATCGAGCTCCTCAAGACCGCCCTCGCCCGCAAGGCCGACGACTTCATCGCCCTCACCACCCTAGGCCGCGTCCACCTCGCCGCCGGCGACAAGCCCGCCGCCGCCGCCGCACTCGACCAGTCCCTCAAGCTCAACCCCCACCAGCCCGCCGCCCGCCGCCTCCTCGCAGAGGCCAAGGGCGCCAAGCACGCCGACCCGCCCCCCACCAAGTTCGCCCAGCTCTCCGACCTCGTCAAGCAGGTCGAGGAATCCTGCCTCGTCGTCGCCCCGAGCCACGGCAGCGGCAGCGGCTTCGTCATCAGCTCCGACGGCCTCATCGCCACCAACTTCCACGTCATCGCCCCGGGCGGCAAGCTCCAGCTCCGCTACAAGCGCGAAGGCAAGTCCGTCACCGTCCCCGACCTCCAGGTCGTCCTCCTCGACCCCGTCAGCGACATCGCCATCCTCAAGGCCGACGCCCGCGCCCACCCCCTCAAGCCCCTCCCCCTCGGCAGCGCCAAGGACGTCGTCGCCGGCGAGGACATCGTCGCCATCGGCAGCCCCGGCATCATGGCCGGCCCCTCCGGCCCCCAGATCCTCGAACACACCGTCACCAAAGGCATCATCAGCAACCGCGACCGCGTCTTCAACAACATCCACTTCTTCCAGACCGACGCCGCGGTCAACCCTGGCAACTCTGGCGGCCCCCTCTTCGACATGCTCGGCCGCGTCATCGGCATGGTCACACTCGGCACCAACATGCAAGGCACCGGCTTCGCCCTGCACATTGACCAAGTGAAGGCCCATTTCCCTCACTGCTTCCCCGAGATGGAGTGAGGGGAACCGGGTGGGGCGTGGGTGAGAAAGCGGATGGCGATGGGCCCGTGTGGCCCGATGGCGCTGGTTCCCAGTGTCGCCCCGTTGCTGGGGCGGGGGCGGTCCCCCGCCCACCGCCCTCACCCCCTGTGGGGAATTGGGAAGGACCGACGCCCCACGCGAGGAGACGGCCGCGCTAACCCGCATTTCTCACCAGCAGGCCCAGCTCCGAAGGAGCGATAGGGTGTAGCCGGCGGCGTAAGCCGCCGGAAGGGGGTAGCAGAGGCGCCAGCCCCGTCGGGGCGGCACCC
>Ga0194125_10012853_pt1 | contig 10976 bp, 8 predicted proteins | sample TA2KigC250mmetaG_FD_148626 | JGI IMG/M metagenome (GOLD analysis project Ga0194125, IMG submission 148626) | Freshwater microbial communities from Lake Tanganyika, Tanzania - TA2015034 Kigoma Deep Cast 250m | ecosystem: Environmental > Aquatic > Freshwater > Lake | place: Tanzania: Lake... | reverse complement strand
CTCACAGAAATGGCCGGAGGAAAGCATCCGGTTTCAGACGCGTAAGAGCGGAGTTCTTGTGGTAACAAAACGTGATGATCTCCTTGAAATGGACTTCCCTGCAAAACCTGCCTATGTCCAGGCTCCTCCTGCCGGACTCAACGAAGCGTTGCGAGTCACACCACAAGAAGTTCTTGGCTCAGCAGAGGATTTGCTTGTGGTGTTGGACAGTGAGAAGACCGTCAAAGCAGTGCAGCCCGATTTTTTCGCCCTTGAACGTATAGCCTGTCGCGGGATCATCATTACAGCGAGAGGAGATCGAAGCGACTTTGTATCCCGCTTTTTCGCACCCCGTGTCGGCATACCCGAGGATCCGGTGACAGGATCTGCCCATTGCGTTCTGATTCCCTACTGGGCAGATGCGCTTCGCAAGGACGACCTTCATGCGTTTCAGGTCTCGAAGCGAGGCGGCGAGTTGTTCTGCAAGCAGGCTGGCGAGCGCGTCAAGATATCAGGCAAAGCGGTTCTCTATATGGAGGGCACAATAACGCTATGAAGTGTTGAACAAGCCGGATGCAGGCGACGACTTACAGCCGCGGGGGAAATGTTTCTCCTCCCTTTGGTCTCCGACCCAGCCTCCGGCTCAGAAGAGCCTCTGGCTCGGAGAGAGTGGTCTCTGACCCGGAGGGCAAAGGGAGGAGGGGAGGGATTTTAAAAAGTTTATTTCAAACAGCTAAATTATTACAGATTATTTTTCTACACATTGTTGGGCATGAAAGCATACGGTGTCAGTAGGACAATCCTTCCCCATCCTTAATGTATGAGCTGCATTCTTCAGGTCGTTTTCAGCTTTCTGAACCCAGTCTTTTGCAATGACAAGGATCTCATCGGCTTCGGACATAAATTACCTCTCCTTCGCGCAAAGCCGGGCGGATAATTGTACCGATAAGGTTCTTGCGTCTCTCCACTTCTTCTGGGGTAGCAACAATAATATCCATGGGTATACGAATATCGTGGAGTGCTACTCCAATCTCAATCTGTTTTTCCCTCTTCGATCCTGACACAGGCATGATGATTAGAAGGTCAACATCGCTATCCGATCCCGCTGTTCCCTTGGCATGTGAACCAAAGAGGATAATCTGTTCCGGGTCGAACCCCTTAACGATCCGGCGTACCATCTCATTAATTTTTTCCCGAGTAGATTTCAACTGCCTTTTCATTTTCCTTTAATTTATCCCTTCACTCTAAAGAAAGTACCATCATTTTCATATTATTTTCATTATGATACATGGCAAATAACGGATTGGCAAGGCAAAAATATTTTTATGAAGTGAGTTCTTCATGTAATGTTGTTTTTAAGTTTTTCTGCCTCCATGCAACATTTCGAGCGATAATAAACGGAACAAATCCTGGGTTTTGATTTGTTTTTCATACCGCAGCCTTTTGGAAGTAGTATATTTTGGCAAGAAATTTTCGGTCTTAGGAGTCCCTAAGCCCCCCCTTTTTATCGGACGGTTGGCCTCGTTGCTTCCTTCCTGAAGTCATCAAGTCCTAACCTCGCGTCGCTATACAAGACTTCAACTGATAATAATCGATACTAAAATTACCCTCCCGAATGACGATGTGCTAATCCTCACCCACTCTTCTTGTTGCAGCAATTTAAATCCATTTTCATCTCTTAATTCTCTTTTCATTTTCCTGTTCCCGTTGTTCTGCTTTTTTCGGCGGACAACCATTACGCTTTATAAGAATCTTGGAATATTTAAAGTTGTCGGTTACACCTTTTGTCAGAGTCAATGCCCCTCCGAAGGGCAAGGGGGTTGACTTGACTTGTCTTCATGGATGAATATAATTAGGTATGTCTGAGCCTTTGAGATAAGGAAGGACTGGGCGGATGGAGGCTTCTTTTACCTGCCGGAATCATTCATGTGAGAAATATGACATCCCGGTTGAAGTAGAGATAGAACATGGGTATGTAAGGAGTTATTGTAAGACGTGTCTTCAGCAGGGTGATGTCGAAGTTAGGCATAAGGGAATAAGGGCAGGCTCTGTGAGTGCCCTTGAAAATGTGATAAGTGAATTGATTAAGGAGTATGGGCTGATCAAGAGACTATCAGCTGCGAATGCGGCTACTGAGGAGGATAAGGCAAGGATTTTGGAGCTTGAAGATATTTTTGAGGGTCTGAAGTGCCCCATGTGCAGACAGCCCATTCTCAAGCATGAAGAACAGGAATAGGCTTTTTACGTCTTTCCTTTTCTTCTCGAAGGGGTAAGCTTATGGCCGGCACATGTGTAAGTGTCTATGATGAGATTTTGACCTGGTCAGTCCTCAGGCCTGCATGGCAGCGGGATGCCCTCCGGCGCCTCGTCGTCAACGGAGCACTGACTGAAAAAGATATTGAAGAATTGTTGGTGCTGGTCAAGGCAGCGCACGGGATAATAGGACCCTCCCAGATTTCGATAGCCCCTGTTCCGCTTGATGCCATTCATATCTGCCGTGATAGTGCAGCCGACCAGCCTGTTTTGCTGTCAAGCATATCTGATGTCTGTAATGTGAACGCGATATGCTCGAAAAAGCCGCTCATATTCAATGAAAATGGGATGACGATTGTTTACGGGGAGAACGGCACCGGAAAGTCAGGTTATGTAAGGATACTCAAGATGCTGTGCAGGGCGAGGACCGCGGACAATAAGATTTTTCCAAACGTCTTCTCAGATGATTTTGACAAGCCTAAAAGCGCTTGTGTCAATTATAAGCAAGGGAGTTCAGGGCTTGCTTTCGTGATGGAGGAAGGCAAGCCGGGGTCTCAGGAGCTTTCATGCATCAATGTCTTTGATATGAGGTGCGCATCGCTATACGTCAACGAGGAAAGCAAGATAGTCTACATGCCCCTCGGGCTGGACGTTTTCGATAAGCTTGTCAAAGCCTGCGACAAGATAAGCGCATCTCTTGATCAGGAGAAACGCGAGCACCCATCTGAGCTTCCTTCCCTTCCGTTAGAATATTTGGCAACTGCACCTGGGGTTTGGTATATGTGTGTTTTACCGGTAAAAGGGGCAGGACTGACAGATATAGACGGCATCATCACTTTCGACGAAGATGAGGCAAAGAGGCTGGAGGTGCTGAACAGGGTCTTGGGCGAGGACAGCAAGAAAGAGCGCGCAGCCGAGTTTCGCATAAAGGAAGAGAGGTATCGGAAGTTGCTTAGTCGCCTCAAGGCGATAAGCTCCGCATTATCCTTGGAGAAAATCCAGTCATTGAAGGACGCGAAGGCAGATTATGACAGGGCTTCAAAAGCGGCAGAGCTCGCATCAAAGACGGCTTTCGAGTCCAACTTGCTGAAAAACAAGGGCATAGGGAGCGACCCGTGGATAGAGCTTTGGAATGCAGCCAAAGCCTATTCAGAAATGAAAACCTACCCCGGAGAAGAATTCCCATACCTTGGAAAAGATGCGGTATGCGTCCTGTGCTTCCAGGAACTCAAGCCCGAAGCAAGAGAGAGGATGGAAAGCTTCAAGCGGTTCGTCCAGGACACGACCGAGCAGAAAAAGGCGGTAGCAGAGAAAGAGCTTGAGGAAGCAATGCAGGCGCTGGATGACTTGGCGGTATCAAAGGACGATGATGAAACCCTGCTGAAGGAGCTGAAACAGAATGCCAAAGACATAGGGGAAGAAACAGGCAATTTTCTCGAAGCAGCCAAGACTCTCAAGGCGGCGGCTCTCGGCGGATGCTCAACAGGCACATGGGAGGGGATAACTCCGTTGCTATCCCAGCCGGACGAGAACCTTCAGAACCTATGCGATAGCATCATAAAAGAAGCAGACGACCTCGAACGGGCGGACAACCCTGAGGAACGGAAAAAGCTTCAGGCTGAGCAGTTGGAGCTCAAGGCAAAAAAATGGGTGTATGACCAAAAAGACTCAATAAAAATAGAAGCAAACCGCCTCGGTCTGATAGCAAAATATGATAGGGCGATGCACGAGGCTGAAACTGCCCAGATAACAAAGCAAGGCACCATCCTGACTGACAAGCATTTCACTGAAGAGCTCAAAAGCAGGTTCATCACCTGCCTCAGCGACATCTTTGGGGAGGACATAAAGATAGTCCTTGAAAAGACAAGAGGCGACAAGGGAACGACCTACTACAAGCTGAAGCTGACAGGATGCAAGCGCCCGAAGACGGAAGCAAGCGACATCATCAGCGAAGGGGAATTCCACGCAGCGGGTCTTGCGGCATTCCTTGCGGAGACATTTTTCACTCCTGCCAAGTCAGGCATCGTGCTCGATGACCCCGTAAGCTCGCTCGACCATATCATCAGGGAGAACCTGGCACACCAGCTCGCAACAATTGCCAAGGACAGGCAGGTTATCATCTTTACGCATGACCTCTTTTTTTTCGTAACTCTCCAAGAGGCTGCAAAAAAGAAAAAGGTCAAAGTTCTCCTTCAAACGGTGGAAAGGGGGCACGATGGCACGGGCATATGCACTGATGAAATGGCATGGGAAACCATGACTGTTAGGGAACGCATCAAGAAATTGGGCGAGCTCATCCGGGAAGCCAAGGAGAAATATAAGCAGGGCAACAAGGAATACGAACCGCATGCGGTTTCCCTCTGCAACAAGTTCAGGCAGAGCATCGAAAAAGCTGTGGAAGAAGTCCTCCTGAGGGATATCGTCCAGCGATACCGGAGAAACATTCGCCCTACAAACATAAAGGAACTCAATGTTGTCGAAAAGAAAGACTGGGAAATTCTTGAACGTCTGTTTGACAAATATTCAAGGTATGAGCATAACCAAGCGCCAGAATCCAGGGTACCGCTACCAACCCCCGACGCCATCGAGGCTGACGTGAAAGCCCTTAAGGTGTGGGTCGATGAATTCAATAGTCGCGTCGATGCATTTAAAAAAGCATAAGGAATGCCGGCGCAGATGAGGCAGCATCTGCCCTCGTCATATTTTCCCTTGCTCGAACAAGCTTCTTCTCGTTACGCGAATCAAAGCCTCCATTGTTTATTTACAAAAGAAATCTATCATGATATGATTTCTCCGTCTAATATCGTTGGGCCTCATAATAACAGATGGCGGTACGATGACAATAGACAACAAAGTCGTTCTCTTTGCGGATATCTTGGGATTTGTTGAACTTATAGAGTCTTGCCCTCTTGATATTGATGGCCTCAGAACAAAAGAGAGAATTCTGTCGGCAGTCAGTATTGATATCCTACTCGACGCAAACCGCAACCGTTTGACCAACGTATTCTCAAGTTTTCATTATTCGCTCGGATGGGTGCTGTATATGGCGAGGTCACGTCATCCTCTTACTGCTATTACATTCTCCGATTCATTTTTCGCCGCAACGACGTATTTTCATGAAGCTGTTAGAATCGCGACCGATTTACTTCATTCCCTGCTGCCTCAGAAAATCCCTGTTCGTATTGGTATCGCTTATGGTTCGTTTGCCGCCCTCAGGTTTAGATCTGACATTTCCGCCGACAGCGGAGATCATGCGGCCCATTTCCTTGGACAATCCGTTGTACGAGCTCACATTGCCGAGACGTGTGGAATTAAAGGAATTCGAATCTTGCTTCACCCTTCAGTCATTCCCCTGCTCGATAACATTCAACATAATCCCCAATCAAAGGACAGGGATTCAACTCCGCTTCTTATTCTCGAATGCTCCGACAGTGAGCAGTCAAATAAGGTCGGGGTCACCCATGAAATCAACTACTGGCATTTCGCGCCCACAAGGGAGGCGCAGGCATGGCGTGGGCTACAAGACATGTGGAATCAAGCCCCAACCTCTGCGGTGCTACACTATGAAGCAACTGCTCGAGCAATCGATCGAATGAGAGTTGCTCGTGGTTGCGAGCCTCTAAGGAAGTTTCGGCGGCGTACCCTGCCGAGATAGATTTAAGATATCTTGGACATTGAATCGAAAGGAGATGGCCCAACCATTGCCTGCACACGGACGAAGCCGCGCCGCGCCGGTCAGGCATAAGTTATGCTCGCTTTCAAACCATAATCTTCTCCCACAAGGATCACGCTCGTCCAAACATTTGTAGGTGCTATACGGTCAGGAGTTAGACCGATTGTATCTGCCAATTTAAATCCCACCTTTTATAAAAATGATTTGATCATCTCTCTCAATTGGTTTAAATTGGTTTAAATTGGTTTAAATTGGTTTAAATTGTTATAAATGTAGAATCAATTCTATCATTCTGTATGACTCCCCTCATCCTTCCCCTCCCAGAGGAGAGGGGAAGGATGAGGGGTAAAGAAAGGATTTATATGGAGAAGAGATGGGAAGCACTGGACGCAATCTTTAACCCGAAGTCTGTAGCCGTGATTGGTGCATCGGACAATCCAGGGAAATTAGGGTCTCATGTGATGAGAAGTCTGACGGAAGGGAAATATCCAGGTAGAATCTTTCCGGTAAATCCCGGGAGAGAGGAAATCTTTGGAATTAAAACCTACCCTTCCCTTCTCCATATTCCAGATGAAGCCGATCTTTCCGTCATCCTCCTTCCGGCCGAGCAAGTGCCAAAAACGATACTGGAAAAAAGGACTTGGGGTCAGGCTTGCTATATTGCAATATTATTCATTCGAAAAAGGTTGGTAAATAGCAACTATGCAAGCCTGACTCTGTAGCTGCTATATAAGTTCCTGCCTATGATATACGGATTCTGTATAATATGATATTATGAATCAATTACGGCATTCAAGGAGATTGTCCTTGAGGAATTATTTGTTTCTTTGGTTAAAATATAGTATCGTTCAACATAAATTGAAGGTATAAACCGATTCAGTATTGTTATCTGCCAGATGATGACCCAAACACGAAATTCTTCGAAGGAGATCGCCCGTGACTGATATTTTACTGATCGTGATTGTCATCCTGCTAGTCGCCACAGTGGCTCTCTTGCTCATGCTTTTAAAGAAAGCATCGCAAGCCGATACCTCCGTACTTGCTTCCCGCCTTGATGCCTTCGAAAAGGCACAGGAACGTACCGAGCGTGCGGTTAGAGAGGAAGGGGCCCAGAGCAGAGACGAACAGGGTAAGGCAGCGAGAGAGCAAAGACAGGAACTCACTGAAGCCTTCAAGACCTTCGGTGATTCCGTGGTACAACGAATGATGGATGTTGCCAGCATGCAGAAGGGGCAACTCGATGCCTTCTCCGGTCAGCTTACCACCTTCGCCAAAGCCAGCGGTGAGCGGCTGGATGGAGTCCGTGCCGAGTCTGCCACTGGAGCCAAACAACTGCGGGAAGAAGTTGTAACGACGCTCAAGAGCATTTCGGAGACGATGGTTAAGACGATGAAAGATTTGGCAGTTGCCGAGAAAGTTCAGCTTGAGGCATTCTCCGGGCAGATCGCCTCGTTGACGAAGACCAGTGGCGAGAAACTCGATGGTATTCGAACGGAATCCGCCACCGGAGCCAAACAGTTAAGGGAAGAGGTCATAGCAGCACTCAATGGGATCACGGAAGCCACCACCAAAACAATGAGCGAGTTGGCCAATGTCCAAAAGATCCAGCTTGAAGCCATGTCATCTACGATTGGGAAGCTTTCGGATACAAATGAGAAGAAGCTGGAGGCGGTCAGGGTCACGGTGGAAGGCAAACTCCAAAGCATGCAGATTGACAACGCCAAACAGCTTGACCAAATGCGGCAAACCGTGGAGGAGAAACTCCAGGGGACGCTGGAAAAGCGTCTGGGCGAGTCCTTCAAGCAGGTCAGCGAACGTCTGGAGCAGGTGCACAAGGGGCTTGGAGAGATGCAGACGCTTGCCACGGGTGTTGGCGACCTAAAGAAGGTGCTGACGAATGTCAAGACGCGTGGGACGTGGGGTGAAGTGCAGCTTGGGGCGCTGTTGGAGCAAGTGCTCAATCCCGATCAGTTCGCCACCAACGTGGCCACGAAGGATGGTGGCGAGCGTGTCGAGTTTGCGATTAAGTTGCCGGGACAAGGTGCGAACAACGATGAGACCGTTTGGCTCCCGATTGACGCCAAGTTCCCTGTCGAAGATTATCAACGCCTGATCGAGGCTCAGGAAGGGGCTGATGTCGAAGGGGTGGAGATGGCAGGAAAACAACTAGAGAACCGTGTCAAGACCTGCGCACGAGACATCAGCGAAAAGTACTTAAACCCGCCAAAAACCACGGACTTCGGCATATTGTTCTTGCCCATAGAGGGCCTCTTTGCCGAAGTTATTCGCAGGACGGGTTTGGCCGAGGTCATCCAACGAGGGTGCCGTGTGGTCATCGCCGGCCCGACTACCCTGTGGTCTATTTTGAACAGCCTTCAGATGGGCTTCCGCACGCTTGCCATCCAGAAACGTTCTAGCGAGGTCTGGAACCTCCTTGCAGCGGTCAAGACCGAGTGGACGAAGTATGGCGATGTTCTGGACGCAGTGCAGACGAAGCTGCATCAGGCATCGGAAACAATCGAGAAGGCCAAGGTGAGGTCAAGAGCCGTCGGGAGGAAACTCAAGGACGTGCAAGAGCTCCCAGTCGGTGAGGTCACAGCCATACTTCCCCAAAATCTGCTGGAAGATGCTGAAGATGCTGGTGAAGGCGATAGAGTTGTTGGTGATTAGATACAGGTTGAATCCATATCTTTCGACACTTTACCACCGCAGATAACAATTCGTTCCAGCGGACGCGTTAAAGCGCGCCGCTGAACTCAAGGGTTATATGGCTTGGATTTGATTAATGACCTATAGGTGACTGATATGAAACTCAAGGATATTGAAATAGAAAGATTCAAGACTATTGAGAACCTGTCTGTATCCATGTCAGACATGTTGATCATGGTGGGTGAAAACAATTGTGGAAAATCCAATATCCTTCGTGCACTGGAGCTTTTCTATCAAGACTCTGTACGTGGCATTGATGAGGAATGCTTCTGTTTCAAAGTTTGTTCTTTTCCTATATCATTAACTTTAACCTATGATTGTCTGGAAGAGGCTGAGAAGAATCATCCCATTTTGAAAAATTGGATATACAATGGTGTGATTAAAGTCAAAAAAGTCATCCTGCGGGAAGAAAATTCTGCAAAATATAACATGCAATTCTTTGGGTGGCAGGCAAAGCCAATTGAAGAGCATTTCGACTTAAGCAGGTTGGATGAGTACAAGGCAAATTTGAAAAAAATTGTCGATGAAAAGGGCCTTCCTGATTATTTTAAGACCGATAAAGGAACTGTGACCCAGACATCTTACAAGGATGGTGTCAAAGAGCATATCGATAAAGGCCTTGTTGAGATGGGAGAACCTGGATGGATCGCTAATCCAGGAGGATACAAGGAGGTATTTGGGAGCCTCTTACCAAGGTTTTATTTGGTTCCTGCTGTTAAGGACGCACATGATGAATCTAAAACAACACAGCAAACAGTATTCGGCAAGTTAATCAATGACTTTACAAATAGGATCGTGAGCAAAAATCCGAAATTCGAAGAGGTTAAGCAACAGATAGAGGGCCTGAGAAAATACCTCAATAAAAGACCGAATGGTGACGACAGTGAACGTCTCCAGGAGATAAAGGATCTCGAAACCACATTGTCCTCGATGATCAGTGAGAACCTCCCGAATACCAAAGTTGCGATTGAGATTGTCACCCCAGAACTGATTGATCTATTCAAAGATACCATTGTCAATATTGACGATTCGCTTCTAACAAGCATAAATGCCAAAGGGCACGGTCTTCAGAGAGCGCTTGTCTTTGCTTATATCAGGGCGTATGCAAAATTTATCGGTGATACTGAGAAGTCACAAGGTAAAGGCCCTCTGTTCGGAAACTTTATCCTCGCCATTGAAGAGCCGGAGTTGTACTGGCATCCGAACGGCCAACGCAAAATGTTTAGTGTCCTTGAGGAGATATCCAATACGGACCAAGTGATTATATGCACCCATTCGAATTTTTTCGTGAATATGCACAATTATCAAAATATCGCTATTGTAAATAGGGAAAATAATGGTCCCACTGAGTTATGCCAGTATCGAGGCGACATATTCGATACAGAAGATCCAGAGAGCCAGAAGAGATTGAGAAAAGTCTTCCGCTGTATGAGTCTATTTGACCTTTCAAGAAGTGAGATGTTTTTTGCAAAAAAAGTCATTCTTGTTGAAGGCGACACTGAAAAGTTTATAATACCATTCTGTTCTTCCGAATTAATCGCTCTCGACAAGAAGTATGACCTATCTGCGAAGAATATATGTGTAGTTGAGTGTGGCGGGAAGAATAATATCCATATTTTCATGAGGGTCCTAAACCGGTTCAAGATACCATATGTTGTTCTTCATGATGTTGATCCAATCGATTTCCCTGAAGACAAGTCAGACAAAACCGACAAGGAAAAACAGGAATTGAGCACTTTCAAAGAGAATGGATTCATTAGGGCGGCTCTCGATGAAAGCGTTGGGCGAATCATAACTGTTAACCCTGAATTCGAAAACATAACAGGGGTTTCAAAAAGCCAGACTGATAAACACGGAAAAGTCCAAGCAGCATACAACAAATACGATGGACTGGACGTTAGTAATTATCCCGTCAAATTGATCAATGTACTTGATCTTCTTATTGAGTGGGATAAGCTTAATCCGGTTTTCGAAGCCGATACAACCATTTAGGCCTGGAGAATATGAACACGTTCATAAGCTATGCATCTGATATCAAGAAAACGGCTGGAAGAATCAAAAAAGGATTTGGGGTCAGGCTTGCTATATTGCAATATCGTTTAACATTATTCATTCGAAAAAGGTTGGTAAATAACAACTATGCAAGCCTGACCCTGTAGGTTTGCAGCGAAGAAGCACAATCCCGAGTCAGACACGGCGGTACTGGAGCGGGAGATTGTTCGGCTGGTTTATGAGCTGTATGGCCTGACGGAAGATGAAATCGCCATTGTGGAGGGCACAGCCAAATGAAAGCCACGCTGGAAGTCATCAATCGAATGCGGACTGACGGGGTGATTGGCAAATATGCCATTGGCGGAGCGGT
>Ga0194125_10012851_pt1 | contig 10977 bp, 10 predicted proteins | sample TA2KigC250mmetaG_FD_148626 | JGI IMG/M metagenome (GOLD analysis project Ga0194125, IMG submission 148626) | Freshwater microbial communities from Lake Tanganyika, Tanzania - TA2015034 Kigoma Deep Cast 250m | ecosystem: Environmental > Aquatic > Freshwater > Lake | place: Tanzania: Lake... | reverse complement strand
AATCCCCGGGCTGGGTCGCGGAGGGAAAGCGACCCTACGATAGTGAGTGAACCATGACAATTTATATAATCCCGTACTGGGTCGCTGAAGGAAAGCGACCCTACGATAGCGAGTGAACCATGACAATTTATATAATCCCGTACTGGGTCGCGGAGGGAAAGCGACCCTACGATAGCGAGGCGGGGTAAATGAAAATCCTGTGTATTTCCCCCAAAGCCACGATCGGCGGCTTGGAAGCTTTGCACTCCGGCAATCAACTTATCCAGGGCATCATCTATGTGGCGGCAGCGGCAAAACGCGCCGGACATGAGGCGCAGGTGGATTTTGGTGGCTTAGATGATATCGCTGACAAGATCGATCAGTTCAAACCCGATATCGTTGGATTGTCCTGTGTGACCGCCACTTATCCCATGACCCGCGACATCATCCGCAAGATCAAACCGCTTTTCCCCGATGTCAAGACCATCATCGGCGGACACCATGCCACCTTCATGTACCGGGAAGTGATCGATGAATCCGGCGTGGATTACGTCTGCCGCGGCGAAGGTGAGGAGGTCTTTCCCCTGTTATTGGAAGCTCTCTCCCAAGGTGATCCTCATCCCGCCATCCCTGGCATTGTCTTCAAAAAAGATGGTCTTTTCCACAATGATCAAGCCATCGCCATCCTGGATGACCTGGATAAGATTCCGCTCTGCACTCCCGATCTTCTGGCTCCGGGACTGAAATTCTCACCCAAGCTGGTCTCCAGCCGCGGTTGTCCCTTCAAGTGCTCCTTCTGTTCCATCTCCGCCTTTTACAATGGCAAATACCGTCAACGCAAGGTGGAGGACGTGATCGCCGACGTGGAACGTTTTGTCGGTTGGGGTTATGACAATTTCTGGTTTCATGACGACACGCTCACCGCCGATCTCAGATGGGTGCGTGAGTTCTGTAACCAGGTCATCGAACGCGGCTTCGGGATCACTTGGAATTGTATGTCCCGCGTGGATACCATCTGTCGTGACCCGGAACTCGTCGCTCTGATGGCAAAAGCCGGATGCCGACTGATATCCATTGGGGTCGAAAGTGGGATCCCCGAGATCATTGAACGGATGCATAAAAAGATCGACCATGACCAGATCCGCCAAGCCATCCGGATCCTTAATAATACAAATATCTCCCACAACTGGTTCATGATTATCGGCTCCGGTGATGAATTCGATACTCCCGAGTATATCAAAATGAATATCAAGTTCTTCTGCTCCTTCAAGTTCGGACTTGTACTCGTCTCCGTTCTGACCCCATTCCCCGGTACCGAGATCTTTGAAAAACTCCGAGCTGAAAACCGCATCCTGCATTATGACTGGGAGAAATACGATATCACGCACTGTGTCTATCAGCCCCTCGGCATGAGCCCCCGGGAACTGGAAAGCTACCTCAAAAAGGCATACTTCCGCATCTATCTGAGCATGGGGCTGCGCATCATCCCCGTGATCCGCCATGCCATCCGGAGCGGTGCCGTCAGCCGGGAAAAGATCTCCCGCATCATCAGGATCTTCTGGCATACCTATATCCTGCGCAAATCGTTCGACCAAGCCATCTCCAAGCGTGACTGACAGACGGCTCCGGCGATCACAATGACTCAAGTTATCGGGACGCAGAAATTGTCGGCAACTTGACAGCTCGTCCAGCCCTCCTCCCTGCTTGATTACCTTAGTATAACCTTAGTATAACCTTACGAGCGTAAGGTTATACTAAGGTTATACTAAGGTAATCAAGCAGGGAGGAACGGTGATTAGGGGGATAAAAGAGCCCTGGAAAAAGTACTGGATAATGCTAAAAGCCAGCAATCCGCCAGGCATGGTCAATCAATGCATAGGTGAAGAGAAGACCTCACTTCAGGGCAACAGGCAGGATTTGTGCCAAAGATATCCCGCGCGGGGGTCATTTGTTCATGACTCCGCGCGGGAAATGCAGGTTCTCTATTCGATCAACTCCCCTGACAGGATGTTCGCTCTGAAGGTGGCGTTTCCAATATCGATATCAGCTTGTCCCCCTCCAATTTGAATGTCAAAGTAGCGATCTATAGTATGCTCTGAATATGAAGTTCCGCTGGTAAAAGTGATATCAGCATGGAAGTGCCCGGTAATCTGACCACTAATTGCATTTACAATTCCGGGACCACTTCCACGGGGCATGATAAGATCGGTCAAATTGAATTCCAGGTAGTGATCGGAGGTTCGCACTCGGAAAAAAGTGCGGATCGTATCGACAGCAGCCCGGTAGTAATCGCCATTGATCGTTATGATGTTTTGGTGAGCATTGGTAAGAGTCCAGTTGGCATTTACTTCGTTCAATTGTTGTGAAAGCCGCCGGGTAACATGCCTTCCCTGCCCTTGCACAATGTTAAACTGGATCGTGCGTGCGGTGTCCGCCCCAGTGATGTAATACTGCTGAGCCTGGCCGGTGGAATTAAGAAACTTCAGAGTATAATCTCTGGATACAAATGCATATGGGATCAGCCCGGCAGTGCCGCGTTCCCGTTCGATGTGAATAGACCATTCTTCGGTGTCGATATCATAAGTTTTTGTGAAAACAAAATAATCCCTGGGATACTTCTGTTCGAGTTTATCCATTCCATCTGAGGTGGCAAAACTACTCAGATCGACGAGTTGATCGATCATACCCCCAGTTGAATAAGCAAGATTCCCGGCAATCGATTCGGCTGCGTCCTGTGTGATGCTGGGATTGTTGGTGTTCTCTTCGCATGCTGAGAAGAGGGATATCAGAGCGATGCCCAAACAGGCACCGATTAACGGGACCGGTATTTTCCTTTTCATTGGAACTCCTTGTAAAAAAAGTATTCTAACCCTGATACATTCCACCCACTCGAAACCTTCATTTTTTCTCGTGGACATCCACAGAACGGGTAATGCTCCTGGTTCAAACCGGATGATCCCAGCCACCAACACATCCACTTCCCATAATTACGAATGTCTCGATATGGAAATTGAGCCGGATTCTTATTGTTACTGGCTGGAATATGTGGAAATTGGTGGAATGAATGGCTACCATGGACCCATCTTGGTTACCGTTAGCACTCAGGATGATCCCGGTACTCCGAATATACCATTGGCAGCTTCATTGAAGCGGATCTTCCCCAATCCCTTCAATCCCAGCACCTCGATCTCGTTCGAAGTGTCATCAGCAGATCTGATCACCATTGCGATCTTCAATATGTGAGGGGTCAAAGTGCGTGACTTGTTCCGGGGAGAGATGGACCAGGAACTTATCCAAGAACCTGGGATGGCAAAGATAAGGACGGCAGAACCCTGAGCAGTGGCATCTATCTGATCAAGATGACCACCAGGAATGATGTGTACGTCAAGAAAGCTATGCTGATGAAGTAGAGCTTGCTCTCATAATAACAATGGGTTGGTTCGCCAACCCTTTTTTTGCTGTCTGTCTATCCTCGCCGGGGATGATTACATCCAACCAGTTCTATGGAACATTCTATTGTGGTTCAATCCCATGCTCCGTAGATTCTTTACTCAATAGAACGAGAGAATCTGTTTGCGATAGTTGATGCTCATTGGACGCTGAGACAAGAACGGATGTCCCAGTAATCCGTCAAGCTTGATGTCGTATGCTTTATTGATGTGTGAGATATCCGAAAAGCAGTAGCGCATGCGCTCAAACTTGATCTTGCCCACCTGATTCTTTTCTATGTATCCAATGTGGACTTCGACTTTCTGTCCGTCGGCGCCCATCAGAGTGTCAACTGAGGCATCGGTGAGCAGTTTCCTATACTTGGGATATAATGAAGTATCGATCAGATTTGCCATGGCACCGGTATCCAGTCCCAGATTCAGTTTCTTTTTACCGACGGTGGTCTTGATCACGGGAATATGACCAAAGAGCTCAAACTGGACCTGATGCACCGGTTTGGGTGGCTGATGCGCTGCGAGCAGGGAACCGTCCTTCCTCAAGCCATACAGCCGGATTATGCTGTTCTCATAATCGATATAGGTCTCGAATGGTTCCAGTTCCGCCTTGCTGATCAAACCGGCAAAACTCTCTCCGAGCTCGCTTTCCAGATGCGATAAGTCCATGGTGACGCAGTCAAAATCACTGTAAGCAGCGCCAGCCCAACGGAACATCTCCAGCTTGCGAATTCCGACGCCTTCAATGGCACCACCCACTCCGGCGGACATTCCGATGATCTGTACCGGACGATCCGGGTCATAAACACTATTGAGCACCAGCATGGGCGCACCGCTGTCCAGGATGAATGATCCCTTAACGCCGTTGATCTCAGCTTCTATGAGGATCAGGTTGTTTTGCAGACGGAAAGGAACTTCGGCATATTGCTTGATGCTGCTCCCGCCGCTGGTGGCAGTTCCCGGATTGGCTGCCTGAAATAGCGATGTACTCACGATCTTGTCCTCCTTGTCGAGTGTGAAGTCGATCTCCCTGATGCCGTTGAGAGTGACCATACTGACGGTATATACGGTATGGTTGTCCATCTGAGTAGTCTTCTTCGCAATGCAACTGGCGATCTTGACCGGTGCATTGCTGAAGATCTGGGTCAATGCCTCTTTGGTATATTCCGGAGGGACTTGATCGATGCTGAAATCCCGGGAAAAGGCATCCTTGGCTTTCCAGTAGGACTTGGCATTCCAGCCCTCGACAAAACTCTGGATCGACTGAGGCAAAGGGATGCCGGATACATCATCCAAAGCACCCAGCCCATGCCCAAGCCGACAGAGCACAAGGATCATCAGAAAAAGACAAAGCCGTTTCATCGTAAAACCTCACATTTATTATAGCACTTTGCGATGCAAATATCCAGCCAAATCACCGTGTCCCTGCTCAATTGGATAGATTTCCGCTCGCCGATAACCGTCAGAGAATAAGAAACCGCTGGCAGAATAGGGGGTGTTTATCGTCAATCCACTTCGGGGGATCAGGTTGAATCAATGCCTGTCATAATGATCGTGATGTTGATTTAACAAATCAAGTTGCCTTGGAACAGAAAGTGCATTATATTCTAAATACCCCCTGTGGGTATAATCCAAGGAGTTGATTTATGACGCAGAGCAAGGTTACGAAGCGAAAAGCGCATCATGATTGCGATTTCAAGCAAGGGCTCATCAATCGCCTGAAGCGGATTGAAGGTCAGATCAGAGGCATCCAGAAGATGATCTCGGATGATGTGTATTGTGATGATATCATCAATCAGATCTCAGCCATCCGGAGTGCCTTGAATTCAGTGAGTAAGGAGCTGTTTAACGCTCATCTGAATTCATGCATCCTGGAACAGATCAAGTCAGGGCGAGACGGCATCATAGAAGAACTCAGGAAAACCATAAGTAAAATGACCAGATCATAAGGAGTATACAATGAAAAGGATCCTATTACTGATAAGCATCGCTCTGATGCTACTACCGCTGTTTTCCCAGCATTGCGGTTCATGCACGAAAGGGAACACCTCCAAGCCGGCATATACGGCACCCACCGATAAACAGGTTATTGCCGCCCCGAAGAAGACACATTGGATATCTACGAATTATTACATCACCTACGAATGGAACAAGAAACCTAAGATCGGACACTTCGTATTGCTGGTTCGGGCTTTTGACAAAGACAAGAAACCGGTCACCAATCTGGACTTTACCGCCGATGCCTATATGCCGTCTATGAAGGGTGCTCATGATACCGGGGATGTCAAGATGCAACTTAACCGCAAGAATCAATATGCCGTTCCGGTTCATTTCATGATGCTGGGGGATTGGGAGATCCATATCAAAGCATCCTTGAACGGGAAAATGCTGGGCAGTGCCTTCATTAAACTGGATATCTAAGTAGAGAATGGCGTCATGCGATATGAACGAGATTACCACGGCTCGATTCCGGCGAAATCGTTATTCCTGCTGCTAATGATCGTATTCTTCCATAGTGTTCCGTTGCCGGCAGGAACCAACCTGCTCAATTTGGAGATTCAGGCGGTTGGAAAATATGACCTGAGTAACAGTGAGTTCCAGCCCTATTCACATCACAAGCATGATGCCATGCAAAAGCCCTCCATCGGGTTTGACTACATCCATCGCTTGCGAGGCAAATCCAGAGATTGGGGATATGTCAGTATCCAATCCCGGTTGGCTTATGATGAACTGCGTGAAAACAAGATAGAAGCACAATTATACAACGCCTTCCTGAACTGGAAGGCACCTTGGCTGGACCTGTGGATCGGGCATAATAAACCTGCTCTGGGCTTGTCATCCTATCTGGATAATCATGCTCAATTGCTGATAGACAACACGATGACCGCTCTAAATTTTGACCGTGATTGGGGAGTGGGTGCGAACTATGAAACAGAGACCATTGATCTGAAGTTATCGCTGACCACAGGGTCGGGAATGCCGCTGTACCTTGATGAGACCTATCTGGTCAGTGGCAGGCTGGGTGTGGGTGATCTGGCAAAGGGTAATAGTACAGTCGGTGTATCCTTCGCTGCCGGTGAAGTCCTGCATAGCATGGGTTACAACGTCATGCACGGGGAAAAGGCTCATCAGACGATGGTTGGAGGAGTGGATGGATCAATGAGGTATCTCGACTGGGAGACAGCGGCGGATCTCATCCTCGGCTCTTATGATGAGTACTACGCGTATACAGGACTACTCAGATTAAACCATTACCTGTTCCCGGAAGACCGGGCAAGCATCATGACCCAAGCCCAGTTTACCCGCTTAAAGAACGTTACCGACCAGAATTATGCCGTTGCCATGCAATACAAAATCAGCCCAGCCCTGACCCTGAGAGCCATGTATAATTACCGTCACCTGACAGAGAATCATACGGTCAGTGCTCAGTTGTTTTACTACCGGGGTTTCATATTTTGAGGAATGACAAATGAAACAGATAATCCTGCTAATCCTGGCGCTACTTGCCGCATCCTTTCTATATGGGGCGGTGGGCTGTGACTTGAATGACCCGGCCAAAGACATAAAGCGCTTTTTCCCTGATCATACTGGATACAAGACCTACTACAGGTCAATCCAGAGAGACGGCGGAAAAGCGCTGCTCACTAAGGTTGAGACCCGTCTTGGTGACAAGTTTACCGGTCTCTTTGAAACAATCGATGTTCCTTATACCATCTACGAGGTATTCAAAGGCGATAAGCTGATCGGATACGTCCATGGCGTGAACCAGAAAGGACGGTATGGTGGCATCCAGGTCTTTCTGGTATTGAGTGAACGGGGGATCATCACTCAGCTTTATTTCCAGCGGCTCAGTTCACGTAATGGTAATCTCTTCAAGGCACGTACCTTTACAAGTCAGTTTGCCGGCTTGTCCGTAAAGGATTTTGACACCTTCGATATAGTAAACATGAAGGGCACCGGCAAGGTCACAACCATCAAGAATCCGGCTCCGGACAATGACCCTGACTTTGCCGCCATCATGCGCGGGATCAAGAAGAACTTAGTACTGATGGAACACTTTGGCAGGTGGGGCTCACTTTAGGAGAACAAATGACCAATATCAATACTATTGCCTACAAGAACCTGCGCCGCAAGAAGATCAGGAGCATCCTGACACTTTTTGGCATCGCTTTGTCCACCTGGATCCTAGTGAGCTTGTTTGGATTCAATCAGGGATACGAACAATCCTTGAATAAGGACATCGACGATCTGGGATTTCAGATCCTGCTGACTGCCAAGGGTTGTCCCTATGAAGCAGCCACGCTGATGCTTCAGGGTGGAGCCGGGCTGAGGTACATGCCGGAAACGGTGCTGGATGAACTGGCGGAGCATCCTGAGGTGCAAGCGCTTACGCCGATGTTGATGCAGGCAGCGTTTGATCCCATGTCAGGAGACACTGGATCTATGATCGCTTATACCGGAGTGGATCCATTGACCTTTCCCGGGATGCGGGCTTATCTGAAGGTGGTTCAGGGGGCTTGGTTCACCGATCTCTATGCCGATGAAGCCGTCATCGGATATGAGGCGGCGGAGCTGGAGCAGAGGGAAGTCGGGGACTATCTCTTGATCCCGGGGCACGAAGTCGAGTTAAAGGTCGTCGCTATCCTGGAACGCGCCGGTACCCAGGACGATGGCACCATTTTTGTCCCCTACAAGGCACTACAAAAGATTTTTGGACAGGAAGGCAACATCACCAGCGTCGGCATCAAAGTGCACCGGGATGTGAATGTCAGCGGTTATGAGGAGAAGCTCTACCAGTTACCCGACGTGCAGGTGGTCTCCATGGCTCAGGTCAAGACCACGATCTCCAATCTGGTGGACACTGCCCGGGTCATGGTACTGTCGATTGCTGTAATTGCCGTGCTGATCGCCATGATCGGAGTGATGAATACCATATTGATGTCCGTTCTCGAACGCTTCCCCGAGATCGGGATCATGAAGTCGATGGGTGCCTCTTCCGGGCAGATCTTCCGTCTGATCTGGACGGAGACGGTGATCCTCTGTCTGATCGGTGGTATCGTGGGCGCGATCCTTGCTCTGGGTCTCCAAGTCGTCACCGAGGGTCTGGTCAGATACGTCCTGCCCTATTCACCCAAGGGTTCGATCATCCGGATCGATGCGCTACTGGCTTTGCGTTCGATTGGGTTGATTGTCCTCATTGGCTTGATCAGCGGTATCTATCCATCGTTCCGGGCAGCGCGGATCAGACCGATTGAAGCCATCAAGAGCGGGGAGAGTGAAGTATGAGCATCATCCGGGCACACAAACTGGTAAAAAAATACCTGCGCGGTTCAGAGGAGATCATGGCTGTAAACGGTATTGACATTGCGATCCAGACGGGCGAATTTATTGCCTTCATCGGCGCTTCTGGCTCCGGAAAGACCACACTTCTCCACATGCTGGGCTGCCTTGACAACCCCAGTGCCGGCGAGCTCTACGTCGGTGGCGAAACCGTCTATAAAGACAACTTTCGCTTGCCGGAGCGCAAACTCACCCATATCCGCCGCAGGACATTTGGCTATATCTTCCAGAAATTCTACCTGATACCCACTCTGACCGTTCTGGAGAACATCCTCCTGCCTCATACCTTCACCCAAAGGAGAGATAACCGGAACAAAGTGATGGAAGTGACCAAACTTCTGGGTCTGGATCATCGTCTGATGCATCTGCCCAAGGAGATCTCCGGCGGAGAAATGCAACGCGTCGCCATCGCCCGGGCTATGATCAACGAACCCAAGGTGATACTTGCCGATGAGCCCACCGGCAATCTGGATACAAAGCGTAGCGAAGAGATCGCAGGAATCCTCACTCAACTCAATCAGGAAAAGGGTATCACCATCATTCTGGTCACCCACAACCCCTCGATCGCCCAAAAAGCGGGTCGCATCGTGGAACTCCGTGACGGTCAGTTGATTTGACCTGAAGTTCCTGTCATAGTATAGAAAGCTACCCAACAACCAGGCAGTGATCAAACCAGGATTGCTGCCTTTTTTTGATCCGCGATCGTTACCTCTCCGCTTGACAGAGGTCGTCAGAGAAATCCCTTGACTGATTCTGTGTATGAAGATTGCCTTGCAACTACGAGTGGATTTGCAGTTTATGTCCATGATACCTTAGAGTGCTTAAATGCTAAGATATTGATAGTGTTGAAACTTGAAGGTGCTGATCACCCAAAACAAGAACAGACGGAACCTACCCGGCAGTCCGCCATGAACAAAGAGGACAATGAAAATGATCGAGATGATGAAGACAATAATACCCTATATATCAGGATTATGGACGATGCCTTGGATCCTGGTCGGTTTTTTAATATCATGGGGCTGGCAGTTTTTCTTTAGGCAGGAGCGCATTGATTTTGTCATGAAAAAGATCGGGCTGATCGTCCTGTATTTCTTTGTCCCTCCGCTCGTGTTCCGCATCTTTCTGGATGCACGTTTAACCCTGGAGATGGCGGAGTTTGTCGGGCTTACCTGTCTAACGATCATATTTATGTATGTTTTGGCATATCTCTATGCCCGGTATCATATCCGGCGAAGAGTGGTCGATCCGGGATCGGACAAGCTCTATCTTAAAACGCTTTTGACCAGTCAGGGACGGAGTTCGGCTTTTGTTGGCGGAGCTATACTGGCAATCAAGGAATGGGGCGTTCCAGCCGCCATTTTTATGGCTTTGATGGGGATCGCGCTATTTGCCGTTATGCCTTATATCCTGTATCGGATGAGTAAAAGAGAACAGCGGGCGCAGACGGATCCGCTAAAGCTACCCTGGTTCCTTCGCTTTTATCCATGGTATTTTTCCAGCTTTGTAGTAGCGGCGATAGTGGTGCATCAGACGACTGGTCTCACGACTAAGGAATTGGGTGATTGGGGAACGATCCTCCGTTTCTACACCGCCCTGACCATCCCGATCGCGCTCTATTATGTCGGTTCGGGGATACATCCCCAGGATTTGAAACTGATCGAATTGAAGAAACTCACGGGTCTGATCCAGGACGATCAGGTGGAGCACTGGCTGTGGGTAAGGCAGATCTTCTATCTCACTGCCGTCATCACGCCCGGCATCATCTTCAGCATCTTTGGTCTTTTGTATGTCCTGAATGTCATCCCTGGTCCATGGATGGCGGTAATGGTGATCAATGCCTGCCTGCCGATCACCGGCACCAATATGTTCCTCGTTCCTTATGGACTGGACAAGCGGGCAACCGCTCATGCCGTGACCTGGTCAACTTTGATCGGTGTTCCGGTTACTGTCGTTTTGATTTGGATATTCAGTATCTACCTATAAATCAGATAAGTTACGATTCAGGTCTGATCGCAGACCGGCTGGGTTTCAGTGAGAGATCGCAAGCATCTCGCCTGGATGCTATCATTCTGAGAATCATATAGTTATATGACCACCCAGATTGGAGTTTCCTGATTTTGGTTGACACTTCTCATTTTCTTTGTGTTTTCTTCTTGTCAAGCTTAATCTTCTTCACTTTTACTATCAATGCCTTAGAGTATATTCTTGCCCCCTG
>Ga0194125_10012848_pt1 | contig 10978 bp, 6 predicted proteins | sample TA2KigC250mmetaG_FD_148626 | JGI IMG/M metagenome (GOLD analysis project Ga0194125, IMG submission 148626) | Freshwater microbial communities from Lake Tanganyika, Tanzania - TA2015034 Kigoma Deep Cast 250m | ecosystem: Environmental > Aquatic > Freshwater > Lake | place: Tanzania: Lake... | reverse complement strand
ATCATATCTTTTTTATGAATAGTTTTATAGTTAATTTTAGATTTACCTAGATAATCTTCTAATATATTTTCTGTAATAATTAATGGATTTAATTCAGTATATTCCTTAATAATATCATTTTTTGTTTCAAATAGATTTTTTTGATATATTCTATCTAAATTAAGTTTTAGTAAAATATTTTCAATACATCTTTTTAATGCTCTAACACCAGGCTCAAATGTATGTTCTTCTATTATTTTTGTTAATATTTCTTTATTGAATATAATACTGTTTGGTGTAAAACCAATATCTTTACACATATCTTTTAAGATATGATTTGTTGCAATATTGATTTTTTCTTTTATATTATAGCTTTCTATATTTAATATTTCCATTCTATCAAGTAAAATTTTATCTATCTTATTTATATCGTTAAATGAAAATATAAATATTACCTTATTTAAAGGAAATGTTATTTCTTGAAAAAATCTATCCTGAAAAGAATTATTTGTCATAGGATCTGTTAAATGTATTAAGATACTCATTAATTCATTTACTTGTCCGTTCTTAGATACACATTTATCCAATTCATCAAAAAACATTATACATCTTGATGATGTTGCCTCTACCATCTTCTTTATAATTAAACCAGGTTGTGCGCCAGAATAAGTATAACCATGACCATGTAAAAGCTCTCCGTCATTTTGACCTCCTAATGTTATTTGAACAAATGGAATATCTAAACACTTAGCTAAAACTTGAGCAAATTTAGTTTTACCTACACCTGGCGGACCTGCTAAACCGATTGGTTGAATATTACATCCCTGAACTGAAATAATTTTACCCAACATTTCTAATGTTTTTGTTTTTGCTTCTTTATGTCCATAAATTAATAAATCTAAATTTAATTCTGTTTTTTCTAAAAATTCTTTAGATTTGGATTTATTAATAGATAAAATTTTAAAAAAATTATCATCAATATCTGAAGGCCAAGGAAATTGAATTAACAATGATACATACATTTTAATTTTGTAAGTTTCATTACTACTATTTTTAAGTTCTTCTATTTTTTCTAAACATATTTTTTTTATATGATTAGGCATATTTTTTGATAATAAAACTTGTTTTTTTAGATCAATATCAGCTGATGTAATATCTTTTATTTTATCTAATTCTTTTTTTATATTAAATGATGATTTCTTTAATTTTAGTTGAGCAATATAATTTAATTGATTATAAATTATATTTGCTATACAATCATTACTTTTATTTTTCTTATCTTTTAAAAGATTAAAAAGAAGACTCGCAATTGAACAATTTTCTTCACTTCCTAATAATAATAATTTAATCGTATTAAACATATTATAAATATTATCATTAACATCTTTTGTAAAATTTTTTAATAACTTTACAAATTGTAATTTATTTAATTCAATAAATTTATAATAATCATGAATTATTAATTCAATAAATTGTTCTTCATTTATTATAAAAATTTCAATTATAGTCATATTTTTAAGATAAATATCTGCAAAATCTTTATTAATATTTTGTATTTTTTTATAATTATCATTTGATATAATATTATTATTGTTATTACCTATTAAATTAACTATATTTTCAAATAATGATTTTTTTTTATATAAAAAATTATTTGATATTTGTGATGTTCTAATAAAAATATTTAATGGATCTGATTGTATATATCCACTTATTAATAAAATCTTATTTTTAATTGTTAATTTTAATTCACACTGATTATTAAATAATGTTATATAATTAGAATTATTTATTTTACTAATTTTTAATGAATTATTATGTTTCTTTAAATCAGTTATATCTTCAATAGTGTAATTTAAAGGACATAAAATTCTATTTATTAATTTAAATTTATCTAATTCTTCATCTATTAAGTGAATGTCATTTATATTATATAATAAAAATATTATGTCCTTTACACTAGTAAATCCAACTATCTTACCTAATAATAATATATGTTCTTTAATATTTTTTAATGGATCGTATTCTGCTAATTTAATTAATTCTTTATATATATATTCATTTTCATTATTTTTTATTGTACTCTCTAATAATAGTTTTTTTATATCTTCTATAATTTGTAAATTATAATTTAATAAATCATAGTTCTTTTTTTTTTCTTTTTTGTTTTCTTTTTTTTTTAATTTTTTTGATTGAATCTTTTTCTTTATTTTTATTTCTTCATCAGATTCATTATTTAATGATTCTTCATCTGTATTATTTTCTATTGAAATATCAGATTTTATTTCTGTTATATCTGAATATAATGAATCATTTTTACAATCTAATGAAATTTCTGTTTTTATTTTTTTTTTTCCTGATAATATATCATACTCATTATCATGAGTAACTTTTTCTTCAGATATTGTATTGTTTAATGAGAATATATCTATAATTGATTGATTATAGGATTCATTTAATTTCTTAATCATCTCATTTAAATTTTTCATGCAGCTATTCTTCGAAAATATTAATATATTTTCATTTTTAATTATCACATTTTGTAATTTTGTTATTATTTTACTTATCTTTTTATAATCTTTTTGTAAAATATTACAATTTATAATCTGATTTTTTTTTAATATCTTCGATTCCATTTATTATTTAATTAATAAAAAAATTAATTTTTTTTTACCTATTAATTTATTATATTAAAATAATTTAAAATTTTAAAAAGTATATTACATATTAATATGGAACAAAAATCTACTAAGCAACGTAACACTAAGCAAAACTTGTCTAAAAGTGATACTGAGACTGAAAAAGTTTTATTAAAACCAGAAACAGTTCTTGAAGTTAAAAATAAAAAAAAAGAAATTTTGGTAATTAAAAATCTTAATGTATCAAAACAAAAAGATTCTACTTCATCTACTGTTGAAGTAGCAACTACGCAAAAAGGAAAAGATAAAAAAGTTATGGCTGAAACTCCTGTTGTTTCTACACAAACAGCAGGAAAAGCACAAACAGCAGGAAAAGCACAAACAGCTGGAAAAGCTCAAACAGCTGGAAAAGCTCAAACAGCTGGAAAAGCTCAAACTGTTGAAAAAGCTCAAACTGTTGAAAAAGCTCAAACTGTTGAAAAAGCTCAAACTGTTGAAAAAGCTCAAAAAGTTCAAACTGCTGGAAAAGCTCAAAAAACTCAAAAAGCTCAAACAGCAGCAGTAACACAAGAGACTGCACCACAACAAAAAAAGGTTCAAGTTGCGAAGAAATCAGAGGTAGTGCAAGAAGCTGGTGCTAAAGCTAACAAAGTAAAAGCAGTAAAAAAAGCATTAGCTGAAGAACCTGTTGAAGAACCATCAAAATCAATGGATGATAAATTAAGATATTTTAAGTTATATTATAATGACAATATTTGCGGTAGATATTCAGGTAAGAAGCCTAAACAAGCAGCGAATAAGGCATTTTCATCAATTATAAAAGATATGAAAAAGACAGATAATAAGGAGGGTGTAAATATTGATATTACATTTACAATTAAGGAATGTACAAGAAATAGTTTTCACAAGGAATATAAATATATTGGAAAGAGACTATTACTAAAATCTCCGGTTAAAGTAAGAATTGAAAATGGAGATGGAACATCTAAGGACATTGTATATAAATATCACAATGAGTTAAAAAAAGCTCCAAAACTTTAAAATATAACGAAAAAAAATTAATTTTGTAATAAATAAAATAATATTTATAAATAAAATATTATTTTATTATATTAATCAGATATGTTAAATACAAAATCTTTAATAATAAGAAAAAAAATAAATCAAGTTCATAGTGATAAAGAATTTGAAGAAAGAAATATAGAAGAAAATTTAAAAATATTAGAAAATAATAAAATTATTAATAATTTAGAAACAGAAGAGATAAAACCATCAATATTTATAAAAGAAAATACATTAAAAGAAGATAGAATAAGTAATAATATATTTGATGCTGAATATAAAAAAGAATTATATAATGAAGAAAAAAAAAGAGAAGATAGAATTGGTAATATATTTGATGCTGAATATAAAAAAGAATTATATAATGAAGAAAAAAAAAGAGAAGAAGTATATTATGATGACGATAGTAATAGTTATATAATAATTGATTATGATAATGAGAAAAAAATATTAAAAAACGAAGATATATTAAATTACATTTTTAGCAATAAAAATAATTTATTAATAAAAAATTACATATTTACAATAAATTATAATATTATTAATAAACAATTTGAATTTAATTTAATTGTTTCAAAATTTACTGAAAATATAGAAATTATGATTAAGTTATTAAATTTTGTAAATGATTACATTGATAATAACGGGAAAAATATGAATGAAAATATTGATAAATTAATGATTTTTTTTTATCAGACTATAATTTTTTTATTTAGAAATATATTACAAGTGAGTAAATATGATAAATTAAAATTAGCAAAATATTCTTCTTATCTTTCGTATAAATATTCTACTATGGTATTAAAAAAGATTTCAATTATTGAAAAAAATAATTTAATAATTAATGATACTTTTCATAGTCTTTATAATATAAAAAAAAATTTATTATCTCAATTTACTGAAATTTCTTCTTTATATAATTCTAATCTACAAGTACATACTAGTCTTAATAAAAATACCAAAAAAACAGATTCAAATGTAGAAGAATCATTACATCTTAATAGATCAGGTAAATATAAATTAAATTCTAAAAATGTAATTAATCAAAATTTAGAAAATAATAAATTAATATCAGATAGTTCATATACTAATTCTAATAATGAATATAATTTAAAAAATATGATGAACTTTTTTTCTGATGAAAATTTAAATAATGAAAATTTAAATAGTGAAAAATCAAGTGAAGAAAATAATTATCAAGAATTAGATACTTCAAGTGATGAAAATTTATTAATTACAGAGGATAAATCAAATATAAATAATATGAATCAAGAATCAGAAAAAATTAGTAATAATAGTGATATTATTGAAATTTTGGATAAAGATACTTTATCAGAAAATTTATATAGTAATAATTTAGATAGTAATAAATTTAAATTTAGTAATCTAAAATCAAAATCTGAACAATCTTATAACACTAATAGTGCTTTTATAAATTCTAAATTATATGAACTTAATTTATAGCAAAACTATATAATTTTATAAACAAAATTTTTAGATGCACTAGTGGATAAAAAAATATTTACAATTAAAAAATAAGAATATTAATATATATATATATATAAATATGGATAATTTGACAATAATGGAAATTAAAGAATTATTAAAAAATATTGACTATTTAGAAATTAATTTATCAAATCAATTCAATGCAAATAATAAACAATTATTAACTTTAAAAAATAATATTAATGATATTAATGAATTATATCATCTACTTTGTAAAAAAATATTTTAAATTTATAAATTATTTAATTTTTCTAAAATTATATTTAATTTATTTATATCTACAGTTTCATAACCATTATTCATTTTATAAATTATCGAATCATAATCAATTAATAAATCTAATATTCCATTTGTTAATTGTATTTTCTTATTTATTTCTTCATTATTCATATTACTATTTAATTCATCTAATAATAAGATATATTTATCTTCTTTTTGTTTTATTTTTTTATTAATCTGTTTAAAAATATTAAAATTTTCACTAAATTCATTATAATCCTCTCTAAATATATAATATAAATTCTTTATGGTCTCTATATTTTCATTAATATAATCATCTGATAATGCTTTTTCTACAAAAAATTTAATTAATAAATCATTAGCTAGTTCATTTACTGTATCATACTGTTCTTTTATAAAATTAAATTTATCTAAATTATTATTTAGATTTATATCGGTTTTTTCATGATAATAAAAAATCTTTAATTCTTTATTTATATCATTTAATTCATCTATTATGTTTCTAATATATTTAATGTATTCTACATATTTTTTATTATCCAATTCTTCATCATATATTTCAATACCCTTAATTTCTTTTTGATTATCCACTGAATCTAAATTTTTTGTAGTTAAATTATTATTAATAATTATAAACATACTGTAATTAGTTTTAAAATCAGTTATTAACTCTTTGTATTTTGATATTTCTATATCTTCATAATTAGAATTTATTAACCATGTTTCTATTTCCTCAACATTTTCTTTAACCTCATTCTTTATTGTTTCTGTTATTTTTAATTCTTCACTTACTAAATTTTCTAGTATTCTTTTACAATTTTCTATTAATTGTAAATATGATTCTTTTTTATATTTATCTATTCTATCTATCTCATCCATTTGTCTAGCATTATCAATAATCTTATTTAATTCCTCCTCTGATAAATTATTCTTATTACTTGATATTTGTATTACTTTCTTATTTAATGAATTATTCAAATCTTCTGCTTTTATTTTAATTATTCCATCTGAATCTATTTCAAATGTAATCTGAATTTCTGGAATTCCACGTTTTTCTTTTTCTATTCCACTTAATACAAAATTACCTATTAAAAAATTATTCTTTGTTAACTTTCTTTCTCCTTCATATATTTTAACTATAATTGAATCTACAAAATCAGTATCTGTCGTATATTTTTTATATTTTTTTACAGGCATTATAGTGCCTCTAGGTATTAAAATATCCATAATACCTCCACTTGTTTCTACTCCAATAGATAGAGATGTTCTATCAATTAATAATAATTTATCTTCAAGATTATCTTTATTATTAATCATATGTCCATGAATAGCAGCACCTATTGATACAACACTATCCGGATCTATAGAACAATTAACATCCCTATTAAAAAATCTTTCAACATTATATCTTATAATCGGAATACGTGTCATACCACCAACCATAATAATTTCATCAATTTCAGATTTTTCAATATTACATATATCTAAAATATCATTTAATGGTTTTATTGAAAAATTAATTAAGTCTTGACAAATCTCATTAAATTTTTCTCTACTAATTTCAATAACTAAATCATAATTTATATTATTATAATCATAAAAATTATTTATTTTAATTTTTGCTAATAGATTTTCAGTTAGAGTTATTTTGGCTTGTTCTGATAAGAATTTTAATTTTTGTAAATTTTCTTCTTTTATATTATTCATAAAATTATCTAATGTATTTTCATTTTCTTTTATTATAAATAATTTAGTATCTATAAATTTTTTTATACAATATTCCATGATGACTCTATCAAAATCTGAACCTCCTAAATTTGAATTACCACATGAACCTAATACTTCAAAAACTCCTTCTGATATATTTAATAAACTTATATCTAATGTTCCACCGCCAAAATCATATACTAGTACATTTGTATTTTTAGTCATATTTTTACCTAAACCATAACATAATGCTGCTGCTGTTGGTTCATTTATTAATCTAAGAACATTTAAATTTGCCATTTCAGCACACTTTTTAATTATTTCTCTTTGATTTTTATTAAAATAGGCAGGAACTGATATAACAGCATCTTTAATATTTATTTTAATATCTTTAAAATTTTCATTATCAAATTTTTTTGATAAATATATTTCAGATTTATGTTTAAAAGACATAAATAATTGTGTGGCAATTTCTTCAGGATAAAAGTAACTATCATCTGTTTCATTATAAATTTTAACATAATCATTTTCATCACTTACTATATTATAAGCAAGCATTTCTAACATTTCTTTATTTAATTCACTATACTTTTTCCCTAATAATTTTTTTATTTCATAAACAAGAAAAATAGATTTATTTTCATTATTATTTATATTTGTTTTTTCAAAAATATTTTTCCTGAGATAAGCTTCTTTACCAATAATCTTTTTTTTATCATTAATTTCTATAACAGATGCTATTGTATTTGAACCATCTATATCAGGAATAATAATATTTTTATTATTATACCAAACAGATAAACATGAATTTGTAGTTCCAAAATCTATTCCTAAACATAAATTTATATTATTCATTATTGATAATTTATAGTATATATTTTTAAACAATTTTAAATTTAATTTATTTAAATTTTAAAGTAGAAAAATATATAAAAGAATATTAAACTAAATGACTGGAGGATTAATACAAATAGTAAGTTTTGGTAATCAAGATATTATGTTGAATGGTAATCCAGAAATAACCTTTTTTACTACTATATATAGAAGATACACTAATTTTGGTAAGAATTTTATATTAACAAGTTTTGATAATGAAGTTGGATTTAATAGAACTTCTACACAAATAATATTACATAATGGTGATTTATTAAGTAAAATAATTTTACGTATTAAACTACCTAATTTTAATCTTAGAGAATTTATAACATTAGTAGAAACAGAACTAAATTTTGAAATTAAAAATATTAAACAAAATGACATTTTACTTTTAATAAGTTATTCAGAATATGTAGTAAAATTTCTAAATAAATTAAGATATTATAGTAATTTATTTTTTTCAGAAAGTTATCCTAAAACATATATAACTTATATTAAAGATTATAATAAAATTATTCAAAATAATTTTACTACTGATGAATTTAATTACTATTTTACAATAATTGATTATATTTATTCTAATAATAATGATATTAATACTAATTTTTTTAAAAATAATGTAGAGTATTATAAAAATGCCTCAATGTATAAAATTATTGATGGTGAATTAATTTTTTTATACTCTGATTATACTTATATTCAATTAAGCTTTGAAGGTTTTAAATTTACAGTTAATGATAATTTAAATACAATTGAAAAAGTTAATATTCAAATTTATAATTTAATTAAAAATTATGTTAATATTAATTATAATATTAAAGGGGCATGGGTAGAAAAAATAGCAATTTATCTTTTTGATAGTATTGAAATTTATATTGGAAGTAATTTAATTACTAAATTGAGTGATAATTATAATAATATTTATGGTGAATTAGCTTATCAAAATAAAGATGTATATAATGAATTGATTGGAAATATAGAATCTCTAATTACTCCCACAATTGAAAATAAATTAAATATAGTTTTATATTTACCTCTTCCTTTTTGGTTTAATAGTAGTTATGGTTTATCTTTTCCTTTAGTATCTTTACAGTATAATGATTTACAATTAAAAATTAAAACCAAAAAATTATCACAATTATTTTATTTAACCATAAATGGCACAATTAATCAAAATTTAAATACTAGAATTATTGAAAAGTTTTTAGAAGAACAACAAAATATATTTACAAATAATTTAGAAATAACAACATTACTTGAATACATATATTTAGATGCTATAGAAAGGAAAAAATTTGCACAAACTGGACATGAATATTTAATAACACAGCAACAATATGTATCTTATAAAGATGTAGTTCAAAATACTTCATCATTTGAAATAAATTTCTTTCATTGTTGTAAAGATTTATATTGGTTTTTAACTACTAATTACAGTTATTTTGATATTATTAATAAAAAAATGTATGATAAATATTATCTTAATTTACCTCTAAATTTTTCTTTTAATAATAATAATTATATTGATTATCTAAATTTATTATATAATAATTTTACAAAATTTGATTTAGTAAATTATTTTAATATTGTTACAAATATTAATAATGACTTTGAAAATAATGTTTTTGATTATGATAAAATTGATAAAGATTTATCAATACTATTTTATAAAAATAAATTATTATTTAATCCAATTAATTATTCAATCTTAAGATTAAATGGTGTTTCTTTAGCATCATATACATCTGAATATTTTAATTATATTCAACCTTATAGTTATTATAATTGTAATCCATCATTAGGAGTAAATGTATATTCATTCTCATTAAATCCTTTAGAAGTTCAACCTTCTGGTTCTTGTAATTTTAGTAGAATACCAAAAATATCTTTAGAAGTAAATTTATTAAAAAATATAAATGATTTTATTCTTAATAATCAATTAAATTTAGAAATTATAGGAACTAATTATAATATTTTAAGAATTATCGGAGGGATAGCTGGCTTAGCTTATACTTATTAATCTTTTTTTATTTTTTTATAATTATTTTATATATGAATTCACATTTTAAGAAATATTTAAAATATAAGACTAAATATCTAAAATTAAAAGAAATTAGTGTAACTAAACAATTAGGTAGTGGATGCTCTAAGAGAGAAATAGATTTATTACCCTTTAATCAATTATTAATAAATCCTGACTGTGATTATTCTCAATTATCTAAATTAGATCTTAGTAAGGTTATATTTAATATTAATTCAAACGAACTTGGCGTCTTATTATCTAAAAATTTTCCTGTAGATTTTCTTATAATTAAAGGTTATACTTTAGGATTATTTAAATCATATATAGATAAATTAAGGTCAGAATATAAACCTACTGAAGATATTATTAAAATTTTAAAAGAATTAAAAAAAATAAAACAAAATAATATTAAAAATTTTACGGAAGCTGGTTTTGCTTTAAAGGATTTACTTATGATGGAATTCAATTTGAAGAGTAATGGTTATACAATTGAAAATATTATTGAAAATTATGATGAAGATATTGATATTAAATATTTAAAACCGGCCGGTTTTACAAAAGAAGAAATAAAAACTTTTGAAGAAGAAACAAAAACCAAAGGTAAAAAATGTCCAAGGGATATTTCAATTTTTTTATTTTCTCCTTATAAATTATTAAGAGAGTATAATTGTGATTATATTGAAATTCTTCAAAAAAAACCATCACTTTTAGATAAGGATAAATTTAATTATAAAGAATTAATGAGAACAAATAGTGTTGAAAAACATATTCCTTTAAAAATATCATTTTTATTAGATAGTGGGTTCCCTATAAAGTTTTTAATTGAACGTGGCTTCCGCATATTAAAAGCATATAAAAATGTATAAATATGTATAAATTTACAATATATAAGCTTATTTTTAATTATTTATAATATTATATTTTAACTATTAATTTAATAATT
>Ga0194125_10012847_pt1 | contig 10978 bp, 9 predicted proteins | sample TA2KigC250mmetaG_FD_148626 | JGI IMG/M metagenome (GOLD analysis project Ga0194125, IMG submission 148626) | Freshwater microbial communities from Lake Tanganyika, Tanzania - TA2015034 Kigoma Deep Cast 250m | ecosystem: Environmental > Aquatic > Freshwater > Lake | place: Tanzania: Lake... | reverse complement strand
CTCTTTGTAGGGAACGCCGGGGGCGATCGACCGGATGGCCGTCTCTTGGGCTTCCAGGACGATTTCATAGATCTCCCGCTGCCGGCCGGAGAACGACCCGCCGACCGGGACGGTCCGGGTGATGTCGGCCGCGTAGTGCATCGTCGACTCGGCCCCGGCGTCGACGACGACGAGGTCGCCTTTCCTGAGCTTGTTACCGTGATAATGGTTATGGAGAATCTGGCCGTTCTTGGTCAGGATCGTCGGGAAAGCCGTCGCCCCCGCCCCGGCGATGGCGATCCCGTCGATACGCCCGGCGATGTCCTTCTCGATGACCCCGGGTTGGGCCATCCGCATCGCCGTCTCGTACATCTTGTAAGTCGTCAGGAGGGCGGCCTCGATCTCGGCAACCTCTTCCTCGGATTTGACCGACCGCTGGGCCACCACGGCCTGGATGAAGGAGAGCGATGCCTGGGCCTTGGCGTCGGCCGGTTTGACGCCCAGGAGGCTCTCCAGGGCGATGAGATGGTCGGTCCGGTAGGGCGGGAGAAAGTGAACCTTCCGGCCCTTCGCCTTCGCTTCGGCCAAGAACGCGGCCAGGTCTTTGGCCGGAGCCGTCCGTTTGACTCCGACGTCGAGGGCCCGGCTCTTGAGGGTCGGTAGGAATCCCATCCAGATGATGTCCTCGAGGCTGATGTCGTCGCCGAAGAGGATATCCCGGCCTTCATCGATGTCGACGACGGCCGCCAGGCCCGGGGAATCGAGGCCGAAAAAATAGAGGAACGAGCTGTCCTGCCGGAAATGATAGGTGTTGGCCGGATAGTTCATCGGGCTGTCGGGGTTGCCCAGGAAGAGGGCGACGCCGGAGCCGACCTGTTTCCGAAGAAGGTCGCGCCTCTGGACGTAGGTCTTGGGGTCGAACATGGAAGCTCCTTTCACCTCAAGATTGACAGGCCTTGGCCGGTGTTTCCGCCCCTTTTTTCTTTTTGACCGACCGGAACATCATGACCGAGGTGTAGAGAATGACGACCACGACGACCCATTTGAGGATCGTCAGCGGGAGGGACTTGACGATATAGGCCGCGATGAGGACGCCGACGACCCCCAGGGCCGTCAGGCCGACGGCCGCCTTGGGATCGTAGGAGGCCTCCTTGATGAAGCGGAGGCTGCACCAGGGCATGAGGAGGGCGCAGGCCCCCATCATGATCGGGAAGGCCGCCCGGGGATGCATCCCCAGCGAATAGACGAGGGCCATGCAGGGCGCATAGAGCCCGATCCCGATCGTCTGAAGGGCCCCGAGGACGAAGACGACGGCCACGGCGACGACGAATTTCCAGCCGACGAGGCCGAAGGCCTCTCCCCCGCTGGGCATGATTTTCAGGATGCCGGCCAGCATGGCCGCGGCGACGAGGAGGAGGGCCGCGCCCAATCCGATCCGGATCTTGTCGACCGGCATCTTGGCCACGACCCCGGCCCCGATGACCGCCCCCAGCGTCGCCGCGATCATCATCGAAACGAGGGTCAGCGGCGCGACCTGGACGACGGTGATAAAGATCAGGGCCTGGGCGATCACCGGAAGGCAATGGCCGACGTTGAGGGTGCCCGGGATGACCCGGTCGTCGACCATTTTGGTGAATTTATAGAAGGATGTCGTCGGAGCGAAGCTGCCGATTCCCAGCGTGTCGAAAAAGTTCGTGATAAAGCCGATCCCCGTCAGGGCATACCAGGGAGCTTGGGAAAATTCCCTCCGGCGCTTGGCGACGTCCCGGAAATAGAAGGCGGCGAAGATGAGGGCGGATGCGGCGAGGACGGACAGGAGGACATATTTCATGGGCCTTCCTTAACAGATTTTCCATCTCCCGTCAAATTCGCCGTTCGGACGTCCCGTTTTGATCTCGAAGGGCTTTCTCTGATATAAAGGACGAAGAGACTCGTCGAGGGAGAGAGGCATGGACTTTCGCGGAAAAACCGTCTTGGTCACCGGCGGCGCGTCCGGGATGGGAGCGGCCACGGCCCGGGAATTCGCCGCCGCCGGAGCCGACGTCGTCATCGTCGACATCAACGTCCCCCTGGCCAGCGAGGTCGCGGCCGAAATCGGGGCCGGCGAGCCCGTCATCGGCGACGTCGCGGATTCGGCTTTTTGCGACCGGGCCGTCGCGGCCGCCCTCGAGCGCCACGGCCGGCTCGACGTCCTCGTCAACTGCGCGGGAATCATCTATCGGGCCGACGCCGCCGGGACGCCGGACGAGGCCTGGCGCCGGGTCATGGCCGTCAACGTCGACGGCGTTTTCTTCATGAGCCGGGCGGCGGTCATCCCGATGAAGAAGCAAGGCGCCGGGGTCATCGTGAACTTCGGCTCGATCTGGGGCGGCGTCGGCGCGTCCGGGGTCGTCGCCTACTGCGCCAGCAAGGGGGCCGTCCACAACCTGACCCGGGCCATGGCCCTCGACCACGTCAAGGACGGCATTCGGATCAACGCCGTCTGCCCGGGGGAGGTCAACACCCCGATGCTCGCCTCCGGCCGGCCCAAGCCGCCGACCCCGGAAGATCTCAAGAAACTCGGCCAGGACGTGGTCCCCATGGGGAGGCTGGCCGACCCGGCCGAGATCGCCCGGGTCGTCGTTTTCCTGGCCTCGGAAGGAGCGAGCTACATGACGGGTTCCATGGTCACGATCGACGCGGGGTACACGGCCCGATGAATTTCCGAACACTGGGCCGCTCCGGCCTCAAGGTCTCTCCCCTCTGCCTCGGGACGGACAACTTCGCCAACCCGACGCCCGAGGAGGAATGCCTCCGGATGATCGACGCCGCCCTCGAGGCCGGGATCAATTTCGTCGACACGGGCGACGTCTACGTCAAGGGGGAGGCCGAGCGGATCGTCGGAAAGGCGTTGGCCAGGAACAAGCGGCGCCAAGACGTCGTCCTCGCCACAAAAGTGTTTTATCCCACCGGCCCCGGCCCGAACGACCGCGGGCTCTCGCGGCGGCACATCCTCCGGGCCTGTGAGGATTCCCTGAAGCGAATCCAGACCGACCATATCGACCTCTACCAAACGCATCGCCCCGACTTCGAGGTCCCCATCGAGGAGACGCTCGAAGCCCTGACCGACCTCGTCCGTCAGGGCAAAGTCCTCCACATCGGGAGCACGACCTCGCCGGCCTGGAGGACGATGGAGGCCGTCCTCAAGAGCGAGACCCACGGCTGGGCGAGGTTCATCTCCGAGCAGCCTCCCTACAATCTCCTCGACCGGCGGATCGAAAACGAACTGGTCCCGATGTGCCAAACCCACGGCCTGGGGATCATCCCTTGGTCGGTCCTGGGGATGGGAGTCCTCGCCGGCCGCTATCCCGACGGCATCCGTTTCCCGCCGGACTCGCGGGCGGCCATAAGGGGAGGAATCTACGCCGAGCGGGTCACGCCCCAAGGCGTCGAGGTCGGGAAGCAATTCAGCGCCGTCGCCCAGGAATATGGATTTTCTCCGGCTCAACTCGCCGTCCTCTGGGCCAAAGAGCAGCCCGGCATCACCGCCCCCATCATCGGCCCGCGGACCTTGGACCAGCTCCTCCACCTCGTCCCGATCATGGAAAAAACCCTCGATGAAGCGATCCGGGAGAAATGCGACGCCCTCGTCCCGCCGGGGACGGCCGTCGCCAGCTTCCACAACTCGGCCCCGTGGATGAAGGCTAGGCTGATCTAGACGGAGGCCAAAGCCTCGTTTATCGGGGGAAAATCGTGAATTCCGGTGGTAGCGGGGGCTGGATTTGAACCAGCGACCTCCGGGTTATGAGCCCGACGAGCTACCTGGCTGCTCTACCCCGCAGTCGCGCGAATTATAGCAGATTTTCTTTCCAAGTCAACTCCGTTGACTTGAATCCAAAAAGTCATATAATGGCAGACAACCGATGCCAGGAGAATTGGTGTTTTTCGTTCTCTCGATCATCTGCGTCGGCTCCGTCCTGGGCATGATCCTGTCCAAAAATCAAGCCCACGGCGCCCTCTGCATCGTCCTGGCCTTTGCCGCCCTGGGAGGTTTGTTCGGGCTTCTCGGCGCCCCGTTCGCCGCCGTCGTCCAGATCATCATCTACGCCGGGGCGATCATGGTCTTGTTCATCTTCGTCATCTGGATGATCAACCTCCGGACCGGAATCCCCCCCGAGAGCCAGCGGCGGACGATCGTCCTCGCCGTTCTCATCGGGGCCGTCATTCTCGCCCAGCTGGGCTTCGCCGCCCGCGGCCTATTCGGCCCGGCTCCGTCGTCGGTCGAAACGGCCGCGGCCGGACCCGAGGCCGTCGGACAACTCCTCTTCACAAAGTACCTCTACGCCTTCGAAATCACGTCCCTCCTCATCCTGGCGGCTCTCGTCGGAGCGATCATCCTGGCCAAGAGGAAAGACCGCCCATGATTCCGGCGGGCTGGTTCCTCTCCCTCGGCCTCCTTCTCTTCGTCCTGGGGATCATCGCCTTCTTCGTCAAGCGGGACTTGTTGACCCAGTTTCTGTCCATCGAGGTCATGCTCGGGGCCGGCAACCTCGCCTTCCTCGCCCTGGCCCGGGGGCCGGCCAAGGTCGAAGCCCAGGTCATCGTCTTTTTTGTCATGACCGTCGCCGCGGCCGAGGCCGCCGTCGGGATGGCCATCATCCTCCTCGTCCACCGCCGCCGCCGGTCGATCAAAACCGAGGACCTGAGGACGCTGAAAGGCTAGGATGAATCCCTTCTGGCTCATCCCCTTCCCCCCCGCCGTCGGCGCCTTCGTCCTCATCGTCGCCGGCCGAAAGCTCAGCCGAAAAGCCGTCGCCTGGCTGGCCTGCCTGGCCGCGGCCGCGAGCTTCGTCTTGGCCGTCATCTCGTTCCAGAGCCTGTTGGGTGGGGCCTCCGCCGGGCGTCCGATCCTCCGGACACTCTTCACCTGGATCCAAGCCGGCGAGTTCCGGGCCGACCTGGCTTTCCGCTTCGATCCCCTTTCGGCCGTCATGGTCCTCGTCGTCACGGGGGTCGGGCTCCTCATCCACGTGTACTCGACGGGATACATGTCCCGCGACCGGAGCTTCGCCCGCTTCTTTGCCTTCCTGAACCTCTTCACCTTCGCCATGCTCATCCTCGTCCTGGCCGACAACCTCGTCCTCATGTTCGTCGGCTGGGAGGGCGTCGGGCTGTGCTCCTACCTTCTCATCGGTTTCTGGTTCGAGAAGCCCGCGGCCGCGGCGGCCGGCCAGAAAGCATTCATCGTCAACCGGATCGGCGACGCCGGATTCCTCCTGGGAATCCTCTTTCTGTTCCTGACGATCGGCGGCGTCTCTTTCGGGGCGATCAACGAGGCCGTGGCCGGCGGGATCATCGCCCCGGCGACGGCGACGCTCATCGCCGTCCTCCTGTTCGTCGGGGCGGCCGGGAAATCCGCTCAGATCCCCCTCTACGTCTGGCTTCCGGACGCCATGGAGGGCCCGACGCCGGTCAGCGCCCTCATCCACGCCGCGACGATGGTCACGGCCGGCGTCTACATGGTCGCCCGCCTCAATCCCCTCTATGCCGCCTCGCCCGCCGCTTCGGAGGTCGTCGCCGTCGTCGGCGCCCTGACGGCCGTCTTCGCCGCGACGATCGCCCTCGTCCAGAACGACATCAAGCGCGTCCTCGCCTACTCGACGATCTCCCAGCTCGGCTACATGTTCATCGGCTGCGGGGTCGGCGCCTACGCCGCCGGCGTTTTCCATCTCTATACTCACGCCTTCTTCAAGAGCCTCCTCTTCCTCGCCGCGGGGAGCGTCATGCACGCCCTGTCGGGCGAGCTCGACATGCGGAAAATGGGGGGCCTGCGCAAGCATCTCCCCCGAACCTACCCGACGTTCCTCATCGGGGCCGTGGCCATCGCCGGAGTCCCCTTCCTCTCCGGATTCTTCTCCAAGGATGCCGTTCTGACCGCCGCTTTCGCCCAAGGCCGGTATTTCATCTGGGCCTTGGGTCTCGGCGGCGCCGTCCTGACGGCGTTCTATATGTTCCGGCTCGTCTTCCTGACCTTCCACGGCCAGGAACGCCTCGAGCCCGAGGTCAAACGCCATCTCCACGAATCCCCGGGCGCGATGACCGTCCCCCTGGTTATCCTGGCTTTCTTCTCGGTTTTCGCCGGGTATGTCGGCCTCCCCCCGGTCGTCGGGAAGCACGCCCATCTTTTCGACCGTTTCCTCGAGCCCGTCATCAAACCCGCCGAAGGAGGCCATCTCGGCCTTGGGACGGAATGGGTCCTCATCGCCGCCAGCGTCGCCGCGGCCCTCCTCGGGATCGGGGCCGCCTACGCCTTCTTCCTCCGGGATCCCCGAATCCCCCGCCGCCTCGGAGAAAAATTTCCCGGCCTCTACCGCCTTCTTTTGAATAAATATTATGTCGACGAAGCCTACGACGCCGCGATCGTCAAGCCCCTCGTCCAAGGCTCCGCCCGGGTTTACGACAAATTCGATCTCGCCGTCATCGACGGCGCGGTCAACGGCTCGGCCCGGGCCGCGGGGCTCCTCGGCCGGCTCCTGAGCCTGATCCAATCCGGCCTGATCAAGGACTATGCCCTGGCCGTCCTCTTCGGCATGGCGATCTTTCTCGGAGTGCTGTTCTTCTAGGCCATGAGCATCCCGATCCTCTCGCTTGTCGCGTTCCTGCCGCTGGCCGGGGCCGCTCTCCTTCTCTTTCTCCCCCGCGAAAACAAGGTCCTGCTCTACGGCATCGCCCTGGCCTTCACCATCGCCGTTTTTCTCTTCTCCCTGCCCCTCCATTTCGCCTTCGACGGCGGAACGGCCGACCCGCAGTTCGTCGAACGGGCGAATTGGCTGGGCCTGGGGATCGAATACCACGTCGGGGTGGACGGCATCAGCCTCTATCTCGTCCTCATGACGACCTTCCTCATGCCCCTGGCCCTTCTGGCGTCATGGTCGCATATCCGGGACCGGATCAAGGAATACCTCTTCTTCATGCTCCTTCTCGAGACGGGGATGATCGGCGTCTTCATCGCCCTCAACCTCTTCCTCTTTTACGTCTTCTGGGAAGCGGCTCTCATCCCGATGGTCTTCCTGATCGGAATGTGGGGCGGCCGGCGGCGGGTCTACGCGTCGACCAAATTCGTCCTCTTCACCATGGCCGGCAGCCTTCTCATGCTCGTGGCCATGTTCGTCCTCTACGCGGCCTTCTTCAAGGAAACGGGAACGCACTCCTTCGCCCTGGCCGACCTCCTGAACCTGAGCCTCGCGCCTAAACTCCAGACCTGGCTCTTCCTGGCCTTCGGCCTGGCCTTCGCCGTCAAGGTCCCGATGTTTCCCTTCCACACCTGGCTTCCGGACGCCCATGTCGAGGCGCCCACGGCCGGGTCGGTCATCCTGGCCGCCGTCCTCCTGAAGATGGGAGCCTACGGCTTTCTCCGCTTCGCCTTCCCGCTCTTCCCCGAGGCAGCGGCCAAGTTCCTCCCTGTCTTGGCCGTCCTGGCCGTCATCGGGATCATTTACGGCGGATTCATGGCCCTCGTCCAGAAGGACGTCAAATCCCTGGTCGCTTATTCGAGCGTTAGCCACATGGGCTTGATCATGCTGGCCCTTTTCGCCGGCAACACCGCCGGCGTCCAGGGAGCGGTCATCCATATGGTCAACCACGGCTTGAGCACGGGGATGCTGTTTTTGTGCGTCGGCATCCTCTACGAGCGCGCCCACACCCGGCTCATCAAGGACTTCGGCGGAGTCAGCGGCCGGATGCCCGTCTTCGCCGCCTTCTTCCTCGTCGCCGTCCTGTCTTCCCTCGGCCTTCCCGGCTTGAACGGCTTCGTCGGCGAAATCCTCTGCCTCTACGGCGCCTTTGCCGCCGACAAGCTCTGGGCCGTCCTCGCCGTCACGACCGTCATCCTGGCCGCGGCCTACCTCCTTGGGATGTTCCGAAGGGTCATGCACGGGCCGATCGCCAACGACCACATCCGCGCCTTCCGCGACCTGAACGGGCGCGAAATCGCCCTTCTCGTCCCCATCGTCGTCCTGATGTTCTGGATCGGGCTCCACCCCTCGACCTTTCTCCGCAAGATGGACGCCTCGGTCGCCCAATACGTCAGCCGGATCAAGGGGCGGGAGAGAGTCTTCGTCGTCAAGCCTTTGGCCGCGCCGGTCGCCGTCGAAGCGGGGAGGGCCACGGAATGAGCGTCTTCCCCGCCCTCGGACCGCTCTTGGCCATCGCCGCCGGAGCCCTGGCCGTCATCCTGGCCGAAGCTTTCTTCAAGAGGGAGAACAAGGATCATCTCGCCTTCCTCTCCCTGGCCGTCCTCCTCGTCTCGGGTTGGCTGGCCGTCAGGCTCTGGGGCCGGAACGCCGAAGCCTTCGGCGGGACGCTCCGGTTCGACGACGCGGCCGTCTTCCTGACCCTCCTCCTCCTGGCCGGCACGGCCTTCGTCGTCCTCATGGGGATGCGCCACATCGTCCGGCAGAGGATGAACGACGGCGAGTTCTACGGCCTTCTTCTCCTGGCCGCGGCCGGTTTGGTGATCATGGTTTCCTCGGGGAATTTCGTGGCCGTCTTTCTCGGTCTGGAAGTCCTCTCGGTTTCAAGCTACGCCCTGGCCGGCTTGAAACGCGGCGACGAACGTTCGACCGAGGCCGCGGCCAAGTATTTTCTCATCGGGAGCTTCGCCGCGGCCTTCATCGTTTTCGGTCTGGCCCTTCTTTTCGGCGGGAGCGGGACGCTCGAGCTGACGGAGATCGCCGCCGCCGGGACTATTCCCCTTCTCGCCCTGGCCGGCCTGGCCCTCGTCCTCGGCGGTTTCGCGTTCAAGCTCGCCCTGGTGCCGTTCCACATGTGGCAGCCCGACGTTTATGAGGGGGCCCCGACGCCGGTCACGGCCTTCTTCGCCTTCGGTCCCAAAGCGGCCGGGTTCCTGGTTCTTCTCCGCCTTCTCCTCCCCTACTGGCAGTCCGGATTCAAAAAGGAGGCCGTGTTTTCGGTTCTCTGGGCGGTCGCGGCGGCGACCATGCTGGTCTCCAGCCTCGCCGCCCTCCGCCAGAGAAACGTCAAACGGATGCTGGCTTATTCGAGCATCGCCCATGCCGGGTACCTCCTCATCGCCGTCCTTTCGAAAGACGCCTCCGGGCTGCTCTTTTACCTGGCGAACTACCTTTTTTTAAGCATGGGAGCCTTCGGCGTCCTGGCCGCCCTCGGCCGGGACGGCGTCGAACGGACGAACCTCGAGGATTTCGCCGGTCTCGGCGCCCGCTTCCCCTGGATGGGCGGGCTTTTCGCCGTCTTCGTGTTTGGATTGGCCGGCTTCCCGCCGACGGGAGGCTTTCTGGCCAAGTTCTATGTCTTCAGCGCCGCCGTCCGGGAGGGGCACACCGCCCTGGTTCTTATCGCCGTCTTGTCCAGCCTGATCTCGGTCTATTACTACCTGCGGGTCGTCGTTTTCATGTACATGAGGAGGTCCGAAGGCGAGGAAGCCGCCGTGGACTTCGAGAACCCCCCGCTCCTTCTCGTCCTTTTTCTGTGCCTTTACGGCGTCCTCCAGCTCGGGATTTTTCCGTCCTACATCCTGACCTTCGTCCGTCGCGCCGCCGAATCCCTTTTCTGACGAAAAACCGGCTTCGGAGAGGACCTTTCTCAGCGTCTCAGGGAGAATCGTCCTTCTCAGGATGCGGGGGGGAACCGTCTGGCGGCCGGCGATTCCTTCGTCTTCACCGTTGCCGCTTTCCCGGCCTCGGCCATCCCGGAAAAGCCGCGGCAAAAAGCGTTTCGAACGATTCGCCCTCTTCCGGGACACGGCCTTGGTCGATGAGAAAGAAGAGGCGCGCCGCGGGTCCGAAATGGGACCGTCGTTGCTGGGAAAAGCGCCAGCGTCCCGTCCGCAGGGCCCGGCGCATCTGGCCGACGAGGTTCACAATCTGGACGACGCCGGCCCGCATCGTCCGGGGGATCGAGGTCCGCATTTCCGCCCCGGCCAAGGCCTCGCTCAGAATCTTTGTCATGTCGGGATGAAATTCGCCGAAAAGCGGCTCGAGCCAAGGCCAGAAGAGGAGGGCGTACATGTCTTCGAGGGAGAGATCCTCCCCGGCGGCTTTGGCTTGGTCCGCGATGCGGAGGAGGCTTAGAAGCCGGGCATAAAGCCCGTGGTCCGTCTCGTAGATCTCTCCCGGGATCCCGAGGATGATCCGGAGAAGCCCGTGCTTTCGAAGGGCCTCGAAAACCGGGCCCGTTTCCAGGAGAAGATCCTTGTTGAGCTCCTCATAGAGCCGGGCGCCCGGACATCCGCCGACCAAGCCGGCGCGGGGGGAAATCGCGGCCGCCGTCGCCTCCTCGATCTCAAAGCCCAGCCGCGAGGCATGCCGGAGGACGCGCCATATCCGGACGGGATCCTCGGCATAGCGCGTCCCTGGCTCGCCGATGACCCGAACGCGTTTGGCCTCGAGGTCCGTCAGCCCGCCGACATGATCGATGACCTCGTTCCTGACGGGGTCATAAAAGAGGGCGTTGATCGTCAGATCGCGCCGCCAGGCGTCCTCGGCCGGCGTCCCGTAGAGAAGAGTCGGATCGAACTCCGACGGCTGCGTTTCCTCCAATCCGGGGCTGATCGTCCGTCGAAAGGTGGCGACCTCGATCGTTTTCCCGTCGGGAAACCGGACGTGGGCCAGCCGGAAACGGCGGCCGATGATGTAACAGTTGGGGAACCGCCTCCGGATCTGTCCCGGCCGGGCGTCGGTCACGACGTCGAAGTCCTTCGGCGGGCGGCGGAGCATGAGATCTCGGACGGCCCCCCCGGTCAGGTAAGCCAGGAACCCCGAATGGTGGAGCCGGAAAATGACCCGGAGAGCGTCGGGATCGACGTCGCCCCGGGAAATCGGATGGGCCGGAGATTTGAGGATGACGGGCTCGGTCATATTGAAAGGCTCCCATTATGACCCCAGGTTGCCTTCGCCGTCAACATCGCCTAAAACAAAACCCGGCTTCCGGACACCCTCCCGACGATCGGCTCTTCGTCGAAGGCCTACACGACCCCGATTTC
>Ga0194125_10012846_pt1 | contig 10978 bp, 8 predicted proteins | sample TA2KigC250mmetaG_FD_148626 | JGI IMG/M metagenome (GOLD analysis project Ga0194125, IMG submission 148626) | Freshwater microbial communities from Lake Tanganyika, Tanzania - TA2015034 Kigoma Deep Cast 250m | ecosystem: Environmental > Aquatic > Freshwater > Lake | place: Tanzania: Lake... | reverse complement strand
TTACGGCCCGGAGGGCATTGCCTTTGAAAGCGAGGACGTGTTCTTTGAGTACGACCAGGCCACCCTGACTCCCGAGTCACGGAACCTCCTGCAGAAAAAAGCCGCCTTTTTGCTCAAGCACCCGGAGGTGCAGATAACCATCGAGGGCCATTGCGATCAGAGGGGCAGCAGCGACTATAATCTGGGGTTAGGGCAGAGACGGGCCGACAGTATAAAATATTATCTCATGGACCTGGGAGTGCCCGGCAACCGCATGGCCACCGTCAGTTATGGCAAGGAGCAGCCTCTGGACCCCGGTTACGGGGAAGAGGCCTGGGCCAGAAACCGGCGGGGACACCTGGTCATGGGCGGCCTGAACGACTAAGGCCCTCTTGCCGCACACCCTGCAAAGTGCCCGATTATGGTTATGAAATTTCCTCGGCTTTCTGTGAGTCTGCTCTTGCTCCTGGTTCTGCTGGGCCCGGGTTGCGGCGGGGACCTGCCTTTTGTTAAGAAGTCCCCTCCCCCGGAGGCCCTGCTGGAGCCCCCTTCCGACCCTCCTCTGCCTCCCCTGACGCCGGGACCGGCTGCCCCCTCGCCTACGGTTCAGACCCCGAAGACGGGCAGTTTTACGGCGCCCGATACCCGGTTGGCCGACCTGGCCAGCAACCTGGAGACCATGCGGGCCCGACTGCAGGCCGCAGAGGGTAAAATAGCCGAACAGGAACACCAATTACAGCAACTCATGCACTCCGGCACCCCCCGGCAGGCCCAAATGCAGGAAAAAATCACCGGTCTGGAGCGAGACCTGGCCGCTACCCAGGAAAGGCTGCTGCAGCTGGAGGGACACCGCCCTGCTCCCAAAGCAGAGGCGCCTCCCGCGGGTCCCATAAAGGAGGTCCCGCCTCCAGCACCAGCACCTGCCGCAGACCCTTTTCAGGAAGGTATGTCCCTCTACAAGCAGAAATCCTATGGTCCGGCCAGGGATAAATTGCAGCAGTATCTGAAAGAGCAGCCCAAGGGCGCCAAAGTCGTGGAAGCCCGGTATTACCTGGCCGACAGCCTGCTCCAGGAAAAACAGTATGATGAGGCCATCGTCGAGTTTAATAAAATAGTGGAGAACCATCCCAAGAGTCCCCTGGCCCCGGCGGCCCTCCTGAAACAGGCCCAGGCCTTCAAGGCCCAGGGAAAAGCCAAAATCCACGGTCTTGTCTTGGAAAAGTTAATTGCCGATTACCCCCAGAGCCCCGAGGCGGCTCAGGCCCGCAAACTCCAGGGGGAGGCGGCCGCAACCCCTGATAAGAAAAAAGGGAGATAATTCGTGCTTGATTTCATGCGCCGACACGCCAAGTCCTGGTTTGTCACTATTATTATTGGCGCCATTGTGGTGGTTTTTGTCCTGTGGGGCATCGGCACTTTCCGCTCGGCCCAGTTCCAGAAAGTGGTCGAGGTAAACGGCGTTAAAATTTACCTGCCCGAATACTACCGGGCTTATCAGACCCTGGTGCGCAGCTACCAGGAGCGCCTGGGAGGGGATTTCACCGAAGAAGTGGCCACCTCCCTGAATCTTAAGGAACAAACCCTGAATCACCTCATCGATGAAATTCTGATCCGGCAGGCCGCCCAAAGCCAGGGGCTGATGGTCACCGACGCCGAATTGCGGGATTATATTCAGAGAAACCCGGCCTTTGCTGACGGACGGGGCTTTAATGAGAAACGCTACTTCCAGCTATTGGCCCGCCAGCGCCTTCCTGCCTCGGAATACGAAGCCATGGAACGGCAACGGCTCCTGAACCAAAAAATGGTGGGGTTTATCACCGCGTTCGCCAAAGTCTCCGAGGCCGACCTGCAGGAAACCTACAGACTGGAACATGAGGCGGTTCGGGTTGATTATGTCGTCATCGGCCCCTCCGGGTTTCTGAAGCAGCAGCAGGTGGACGCGGCTGAAGTGGAGCGTTTTTACGAATCGCATAAGGAGCTTTTCCGGGAGCCGGAAAAAGTCAGATTCCGTTATGTCTTCTTGAAATATCGGGATAAGGAACCTGACCTGAAGCCGGACCGCCAAAAACTCGAGGCTTTTTATTACGACCACCTGGAGGATTTTTCCCAGGCCGAAACGATTCGAGTTAATGAAATCGTAATAGAAATCCACCCGCAGGCCAAACCCGCGGAACGGGAGCGCCTCCAGCAACAGGCCCAGGCCCTTCTCCAGCGAGCCAGGGCAGGAGAGCGACTTGACCGGCTGGCGGCACAGCATGCCCAAAGCCCGGGTTTTACGATCAAAGGACCGGAGGTGCAGGTGGTGAAACGCGGCCAGAAAAGTTCGGACTGGGAAGCCGTAGCCTTTAAGCTGGCCAGGGGCGAGACAGGGTTGGCTACTACGCCCGCCGGCTTCCATATCCTCCAGGTCATAGATATCCAGGAAACTAAGACCCCGGATTTCGCCAGCATCCTGCCCCAGGTGGAAAAATCCTGGCGGGAGGCGGAAGCAGTGCATATGACTCAACAGCAGGCCGCCCGACTTAGGGGTGAGATGCTCTCCTCATCCTTTGCGGTTGCGGTCGGCCAAGCCGGGTTGCCGATGCAGGAAACACCTCTGTTGACCGCCGTGGAAGCCATCCCGGGGTTGGGCCTCCAGCCGGCCGTATCCCAGGCGGCCTGGAAGCTTAAACCTCAAGAGATCGGTAAACCTGTCACCCTGGAAGACGGCGTGGCCCTCTTCCAGCTGGTGGAACGCCAGGAGAGCGTTCTGCCGCCTTTGGATCAGATCAAAGACCGGGTAGCCGAGGCCGTGCGCCTGGAAAAGGCCAAAGAGGCCGCGGCCCGGGAGGCCAAAAAAGCCCTGGCCCGCTTACAAAAAGGGGAAACACTGGCCAAGCTGGCCGCCCAACTGGGCCTGCCCCTGCGGGACAGCGGCTTTTTTACCCGGCCCCAGGGATTTCCGGGGCATCCTCAGGCCAGGAGTCTGACTACCGCAGCCTTTGCCTTAAACCCAGCTCAGCCTCATCTCGCCGAACCCATCCGCCTCAATGGCGACAATTTCCTCCTGGCCCTCAAGGCACGGCGTCAGCCTGATCCGAAACAGTTCGCCCAGGATAGGGAACAGATGGAGAAATACCTCCTCGAGTTGAAACAGCAGATGGTGTTTTCCCAATGGCTGGCCCTGCAACGGCAGCGGGCCAAAATCAGGGTGTATGAATTGCCCTCCTGATCCCGCAGGAGTAATGAACCTGGCTCACTACGGTCCAACGCCCCGGTCTATGGTTGAGAAATCGGCTTACAGCCGGCGGCAGGTTCGCCATCGAAAAGGAGAAACGGCATGGTGAATTTCATCAGCAACTATGTTCTGACGGCTTACATCCAGGTAGTGATTTTCTTCGTTCTGGTGGGTTTGTTTTTCCTCCAGCGCCGCCGCCTTGAGCTGGTGAGTTCCGGCTTAAGTTGGCTCAAGACCATATTTCTGTTTGTCCTGTTTCTCTATTTTGTCTGGAACTGGGCCAGCGAAATTCCAGCCTCCATGCGTTTGGCCAGCGTCCTGGGCATGTTATTCATCAATCTGCACATGGTCTATAACCTCGTGCTGGGCAACCTGGAGGAAAAATACCGGCGCTCCCTGGAGGAGTACGGTCAGGATATCAAGAACAAAGCCCGCCTGGCGGAGGTCTGGCGCACCGGCAAGAAGTTTATTCACACCCGGTACTTTTTTGATGCTTTGATCAGCGGCTACTCCCCCGGAAATTTTCTCAAAGCAGTGGTGACCCGTCAGATTCCCGCGGATATCCAGCGCGTCCTGGCCAAACACGGGTTTGACCAGGAGCTGGTGACCTTCCAGACCATGCGCAATTTTCTCACCACCAGGTTAGACCAGAGCCATGAGACGCCGCCGGAACTCAAGGACATCTTGACCCCCGCAATCAGACAGTTCGGGGAGCACCCCTGGATCCAAGACCAGGTGAACGAATTCCTCCGCCTGGCCCTCCAGGACCCGGAGAAGCTCTACCATTCCGCCTGGAGCGAGACTCCGTCGGAAAAGTCCTGAAGACTGCGGCCAGCAACGTAACGTGCCCGTTCCATCACATAGCTTATCTCCCCGAGACGGAGCCAACGAAATCCCGGCGGTCAGGCTGGCAGCCCAACGGGCCCTGGCGGCCCGTCTCCGTTTGGTAGAAGAATACCCCCAGTGGGAAATCTGGCGTCAGCAGGCCCGCACCATCAAGTCCGAGGTGATTTCTCATCTGGATGAGTATCTGGACCGGCTTCGGTCCCAGGTGGAAGCCTGGGGAGGCCGGGTGCTCAGGGCTGCGGACGGGCCCGCGGCCTGCGCCCTGATCATGGACCTGGTGCGGCGCCACCGGGTGCGGAGGCTGGTCAAAGCCAAATCCATGACCAGTGAGGAAGTCGGGATCAATGCAGCCTTGACGGCCGCAGGCTGCCAGGTCACCGAAACCGACCTGGGCGAGTTCATCGTGCAATTGGCCGGACATCCACCGGCCCACCTCACCGCCCCGGCAATGCACCTGAACCGGGAGGATATTGCCGATCTTTTCGTCCGCCATTTGCACCTTCCCCGACAGAGCGATCCCGCGGCATTATCCCGGCAGGGGGCCGAACACCTGCGGCCCCGTTTCTGGGAGGCGCAGATGGGGCTCACCGGGGTGAACTTTGCGGCCGCGGCCAGCGGCCACCTGGTGATGCTGGAAAACGAAGGCAATCTGCGCCTGACCGCCACTGCTCCCCCCGTCCATGTCGCCCTCATGGGCATGGAAAAAATCATCCCGGCATTGACGGACCTGGAAGTCTTCCTGCGCCTGCTGCCGGCCAGCGCCACGGGCCAGAGGCTCACCGCCTACGTCAATTTTATCCATGGGCTGAAATGGCATCCCCAGGGCCAACAGGCCTTCTATCTCATCGTGCTGGATAACGGCCGGTCCCGGCTGGCAGCCGATCCATTCTTCCGGGAGGCCCTGTATTGCCTGCGCTGCGGCGCCTGCCTGAATATCTGCCCCATCTTCCAACTGGGCGGAGGCCACCTGTACGGCAGGGTTTATACCGGCCCCATCGGCATCCTGCTGGGGGAGTATCTGGGGGAAAGAGCAGATCTCACCGACCTGTGCACCCAATGCGGGGCCTGCAGCCAGATCTGCCCCGCCGGCATCGATCTGACCGAAAAGATCAACCTCTTGCGCAGCCGCAGCCGCAGCCACCCTGGGCTCAGGGCCGCGGTCCGAGGCGGCAGTCTGCTGCTGCAGCATCCCCGCCTTTACCGCTGTTTAATCCCCTTGGGCCGGCTCCTCGGGCGATCTCTGCCCCGAAGGATCACGGCCCGATGGTGGGGAGGACACCAGAGCCCGCCCCAACCGACGCGCCGAAGCTTCTTCGAGTCCCGGCCGCCGGGACCCCGGATTTAGAGCGGTTTTACCGTGAAAATCCCCCTTTTCAAAAGGCGGACTAAAACGGAAGTTCCACTTCTTTCAGAGGAAAAGTGGGATAACATATTGAATAGTATTTAAAATTAATTTCAAAAGGGTGGAAATTACAATAATTAGATGCATTGGAGATCGCTCTTTGTTCAGGCCCAAAGGAAGCAGTAACACTTCAGCTATCTGAGGATCCAGTGTAAAAAGCCTGATAGACGGTTCAAAGAAGCCTGTAGGGGCGAGGCATGACTCGCCCCTATTAAAAAATTTTCCGGAATAGCCCAAATCGGTCATGATTGTTGCAAGAATTTCGGTTTATAGCGGGTTAGTCTTCGTCTTTTATTCAGTTAGCTGAATTGTTGCAGGAAGCAAAAGACGATTGTCGATCATGACATCTACCTTCCGGAGGACCGGCAAAAGGCCTTGGAACAATCCTGGGCCGGTCCCTTTCGGAAGTCCGTGTTGCCCCTGATCCAGGAGGAGCCTTTCCGGGTTTTGGTGACCGGCAACGAGCAGGCCGGCCGGATATTTCAAGGTATCGCCGACGATCTGATTGCCGCGGCCGGACTGAGCACCGAGCAGCAGCGTCTGGACTCCGCCCATATCGTTTCCAACATGTCCCACCTGACCCGCCTGCAGCTTTTTATCCGGGTCATCGAGGGATTTCTGAAACGTCTGGAAAAACACTATCCTAAGCTTTACCAGATACGGCTCTTTTGATGCCGCCATGGTACCCTCAAAAGGGGTTGGGTCCCTTTGGCTACACTTCCGGCTATGTTATCCCCCTACCCAAACGGTGCTTCAGTGATTTTGGGTTTTTACGGGGCCGTCAAAATTGGGATGCTTTTGGGTTCTTCGATAATATTGTTGGAAAGGGAGCAGCAATTTATCATACTGCCGGCGCGTTAGGAAAGGGTGAAAGAATTTGGATTCTGGCCAAGCTCCCCTCTTATATACAAGTTATAGGCGATGACATAACCGAAAAATATCTGCTTTTGAGCAACAGTCACGATGGTAAGGCCAGCGTTCAAATAAAATTCACCCCTATCCGAGTAGTCTGTCAGAATACCTTAACCATGGCCCTCCGAGAAGGTCCTACGCTTAGGGTCCCTCATACCAAAGACTTGCACAAACGCCTCAAGCAGGCCGAACATCTTTTGGGTATCATCCACAGTCATTACGATAATATCGAAAAAATATTCAAAAAAATGGTTCGGATTAAAATGAATGACAAGCGATCTTCAGAATACTTTGGCATGGTATTTCCGGACCCCCGAAACCTGGATGATGAAGTAGGTCATGTAAGGGCCAAGAACCAAAGGTTATGGGCTGAATATCTGGCCTGGAACGGACAGGGGAACTATATGCACGGTGTCACCGGCACTCTTTGGGCTGCTTACAACGGCGTGACAGAATTAATCGATCAATGCAAATCTACTCAATCCAGACAGACTGACGACCGACGGCTAAATTCCCTCTGGTTCGGGGATGGCTACCAAATTAAGGCCCGAGCCTTTCGGATAGCTCATCAAAAGGTCCAGGAGTGGCTCAACTGATGGAAAAGGGGGAGGGATTTTCTTGTCCACCTTGCATCCTCATTTTTCAAGAATTCTGCTAGAAGTTTTCCACAACCGTCACTTTTATTTAATCCATGTAGACTCACAAAAATAATAAAAGATTTATCTTGACAGCTTGGTGGCATTTTTTTATCATAAACACCAAGGTTATAGTTTTTTGCATAATTTGTGAGTTTGCATGGATGATATCTAATGGCGTTTCGATTCGTAAATCCATTTGAAATAGAGGCAGCAGCAAGCTGGTTGCCGGCGCTTTTTAGTGGTAAGGCGTCGCTGATTGCCAGATTAGCGGCACATTCTCGGCGGCTGGGAGAGGTATCTCAGTGCCTGGAAGGATGGCGGACCAGCCCTGATCCACAGTCCCCTCTGTATGATTCTCTTGCCAAAGATTCGCCGCACTATCGGCAGGCGAACATTGAGGCCTTTTTTCTAGCCATCGAAAACCATCATTGCCAGCGGCCAATCGTAGAGAATCAACCTTCTTGTGTTCTGCCGGGCGATGTGGTGATTCCTAAAATTCCTCCCCTGAAGGCTGCCCTGGTCGCAGAAAGCAACCACCGTCACCCGATAGATGGAAACTGTTTTTTAGTGAGAGGCATGAAGCCCGCCGACGCGGCCTGGCTTCTGGCCCTGCTCAATGAAAAAGAGTCCGAAGACTGGTTTCTGGCCCGATCCAAAAGCCTGACCCTGCCACGCATCGGCCTGCGGGATCTGAGAAATTATCCTTTCCCCGAGGCGCCTGAGGAGGTGCCGGGATGGTCGTCGCGGCTCGTTGCCTGGGTGGAAAAATATTCCCATAACGCAATCCGACTGTTTAACCTGCAAAAAGAGGTTGACAGCCAGGTCTCGGAATTCGCCGATTTTAGCGAGGATGGAGACAGGCTGGCCAGCGGCGTTCGGGAGCCGGCAGTCTTGATGGCAAGTGACTCCTGGCTGCCGCAGCATATTGAGAGGAAATATCAACAGAGGCTGATGGCTGAAAATGGGGTGCTGCGCCTGAGGGACCTGGCCGTGAAGGTTAATCTTGATGCCAGGCGCCTGAAGGATGAACCCTCTGCACAGTATCGGCTGCTCACGCTTAAAGAGGTGGCGGGACTTTACCTGCCGGAGTTGGAGCCTTTGTTGCCTGCCACCCGCCTGGGCCGTTTTTTTGCTCAGCCCGTAGAAATTGGCGAAGTCTTGGTATCCTCGCTGGTGACAAATCCGAAAATTGGTTATGGAGACCCTACCCTCCCAGAAAGCATTCATCCCATCGATCACTGGCAGCGTTTAAGGTTTGCGGATACCCCCGGCGCCTGGGCGCTGATTCTGTCTTCTCCTGCCCTGGGCGATCAGTTTCGGAGACTGGCCACCGGTTCGGCCCAACAATTTGCCACTGCCGAAGGATTGATGGAACTTGGCGTTCCTCATATTGACATCAATCTTCGTAAGCGCTGGCAAGAACGTCTGGATGAGCTCCTGGCGGAACGACGCCGGTTGGACGACGAATGGCAGGGCCTGCGCCTTGAAGGAAGGCAGATGGTGGCATCGGTCTGGGGCATCCCCTGGAGTGATATGAAAGAAAGGAGTTTGACATGAACCTGGCACTCCTTGAAGAAGCACGGGCGGCGCTGGCTGGGGGCCCCATACCACTGGCAGTATTGCACGAGCGATTGCAAGCGGCCGGCAGCGCCTGGTCGGCATCCCAACATTGCCTGTTATTTTTAGCTCTGGAGGGATTCACGGTGGAGCAAACCGGCGACCAAACTATGATCAGTTCCGGAGAGCAATCCCAAGAAGAACGGCTTCTGGCGGAAATCAGTAAGGTGGTGGAATCCTTTGCCGGCAAGCCCACACCGCCCCAGGAGATCAGGAAGCGTTTGCCACCTGATCTAGTGACCACCGATGAGCAGGTTAAAGCCCTAGCCAGAAAATCAGCTAATCTCGAAGTTTTCGGGCCAGGTTTGATCCGAAAGAAATAGAGGCGACCGTGCCAACTGGGCCCTGAGCATCAACGGGCTTTTTGATCACCTTCATAACACTCCGGTAATTTTGTAGCAAAAGAAAGGACGCGAAAGTCATGGCCAAGACAAAAGACCAATCCCAGGAACTCACTCCCGAGCAGGCGGCGGCGCAGACATTGAAGGTGCTAGCCGCTGAATTGAAGATTAAAGGTTACAACTCTGAAGTGGCGCTGAAGAGTGAGGAACCGGGAGTGGCCGCGGCGATTCATTGGGGCATGCACCAAGGGGTGGAGACCCCGCGCATTTTTGCCCTGGCCCTGCCCAAAGAGGCCTGGGAGCGGGCCAATGCTAACGAGGTCCAGCGGCTCTCGTATGAAATGCCTTCACCGGATACCCCGGAAGATAAGTACCCGCAATTCGGGTTCGTTTCCGACGGCCAACACGAAGCCTTTTTCGACCTGTCCTTCCCGCCCCATGAAATCGACCGCCTACCGGAGCTGGCGGAAATTAACGATTACAAGCGCATCAAGGCAGACCCGACCTACCGGTGGTCCATGCGGATGTATAACCGGCTGATGAACGGCTTCAATGCTTTTCATGAGCGGGTCTACCAGATCGACAAGGACCGGGTCTCCGGCAAGAACGACATTATCCTGGAAGTCGCCAAGCTGCTCTTTCTGGAATCCTTCCGCCTGCACCACGACCGCCAAAGCCTGAACTTCACAATGCCAGATGGCACCCAGCTCAACCTGGCCGATATCTTTACGGTCGAATATGTGGAAAAGCACCAGAAGAAGGCGGTGGCGCAGATTCAGGCGGCGTTCGAGCATTTCAAAAGCCATCCCGATTACGTGGTCACCGACGATGTGGGTGAATCCCATCCCATCTTCGACAAAAACCAGCACCTGGAGCTCTCCCAGCCTGGCAACTACCGATCTCTGCTGGACCTGATCCAGAACCTGGGGCCGGTCACGGACAATCAGAACCAGACCGTAAAACCTGCGGGCACCCTGGCCGACATCGCCGCTGATGTGCTGGGCCGCGTGTTCGACGTCTTTTTACGGGCCAATTTTGAGTCCAAGGGCGGGTTGGGCATTTACCTCACGCCGGCCCCGGTCAAGCAGGCCATGCTGGCCATCGCCTTTCATGACATCCTGGAGGAATCGCCGGAGATTTTGACCGCCCGGGAGGCTGACGGCACCCCCACCTTCCGGTTCGCCGACCCGGCCTGCGGCAGCTATGGCTTCGGGGCCGTGGCCATGGGCTACCTGGAGCGGGCCCTGGCCGGCATTTACGGCAAAGAAACCTCCCAGGACGTCCGGCGGGAAAAACTCTTTCAGGATATGCTGCAGCACAGTTTCGTGGGGGCTGACTCCGCCCCCATGATGGTGACCCTGGCCCGGGTCAATATGGCGCTTCTGGGCGCCAACAAGGCCCGCATCTTTTATACCTCCAACTCGCTGACCACTGATCAGCTTAAGCCGTGCAGTTTTGACCTGATCTGCACCAATCCCCCTTTCGGCACGCCCAAGTTCGGCAAGAACCACGGCGAGGCTAAAAAGGCCCATGAAAATGACATGGCCAAGATCCTGGAATTTTTCCGCTCCGACCTCACCCCCCGGGACGGCAGCGGCGGCGGGTTCGATTATTCGCCCACCACAAAAGGACTGGCTTTGGGCGGCAAGCCCAGCAAAAAGGGGGTGTGGAAAGAGGCTGCGGCCACCATCGATCCGGCCGTGCTCTTTATCGACCGCTGCCTGCAATTGCTCAAGCCCGGCGGCAGGTTGTTGATCATCCTGCCGGACGGAGTTTTGTGCAATTCTTCCGACCGATATGTGCGGGAGTACATCATGGGTACAAAGGACGAACAGACAGGCCAATTCCACGGCGGCAAGGCCATTGTCAAGGCGGTCATCAGCCTGCCGGCCGACGCCTTCAAGCTCTCCGGCACGGGGGCCAAAACCAGCATCCTATACCTGCGGAAACGGAAGGCCCGGCCCGACGCCCCGGACCATTTTCTGGATGAGCCTCAGACGGATGTGTTCATGGCCGTGGCGGATAC
>Ga0194125_10012842_pt1 | contig 10979 bp, 4 predicted proteins | sample TA2KigC250mmetaG_FD_148626 | JGI IMG/M metagenome (GOLD analysis project Ga0194125, IMG submission 148626) | Freshwater microbial communities from Lake Tanganyika, Tanzania - TA2015034 Kigoma Deep Cast 250m | ecosystem: Environmental > Aquatic > Freshwater > Lake | place: Tanzania: Lake... | reverse complement strand
GATGGGGGTAGCAGTCCGGAATACGGACTGTGGGCTGGTACAAGCTCCGCCTATGATCATCTGTCGCCCCTTATCGGCTGGGTCGCGGTCAGCCAGCCACTCCCACACATTGCCGAACGCGTCCATCATCCCGCTTGGGCTGGCCCCAGCCGGAAAGTCGCCGACGGGCGTCGGGCGGGGGCGATGTGTGGGCGGTACGTTTTTCAACCATATCTCGTATTCCCGGTCGGCCTGCACAAACTCGCGCCCGGCCCAGTAAGCGACACTGTTCAACCGGGAGCGATCCCATACATCGCCCCATGGGAAAGCGCGTAGTCTCCTGGCTGCGTAATCCCACAGTGCGACGGTGATCCATTGGCCCTCGGTCGGGAGGCCCTGACCTTCCGCCCCCCATGAGGAGAAAGCAAATTTATTTGCCCAGGCTGCATACCAACTCGCGCCCAAGGCGGTGACCAGCGTGACGGGCAATTGGGCCGAGTCTGGCAGCGGTTCCCACACGTCGGACTCAAAGGTCAAGCCCCACGCTGCACCGCGCTGACGCCGCACTTCCCAATAGCTACGGGCATCGGCGGCCAGCGTCTGTCCGTCCAGCGTAGTAACGACACGCACGTTGTTCTCAAGTATGATATATGTTTGCGCGCGAACCTCGGTGGCGTTGAGGAAAGCCGCGTACTGGGCATTTGTCACAAGGTATTTGTCAATCAAAAATGGCTGGCTCACCTTGCCGCATGCCGGAAGATATAAAACATCTTGCCCATCCCGCTCCCGAGATAGAACGTGACCGCCCGGCGCTGTCCCACTTTCGAGATATAGATGACTGGGTAGTAGGCGAAGGTCATGAGGTGGCTGGGCAGTCGCCAGAGTTTGGCCGGTGGGAAGAGCGGTCACCGTTATGTGGCGGTCAGCGTACTTTGGGAAGCGAGCTACGATGTCGACCAAGTCATTGGCGATGCTCACCTGAAGTCGTTTGCATAGAGGTATATATTCGTCCAGGTAGCCCCTGATGAGACCCCATTGCTCATCAATCTCTCGCTCGGCGCGCTTGCGTTCCTTGGGACGATCCGTCTCACGAACGATGGCCTCAGATTGCCTGACCAGCTCATAGCTTTCACGGATGTGGCTTTCGAGGTCTTCTTTGCGTCCCATGGTTCGCTCCTCTATTCGACCAGGTAGTCTGGCTCATTCTCGTGGAAGGGTGGATACCACATGCCTTCAGGTCAGGTGCCACTCGGTGATCTCGTAGATACCGGCGAGGTCATCACGGTGCCTCGTGCTCTTTAGCGCAGTACCGTAGGTAAGTAGACCTGCCAACATTGTACCGTTGCGGCGTCAACAATCTCGCGAAAGACCGCTGGATTAGATACGGATGTCGCCCTAACTCTCACTTCGTCTACCAGGCCCTCCACTGCCCCAAAGGGAATGTGAACCACGATCTCCATAATCGTGTCCTCCCCAGGATCTAAGGTAACAGGCGCTGGTGTCTCTACCCCCCACCCTTGGGATGATTCGGCCGTGATGACAAACGTATCCGTTCCTCCACCTGTGTTGGTGATCGTGTGCTTAAAACGAACTATGAAGCCTGGGCAACCGATTTTGGGTTCATCGGCTCCAAAGTTAAGCCCGATCGTGGTAAAGAAGACCCCTTTATCGTCGCTGAATGCAACATTGCCAGCAGCGTCAACCGCCTGGACCAAGTACCGAAAGCTGCCAGGCATTGCTTGCCGACCTTCCCACTTCCCCGATGAGCGCAGTGAGAGATCGAAGGTCTGCCAGTTCTCATCTCCGGTGTTAAATGTGATCACCGCACGGGAGACGCCCGATGGATCTGCAACATCAACCGTGAACAGGGCGTCTCCACCGTCCATGCTGACAGTTGTCTCACCGATCGTCGGGGGAATATAGTCGGTAGTCTGGGGATCAGCATAATAGATTTCATACGACAACTGTCTATAGATTCGCTCTGTACCAGAGATCTCTGAGGTCGCCAAGTATTGGGCTGGCATCACGACTAGCCTCTGCGAAACTCCGTCTCGCGTTGTTAGACTGTTGATCGCATGCATTGGAGAAGGATACCAGCGATCTACCAAGAAAGATGGTTCGAGGTCTATCACGTCTGTGACGAGGCGCGATACGACTGGATCGAAATCATGAATATCTTCATAGCTCGCTGAGAGGAATAGGGCGCCGTGGGCTACCATGTTCTCTTGAGTAATGTCAACACTAAGTCGAGGTTGAATGGGGCGGCCAGGGCTGAGCTGGAACTCACCTTCAACGGTGAAATAGTGGCCAATAACTTCTTCTTCTGCACCTGGTGTAGGGGAGCGTACCGAGATTACCTCAGTGAAGACCGGTAATAGGTCAATGTTCCGGACACGTAGATTCTGGTCGGTTCGGAGTGGCTCACTAGACACTGGGCTGCTTTCTGAGCGCCTAGTCATAGATTCGACGCTGGGAACATGGAGCCGAGCCATCGGCAATCCGTAGAGAGTTGCCTCGATAAGACTCTTTTCATCATACACGGTAAATGATGCAAAGCCCATGTTATGGAAATAGGCTTGCTTGGCCTGCATCAACGCCTGTCCGATAGTCATAGATTCCTGGGATTCAAGGAGTACCTTGGCGAATTGTACAGCCAGGAACTCGGAGTAACCAATAGTGTCGCTATCACCGTACCCATAGCCTGTATTGCCAATCGAGGTAACACCACAACTGGCGAAAGCCTGGGGGAAATCAAGTTCGTTCCGCTGGGCGTCTTCATCTGGGATATTCAAGCCGGACTGACAACCGACAGAGAAAAACAGGGCATTTGTGAGATCACAAGAGCAGTCCACGACATCCTCGCTCGGCAAAGCAGTCTGTCCATCAGCAGCAATCGCTTGCCAGTGGGTGAAATGCCCATTGAGAGAAGCCAGATCAGGCTCCCTCTGAATCTCAGCTCTGAGATCTTCAGCGGACCACGTGTCGCTGATGAGTGACCTCACATCCAGCTTTGTAGCCTCCATTATTTCTTTGATTGCCGATGCTTCGTCGGTGAGGAAGCCATAACCGGTCACAAGAGCATCATGGGCCTCGTGGATTGGAGAGGCCAGATACGCATCAATCAACCCCTCAATATCCTTCGAGCTCTCCACGAGCCGACCAACAGCGTACTCTGGGATCGTGAGGGAGCGTCCCCGCCATTTAAGAGGCTGGAATCCAGCATAGAAATCATCTGTAAGAATGTAACCCTGCCTAATACGGGCATTTGTGGGGCTCGTCGGCTCAACGCCAGCAAGGGGGGCATAATCTCGCTCGTTAGCCAAGGGGACCACATCTGGAACGCGTCGGAATGGTATGATGTTGTCGTTACCTACCAAAACGATGCACTCAAGGTTCTGGTAGGCTTCACGCAACGTGGTTAGAACGGCTTTAATGGTATCCGCCACAACGTTGGCTGCTTGCGGATCCAGCAGTGGACACACGCGATCCCATTGCTCATAGGCCTGGCGGATCGGCTCGTAGTCATTGAGGTGGACTACCACTCCCAGAACCTCGTCGTGTTGAGCGAGGGGTTGGAGTTTTTGCTCCAGGGTGGCGATGTCGTCCTCGGGATATCGCTCTCCCATGCGGGACAGATTCGTCAGTATGACCGTTTTGACGCTTGGGTCAGGAGGGGGTTCTGGGATTGAGACAGGAAAGGAAGGTGTGATTGTGTCATCGCACGTTTCTGCGGGCGGCGTGACTTCCAGTTGCAGGCTATAGTAATCGTTTTCACTGAACACACCATTATGGCCTGCTACCAATACCATATACCAACCAGACTCAAAGGCAATGTCCGTGATGGTTTCAGGGGCTGTACCTCGGTTGGTACTCAAGCCTAGTACATCGCCGATGTATTCAACAACCCAGCCGATATCCAAGGCTTGACCGATATACTCAACAACCCATCCGATGTTAGATGCAGAATCGGAAGGCTCACCAGGCTCAGCCGCTGTGACGTCGCTTAAAAGGGCAACATCGTAATCGAGAGGCAAATTATCGAGATGAAGTGTGATTTGAGATCCAGGTACATTGACATAGAAACGATACCAGTCCAAATCTGTAGAAGAGTCAATTCGAGAGACAAAGACACTGTCTGAGGATAGATCTTGTGCTTCATAAGGAGTATTATTGGGCTCGAAGGCGCCGATGCTCAGGTCAAAGATCGAAATCTCCGCGCTATGATAATTACCAACGAAGATCTTTCCCGATGGTGTTACAGCGATGGCCCCCGGATACTCCCCCGCCTTCACCGTGGCAATCACTTTGATGCCGTCGATCACAGAAACCGTATCGTCCACCTGGTTGGCTACATAGATGAATCCTGTGTCCGGATCCACTGCCATGGCCCAAGGATACTGGCCTACCCTCACCGTTGTCACGTATTCCGGGCCGTCAAGAACTGAGACCGTCCCGTCTAACAGGTTAGAAATATAGGCATAACCCGACTCGGGATTCACGACGACGTACTGGGGATAAACCCCAACCCGAATGGAGTGGCGTAGTAACCTGGTATCCTGAAGCACTGATACGTCATTACTGGCGCTGTTGACGACGTAGACATATCCTCGCTCAGAATCGGCCGCCATGTGCCGAGCAATCTGGCCAACGGTTACACACTTCTGACAGACAATTTGTGGGCCTGAAGAACGGTCCAGAAGGATCGAGACGGTTCCAAGGCCTGCACTACCTCCTTCGTGGACTATATACACGTAGTTCAGGCTGTTGTTGTTGACGACTGTCAAGGCACGAGGGTTGGGTCCTACGATAACGTCGGTGATAGTCTCTGTTCCCTTGATGACGGAGACGGAGTCACCGGCAGTGTTAGCCACGTAGACGTTCCCTGTATCAGAAACCTGGACCATTGCTTCGGGGCCCGCGCCAACACTAACCGTTTCCGTTAGAACCATGTCGGCAAGGATGGAGACCGTGCCGAGGTCCTTGTTCAGCACGTAGACCAAATCGGTGATTGGGTCAACAACGGCTTGCTGAGGGACCTTGGTGTAGTCGTAGTAGTCAACACGAGCAGGGTTCTCCTGGAGCGTTGGGACCGAGGTCACTGTTGAAACGACACCAACGACCTGACAATCCTGGTAAACGGTGACACGTTTGGCAGCCAGATCGGCAGCATAGACTCTGCCAGTTTGACGGTTCACCCCGAAATGGACCGGCGAAAACCGGGGTAGATCCGAGATCGTGGCAATGAGTTCTTGGCCCTGGATGAGCGACACAGTGGCGCTGTGATGGTTCACGACATACAAAGACCCTGTTGTTGGGTTAAATGCTAATGCCACCGGGCTTTGCCCTGCTGCGATATCCGTGAGATGCTCGGTATCAGCCAGTACAGAGATAGTTCCATCTACTTGGTTGGCTACATATACATAGCCATTATGGGGGTCGCCATCAATAGCCAGAGGATTGCGACCAACAGGTATGGTAGCAATCACCCGTGTGCCCTCAATGACAGATACATTGTTGCTCGCCCTGTTGACCACGTACACATAGCTGCTTGCGGGGTCAATGTAAAGTGCTTGTGGTGAGTCGCCCACGTGGATGCTGCTGGCGACGACGCTGATGCCGTGAATAACGGTGACATCGTCGCTGTCGCGGTTAACCACATACACGTCACCGGTGGTCGGATGAACAGCCAGGGCCCGTGGAAAGCTACCCACTGGTATCGCGCCAGTTACAATTTCGAGATCACGGATCACGGTGACCGTGTTGCTGCCACCATTGGCCACATAGACCAGGCCTGAGTCCGGATGAATGACGATGTCTTGAGGGTTGACGCCTGTGGTAATGTGACCCACAAACTCAGTTCCTTGCACAACGGAAACGCCGTTCTTGGCGATCTGTCCATCCCAACTGGTCGCAACGTACACATAGTCATTGACGGGGTTGGCGGCAACGGCGAGGGGCCCGTTCTCAATGCCATCGGAGATGCCGGATGGGGAGTCAGTATCCCTCGGGATTGTGGCGATATGTTCGGTGCCCTTGAGTACATGCACCTGGTCATACCACCACTGGGACACATAGACCTGGCTTGTTGTGGTCAGAACGTCAATATCAGTGAGACGACTGAACCCTCCCGTGGGAAGGTCAATGGTATCAACAACTTCGGTGCCTGTGATGACGGATACCGTATCGTTGGAGTTAACCACGTATACGGAGCCTGTAGTAGGGTCAACGGCGATGGACGTGCCCCCGACGCCTCCCTGGGTGGTAATGGCTCGAACTTCGCTGTGAGCCAGACTGGCATCGCAGGTGTCGTTAGCGGAGCTATCCGAAACCTGATTAAGCGCTCGATCGGTCGTACCGCTTGTCAGTAGAGGGGCAGCAAAGGGAATATGAGCGGCTATAGGTACTAAGGTGACGAGCATCAGGACAACTACAACGGCGCTCAGGCTGCGGTCATGTAGTTTGGATGCGATCTTCATGCCTTGTTACCTCCTATTTCCCAGGACCCATACGGAGACTCACTTTAGGACAGGCTCACTCACCCATCTCACCGGCCAATGCTTCACAATCCTGTACCTCAGATTCACGTCCCAGTACCCGAAGAACTCTAGCCATTACGGTGTAAACCGCTGTGCCCATTCGGAAGATATCCTGGCGTCGGACGCTGTTCTCGAAGACCTGCTTCATTTGCTGGCCAATTTCGAGAGCATCCTCGGCTTTCCCTTGATCCAGATAGATATCTGCCAGGTTCATCAGCGAGGCGATCTCCCCTTCGGTATGACCAACTCGCCTATAGGTGGCTTGTGCCTCTTCACATTCAGCGATGGCGGATTCGTATTGCGCGGCTTCTCTAAGCGCCTCGGCAAGCCCTGTAGAGCAGTGAGCCTGGTTGATGATATTTCCTAGCCGAGCCTCCAATTCCTTTGCTTCCCGAGAACATTCGATAGCCTTTTCTAAGTCTCCCCTTTGTCGGTAGGCCACTCCTAAGCTATTGAGGATCGCGGCTTTTGCCGAGGGATCCAAGATAGCCTGCTCGCGAAGGATGGCTAGACCCCTCTCACCATGCTCGATCGCGGGATCCAGGTTACGAGTTGCTCTGTGCAGGATTCCAAGGAGATGATTGGCTCGAGCCAGTTCGAGACTCACGTCTCCCGCAGCAGCAAACCAATACCCTCGCTTGGCCCACATCCACGAGTTGTCCTTCTGGCCCATCCTAAGCTCGTTGATACCGATATGGAGACAAGCGAAGGCCAAATCGCGATAGTATGGATCAGCGATTTGGGAGGTGTTTATGACTGGCTGGATAATCGAAGGATCAGCCTCTGGTGTCGGGTCCGGCAGTTCATCAAGAAGTTTGGTCTGTTCCTCGGTTAGTCCCAGGGTTTGTCCTAGCATATCCCATAGCTCGCGGAATGCCTCAGCCGCCTCCTGAAACCAGCCCTTGAATTCTAGAGCAAGGCCCTTGTGTTCCCACAGCTTGACAAGGTCTGCCATGCTTGCTTCTTGGCGGTCTAGGCTTCCCCATGCTTCGATTCCTTTCTCACTCCAGTCCACCCAGTCATCGGGATAACCTCGTCTCTTCCAGTATTCACCCATCGCCAGAGCGGCATCTAGAATCCCTGTGGGCCAATTTCGATCCAACCGTCCAGCTCGTAGGCTCTTGGCCGCCCACTTCATGGCAGCGCGCAAATCGGGCAAATCCAGATCCAGGCGATCCCAGGCCATGCTGTCCCATGTGTCTTGGATTCGACTCCCCAGGTCGCGTGCCAGTTCCAAGAAATGCTCGGCGTGGCGAGCCCTTGTCTCGCCCTCTTGTCTTGTCTTAACCAAATGCTCCACGGCGAACTCCCTCAATAGTGGGTGCAAGGTGTATCGCTCTAGGCCCGGCTGGACGGAAGCACCATAGTCCTGCACCCGCTGCAGCAGGGATTGGGCAACCAACTCGCCCAAGAGTTCACCGACGTCTTGCCCACCGTGAATGGCACTGGCCGTTTCTTCTGAGAAACTCTTTGCTGAGAACACACCCAAGCTGTTGAAGAGGCCTTGAAGTGTTTCAGATAGCGAGCTGTAGCTAACCTCAAAGGCTAGCCGCACTCCTTCCAGGGTAGCAAAGAGCCCTTGTTGCAGCTTGTCTAGCAGGATCTGCAATCTCCCCACACGGCCTGTGCTGGCGAGTGCAGCGGCCAGATCAATGGCCAGGGGTAGATCACCAAGCCTTTGGCAGATGCTGTCAGCGATTGCTTGTTCAGCGGAATCGAGTTCGCGTCGGCACCGGCTCGCGAAAAGCTCTCGGGCGTGATCGCGAGTGAAGCTTTCCAGATCGAGCACTTCCGCTAACTTAGGCAAAGCTAAATGTTTTCGAGAGGTGATTAGGATTGCGCAGCGGGGTGCTAAGTCGAGAAGTTCCCGCACCTGCCCGGGGTGCTCCACGTTGTCTAGGAATAAGAGTGCCTTTTTTACCCCCATAAGGTTCCTGAAGGCTTCTCGTCGTTGATAGGGGTCAGGGATAGCCCGCACTGTGGGTTCACCGAAGGTAGTGGCAATATCACCGATAAGCGATTCAGGAGTGGCATCCTGTACGAAATGCCAGGAAATCCCGTCAGGGAAATCCAGTTCGAGCCTCCAAGCCACATGGGTGGCCAACGCTGTTTTTCCTACTCCGGCCAAGCCATATATACCCACCGCCTGGAATCCTCTTAGGGCGCTTAGGGCTCTCTCAATCTCTGCATCGCGATCTACAAAATCCGGTAGATCTCGTGGTAGACGAAGAGGTTTGGATGGCTTCTCCAGCTCGGCGACCTCTGCCTGGTATCCTTCCAATAACCGGCGTAGGTCAGTGATTTTCCGCTCGGAATCCCGCTGCTCTTTAGGGTCATCGGACAGCCGGCGCTTGTCCTCGTATTGCCTGATGAGATCCAACGTTTCGCGGATGCTGACTTCAAGGGCTTGCCGACGTTTGCGATTTGGGTCTTCGCTCATCACTTACCTCGCGCTTTGGCTATCAGCCGTTGCCAAGCTGCTTCCAGGTTCAGCCCGCTCTTCAGCTCGACTTCGCCTTCGTATGACAGAATCATTGGAATGATTGGTGCCGCTATCTTTAGTTTATGCTTGACATCGAGTGTTGGTGCGGCAACGGCTTCCGACGCGCGTTGGACTGCGCTTGATAGAGCGGGTTCTGTCCCAGTGATTTTTCGTTCTCGAAGTTCGGCTAGTGCCTGCTGCAATGCAATCAGTGTTTGCTGCAATTCGTTTTCAGCAACACGTCCTCCTTCAAGTGCATCCAGTACGGTCTGCACGGTGGCTAGCTGGTCCTGATCCAGTCGCTCTAGAACGGCACCGATGACCGTCTGCTCGCTAGTATCGAAGCGCGCCAGCATTGTCTGACGCAATCCGTTCAGTTCATTCCGTATCGTGCCCTGGGTTGAAAGCAGTGCATGCAATTTAGCATCCATGTGCCTCAACTGTGTTCCGATTCCGTGCATCATCGCTGAAGGCTCACCACGCACCTGCGCGTTCAATTTATCGTATTCTTGCCTGTGGCGAGCTACTGATTCACGCAATTTTTCGACCTCGTAGCGACACTTGGCTTGGCGACGAGGATCGTCTTCGAAACGCAATCTGTCTTCATACTCCTTGAGGAGAACTAAGTCTTCCTGGATGTTGTCTTTCAAGTGTTGAATGCGCATCAAGTCAAACTGTGAAGTTGGTATAGTTGAGCCAGTGGTGAGATTGGGTCTATCAAGACCTAACACTTGCTCTGCGAGGTCAACCGCAACACGAGCGACATCTTCGACCGCGTAACGCGTTGGATTAAGAGCTTGGAGTGCCTCTTTGGTAAGCTGTTTGCGATAGGGATAAATTCGTCCATCATCTGCTACAAGTTCGTGCCACAGATCCAATGCTGTACCTTTGCTGCATCCTACAGGTATCACCGGCTTTCCATAGTTGCGCGCCCGCTTTGCCATATCAAATGTGCCGCCACCACCGTTCAATACGATCAGGACATCTCCGTCTCTCACAACTGCATCACGTCGGTCCGCGCGAGTGTTCCCCACAACCTGTACCTCAGTGTACCGGCTGGAAGCCGGTTGGGGCGCATTTCCTGGGCGATAGGCGATCACTTGACCATCAAAACGAAAGCCGACCTCTTGGCGATACTTATCGGCGCCGTGAACGGCTGAGCGGTCTACACCCTTTGCTCCTCCATTGAGGAGGGTGTGGCCTCGTCGAATAACTTCATAGCCAACCGCAAATGCAAGATCTAATGCCGCGCGCGGCGCGTCAGCACCACCAGTAACGACCACACACAACTTTCTTCGTGATTCCATTTGGCTTCCTCCAACATATCTGATATTCGATGCTGTTGTGCCAATAAGCTCATTTCTTGTCGCAACCCAGTTTTTCGTACTCTGCCTCGTATGTCGCCAATTGTGTTCGCAGGTCAGCGATTTCCCGTTCTGCACGCTGTCTTTCTTTCGGATCACTAGCAAGACGCCTTTGATCCTCGTATTGCTTTATCAGATCCAGGGTCTCCCGAATATTCCTGGCCAAATCTGCGCAACGTTGGCCTCGACCAGGCGGGCGTACAACCTTACCTGATGAAACCGTCCTGTCGCCGAGATGCTGTATCACTTGTGCTTGGTCTCCAATCGCAAGACCTTCGGCATTTTCGATGTGGATAACATACTTGGGTGTTTTAGTCGAAGGACGTGTCTTCGCCGGCTCCTTTTGATCTCCGGTGAGAATTGTACTTCTACTCACGCTCCCCCCGACTGCCACACTTTGATCACCGCCAGCGATGACATTGTGCGCAGTTGTCGATTCTGGCGGCAAAGATAGGATGAGGTTATGCAAATCTGTGGCCACCTTCGTCGCCAGTTCATCGGGATTCTTGAAGAAAGAGATTGGGATGGTTCAATTACGGGCTGAAATAGGTTGACACTTTGGGCACCTTACAAATTAGGCTGGCTGGACAACTGGTTGGGAGCCGAATAGCTGGGCCA
>Ga0194125_10012839_pt1 | contig 10980 bp, 7 predicted proteins | sample TA2KigC250mmetaG_FD_148626 | JGI IMG/M metagenome (GOLD analysis project Ga0194125, IMG submission 148626) | Freshwater microbial communities from Lake Tanganyika, Tanzania - TA2015034 Kigoma Deep Cast 250m | ecosystem: Environmental > Aquatic > Freshwater > Lake | place: Tanzania: Lake... | reverse complement strand
CGCAAGCAGGGGATTCGACTCGGTCCTCCTGCGCGCGGCGCGCGACGTCGATTTCACCGTTGCCGCCGAAGGCCATGCCATTGTCGTCACCCTCATTCCCGCCGCCCCGCCTGTTCCTCCGGGACCGAGCCTCCGAATGGAGCTGCTGCAGGCCCGCATCTTCCTGGAGGACGGCAGGACGATAGAGGCATACCGCATTCTCAGCCGGCTGAGCCATCAGTATCCGGGTGATGTCCGCGTGCTCGCCGGTCTGGCCGGCATGCAGGAGCGGATCGGGCGCTGGCGCGATGCAGAATCCCTGTACGATGCGGCGCTCCGGGCCGCTCCGGAAAATCAGGATATCAGGGACTCCCGGGAGGCTCTGCGCCGCCGCCAGGGGCCCTCCCTCTCATTCGAGACACGGCACAGGGCAGTGGCCGACGCCTGGAGCGAAACCGCCGTGGCGTTTCTTGGCGAGACGCAGGCCCGGGATCACCTCCGCGCCGGCTTTGCGCTCGAGCACAACACCGTATCGGCAGGGCGGGTTTTGCGCCCGGACGGCCGGCATGGAGACTTCTCGGGAGGACGCGGGCGAGGCGAGATGTACCTGCAACATGAAGCCGAGGGGGGCTCGGCGGTGCGCGGCGCGTTGCTGGCCGGCTACCGCTCCGCCGGATTCGGCCTCACATACAGCCGCCCGGACATCCGGGGTCTGATTCGGGTACGAATCGACGTCCGCCGCTCCTTCTGGGAATTCATCGAGACCATCGTGGACGGAGGCACCCGCGACAGAGTTGAGGTTGCGCGCGAGCACCGGTTCATCCCCCGCCTTCAGGGTTGGGCCGCAGCAGCATGGAACCGATACTCCATCGGATCCGCATCCTACGCAGCCGCCGCCGGAAGCCTCAGCGGCGGACTGGACTATCTGGTCATGAAGGAGCCCGAGCTGCGGCTGCAGTACGGTTTTGACGGCGAGTACGGGAGCGACGGATCCGCGGCCGCTTCGCCGGAGCATCCCCGGTACTCCCTGCCCCTGCACAGCCGGGAAGTGCACCTCCTGAATCTGTATGCGGCGGGCAGCGTGGCCGAGAACGTCCGGGCCGAAGGCTTTGCGGGATTCGCCAAGGACAGGCTGGGCGGGTCCGGTCCTTTTCTGGGGGCCAACGTGACGATGATGCTGCCGGCCGGGCTCAATCTGCGCGTCGATTTCGAACGCCGCCTGAACTCCGTGAATACCGGCGAGGTGGTTCACCAGATTGCGGGGCAGTTGATATGGGCAAAGAGGTGACCATCGCGGCCGACCCGGCGGGCACTGCGCAGCATCGCCCCGCCGCGACGATCCTGGGGCTGAGGAAATCGGCCCTGGTGGAGACCTTGCTGTTTCTGGGAGCCGCCATGGTTATGGACCGCCTGTTCTTTGCCGGGGACAGCTACTCTCAGATTGCCCTCCACCCCTTCTGGGTCCTCGTCCTGCTGATGAGCGTGCAGTACGGCACCGGTGAAGGGTTGACGGCGGCGACCCTGTCCACCGTGTGCCTGCTGGCCGGCAATCTGCCCGAGCAGGGCCTGTCGCAGGACCGGTACGAGTACCTGCTTTCGGTTTGCCGGCTTCCGCTGCTGTGGTTCGTGACGGCTCTGATCCTCGGCGAAATCCGGATGCGACATATAAGGGAGCGGGACACCTTGCACGACGACCTGGCGGCCGTTCGGAAACAGCAGGCGGAGCTGAGCCGGGCTTGCCGGGACCTGGCTGTGGCCAAGGAGACCCTGGAGAGTCGAGTGGCGGCGCAGATGAACACCGCTTTGACCATTTATGAGGCGGCGCGGGAAATGGAAAAACTGGAGCCGGCCGAGGTCCTGCGCGGCATGTCCGATGTTGTCCGGGCGCTCATGAAACCCGAAAAATTCTCCATCTACATCCTGAGGGAGGACCACCTCGAACTGGCGATCGAGGAAGGGTGGACCCCGGCGGAACGATCGGCCAGGGCCTTTACCTCCCACACGGGAGTTTTTCGGGAAATCGTCGGGGCGCAGCGATGCTTGTGCGCCGCCGATCCGGTGGACCAGGCGATTCTGGCCGGCGAGGCATTGCTCGCCGGCCCGCTCATGAGCGGCGGGAAGGTCTTCGGGATGCTCAAGATCGAGCAACTGGGCTTCCTCAGGATGAATTTCAGCAGCGTGCAGACTTTCCAGGCGTTGTGCCGGTGGCTGGGGACGGCCTACGGGAATGCGAGCCTCCACGAGGCCGTTCGTTCGGACAGCGTCATGAGCCAGGACACCCCGCTCTTTTCCCGGGGATTCTTCGAGCGCCACACTTCACACCTCGCCGTGCTTGCCGCGCGGATCGGCTTCGACCTGTCGATGTTCGTCCTGAGGCTGGAGAACGAAGACGAACTGACCGTTGACCAGCGCAGCCTGATTCCCGCGGCGCTGGCCCAGACGGTCAAGACTGTGCTGCGCAAGACCGACCTGGCCTTCGAGTACCGGAGCGGGCACTACGAGTACGCCGTGGTCCTGCCTGCGACGCCGGTCGCGAACGCCGAAATTGTGGCGCAGAAGCTGCTGCATGCCATGGAAGGCCGGCTACATGCCGAGGCGGGACACGCCCGTCTCTCGACTGCCGTGCATTGCCTGGTCGGCGAATCGCGGGGCGGGGGGATCCATCACGGCGAATGGAAGCCGAGACATTCCGAACTTCTCCTCCGCCTGGCCCGGCGCGTCGGCTTCGATCTTTCCATGGTCGAGATCCGCCTGTCCGACTTCGAAGAGACCTCGCAGGAGGCCTTTGACCGCATCCACGAAACCGTGTTCCTGCTCCTGGACGGTTTGCTGCCCGCGGACGGCTCCCTGATCGCCTGCCGCCCGGGAACCTGCGTGTATAGCGTGTTCCTGTTCCCCATGTCCGCCGAGACGGCCGAGATTGAGGCCGAGGCCGTCAAGAGCACCATCACCGGCCGGCTGAAGAGCATGGGGATCCGCGTGGAAGTGACCTTCAGTGTCCATGCCATGCATCGCCGGGAGGTTGCGGATCTTCAGCCTGTACACGCGCCCTGACGGGTGCCGGACGAACGCCGTGAGAAAAAAAACGACGCCGCAGATCTGGCCGGAAGTGATCATCACCCTGGGGGTGGAGTGCGCCCTGGTATGGCTCCTGCTGGGCGCAGCGATCGGGCCGCTCCCGGCCGCCTCCCTGCACGCGGCGACGATCGGCTGGCTGACCCTGCGGATACGGCGATCGTACAGGGAGAAGAATGACCTGCGCATGTTGCTGCTGCTGGCCTCCGCCTCGGCCGTCATGGGACCCTTCGGCGCCGCCGGCGCGGCCCTGACGCTGGCTCTGCTGCCCTGGTGCGCCCGATCGGCGGTCGCCTTCGAAAAGTGGTACGCATCGCTGTTTCCTGAAGATGCCGGCGATTTCGATGAGCAGCTCCGCCGGCAACTCGACCTGGACGATCCCGAGCGTGGTGAGACGGCCGGCGTGGTTCCGTTCGTCGACATACTGACCTTCGGGACCAGATCGCAGAAGCAGGCGGCCATTTCGCTGATCGCCGGCCGCTTCCAGCCTGCGTTCGCCCCCGCGCTGCACATGGCCTTGAACATGAGTGACGGCGCAATCCGGGTGCAGGCCGCTACCGCGATGACCCGCATTGAAAACGGATTTCTCGAGCGCGCCCTGGAACTGAGCCGCAGTGTGAAAGAAGGTCCGCAGAACCCTGAGCTGATCCTGGCTCTGGCCCGCCATTACGACCGGTATGCCTTCGCCGGCATCCTGGACGAAAGGCGGGAGAGGGAAAACCGGGAGCGGGCCGTGGCCGAATACGAGGCCTACCTCCGGCTGGAGGCCGGGGACAAGGCGGCCCGCTCCGAGTTGGGGCGAATCCTGGTGCGCATGGGCAATTTCGAGCGCGCGGCGGAAGTGCTGGAGTGCGCCATCGACGAGGGCAATTCCTCTCCCCAGGCGGTCGTCTGGTACCTGGAGAGCCTGTACCGGCTAAGGCGCTTCCCCGATTTGCGGGAGTTCATCCGGACTGCCGGAGACCGGATGCCGGGAAGCGGCGATCTTCCGGCCGAGGCGGTCGAAGCCTTGAAGCTCTGGGGTCCGGCGGATGGCGCCCCGGGGCCGACCCGGGCGGCAGCGACATGACGGACCGAATGAATCCGACCACAGACGTCTGCTTGATCCTGGAGGGGACATACCCTCATGTCAGCGGCGGAGTCTCCACCTGGACCCATGACCTGATCCGGGCCCAGGCGGACCTGTCTTTTCATCTGGTGACAATCTCGCCTCTGCATGCGGAGCTCCGGGAGCAGTACCAGATTCCGCCCAACGTCACGGGAATGACCCGGGTGCGCGTGCAAGGCCTGCCGCAGGGGGCCCGGTGCACGAAGAAGCACCTCGGGATCTTCCACCGGTTGGAAGGACCCCTGTCGCGCATGCTGTCCCGGGGCGGGATGCAGGACCTGGCAGCGATCATCGAGGCGCTGGGGCCGGCGCGGGGACAGATGGGAAGTCGAGTGCTGCTGAACTCGATCCCCGCCTGGAACATGCTCCTGGACATGTACCACTCGGCCTATCGCCAGAGCTCATTCCTCGACTATTTCTGGACCTGGCGCGCGCTGCTCGGCGGGCTGTACTCGATGCTGCTCCCGGAGCTGCCGCCGGCGCGCGTGTATCACGCGGTCTCGACCGGCTATGCGGGAGTCTTCGCCGCGCGCGCCGCGCTGGAATCCGGCAGGCCCGCCCTGCTCACGGAACACGGCATCTACACCAACGAACGCCGCATCGAGATTTCCATGGCGGACTGGCTGTACGAACTGCCGTCCCGGCACCTCGCCGTGGATGGGTCGCGCCAGAACCTGAAGGACCTCTGGATCCGCACCTTCGTCGGCTACTCGAGGGCGTGCTATGAAGCCTGCAGCCGGATCATCACGCTCTACGAGGGCAACCAGGCCTTTCAGCTCGAGGACGGCGCCCCCTCGGAAAAGCTGCAAGTGATCCCGAACGGGATCGACTTCGAGCGTTTCTCGAAAATCTGCAGGGAGGGCGCCCGCCGATCCCCTTCCGTCGCCCTGATCGGGCGCGTGGTCCCGATCAAGGACGTGAAGACCTTCATCCGCGCATGCTCCATCCTGCGGGAAATGATACCGGATGTCACGGCGTGGATACTCGGCCCGACCGATGAGGACGAAGACTACTTCCGGGAGTGCCGGATCCTGGTTCAGCACCTGTCCCTGGAAAAGACGGTGGAGTTTGCCGGCCGGGTCCGGCTGGATGAATACCTGGGCAGGGTGGATGCCATTGCCCTGACCAGCATCAGCGAGGCTCAGCCCCTGGTGATCCTCGAGGCCGGCGCAGCCGGCATTCCGGCGGTGGCCACCGACGTGGGGGCGTGCCGGGAGATGATCCATGGGAGGCGCTCCGAATCGCCTCGCCTGGGGGAGGGCGGAGTGGTGACCGAACTCTCCAATCCGACGGCGACGGCGACCGGGCTGGCCCGTCTTCTGGGCGACCGGGCCTTCTACGAAAAATGCAGCCGGGCGATCCGGGAACGCACCCGACGCTACTACAACAAGCACGACCTGGATCGAACGTACCGGGAAATCTACGAGAGCCACCGCCGCTGCCCCACCGCACCGGCGATGGGAACGGACAAGACATGGCCGGGATCGGCTTTGAACTGCGCAAGCTGACGAGGCGGGATGACCTGTTGGGCGTCCTGCAGGGAACGGCCCATTCGGCCCTGGCATCGACAGGCCCCTGGCTGTTCACCATCGTGGCGCTGGCGGGGATCGTGCTGATCGGATCGAACTTCGTCTCCCGCGAAGAGTCGTTCACCTTTCAGCTGATCGTCATTTACAACTTCGCCTTTTCCCTGGTGATGTCCGCCCCGGTGGTGCTGCTCATCACCCGCCTGCTGGCCGACTCCATCTATGTGAAACAGGTCGAGCGGGCGCCCGCGCTGTTCCTGTTCAGCCTGATCGTCCTCTTCGCTTCCCAGCTGCTGCTCGTCGCCCCCTTCTACCTGCTCTACGTTGACCTGGATGCAGGCGCCCGGCTGGCAGCCATGGCCAATTTCTTTCTCGTGACCGGAGTGTGGGTGGCGAGCGTGTTCCTCACCGCGCTCAAGGACTACCGCTCCGTATCCGCTTCCTTTGCCGTCGGAGTGACGGCCTCTCTGATTGGCTGCGCCTTCCTGGCCTCCAGGGCCAATGTGACGGGTATGCTGCTGGGCTTCAACATCGGGCTCGCCATCATCGTGTTCGCCCTGGCGGCGCGCATATTCGCGGAGTACCCCTACCCCGTGACCGGGCCCCTGCGGTGGAGGATGAATGCAGGCCGCTACTGGGAACTGGCGCTCGGCGGCTTCATCTACAATCTGGCCATCTGGATCGACAAGTGGGTGATGTGGCTGGCGCCCGAACGCAAGGTCCTGCCCAGCGGAATGGTATCCTACCCGGACTACGACAGCGGCATGTTCCTGGCCTATCTCTCCATCGTTCCGGCCATGGCCGTCTTTGTCTTCGGCGTGGAAACGGACTTCTTCGAAAAGTACCTTCGCTTCTACCGGGAGATCCAGAGACACGCTTCGTATGAAGCCATACGAAAATACCACGGCGCGATCATCCGGAGCCTGTTGCGGAGCATGCGCAACCTCTCGGTCCTGCAGGGAAGTATCTGCATGGTCACCATCCTGCTGGCGCCGATGATCTTCGACCTTCTGGGCCTCAGCTTCACCCAGATCGGAATCTTCCGGTTCGGCGTGCTGGGCGCGCTGTTTCACGTGCTGTTCCTATTTACGACGATCATTCTCTCCTACTTCGACTTGCGGCGCGCCGCCCTGCTGCTGCAGCTGGTTTTCCTCTCGACCAACGCCCTGTTCACCTGGTGGAGCCTGCAGATGGGTTTTGCCTGGTATGGGTACGGATACCTGCTGGCCGCCGTGGTGACATTTGCCGTGGCCCTGCTGGCGGCCGTCCACTTCATCGGCCGGCTCCCCTACCAGACCTTCGTGCGCACCAACCTCTCCGTCCAGGGAAGATAGAAAATTGGATTTCGACCTCAAAATAACACTCAAGTATTCGGACGGGGTGCCGATAAGGGAAACGAGGAGCAATCTGTATTGTGGGTTGTGATCCGCCCGTACGGGCTTCACCCGGGCTGGTTGCGGTTTGCGCACAGCGTCGCCGCGACGAATTGCAGAAAAACTGCGATAAATCCCCCCTTTTTCTCGCTTGCGGACAGCAGGTTTGGCGCTGTCTACGTAATCCATTCCCCCGGTTGGGTTTCTGGAGAGTCACGTGAAACGGTGCACCCTTATCTGTCAGAGGCATTCGCAGGCCGGCTTCAGTATGGTCGAGCTTTGCGCCGTCACCTTGGTCATTTTTATAATCGCAGGATTCGCCTTGTTGAATGTCGCCGGCATCCTGCCGAGAATTCGGGCCAATTCGGCTCTGAGCGACACCGTCGCACAGTTGCGCCAAGGCCGGTCGGCGGCGATCACTCAACGCCGCAACGTTGAGATCAGGTTTTTGGGCGACAACCAGATTTGGCTCGTCCGGCGCGACGTGCCGGCCGGAACAACGGTCCTGCGCACCGTCACGCTGGCAAACGACATCACGTTCTGCCTGTTTGGCGGCCTCCCGGACACTCCCGACTTGTTCGGCAACTCCGGCTCGGTGGATTTCGGGGGCGCGACGACCGCGCTATTCCTCAGTGACGGCACTCTGGTGGATGCCGCAGGGGATCCACTGAACGGTACGGTCTTCCTCGGCCTGGCGGATCATCCCGAGACTGCGCGCGCCGTCACGATCCTGGGGGCCACCGGACGTGTCAGGGACTACCGATGGACTGGAACCTCCTGGGTTCACTGAGGAGTTCGTATATGGAGAAGACAGAGAGAGAGTCACGCTATCGTCAGTCCGGATTTACGCTTCTCGAGACAATGATTGCCATGATCATCCTCGGCGCCGGCCTGCTGGCACTCGCTTCGGCCTTTGCCCAGGGTATGGTGGTGATGTCGACGTCTCATTTCCACTCGGTTGCCAAAGAAAAAGCCTCCGAGGCGATCGAAAGCGTCTTCACCTCCCGGGATACCCGGACAATCGCCTGGGCCCAGATCCGGAATGTCAGCAACGGGGGCGTATTCCTGGACGGGCCGCTGCCGCTTCGAACACAGGGTCCTGACGGCCTGGTAAACACCGCCGATGACGGCGCTGTGGAACACGAGACGCTGCCCGGCCCTGACGGCCAGCTCGGCACCGGAGACGACGTCTCGGTCGCACTGAACAGTTTCGCGCGCGAGGTCCAGATAACCGATGTTGCCCCGAACTTGCGGCAGATCCAGGTGACCGTCCGTTATCAGATCGGCCACCTGGTCCGCCAATACCGACTGGTCACGTTTATCTCCTCGTTTGCCTGACGGGTCGCACTGCCGGGAGTCGTGAATCGGTGAGGAAAGCACAGTAATGGGAGGCCCTGCATGAGAAGAGATCAGGGATTCAGCCTGGTGGAAGTCCTGATAGCCGCTGCTCTGACCGCCATCCTGCTGGGGGGAACGATGAGCATGCTCAATGATGCCCTGGGCACCAATGAAAGAACTGCCCAGATGGCCGATTTGGAGCAGAACCTGCGCGCGGGAACAAACTTCCTCATCCGCGATTTTATCAACGCCGGATGGGAGATCCCGACGGGCGGAATTCCCATCCCTTCCGGGGCGGGGGCGCTTCCGGTCAAACGCCCCGGCCCTCCGGGAACGAATTACACCTTCACGCCTTCCGTGACGATGGCCGCCGTCAACCCCGGGGCGTCCCTGGGTCCAATGGAGAACGCCAGGGCGACGGATATTGTGAACATCCTGTACGCGGACAACCTGTTGCCGCTGAATCAATCACCGCTCGACGCAATCGCCGCCGACGGGTCCAGCATGACGGTGAACGCCGGCACGCCCATCACCGGCGTTCCCAACGAGATCCGCCGCGGCGACCTGATCGGCTTCAGCAACGCGTTGGGGAACACGCTGCAGTGTGTCACCGGCGTGTCCGGCCAGATTGTGTCCTTCGAGGTGGGCGATCCTCTCAACCTCAACCAACCCGGCGCCCCTCAGGGATCCATCATGCAGCTCCGGAGCGGAGGCGTGTTCCCGCCGACGACTGCGACGCGGATCCTGCTCATCAGCTATTATCTGGACAACACGACGGATCCCCAGATGCCCAGGTTGATCCGCCAGATCAACGACAGACCCGGCGAGGCGGTCGCTCTTGTGCTGGAGGACCTGCAGTTGAGCTATGACCTGGTGGACGGCGTGACGAATCCGACGGCCGTCGAGACCCCAGTCCCTCCCAACTCGCCCAACCAGATTCGCAAGGTCAACATTTTCCTTTCCGGCCGGTCCAGTTTGCGAATGCGCAATACGGATGATTTCCTGCACAGGACCCTGACGACGCAGGTCAGCCTTCGCAGTCTGTCTTTTGTCGATCGTTATCGTTGACAGGAAGAGGCATATGAACAACAGAAACGAATCGGGAATCGCGCTGATCGCCACCCTCTTGATCATGGTACTGCTCGCCGGACTGCTCGAGGGCTTTATCCTGACGCTCAACTCCGACCAGGACCTCATCGGTGTTGACCGGGACCACAACCGGGCATTCTACGGCTCCCTGGCGGGCCTGGAGCAGCTCACGGCCGACCTGGGCACCCTCTTCGGCACGAACTATGCCCCGAGCCCCGCTCAGATCAACGCCCTGACGGCAGCCCCGCCGTCCATGCCCGATATCAACTATGTTTCGCCGGACGGTTCCTCGGGCTATCGGATCGAGTTTCCCGTGGACGGCAACGGGAGACCGAGGGCGGATACGCGCACCATCCCTTCCGGTCCGTACGAAGGCCTCGTGGGCCTGATCACGCCCTTCACGATGACCTCCACGGCCCAAACGGCCACCGAGGCCGAGGTCCGCATGCGCCGGACCTTGCAGACGGTGGCCGTGCCTGTCTTTCAGTTCGGGATCTTTTCGGAAACAGACTTGAGCTTCCACGCCGGCCCGAACTTCAATTTCGGCGGGCGCGTACACACCAACGGCAATCTCTTCCTGGCGGAAGGCAACGGGAACACGCTGACCATGTCCAACCGGGTGACGGCGGTCGGCGAAGTGGTCCGCACCCACCTGATCAACGGATGGCCCACGAGCAGCAACTACACCGGTGCGATCAACGTGTCCACCGCGCCGGGGGCTTTCCGGGCCCTGGCGTCCAACGAGGGGAGTCTCACGGGAACGCTCGGATCGGCGCAGAACGAGCCGACATGGACCAACCTCTCGATCGGGACGTATAACGGCAATATCCGCAACGGGCGAACCGGAGCCCGCCGCATGGACCTGCCCCTCGTTAGCCAGGGCGCCACGCCGATCGACCTGATTCGGCGCCCTGTGCCCAACGAGAACATCGCGAACCCCGATGTATTCGGGCAACGCTACTTTGCCAAGGCAAGCCTGCGCATCCTGCTCTCGGACACCGAGGCGGACCTGACCTCGCTGCCGACGGCGACCGGGACGGCTCCAGTCCTGCTGACCGGAATTGCGCCGGACGGCACGCCCTTCGCCGTTTCCTCGGGCGATTCAGTTGAGGGATACAGGAGCCCCAACGGGACCACCCTGATCGGCGGCTTCATCAAGATCGAGATGCAGGACCAGGGAGGGATGTGGCAGGACGTCACGCAGGAAATCCTGCAACTGGGAATTGCGGGTCGGGACTTGACCGGAAACTGCACCGATTCGCCCAACGCGGTCATTCGCATCCAGCGCCTGAGGGATACACCGGCGGCGTGCGGGGCGGCGGTGGGAACCCAATACTGGCCCAACGTGCTGTACGACACCCGGGAGGGGGCTCTGCGCGACAACGTCCCCACCGCCCAGACCACTGTGTATCTCGGCGGCGTGATGCACTACGTCGAGCTGGATGTGAACAACCTGTCGCGCTGGTTCCGCGGCGAGATCGGCGCCAGCGGC
>Ga0194125_10012838_pt1 | contig 10982 bp, 5 predicted proteins | sample TA2KigC250mmetaG_FD_148626 | JGI IMG/M metagenome (GOLD analysis project Ga0194125, IMG submission 148626) | Freshwater microbial communities from Lake Tanganyika, Tanzania - TA2015034 Kigoma Deep Cast 250m | ecosystem: Environmental > Aquatic > Freshwater > Lake | place: Tanzania: Lake... | reverse complement strand
AGACGTGGAACAGGAACGTCTTCCCCTCCATCCGAGTCTTGTACCAGTCGACCCAGTCCGCCCCCTCGCCGATCGACCACTTCCCGTATTCGACGAGCCTCACCAGGCCCTCCGGGTCCGCTTTCCCCGCGAGGTATCCGAGCGACCGCTCGGCGAGCGGGAGCATCGCGTCGAGGAACGCGCGATCGCCCGCGAAGGAGAAGATCTCGTCGACCCCGAGCGGGAAGAGGACCTGCGCCATAACGCGCTGGGAGCGGATGCAGCCCGCCTCGTCCATCGTCCGGCCGATCGCGATCCAGTGGTCCTGGAGCAAGCGCACGTATCCCCGGTGTGCGAGGCGCCGGACGCCGAAGAGGCAGAAGGAGAGGTCCGGAACAATATTGCCGGAAATCGTATAGCCATCGCTCACTGTGAACGTGCCGGAGAGCGATGCGTTGTGCAGGGCCTCGGCCGCCACATCGAGCCCGGCCGCGATCCTCGCGTCCGGGACCTCGATCGTCGATCGGAGCGGGAGCGACCGATCGGTCGCCGTGAGCCTCGGCTCTCCGAAGCACACCGTCCCGCGCGCCCGCCCCGTCACGCGCGGATGCCCCCCTTCCCAGCCGTCATACCCCGCGAAGACGAGGTGGAGCTGCGCCTCGCGCGCTGTGGTCGGAGCGACGATACCGATCGAGAGGTCGCGCCATTCCGATGTCTTCGGTCCGATCCCGGAGACCGGGAGGAACGCGCCCGGCCACTTGCGCGTGTCGCGGAAGTACAGGTACGCACCCGCGGTCATGCGCGCGTTGATCGGGACGAGGTCCTCGGTGCGCACAGGCACCCGCAGGACGTATCGCCTCCCCGGCTCGATTGCGAAGTAGGGGCTCGCGAGCGTGGCGCTCATCCCGCGCTCGGCGCTCGAATGGAACCGCGCGACGTGGTGCGGATCCGCAGGGCCCGGGTCCTCCTGCCAGGTCATCTCGCCTTCGCCGAGCGTCTTCTCGATCGTCCATCCCCCGCCCGGTGCGAAACGGGGGAGCTGCACGATCTTTCCGCGATACGGCTTCGAGTGCCCCGCGAGCCATTGGATCGCCGCATCGACATCGCACTCGTGACCGCCATCGAAGATCGTCAGGCGGACAGGACCCGCCAAGCGCCGCAGGAGCACCCGCTTCGCGAACGTCGGATCATCGCGGACGCCCGGATCGAGTCCCTCGGGGATCCGCGCCGCGCGGACGATCTCTGCGATCGTCTCCTCCGCGATAAGGAGCCCCGCAAATCCGTTGGCGGAGGCGAGGGCGTTGTACGCGCGCAAAGCGTGGCTCACGGGAACCGAGCCATCGTGTCCGTCGCGGATCCCTGCGCCGACCTCGATCGGGATGCCCTTCGCCATGTCGAGCGAGAAGAGCGGCGAGCGCTCGCGGTATTGTCGATCCACCTCGGCGCTCGTTCCCGGCGCGCCGCCGCAGACGTCTTCGAGATCCTTCGCGTACCTGAGGCCACGGGCCTTGGCCTGCCCGTGCCATGCGGCGAGGTCTGTCGGTGGCACCCAGGCCGAGACCGCGGCCCAGATCCCCGGCCATCGCGCCGCCGCCAGCAACGCTGCGTGCCCGCCCCCCGACGCCCCGATGAGGTAGATCCGATTCGCATCGACCGGCGCGTGCGCGCGCGCCCACTCGACCGCGTCCGCGATGTCCTGGAGTGCGACCGCGCTCCCGCAGGCTTCAGGGTTCCGGTTGGGCCCCTGGAATCGCGGATGGATGAACACCCACCCACGCGCGCGGCACGCCGCAAGATACGCAGCGCCCTCCGGCTGTTTCTCGTCGCTGCTCCACGTGTGGAGGCCGACCAGGAGCGGAGCCGGACCCTCCCCGCCCTCCGGCGCCCAATAGAGCGCCGGCTGCTCGGATCCATCCGCCGTGCTCATGATCGAGACCTCGCGCACATCGGCGGACCACCCCGGCGGCGCGGCGCGGATCCCGGGGTCGGGCGAGGGGAACAAGAGAACAAACAGCATGGGGACGATCATGGGTTCACCTCGCGAGATCGACCCAGGCCGATCAGCGATATGCATCGGCTCGGTGGCGGATGATCCTGATGTCGACGAGCCTCTCGCCGTCGTACACCGCATAGACCACCCTGTAGTCGCCGATTCGAATCCGCGAGGCCGCGACCAGCGGCAACGCATTGAGATCTCTTCTGGCCGACCCAGTGAAGGCGATCGAGTACTCACCCACGGCGGCGGCTCTTGCGGCGTTGAAGACGCTTCTTGACCGCCTCCAGAGATTCGCGGGGTTCCCGCTCACGCTCCCGCGCCAAGGCCCCGTCGCAGAAATCTTCCCAGAGCTCGCCGTTCTTGTCGAGGTCGATGAGGACGGCTCGTCTCCTCCCCTCCTCATCGACCACGAATTGCACGCCCTTCATCATGATGCACCTCCCGACATGACTTCAGCAGCTTACTGGACGAACGCGGGGGCCGCAAGTCAAGGCCACGGCGCGCGCCGCCGGGGCCTGCCCGAGAAGACCCCAGTCTCTTGCCAAATGAGGCGCATACCGGTCCCCGTCGGCGGCTCGGATGGCTCGGGGGCCCGGCCCGCTCACGTAGCAGGCATGGCGGATTGAACGCCATGTAGTCGAACCCAACGCCCCTGACGCGGTCAGCGATATGCGTCGGCTCTGTGATGGATGATCCTGATGTCGACGAGCTCGCCGTCCACTGCGTGCACCACTCGGTACTCGTAGACCCGAATCCGCCAGAGGTTCTCAGCGCTGACAGGCTTCAGGCACGCGGCCGGCCAGGGATCCCTATCCTGCACTTCGACCCGCCTCAGGATTCGCGAAGCCACGCCCTCCTGCAGCTGAAGGAGGTCTCTCCTCGCCGAGCGCGTGGACTCGATCGAGTACTCACCCCCGGCGGCAGCGAGCACAGGCTATCGCACCAGCGAGGCCCCGAGCCGGCATCGGCTTGACCTGCGGCCCCCTCAGCCATAGACTAGCCCGTGAGCGTCCGATCCTGCTCGCGAGATCGGAGGCCCGGATATGGACAAACCCTCCGCGGTTCGTGCGCGGAGACGCCGATGGAAGTGGCCAGATGGATCTCGCCGATCCCGTGTCGATCCTCAATCTCATGTTCTCGTCGGGGAAGACCGTGACGTGCAGGAAGGCGGCGGATATCGATGACGATGGGCGACTGACGATCGGCGATCCGATCTCGCTCCTCAATTACCTCTTCGCCTCGGGCCCGGCGCCGAAGGCTCCCTTCCGGGCCTGCGACATCGATCAGACCGTCGATGCTCTATCCTGCGATTCGTTCCCTCCCTGCGAGAAGGCATCTCATGAGTAGTCCATGGGGCGGCAAGGTCCGTCGCGTTGCCTCTGTCGCGGCGCTGGCGATCCTGATCCCCGTCGCCGCCTGGGTATGCTTCCTCCGCGATGGGAGGATTGGCGTGGATGACCGACCCATCGGGCCTGCGCCCGTCGTGAATGATCTCACCGCAGCAGAGAAGGACCGCCTGCGGCGCGCCGAAGGACTCCTCGTCGGCATCTGCGTCGCGGATGCCCTCGCAGCGCCTGCCGAGTTCCTGACGCCGGAGAGGATACGCGAGGAGTACGGCGAGGGGCTCGAGAAGCTGGAAGCGATGGCGGGTGGGGGCTCGATCGGCTGGGCGCCGGGGCAGGGGAGCGACGAGACCGACATGGTCTTCGCTGTTGCGCGGTCGATCGCGAGCAAGAAGGAATGGGATCCGGACGATGTCGCTCGCCGGCTCACGGCATGGTACCTGGCGGGCCCGAAGGATGTGGGCGGACTCACAGGTCGCGCGCTTGGGAGGATCGCCACCGGCGAGCATTGGCGCGATGCAGGATTCCGCGAGGCCATCGACAGCGGCGAAGGTCGCAACGCCGGGAACGGCGGACTCATCCGCTCCTTGCCGCTCGCGATCGCACTCGATGGCGACGCTCTCGACGGGGCCGCCAACGATTGCTCGGCGATCACGCACGCGGATCCACGCTGTACGGACGCGGCGCGGATCCTGACCAGGATCGCATCGGACCTGTTGCGGGGAGAACGGGCGCGGGTCGCGGTCGAGGCCGCGCGGGCGTGGGCGCGCGAACATTCCTCGCTCTACGACAAGGTCATCGGCGAGGCGATCGAGAAGCCGCCGTCAGAATGTCCCGCGACGGGATATGTCGTCGACGCGGTCCGGATCTCGATCTCGGCGCTGCTGCATTCGTCGACGTTCCGCGAGGGCGTCCTCGCTGTCGTCGCGAGAGGCAATGACGCCGACTCGAATGCGGCGGCAGCCGCAGGACTCCTGGGCGCCGCCCTCGGCGCCGGCGCGATTCCGGAGGCATGGGTCGAGCGCGTCCCGGCCGCAGCCGAGGCCCGGGAACTCGCTCGGCACCTCTTCGCGCTCCGGAAGGACGCTACTCCGCGTACGCCATGACCTCGACGAGATGCCGGCCGGTGTTGGCCGAGTTGTGTGTCTGCGTCACACGGATGTAGCGCACCGGCCGGGGAGGGAAGCGGCACTCGTAGCCTTCGCGAGTCGATAGTTCCTTGTTCTCGCGCCGGTCGGCGACCAGGTCCCAGGTCTTCCCGTCGAGCGACGTCTCGACCGTGAAGCCGTAGAATCGCTCGTCGCCGTAGTACCCCACGACGACGACACGGCCCACGGTCGTCGGCTTCTCGAGGTCGACCTGCCACCAGGCCTCGGGGTGCTGGCCGATGTCGGTCGCCCAGAAGCGGTCGCTGTTGTTGCGGAGGCCATCGTTCGCGAGCCGCGCGGGGTATGGTGGAAGGGCGTGCGAGCACGTCGCGGGCTTGCCGGTCGTCAGGCTGACCGCCTCGCGGACGAAGGCTCGGCCGTACTTCGCCCACAGCTTCCGCGCAAGCTCGACGCTGTCCCCGCGCGGCTCGCTCGGGTAGGTCTCGCGCTGATCCGACCAGGCGGCCATCCAGGGGCGCAGGCGCTCGACGAACGCCTTCTCGTCGAAGGTCTCGCCCTTCTTCAAGGCCTCGGTCCAGCCGGCGAGGTAAGGCTCCCATCGCTTCCGGTAATAGCCGCTGATCAGGCCGGACCACTCCTTGCGCGCATACTCGTAGAGCGACGGGCCATCGCCCCAGAGGGTCAGGACGCGGCGCGCATTCCACTCCATGCGAGCGCGCTCGGCGTCGGTCTCGCCCCAGCGCTTCGCATCCTCCAGCCAGCACCCGAGCAGGAACTCCCCGCGCGTCGCAAGCAGGGCATCGAGATCATCCATGAGATCGAGGAATGCCGCCGAGGCGCGCGCGAAAGCCTCGGCATCCTTCTTGCGCGCCGCGTCGACGATTCCGCCATGGACGACTGACGCGTGGTTCGAGAGCGCCTGCCGCGCGACGTTGACGAGATCGAAGCGGTACGTGTCGACCTCGGCCAGTTCGCCCGCGGCCGAAAGGAGTGCGCTCCACGCATCGGCGATGCTCGCGTTGTCGTACGGAGGGCCCCCGATCGGCCGGAGGTTCGGCATGTAGTCGATCGCCGATCGGGATCCGTGGGGCCCGTCGTAGACCGTGTCGAGGAGAATCCGCCAGGCGCGGCGCGCGGATTCGGACGACCGGCCGTAGCGATGGCACGCGTAGTCGTCGATCCACGCCGGCAGATCGACCGCCTTATCCCGCCAGGCCATCTCGAACATCAGGTCGTAGACGACCGGGTTGTAGCAGAGGCCCTCGTTGACGAAGCCCAGCCCAGAGAGCCGTCCCGAGTCGGGGTCGCGCCGGATCGATGGGAACGCCTGCGCGATCGCCGGCAGCGCACCGTTGAGCTGGACCGTCCGGCCGAAGCTCTGGACATTACACCAGAGCCAGGGCTTCCCGTGGAAGGCCTCCGTCTTCGACCACGTCGGCCCGACCTCGCAGAAGAGATCGAGGACGACCATGCGATCATCCGACACCGCCCCGAAGAGAGCCTGCGCCTGCGGCGGTTTCCAGAAGCCCGGGTTGTTGAAGAAGAGCCAACCCTGGAGCACCCACACCGCCGCGGGATCGCTCGCCGCCATGCCGTCGAAGACCGCGCGCGAAAGGCTCGCGATGTACTTGGGGTCATCGCTCGGCGGCTGCATCTCGATGAAGGTGTCGGCCGCGTAGAGGTGATCCGTGCCGAAGCGACGCACCTCCTCTTCCATGTACATCCGCGCGATCTCTGCGAAGCGCGGATCCAGCGGATCGAGGAGGCAGGTCTTCCACTCGATCCACTCGATCCGGTGGATCTTCGCGTCGGGGCGCTTCTCCGCGAGCGCCGCCGGCACGTGCCCCGTGAAGCCCTGAAGGACAGGCGTCATGCCCAGTTCGCGCTCGCGCGCGAGGATCTTCTTCGCGAGATCCTCGTGCCGATCGACCCACGTTGCCGGCAGAGGCCCTCCCCAGCCATCGAGGCAACCCATCCACTGGAACGGCAGGAACGGCGGCCCGGCGAGGAAAGCGACGATCTCCGCCTCGCTCATCCCGATCCGCCGGCACACCGCCCGCCACACCGCCTCCTGTCCCGTGACCGAGAGCGGCATGTTGATGCCGTTCAGGGCCATCCAGTCGATCAGCCTCTCCCACTGCGCCCAGTCCCAGAACGGGAGCGAGTAGCCGAAGCAGCAGTAATTGAGGAAGTACCGGTATCGGGCCCAGCTCACGTGCCTCTCCTTCGGCGTCACCGCAGGCAGCGGATCCGGCAGGCGGAGCTGATCCCCATACCACGAGACATGACAGCGGGCCTTGTGCTTCAAATACCAGTTGAGCCCCACGGCCATCGACAGGGCGGTGTTGCCCCGGATGACGACCTTCCCATCGCGACTCTCGATCTCGAAGACGTCTCGACCCTCGACCGGCGGGATCGTCTCGAAGGCGAAGCGATCGATGTGTTGAGGCAGGATCCGCCCGACCATCGCCCGCGCAGCCGCGGGCGCGTTCGGATCCGCGCGCCCTTCCCACCGCACCGCCTCCTTCTCCAGCGGCCGGTAGCGGATCCCTGAGGCCTTCAGACGCTTCAGGTGCTCGCGCAGCCGGACGAGGAAGAGGTCGTAGCTCCTCCCCTCGCGCGGCGACCAGACGATCTCGGCGATCGCGCACGCCCTCGGATAGGTCATGTACTCCCGGTGCTTCCGGTCCGAGATGAACTCCCCCCAGAGCTGCGCTTGCGCGCCCAGCACGTGGCGCGCCTGCTCCGCTGTCAGAGCCGCGGGGACCGGCTCATAGGCATACACCCGATCGAGCGGGAGGAGCCCTCCGATCGCGAGGGGCTCGCTCTCCGCGGGTCCCTGGTAGTAGTCGAAGTACGTGTGCGATGTCGGCGCCATGATGCAGTCGTGATCCGCGCGCGCCGCCGCGATCCCACCCCCCTCGCCCCGCCAGCTCATCACCACGGCGCCCGGCGCGAGCCCCCCTTCCAGGATCTCGTCCCAGCCGACCAGCCGCCGGCCGCGCGCCGTCAGGTGCGCGTCGATCTGCGCCGTGAACCAGGCCTGAAGCTCGTCCTCTCCCTTCAGGCCCTTCTCGCGGATCATCCGCTGGATCTCATCGCTCGCCTTCCATTGGGTCTTCACCGCCTCGTCGCCGCCGATGTGGATGAACGTGCTCGGGAAGAGGGAGATCACCTCGTCGAGAACGTCCTTACAGAACTGGACGGTCCCCGGCCGCGGGGCGAGGATGTCCTCGCAGATCCCGCGCTGGTTCCAGGGACGGAGATCCTTCTGCTTCTCCGGGAAGACGCCGAGGTGCGGATACGCCGAGATCGCCGCGCGCGAATGCCCGGGCATCTCGATCTCGGGCACGATCGTCACGTGCCGGTCCGCCGCATATTGCACCATCTCGCGGATGTCATCCTGTGTGTAGAAGCCTCCGTGCTTCTTTCCGTCCGGCCCGCCGCTGTGCAGGAACTCGTTCTCGCGCCACGCGCCGACATCCGTCAGGCGCGGGTACTTCTTGATCTCAATCCGCCAGCCCTGGTCATCGGTGAGATGCATCTGAAGGCGATTGAGCTTGTGGATCACCATGGCATCGATGAAGCGGAGGACGTCATCCTTCGGGATGAAGTGCCGCCCGGGATCGACCAGGAGGCCCCGCCAGCCGAAGCGCGGGCGGTCGCTGATCTCGACGCACGGGACCGTCCAGTCTGTGCCCTGAACGACCTCCGTCGCGAAGATCGACGGCGGCAGGAGCTGCCGGAGCGTCTGGATCCCGTAGAAGAGCCCAGCCGGTTTCGCGGCGCGGATCCGGACTCCGCGGGTAGTCACGTCGAGAGAGTATTCCTCGGGGCCGAGGCCCGAATCGATGCCGAGCGCGATGACATTCTCATCCCTGGCCGCATCCTCGACCAGCCGCAGCCGGAAGCCCATCGCAGGCGCGAGGTACTCGATGAGCTTCTTCGCCTCGACGGCGGCGGGACCCTCGGCCGCGACGCTCGTGTCGGGACGGATGACGAACGCGCCCTCTCGAAGCCTGACGCTCGCCGGCTGGGGGATGATCGGCGGCAGGGCCAGCAGCGGGACGAAGGCGGCGACGATCCGGGGCGACTGCTTTCGCATGGCTCTTCCCTCCGGCGCGGGCTCTGGAGGAGAGCATCGCGGAGCGCGTCGAGAAGAGCAAGACGCTGCCGGAGGTTTCCTATCCCGCGGAGAGAAGCTCCTCCTGCGCCAGGAGGAACCGCCGCCGCTCGGTGACATGTGCGCGGAGCGAGCGGATGTTCTCCTCGAGGAGGCGCACCCCGGAGTCGGGGTCGCCCCACAGCTTGGCTCGCAGAGAGACGTCCTCCTTCAGACGCTCGGACAGCTCGTCGATCAGGGGGAAGTAGACCTCCTCGGTGTAGATCGTCTCGAGGATCTCCCGGGTGCGGGCGAGGAACATCTTGCGGAACTGGGGATTCGCGAGGAGGGGCCGGGAGAAGTGGCCGCCATCGCGCCACCAGCCCGGGCCGCCTCGGCCAAAAGGCCCTCCTCCGAACGGCCCCCCGAATCCCCCGGGACCTCCGCGGTCCTCGCGCGCACCCGGCGGTCGGGCGCCTTCCATGCCGAAGGTGAGCGGCATGTCGAAGAAGACCTCGCCGGGGCGGATCCCATCGTAGTAGCCCCAGGTCTTGTCCTGGTCCCAGGGGTACATCTCCCACTTTTTTGTGCCGCGAGTGTCATGGTACGTGTAGTAGTTGTTGAAGAAGCCGTCCCAGTGCGACACGATCATGTTCACGGCGAAGTAGGTGGCCACCTGAGGGACGTTGAATTCCTCCTGGATGGCCTTCCACTGCTCCTCGCCCTTCGACCGCTGGATCTTCTCGATGACGGCGAGCAGGTCCTCGTGGCCCGTCCGGATATTCGTCTTCTTCTCGTGCTGGCCGACGATGTCGCGCCCCATCCAGGTGATCTTGTAGAGGTTTCCGCCGTCGTCGAGATTGTTGCGCCGCAGGAAGGAGCGGTTGGGGCGCTCGACCATCAGGTGATAGCCGATCATCTGGCCGTTGAGCCACAGGCGGACGAAATCGGTCAGGCACGCCGCGTTTCCCGCCCGGCGGTAGACATCGTATGCGAGCGCCTCGGCGAGGAGGAACCGCTCGCTGCCCTCGAAGACCATGTTGACGGCGCTCATCCCATCGAGCGTGCGATCCTTGTGGAAGAAGATCTTGTAGCCGCGGCCGCCGTCACGCGGGATGACGTTCACGTGATCGAAGAGGGTTGTCCTGCCGGTTTTCTGATCGACGTGGACGAACGCTGATGATCCGCGCGGAGGACGGGGGACGTTCGCGGAGCGCCCGCCGAACGGGCCACGGCGGCCGCCGGGGACGCCAGGAAAACCGCCCGGCCCCTGCGGGCCGGGGAATCTGCCCGGAGCCGCAATCCCTGTCAGTTCATTCGGGGGCTTGATGATGAGGCCGAAGGAGATCCTGGCCGGCTGCCACTTGTCATGGACATACGCTGAGAACGTCGGCCGGAGGTCGTTCTCGGCGGGGCAAAGACGCTCTGCCCCAGCCTCGCTCCCTGCCCGGATGCGGTATCGAACGAGCGTCCCGGCCTTCTGCCCCGGGATGCTCGCACGGAGGCGCCCGCTTGCGGCATCCCTGGACATCGCGACCGCCGATTCTTCACCTTCAACGCCCCCTTCGACCACGCGATAGAGTAGACTGACCTCTCGCAGGGCGCCCGCGTCCTTGACCTCCGCCTCGACCTGGATCGCCTGGCCCGGCATCGGGTCTTCCGGTGTGCCGGTTACGGCGGCGATCACCGGAGGCAAGACAGCGGAGTAGCTCACGTTCCGCTTGCCGGGCGTGCCGGCAGGCTTGGGCGAAGCCGCCGGGAGGGGCGATCCGGCCCAGTTCTCAGGGATGTCTCCGGATGCCGATGGCGAGATCCGCTCGATGGATGCCGAGTAGCCGTCTGCGCTGAGAGGCCAAGGTTCGCGGTCCTTGTAGCGGACGATGTCGACCGTCTTCCCTTCGCCGTCGAGAAGCTCGATGCGCTCGCCGCCCCTCTTGATCGGCCGCTTCAGCGGCCCGATGGCTTCCCCGCCGTAGCTCTCGCGGTACCGCTCGGGCTGGAGCGCCGCCACCAGGTAGCCCTGGGCCTCGATCCTGGTCCCCGCGGGGAATACGAACATATCCCCCTTGTCGAGCGACCAGCCGCCGAGATCGACCTCCTGGCCCCCCGCATTGTGGAACTCGATCCACTGGAGGTCGTCCAGGTCGTCCGGCGCGTTGTAGAAGACCTCGTTGATGACCACGCCCGCCCGGGCCGCGGTCAGCGGCAACAGGGCGCACACCAGAACAACTTGCATACGTCTCATCCTCACCAACGCAGGCAGGGCCTATTTCGCCGCCCCTGCTCGCGGATCGGGCACATTCCGACAGCGCATGCAACCCCGGATCCGCGGGGAGGATTCGATCGCCGCAGGCTCGTCAGAGGCACCCTGCCCACAGGACGTACCCGGCATAGGGACCGCTGGCGAGCGCGGCGTGAAGCCGGCGATCGGCCGTCACCAACGGCGCCCTCAG
>Ga0194125_10012837_pt1 | contig 10984 bp, 11 predicted proteins | sample TA2KigC250mmetaG_FD_148626 | JGI IMG/M metagenome (GOLD analysis project Ga0194125, IMG submission 148626) | Freshwater microbial communities from Lake Tanganyika, Tanzania - TA2015034 Kigoma Deep Cast 250m | ecosystem: Environmental > Aquatic > Freshwater > Lake | place: Tanzania: Lake... | reverse complement strand
TCCAGCAGCAAGTCGGCTATTTTCTGAGCCTCCTCCTGCGAGCTGGCAGTGACCAAGACAACCACCTTGCCCATCTCTTTCATCACCGATAAGTCAAAATTAAAAACTAAAACTTAAAGGCACAGGTTAGAATTCAAAAATTCTTGGCGATGTGTAGATTTCATAGCTGAGGGCAAACCAAAGAGATTGCCACGTCCTTCAGCGGAAAAACTCGCAATGACCGGGTAGGAGTCACAGTGCATTTTGATTTTTGACTTGTCATTTTGCATTTTGATTTTTGATTTACCTCACTGGCTTCTGCCTATAGCCAGCATCTTGTCCACGGCAGCAATAGCCTTAACGCGGATGCCCTCAGGCACCTTCACCTCCGGCTGCATCTCCTCCAACGACCACAACACCTTTTCCAGGTTTATCAACTTCATGTTGGGGCAAACGGCCTGCTCCGAAACAGGGATGAATTTCTTGCCCGGATTTTCCTTCCTCAGCCGATGGATAATCCCCACCTCCGTGCCCACAATCATCTCTTTTACATCATCTCGCTGGGCAAACCGAATCATGCCACTGGTGCTGAAAACCTGGTCTGCCACCGCTATCACATCTGGCTTGCACTCTGGGTGAACCACCACAACCGCATTGGGATATTCCCGTTTAGCCTGAGCAATATGCTCCGGCCGTATCCGCGCATGCGTGGGGCAAAAGCCAGGCCAGAGGATGAACTTTTTATTCGTCTTAGTGGAAACATAATGCCCCAGGTACTGGTCGGGTACAAAAAGTACCTCGCCTGCATCCACGCTCTCCACCACCTTGACCGCATTGGCAGAAGTGCAGCAGACATCCGACTCCGCTTTCACTGCCGCCGAGGAGTTGATGTAGCACACCACCGGAACCCCAGGATGCTCTTTTTTCCTGGCGCGCAGGGCCTCAGCCGTAATCATGTTAGCCATGGGGCAGCCGGCATGTATCTCCGGCAGCAATACGGTCTTGCTAGGACAGATGATAGAAGCCGTCTCCGCCATAAAGTGAACGCCACAGAACACGATGACATCAGCATCGGTCCTGGCCGCATTCTGACTCAATTCCAGCGAATCGCCGATAAAATCGCCGATGTCCTGCACCTCGCCCAACTGGTAGTTGTGCACCAGGATGACAGCGTTTCTCTTTTTCTTCAAGCCCAGGATTTTGTCCCGCAGCTCGGCTTCTCGGTCATTCATCGCTCACAATTCTCCATTCGTGAGCATAGACATTCATCTTTTTACCACGGACAAAGCCCACCAGGGTCACACCCAGACTTTTGGCCAGCTTAACACCCTGGTCAGTGGGAGCCGACTTGGAGATTAGTATAGGGATATTTCTCTTATTCACCTTAAGCAATATCTCAGAGGAGACCCTGCCGCTGGTAACTATTATGCGGTCGTCTACTGGAATATCATTCAAAAGACATTCCCCCAAGATTTTGTCAATGGCGTTGTGCCTGCCTATGTCCTCGCCGAAAACCAGGATATTCTTCGTGTCACATAAAGCAGCGCTGTGAACGCCACCGGTTGTCCTGAAGACCTGGGAACGGTGTTGGAACTCTTTAACCAGGGCAAAAACTTCAGAGGCTGATATCCTAATCCGGGATTCCACTTTTACCTTCCCCTGGACATCAGCTACGTTATAGAAAGTCGCCCCCCTGCCACAGCCCGAAGTTATCATGCGCTTGAACAGAAGCTCCTTGGCCAGCTCCTTGCCCCCTGAAGTATCAACATGCACCACACCCTTCTGGCTGTCAACTGTTATGTCTTTGACATCGTCTTTGCCATGTACCAGCCCTTCGGAAAGAAGAAACCCGACAGCCAGATACTTGAGATTTGTAGGAGAACACAGAAGAGTTACCAGCTCCTGGCCATCCAGGAAAATAGTCAGAGGGAATTCCCTGACGACCAAGTCCTCGACTTCGTTCCTGTCCTGCTCAGTGATCCTGAGGACAGATAGCCTTTCGGTCTCCTCATCCATCTCTTACTTCCCCTATCTCATCTCCGCGCCTGACTTTCCCCCCCCGCACCACCCTGGCAAACACCCCCTCCTTAGGCATGATACACTTGCCCACCTGACGCATGATAGCGCAGCCGGTATGACATTCTTTACCTATCTGGCTTATTTCCAGGACAACTTCCGCACCCACAGCCACTCTGGTACCTACGGGGAGAGAAACCAGCGCTATCCCCTCAGTGGTCAAGTTCTCAGCAAAGTCGCCGGGCTTGACATCCAGTCCCAGCTTACGCATCTTTTCGATGCTCTCCATGGCCAGCAAGCTTACCTGCCGGTGAGAGCAGCAATCGGCATGAGCATCGTTCTCAAGGCCGTATTCCTCACGAAACAGGCCTTCGCCGATGTCCTGCTTCGGCACCCCTTTGTTGTCGCTGCGGCAGACTGCAATTATTTTAGCCATCAGACCCACACGTCATTGCGAATCCTTCCACTGAAGGGGTGACTATCTTGCTCTCGCTGTCATCCTTGAGGGATCCCCGATTCTATCGGGGCGACCGAAGAATCTCGCCGGTGAGGCAGAATCATGAGATTCTCCCCCTTCACTTCGTTCAGGGTCAGAATGACAGAACGAGAAATGCCAACAATGACATCATAAATAGTCAATGACCACCAGGTCGGCCCGAGCAACAGGCTTTCCGCTCTACAGTTCGCCGTTAAGCACCTTCGCCCTGAGTATCTCCCACTGGGCAGTGGTCAGGACGCAGACGTTGTCCTTCTCGCCGATTTCCACCTGGGACTCAGTGACCCTGACCTCAGGACAGCAAGAACCCTCTTTGCACAGCTTCACTATCTTCATAGATACTACCTCCTTATAACAGTTCGCGGGCCTATCAGCCCGCACGACCATCAATGCGCATTATGATACAGCCTTTTTTCCCGATAGTCGAATAAAAATCTGGTTAGTAGCTTCCAAAACATATTGAGCAATGGTAAGATTGCTGCCAATACCTTGACGGCCTAATATGGCAGATAACACTATAGCCAGCATTTCTCAACAGCGCTGGATAACTATCACTGTAGCCTTCGCTGCATTCATGGTCGTCCTCGATGACTACATCGTCAATATCTCACTGCCGACCATTGCCCACTACTTCAACGTCAGCACCGGCAGCGTAGTCTATGTCACTCTGGCCTACCTCCTGGTTCTGAGCAGCACTCTGCCCATATTTGGGAAACTGGGCGATAGATTCGGGTTCAACAGAATTTTCATTCTGGGATTCTGTCTGTTCGTCATAGGTTCCTTTTTCTGCGGTGTCTCGCCTAGCCTGGCATTGCTGATCGGTTCACGGTGCATCCAGGGCTTTGGCGGTGCCATACTCTATGGCGTCGGCACGGCGATAATCGCCAGGTATCTGCCAGAGCACCGCAAGGGCTGGGCATTCGGCATCCTCGCATTGAGCTCAGGGCTGGGTATTGCCCTGGGAGCACCTCTGGGCGGCTTCATCACTGCCTGGCTTAGCTGGCACTGGGTGTTCCTGGTAAACGTGCCGGTGGGTATCATAGCTGCCATCGTTTCAATCAGAGTGCTGCCCAAGGACATGACACAGGGCGCAGGCAAAGAACCGGGCTCCCGATTTGACCTGCCAGGCGCCCTGCTCAGCTTCTTCGGCCTCTCCCTCTTGGTCTACGCCATTAACCGAGGGCAGGAATCTGGCTGGACCTCGCCACTAATCCTGTCCCTTTTCGCTGCTGCCGCTTTATTACTGGCCATATTCTTCGTCTGGGAAAAGAGATGCCCGGAGCCGATGTTGGACCTGAGCCTTTTCCAACTGGGGGCATTCAAGTATGCCGCCCTGGCCATGTTCGCCGCCTTTGCGCTCTATGCAGGCAATAATTTCCTCATGCCCTTCTACCTGATGCTAGTCAAGGGATTGACGCCAAACGTTGCCGGCTTGGTCATTATGGTTTACTCTGTAGTATACGTGATTGTGTCACCTTTCATGGGACGCCTTTCAGACAGAATCAAACCCGGCACACTGTGCTCATCCGGCATGGCCTCGGCAACCCTAGCCTGCGTTTTCCTCATCTTTGCCCTAGCACGTCCAGGAATTCTACCAGCCATCATCTTCATGGCCTGGATGGCAATATCCTACGCCTCCTTCATTGCACCTAACAACAACCAGGTGATGAGCATAGTCCCACAAGAGAGGCAGGGTATAGCGTCAGCAGTATACCGAACGGTACAACATCTGGGGATGATAATCGGTGTGGCCCTGTTCGAGACCCTGTTCTCTTCCGTTATACCACATGCACAAGCTGAAACCAGTCTGACCAGGGCAGCAATTCCCACCGAGGTGCTCCTCGGCGGCTTTCGCAATGCCTACATTCTGGGCGCAGTCATCGGCGGCCTGGCCTTATGGCTCTCTGTCATGGCACGGCAGAAGAACCAGAAGTAGCTCAGGAAACGAAGGATACACGCTTCTACCCTCCGGCAATAACGGTAATGATAAGCAGCTCATCACCGTCCTTGACTGGCTCAGACAGCGGGTCTGTCTGCGAGCTTTGCAGATTGACGCAGATATCGTAGAAACTGCGCAGCTTGCCCTGCTCATCCAGAAGCTGCTGCTTCATCCCGGGAAACTTTGCCTCCAGGTCACCAAGACATTCGGCCACAGTATGTCCAGAGACCTCAACCACGCTCTCCCCTCCCGCAAACTTCCTGAGATAAGGATGAAGCTTGACCTTGACGCTCATCTCTGGCTGCCCGCGAGGTGACCACACACACCGCAATCGTGATGTCGTTCCAGCCTAATTTCCATGAACTCCATGTTCAACCCATCATAGACCAGAAGCCGGTTGGTCAAAAGTTCTCCGATTCCCACAATATATTTTATGACCTCAGTAGCCTCTATGCTGCCAATGACAGCAGGAGCAACGCCTATAACCGGCGTCACCTCAGGCTGGGGGGCACGAGGATAGATGCACTTCAGGCACGGGGTTATGCCCGGAATGATGGTAGTAGCCCGCCCTTCGAAACCACGAACCGCGCCGTGAAACAGGGGCACTCCCTGACCTACAGCCACGCTGTTTAGTATGTATCTAGTAGGAAGGTTGTCCATGGCATCCACTATGGCGTCGAATCCGCCAAGCAGTTGGAAGGCATTGCCATCGGTTATAGTCTCGGTTACCGCCTCAACCACAATCTCCGGGTTCAAGGCTCGGAGCTTCCTCTCGGCCACCTGTGCCTTCTTTCCACCAATATCGCTATCCCCGTAAAGAACCTGCCGATTCAAGTTGCTCAGTTCCACAATATCATGGTCGATTATCCGGATTTTGCCTACCCCCGCCACAGCCAGGTAAATAGAGATTACCGAGCCTAAGCCACCAGCTCCAGCAATGACCACCTGTGCAGCCCTCAGCCTTTCTTGCCCCTCCTCACCAAACCCCTCAATTATGAGCTGTCTCCCGTACCTCTGTAGAGCCTTCTCGCCATCCATGCTCGCAATCCTACACATGAGATGTTAAGTTGTCAAAACCAGGCGATTTCGTATTTGCATCGCTATCTACCTTTGCATTATGATACTACCACAGCCGTAAACACAATGGATAGCACTCCACTCATCGATAACGCCAGAGAATACTTGCCTCCAGAGAAAGTGAAACTGGTAGAGGCAGCGTATGAGTTCGCGCTGAAAGCTCACGAGGGCCAGGTGCGTAAGTCCGGCGACCCTTATCTGGAACATCCATTACAGACGGCAATGATGCTGGCTGAGTTGCAACTCGACGCCGCCACCCTGGCCGCAGCACTTCTCCATGACGTGACCGAAGACGCAGGAGTACCATTGGCCAAGGTCGAGTCCAAGTTTGGCCGCGAGGTGGCTAAGCTCGTTGATGGCACCACCAAGCTAAGCAAGCTGTCCTGGCGAGCCAACGCAGCGCAGAAACGCGAAACCCAAGCTCAGAATCTGCGGAAAATGCTCATCGCCATGGCAGAGGACCTCAGGGTGGTATTCATCAAGCTGTCCGACAGATTGCACAACATGCACACATTAGAGGCTCTGCCGCCTGAAAAACGCCGCAGCATCGCACATGAAACGCTGGAGATTTATGCCCCACTAGCCCATCGCCTCGGCATCTGGCAGATTAAGTGGCAATTGGAAGACCTCTCCTTCCGTTATCTAGAGCCCAAGCAATACCACAAGATAGCCCGACTCCTGGCTACGCGCCGAGAAGAACGCGAGGATTTTATTGCTGATGTCACCACCACTCTGGAAAAAGAACTGGCAAAAGCTGGCATTGAGGCAGAAGTCGCCGGCAGACCCAAGCACATCTACAGCATACACGACAAGATAGAAAGATATGCCGAACAGGGCAGAGATTTTGACCAGATACACGACCTGCTTGCGGTCCGTGTACTGGTGAACACCATCCCAGATTGTTACCAGGCGCTGGGTGTAGTCCATAACCTGTGGCACCCTATGCCCGAGGAGTTCTCCGATTTTATCGCTAACCCAAAGGAAAACGGCTACCAATCACTACACACCACAGTCCTGGCAAAAGGCACCACACCCCTGGAAATACAAATCCGCACCTACGAGATGCATCGACTTGCCGATTACGGCGTGGCCGCCCACTGGCGCTACAAGGAAGGCGCCAAACATGACCAGCACTTTGAGAATAAGATAGCCTGGCTACGCCAGCTTATCGAATGGCAAAGCGAGCTTGGCAGCGAGGAATTTCTGGAATCATTGAAGACAGACGTCTTCATAGACCAAGTATTTGTCTTCACACCGCAAGGCGAGATAAAAGAGTTGCCCATCGGCGCCACACCTCTGGACTTCGCCTATCGCATCCATACTGAACTCGGACACCGCTGCATCGGCGCCAAGGTAAACGGCAGACTGGTATCTCTGAGCTACGAGCTAAAGAACGGAGACGTGGTGGAAATCATGACCACCAAGGCCAGCAAAGGACCAAGCCTCGACTGGCTAAATCCAGACCTGGGCTTTGTGAAAACCTCCCACGCGCGTGAGAAGGTAAGACAGTGGTTCAAGAAACAAGAGCGAACCCAGAACATCGAACGTGGCCGCCAAATTCTAGAACGGGAGGTCAAGCGCCTGGGTATAACATTGCCCAACAACGAAGAAACAGCACAGCTATTTAACTGCGAGACGTATGACGATTTTCTGGCAGCAATCGGCTATGGCGGCATCACCCTCCACCAGCTCGCCCTCAAGCTAGCCACCGAACCCCAGCCCGAAGAACCACCGGTGGTGGCAAAAGCCCGGGCAGTAGCTAAGACCACCGGAGCCACCATAGAAGTTCTCGGCGTGGGCGACCTGCTCACCCACCTGGCCGTCTGCTGCAGTCCCTTGCCCGGCGACGATATTATCGGTTATATTACGCGAAGCCATGGCATTACAGTACATCGGAAAGACTGTGTGAACGTGCTCAACATCGAAGAAAAAGAGCGACTGATACAGGTAAACTGGGGGAAAGTCCACGAAGTACACCCGGTCAACATCCAGGTCGATGCCTGGGACAGGGTAGGGGTCCTTCGTGACATTACCACCGTGGTTGCTGACTCGAATGTGAACATAGCCAGCATCAGCACCAGCTACGAAAACGATATCACCTCTGTCTATGCCACCCTGGAGATCAGTGGCATGACCCAGTTGACCCATGTCCTTTCCAGGCTGCAAGGCGTCCGCGGTGTCATCAGCGTTAAGAGAACCAGCCAGGCTAAAGCCGGTATTAGCACATAACTTCAAGGAGGTATAGATTGCCCAAAGAGACAACATCAGCAGAAAAAGCAGCACGAGCAGCAGAAAAAAAACGGCTGCGGAACAAGTCCATCAGGAGTGAAACTAAGACCCACCTAACCCATGTAGAAAAGCTTATTGAGAACAAAGACATTGAGTCAGCCAAACAGGCAGCCGTTGTTTCCATAAGCACACTGGACAGGGCAGCCAAGAAGGGCGCAATCCACCCCAACGCAGCCTCCAGGCGCAAGTCACGCCTGATGAAGAAAGTCAACAAGGCGGCAATAGCTCAGGCTAACCCCACCGAGTCCGGGAAAATGCCCAGAGCCAGAAGACCCAAATCTTAGGTAAGCCAAGTCGCTGATATAGTAAACCACAGATAGCAAAATATACCATGCGCGACTATCTCATATTGGCATCCAGCTTGCCTTAATGTCCTGAATTGGTGTACAAATAAGAAGAGAATGCTTACGGCTCAGTTTCAGTCTGTGGGACGTGACCTCTGTGCCCGAGGCTTGGTATCCTCACACAGCGGCAATCTCAGCGTCAGGATAGGTGAACGCCTATTTATCACTCACCGCAACAGCATGCTGGGTGCCCTGGAAGAGCACGACCTGATAGAAACCGGCCTGAACAAAAACGACCGTTCCACGCCACTGGCTTCCACCGAGTTGGACGTCCATCGTGCCATTTATAGAAAGACGTCCGCCCTAGCCATAGTCCACGCCCACCCCGTCTATGCCGTGGCCCTCTCTTTCACCGAGCGAGATATCAGCCCCAGCGATGTAGAAGGTAAGCTGTTGCTGCCAAAAGTGCCAGTCCTGGGCCACGGGACTGCAGTTAAACCAGGTGGCTTCGCCGAAGAAATTGCAGAGGCACTGAAGGGAAATAAGGTCGTCCTGGTGCGCGGTCATGGCAGCTTTGCCGTGGGCCAGCTATTGGAGGATGCTTACCACTATACCACAGCGTTGGAAGAAAGCAGCCGTTTGCTTTACTTACTAAAGGCGCTGCGGGTAGAAGCCCACTGACTTCCAGGTAATCTCCAGAAAAACCAGCAGCATTACCTTCAAAACTAAAATCTCTTTATTAGCTGGCTTTAGCTACTTTGGCTCGAACCGGAGTGCACCAGTCCATGTACTTGGGATTCTTGCCCTTAATGACACCGAAATAGAGGTCCTGCAGCTTCTTGGTCATCTCCCCTATCTTGCCATCGCCCACCTGGCGCTCGTCAACCTCGATTATCGGCGTAACATGGGCTGCGGTACCTGTGAAGAAAGCCTCATCCGCTGTATAGAGCTCGGTGCGGTCAACCGTTCTTTCTTCCGTTTCAATCCCCAGCTCGTTCTTGGCCAGCTTCATAACCGTATCCCTGGTGATACCCAGCAGGATATTGTCGGAGCTAGGCGGTGTGACCAATTTGCCATCAATGAACAGGAAAATATTCTCGCCGCTGCCTTCGGCCACATGCCCGTCATGAGTAAGTAGGATAGCCTCGTCAAAGCCACGTATATTGGCCTCAGTCTTGGCCAAGGCACTGTTCACATAAATGCCAGTGATCTTGCCCCTAGCCGGAATCATGGTATCATCAATGCGCCGCCAGGAAGATACACAGCAGCGAACTCCCTTATCAGCATCAAGATAGGCCGGTAAAGTAGCCACCACAATCAGAAAATCGTCCTCCAGGTCATGAAGTTTGACCCCGATAGCCTGATGGCTCTTATAAGCCAGAGGGCGAACATAAACATCCTCATGATAACCGCTCTTCTCCACCACCTCCACAGTCAGTTTGCATAGCTCATCTACAGTATAGGGCAAGTCGATTTTCAGAATCCGGCACCCTTTATGCAGCCGCTGATAGTGTTCTTTGAGACGAAAGAGATATAGTTCCTGTTTCTCCTCGTTCCAGTTGCCACGGATTCCGTCAAAACAGGCAGTGCCATAGTGCAAGGCATGAGTTAGAACGCCGATTTTAGCTTCAGATAATGGCACGAATTTCTTATGAAAATAAGCGTATGGAGGCATAACTATTCTCCTTCCCGAGTTTTAGTGTCAATACCAAGCCGAACTGTAGCCATCGAGTTTACCAAAAAACCAGGGAAGTTGCCAAACCTAGTCTTCCCCGGCCTCGGAGAATATGTCTCGCAGTGCAAAGGTGCGTCCGGTCTGAATAGCCGCAAATCCGTATTTCCGGCGGATGCGGTCGATGGTCTTGTCCAGCAATTCCAAACGCCGCGCTGTCTGGTCAAACATGGCAAGTTGTCTTGCCTCGCCCACGAGATTCGATACACCAACGCCGATAAGCCGCACCGGCTTGCGCTTCTTTGCCAACGCCTGGCTCAGCAGCCGAACTGCTTCAGCGAAGATTACCTCGTCAGAAGCCAAAGATTCTCTAGGAGTAAAGCGCCGGGTGATGGTTTCAAAGTCAGAATATCGTAACTTCAATACTACGCTCCTGGCTCTCTTGCCCTCATGGCGCAAATCAGCCCCGACTTTTTCAGAAAGGTGGCGCAGCACCCCCTCAAGAAACTGCGAATCCAGGGTATCCCGCTCCAATGTTGTCTCACGGCTGATGGACTTGACTTCGCCATACATCTCCACCTTGCTATCGTCTATGCCGTTGGCGTGTTCATGCAGCATAACTCCAAAGGTACCGAATCGGCTTTTCAGCAGTTCCAGAGGCAAGTTGGCAAGCTGGCCGATGGTCTTCACACCCATCACCACAAGCATCTGCTCAGTCTTGTCGCCAACGCCGGGCAGGCGCACCACCGGCAAAGGCGCCAGGAAACTTCTCTCCCCACCAACAGGAACCTCAACCAGCCCATCAGGCTTGCCCGCGTCAGAAGCCACCTTGGCCACCACTTTACAGGAGGCTATGCCTACCGAGGCAATCAGGCCAAGCTCCTTCCTGACCCTTTCCTTTATCTTCTTCGCAATCTGGAACGGTGTGCCGAAGATATCGCAACCAGTCACATCGAGATAAGCCTCATCAAGCCCACCCGGCTCCAACGATGGTGAAAAATCCGCCAGGATATTCATGAACCTGGCCGAAAAGTCCCGATATTTCCTGAAATCGCCCTGAAGGAAGATAGCCTGTGGACAGAGACGATAAGCTTGGGCCAGTGGCATAGCTGCTCTGACACTATAAGCACGCGCTTCGTAGGAGGCAGAGGCAACCACCCCACGTCGCTCAGGCCTCCCACCAACTATCACCGGCTTGCCCGCCAGCTCCGGAGCAAGTACCTGCTCCACAG
>Ga0194125_10012835_pt1 | contig 10985 bp, 10 predicted proteins | sample TA2KigC250mmetaG_FD_148626 | JGI IMG/M metagenome (GOLD analysis project Ga0194125, IMG submission 148626) | Freshwater microbial communities from Lake Tanganyika, Tanzania - TA2015034 Kigoma Deep Cast 250m | ecosystem: Environmental > Aquatic > Freshwater > Lake | place: Tanzania: Lake... | reverse complement strand
GGATGTTGCGCCGCAGGGCGGGGAGGAAGGTGGCGAGGCTGACCCTGAGGGTGTAAGCATCCGGCAACAGCGAGGCGAAGGCGAAGACGCCATTGCCGCCAGTGAGGGTCTGCTGGACCAGCCGGTCGACGCGGTTGTAGAGGGAGACAGTAGCGCCCACCTGGGGGATGCCCGCCACGTCGGTGACCACGCCGGCGATGCTGCCCGAGAGCTTGGCCGGCTCGATGCCGCGGCATAGAGAAGCCCCCAGCAGTATCGCAGCGGCGAGGCCGGTGGTGGTCCTGGCGCTCATCTGCTCTCGTGCCTCAGCGGGCTCGTTCCCCCCTAGGTTATCGTAAATGTGGCGCGCGGGGTGAGCACCTGGTTGCGGTTCTTGTCGGTCACTTTGAGCTTCAGTGTGTACTGGCCCGGCTCCAGGCTCTGCAAGGGCAACAGCTTCTCAACGGTCACCTGCTGCGCGGAGGCGTCCGGGACAGCGGTCACCTCCTCGGTGTAAGCGAAAACCTGCTCATTGGTGCCGTTCCTGACCACCTCGTATTCGATGGTCCCATTGGGCTTCTGGGTCTTGTCGTCCGGGCCGAAGTTGTAAAGCTGGACGTAGATGCCCATGCGCTCATCGCGGCGGAAAGTGTCGGTGATGCGGGGGCGGACTTTGGAGCCGCCGATAACAAACTGGCCCGTGCCAATGCTGCGAGTGGGGACCTTCTCGATCAAGTCCGCCAGAATGAGGCTGCTGGCGGCGAGTTTCTCCTCGTCGAAGCGGGGCACGTGCAGGGCCAGCTCATAGTTATTGGTGGAGCCCCCAACTACGTCCTTGACCACCACGTTAAGGCGGTAGGTGCCCGGAGCGAGCGGAATCTTGTGCTGGTAGATGGAGGAGCGCTTGACGGAGGCCTCGAGCATCTCGGCGGGAGTCTCGACCACCACGGGCTCCTCGAAAACGCTGACCACGCGGCGGGACATGGAGGTGATGCGCCCGTACATGTTCACGGTGGCGCGCTGGAGGCCGTCCCTCTGCTGGAACTGGAGATCCTTGTTGTCGAGCTGGACGGTGATGTTGGACATCACCGTGGATTCGGTGATCTTGATGAAGTCGGCGCGCACCTTGATGGGCAGGAGGTTGTAGGTGATGCGCGTGGTGACCATGGCTTCGAGGTCCTTGAACTTGATGGAGGGAGGCCGCTGGAGCTTGGCGTACTGCTCGAGGCGCTCGAACTGGTTCATGCGCATGGGGAGGGGCTGATCGCCCACGCCCAGGCGGGTGCCGTCGGTGCGGTTGAAGCGGTCGGCCTTGGAGGTGAGGCCCATCTGCTCGTAAAGGGTGAGACCGGCGTTGGGGACCATGAGGAGGGCGTCCTTCTCGGAGGGGTCCATGGTCATGCGGTACTCGCCGGTCATGGTGGGATCGACAAACTCGATGATGATGTCGGTGCCGATGCCGTCGATGTAACGGTAGCGCCACTTCTCGAAGGGGAAGGTGGAGGTGGTGCCGCCGCCTTCCTCGATGGGGCGCTCATAGCTGCCGCCGGAGGGGTGGGACTCGACCTCGTCGGCCGGGCCGAAGGTGATGTACATGCGGCCGCGGTCGGTCTTCCAGCCGGGAATGCCGGAGGCGTAACGCTCGTTGGCGTAGGCGATGCGGCGGTAGTGCTCTTCCTTGTACTCGTTCTCGGCGCTGTCCGGGGTGGGGTCGCGGCGCAGCCAGAACTGCTCGATGAACTGCTCGCGCTCCTCATCGGTGGCCAGGCGCCTGAAAGCGGCGCGCTCCTCGTCGGTGATGATGTAGGTGACGTCCTCGTTGAGCCAGCGGCGGTAAGGGGTTTCCAGCTCGCGCCGGAGCCGCTCCTCGCGACGGCGCTTCTCCCGTTCGCTCAGCGGCTTGGCGACGGTTTCGCGCTGGGCGGATGCGGCCGGAGCCTTCGAGGCGGGCTTCTTATCCTGCGCCGCGCCGGCCGTGAGGAAGACGGCCAGGCCGGCTACCCCGCAACCCGCAACTAAATACTTGGCCCTCATACGCATACCTCCACTGCCTATACCAGTAGCGGCTACACTCATTGTAGGCCCGCACGGGGGGCGAGTCAAGATGGGCGTCCGCCGGTCCACTCCCCTGAAAACAGGCCTGGAGGCCTATTCTACATGACAGGCCTGGAGGCCTATTCTACCTGTGGAGCAGACAGCCACGTCAGTTGGTAGATGCGCGGAAGGGGGGCCGGGTTTCCTTGCTCGTGCGCTCCGTTCTATCGTGGATGGAGGCAGATGAGACGGCTACGGGTTTCCGAGCGGGTGCTGATTGGGTACTTCGTGTACACGGCGATCCTGGCTCAGGTGCTGCCGGTGGCGCCGGGGCTGCGGCTGGTCACGGCTGGGGTGAATGCGGCGGTGGTGGCGGGGTTCGCGCTGCTGGCGTGGGGGGAGTCGCTGCGGGGCGGGAGGTTGTTCAGCATCGCGCGGGACTGGTACACCCCGCCGCTGATGCTGCTGGCCTACCGCGAGATGGGGTGGTTCGCGCCCAAGGAGCACAGCTACGAGCTGGAGCGGGCCTGGGTGGTGTGGGACCGGGCGCTGCTCAATGAGTGGGGTCTGCGGGCCGCCATCGAGTCGCTGGGGCCGCTGCTGCCCTCGGTGCTGGAGGCTTCCTACCTGCTGACCTACACGATCCCCTTGTTCGCCATGGCCATGCTGTACGCATACGGCCAGCGGCGGCGTGTGGAGAGGTTCCTGGTGATCTTCCTGCTGGCGATCCTGAGCGCCTATGGGCTGTTTCCCTATTTCCCGTCCGAGCCGCCGCGGAGGGCGTTCCCGGGCGAGCTGTTTCCCAGCTTCGAGACGCTGTTCCGGCGGCTGAACTGGGCGCTGCTGGGAGGTTATGGGATCCATACGAGCGTGTTCCCCAGCGGCCACGTGGCGGGGGCGTTCGCGGGGGCGTTCGCTATGCTGCGGCTGCTGCCGGAGCGGCGGTGGGTGGGATGGCTGCTGCTGGGGCTGGCGGTGTCGATCACCACGGCGACCATCTACGGGCGCTACCACTACGCCGCGGATGCCCTGGCGGGGTTCACCCTCAGCGTGGGGGCCTGGGCGGCGGGAGCGGCGCTAGACCGGCGGGCGGAGCGCTCACTTGTCGGACGCTGAAGCCGCGGGCGTGGAGTCAGACTTGGGGGCGGGCTTGGCGCTCTCGGGCTTGGGCGGCGGGGCGTCGCCATCCCGCTTGGACTGGGGCGCGCGGGCGTAGTCGGTGATGTACCAGCCGGTACCCTTGAACTGGAGGGCCGCCGCAGAAAGCAGGCGCGCCACGGCGCCGCCGCAGTTATCGTGAACCGTTAGCGGCGCGTCGGAGAACTTCTGAATCACTTCAAAGACGTCCCCGCAACGTTCGCACTTGTATTCATACAACGGCATGGACGATGACCTCTAGGCGGCCGCCTTGCGGATTTTCTCGGTGAGCACTTCCAGGGCCTTCCGGAGGAGCTTGTCCTCGGTGGAAGGGGGCGCTGGTTCGGCAGGCTCCGGGGGAGCCTCTTCACCGGCCTCGGCGGGGGGCTCGGCCGCTTCGATCAAGGCATGCGTCGGGGAGACACCGGTGTCCTGTATGGCCTTGCCATTTGGAGAGTAGTACTTGGCCACGGAAAGGAGAATGGCGCCGCCATCTTCGAGTTTGACGGCCTGCCGCTGGGCCGCATCGCCGTAGGTGCGCTCGCCGACCACCTCCGCGCGCTGGCGCTCGAGCAGCGCGGCGGCGGCGATCTCACCGCCGGCGGCGGTCCCGCGGTTGGTGATAAGCACCAACGGCAGCTTGGAGACGGACTTGGCCGGATCCGCCTGGAAGTCCTTCCGCGGCACCCGCTGGCCCTGGAGGTAACCTAGCAAGCCCTTGTCCACGAAGAGGTTGGCCAGCATCAGGCCCTCCTCGGGAGAACCGGTCGCGCAACGCCGCAGGTCCAGCACGATCCCGTTCGGACTCTGCTTCCGGAGCTCGGCCAGGGCGCCGGCGACCTGGGTAGCGCCGCCCGCCAGGAGGCTCTCGGCGCGGATGTAGCCGATCTGCTGGTCGAGCATACGGTGCGTCACCGGCGGGTAAGTAACCATGGCCCGGGTCAAGGTGATCTTCCTGGGTTCCGGGTGGCGGACGGTCAGCACCGAGGCATCCACCGTGGAGCCGGCCTCCCCGTGCAGCAGGAGGTCGGCGTAGGCCAGCGGCATGTCCCGGCTGGAGACGCCATTGATGGATTCGATCATGTCGCCGGTGCTCAGCCCGGCTTGGGCGGCGGCCGAGCCCGGGACGGCGCCAACCACGCCCAGATACCCGTACTTCTTGGACAGGATCAAGCCCACGCCGGCGCGCGGCGTGTCGCGGTGCTTCAGGTACTCCTTGTACTGGCTGGCGCTGAGGTAGCTGGCGAAGGGATCGATGGACTCCAGCAAGCCATTGATCGCGCCCAGGGTGACGTTGGCGAGGTTGGGATCCTCGACGTAGTCGCTCTTGATGCGCGAGAGCACTTCGGTGTAGACGGCCAGTTGGCGGTAGGGCGCTTCGCGTGTGGCTTGCTGGTCGAGCGCCGCGCCGGTAACTACCAGCGCGAGCAGACACAGCGAGACCGCCGCCACGATGATTTTCACACGCTTGTACATAGACTTTAGGACTATCTTCAGTATAACAGAGGCGCGCGGGGACAGACTGAGCATGCGTCGGGATCGCGCCCGCGAGCACGAAAACCCTGGGACAGGCCGGGGTGTCCACGGGGGACACCCAAGCCTGTCCCGGGTTTTCACGACAGGCGAAACCGCGTGAAGTGCGTCCGTGGCCAGAGTTCGGCCAGGGGGCCGAACGCGGTCCAGGGGGACCGCCTCACGATTACTCAGCTTCGGGCGTCCCACCAGGGGTGGGGAGGCTCGGCTTGCTGGCGGGGCGGGGTGCGGGCTGCTTTGAGACGCTGGTCGAACTCCGCGGCCAGCTTGGGCCGCGCCGCCGCGAGGTCTTTCGACTCGCCGGGATCGGCGGCCAGGTCGTACAACTCGACCGCTCCGTTGGGCTTGGGCCGCACGGCCTTCCAGCGCCCGCGGCGGATGGCCTGGGGAGGCGCTTCGTCGTGGAACGCCTTCCGGCTGCCGTCGTAACGGGGCAGCTCCCAATACAGCTCTTCGTGGGGCTTCTGCTTCTTGCCGAGCAGGGTGGGCAGCACCGAGACACCGTCGATAGATCGGGGCGCGGCGGCGCCGGCCACCTCGGCGGCGGTGGGCAGGAAATCCTGGAAGGCCCAGGCGAAGTCGCTCACCTTGCCCGCGGGCACGCGGCCGGGCCAGCGGGCGATCATCGGCACGCGCAGCCCGCCCTCGTAGAGGTTCCCCTTCTGTCCGCGGAACACGCCGGTGTTGCGGAAGAAGTCGTTGAGGAAGCCGCCCATCATGCCGCCGTTGTCGGAGGTGAAGAAGACCAGCGTGTCGCGGTCCACATCCAGCTCCTTGAGCAGGCTCATCAGGCGGCCCACGTAGGAGTCCAGGCGCGTGACCATGCCCGCGTAGGCCGGCCCCAGCTCGGGCTGCGGCATCAGCCGCCCGCGCTTCTCGGAGTATAGCGGCCCGTTGGGGATCTTGCCCCGGTACTCGGCCAGGGAGTCCTCGGGCACGTGCGGCTCGAAGTGCGGAATCGTCCAGGACAAATAGAGGAAGAAGGGGCCGTTCTTCGCGCGGCGGACGAAGTCGAGCGCCTTGTCGGTCATGACGTCGTTGGCGTAGGTCTGCCGTCCCGGGGTGTCATTGCCGGGCAGGGGGTATTCTTTGGCGTTGCTGTAGAGAAAGCGCGGGTACTGGAAGTGAGCGTGGGCCTGGTGGAGGAACCCGAAGAACTCGTGAAAACCGTGCTTCCAGGGCACTCCGGAAGTGCCGATGTCGCCGAGGCCCCACTTGCCGAACAGGCCGGTGCGGTAACCGGCGTCCTTCAGCACATCGGCTACAGTGCGCTCCTCCGGCAGCAGCGGAACCCCGCCGGGATTGGAGCGGATGGGGGTGTGGCCGGTGTGGAGTCCGGTCATCAAGACGCTGCGCGAGGGCGCACATACGGTGCAACCGGCGTAACCGTCGGTGAAACGCAGGCCCTCGGCGGCCAGCCGGTCGATGTGCGGGGTGCGTATCCACTTCTGCCCGTAACAGCCGGGGTCGCCGTAGCCGAGGTCGTCGGCCATCATCCAGACAATATTGGGCTGGCGCGGCTGGCGCGCGGCCAGCACACCGCCGCCCAGGGCGGACAAGAAGGTTCTTCTTTGCATGGGAGCAAGCTCCCTGCCATTCTACTCGGGATTCCGCGGGAACTGCTTGAGCACGCGCTGGACGTAGGCGCGGGTTTCGGCGTAGGGTGGGATGCCGGCGTGGCGGTCCACGGCGGCGGGTCCGGCGTTGTAAGCGGCCAGGGCCAGGGGGGCGGAGTAGCCGTACCTGAGGAGCAGCTCGCGCAGGTAGCGGGCGCCGGCGTCGGCGTTCTGCGCCGGGTCGTTGGGGTCCGCGCCGAGCATGGCCGCGGTGGCGGGCATCAACTGCATCAGGCCCACAGCGCCCTTTGGGGAGACGGCATGGGTGCGAAACGCGCTCTCCGCCTGCGCCACGCTGGCGACGAACTCGACAGGCAATCCCCAGCGCTCGGCCGCCTGGCGCAACAGCTCCTGGGGGCTAGGAGGGGGAGGCGTAGCGCCGGGGACAGGCTGCTGCGTCCACGGGGGGACGGAGTGGCCTGTCCCCGGCGCCGGTTCGAAGCGCTCGACCAGGGCGGCGGGGAACTCGAGGGTGCCTCCGTTGACAAACAGCCGGACTGTGGCGCCTTCGACTTCGTGGCGGTCCACGCGCAGTACGGCGCCGTTGGTGAGCACGGCGTGCTCGGCGGCCCAGCCGGCGGCCGCGAGCAAGGAACACAGCAGGACGCTTCGCAACACGACTCTCTCCAGTGTAGACGCCGGAGCGGCGGCTGGCGTGCAAGCCCCGCCTGGGATATGCTGCCAAGGAGGCTATTGAAAAAGCCCTTCGGCCGGGGCGCGGGGCACAAGCTGAAGCTTATGCTACGTGGCAGGTCAGCGGCCAGCGCGCCCACGTAGGGCGAGCTTCAGCTTGCCAGAGGGCTTTATCAACAGCCTCGTAGAACAAGGAGGCCCGGATGGAAGACACCATCAGGCTGGCGCTGAAGATCCTGAATGTGCTGGCGGCCGTGATGTGGGCGGGGGCGGCGGCCTTCGCCGGCTACCGGATCCACCAGATGCTCACACTCCACGTGGTGGATGCGGAGGTGCTCAAGGCGGAGACGGATTCCTACATGGTGACCGGCGAAGATGAGGACTCCCACGGGTTCCGGCGGCAGTACTCCCACCCCATGTACCGCGCCCTGGCGCTGGTCCGCTACGAGTTCCAGGGCCGGCAGTACCAGGCCGTGGCGCGGCACGTCGCGGAGAGCAGCTTCCGCTCCGGGGCGGACCGGCTGGTGCGGCAGTGGAAAGCAGGCGCGCGCATACGCGTGCACCTCCGCCCGGACAGGCCGGATCGGCCCCAGGTGGGTTTGGGGCTCAATCTGGGCACCTTCAATATGTCCCTGATCCTGGTGGTGACGGGCTTTGTTTTCGTGGGCTTGGGCTGGGGCTTGAAGCGGGTGGCCGCCCATTTCGCGAAGCTGATGGGGGGGTAGGCGGGGCCGGACTGTAACATTTGGCTACGGAAAGCCGCCTTCGCAGTTGATATGAGAAAACCCTGGATGTTGTTGACAATCCTGCTTGTGGTGGCGCTCACCGCGGTGGCGGCGGACGTTACCGGCAAGTGGGTGGCGCAGGTTCCTGGCCGCGAGGGCCAGACCCGCGAGACCACGTTCACCTTCAAGGCCGAGGGGGACAAACTGAGCGGCACGATCTCCGGCCGTCAAGGGCAGGAAAACCCCATTTCCGAGGGCAAGATCAGCGGGGACACGATATCCTTTGTGGTCTCGATGGAGCGCGGCGGCCAGACGTTCAAGCAGACCTATACCGGCAAGGTTTCCGGGGACCAGATCCAGTTCAAGCGCGAGGGCGGCCAGGGGGCGGCCAGGGAGTTCGTCGCCAAGCGCGCCCAGTAGGTCTCGCGGTAAGGTGTCCTGTCTCGCAAGTTGGCTGACAGAAGGCACTAGCGCGGCCGACAGGCTGAAGGCCTATCCCACGGGGCAGCACTGTCAAGTTGTCTGCGAGACAGGACCCTGAAGTAACGCCCGATTCCCGCCCGAGCGGCGGGGAGAGGGTGCGGTGTCCATAGATGCCTGCCACAGGCGCCGTCGTATCTCGTCCGCTCTTGCCCGTGCTGCTGCTTCTGTTCGTAGGCAGCGGCTGTGCCGCGTTGATCTACGAAATTGTGTGGCTCCAGTTGCTACAACTGTCGATCGGTTCGTCGGCGGTTTCGCTGGGTGTGCTGCTGGGGACGTTCATGGGCGGGATGTGCCTGGGCAGCCTGGCCTTGCCGCGGCTGGTTTCGCCGGGGCGGCATCCGTTGCGGGTGTACGGCCTGATCGAGTTGGGGATCGGGATGTGCGGAGTCGTGATCCTGGTGGGGATGCCCTATCTGGACCGGGTGTACGCGGCGATTGCGCGGCCGGGCGTAACGGGGATCCTGGTGCGGGGAGCAGTCTGCGGGTTGTTTCTGCTGCCGCCCGCAATGCTGATGGGGGCCACGCTGCCAGCCATGGCGCGGTGGATCGAGACGACGCCGCGAGGCGTAGCGTGGCTGGGGTACTTCTACGGCGGGAACATCGCGGGCGCGGTGGCGGGATGTCTGCTGGCGGGATTCTATCTGCTGCGAGCACACGACGTGGCGGTGGCGACCTATGCCGCGGCGGCGCTCAACGGGGTGGTGGCGGTTGTCGCGGCGGGTCTGGCAGCCCTGAGGCCCCACCACGCGCCAGGCGGGGTCCCGAGCCAGGACCACGCCGCACCGGGGCCGCAGGCGTGGCCGGTGTATCTGGTGATTGGGCTGTCGGGACTCTGCGCGCTGGGCGCGGAGGTGGTGTGGACCCGCCTGCTGTCGCTGATGCTAGGCCCGACCGTGTACACCTTCGCCATTATTCTGGCGGTGTTCCTGGCAGGGCTGGGCATCGGCAGCAGCGGCGGGGCGTACCTGTCGCGCCGGGTGGCGCGGCCACGGCTGGCGCTGGGTGTCTGCCAACTGCTGCTGGGCGCGGCCATCGCCTGGACGGCGTATGTGCTGGCCCGCTCGCTTCCCTATTGGCGCATCCAGCCTTCGCTGGCGGACCCTTGGGTCAGGTTCCAGATTGACGTGGTGCACTGCCTCTGGGCGATTCTGCCGGCCACGCTGCTGTGGGGAGCGAGCTTCCCGCTGGCCCTGGCCGCCGTGGCCCGGCGCGGGCAGGATCCCGGGCGGCTGGCGGGGCGGGTCTACGCGGCCAACACCGCAGGGGCCATCATCGGCGCTCTCGCCTTCGCCATGGTCGTGATTCCCGGGGCAGGCACTCAGAACTCCCAGCGGCTGTTGACGGGGCTGGCCGCGGGGGCGGCGATTCTGGCGCTGGCGCCGGTGCTGCGGAGGTGGAGGGGCGCGGTTCTCCTGGCGGCTTCGCTGGTGGCGGTGGCGGTGCTGGTGTGGAAGACGCCCGCCGTCCCTTGGGGAGTGATGGCATATGGCCGTCAACTGCCAACCAGGTCGCTCCAGGGAGAGCTGCTGTACCTGGGCGAGGGAATGAACGCTTCGGTGGTGGTGTCGGACCTTTACAAGACCCTCCGTTTCCACGTCAGCGGGAAGGTGGAAGCGTCGAGCGACCAGCAGGACATGCGCCTGCAACGGATGCTGGGGCACATCCCGGCGCTGCTGCATCCCCAGCCCCGGTCGGTGCTGGTGGTGGGTGCGGAGCGGGGGTCACCGCCGGGTCATTCGTGACGCATCCCGAAGTGGAGAGAATCGTGATCTGCGAGATCGAGCGGCTGATTCCGCCGGCCGCGGCGCGGTACTTCGGCCGGGAGAACCACGACGTGATGCGGAACCGCCGCACGGAAGTGGTCCATGACGATGCCCGGCATTACATCCTGACCACGCGGGATACCTTCGACATCATCACTTCCGACCCGATTCATCCCTGGGTGAAAGGCTCCGCCACGCTCTACACCCGTGAGTACTTCGAGCTGTGCAAGCGGCACTTGAAGCCGGGCGGGTTCATCACCCAGTGGGTGCCCCTCTACGAGAGCAGCCTGGAGACGGTGAAGAGCGAGCTGGCCACGTTCTTCGAGGTCTTTCCCAACGGCATAATCTGGGGCAACGACACCGCATTTGAGGAAGGTTACGATGTGGTGCTGCTGGGGCACGCCGAACCGCTTCGGATTGATGTGGACCGGCTCGAAGCGCGGCTGGAGCGCGCGGACCATGCGCGCGTGGTGAAGTCGCTGCGGGAGCTGGGGTTTGTGAAGCCGGTGCATCTGCTGGGAACCTATGCGGGGCGGGCGCGCGACTTGCGGCCCTGGCTGACGGGCGCCGAGATCAATCAGGACCGCAACCTGAGGCTTCAGTACCTGGCGGGAGCGGGGTACCGCTCGCAGGGAGCCGTGTTCATCTACGAGGAGATGCTGCGCTACCGCGAGTTTCCCGAGGACCTGTTCGTCGCCTCCGGGCCGGCCGGAGCGGCGTTGCGAAGGATGCTGCGGCGACCGTGAGAGGTTCCAGCCCGAGTCATCGAAGGTTCTCGATAACCCAGGCGTTGCTTTCCAAGGTGACTTCCCCGAACGCCAGGTACCGGCCGTCGGGGGACGGAACCGGGTTCTCCACGTAGTAGCCCCCTTTGTACAGCAACCGCGTCTCGCCGTCGAGGGGCACGCGCAACAACGGCGGGCCGTTCGAGGCCCAGCCGGTCACGAAAAGGGCCTTTCCGTCGGGCGCCCAGGCCGCGAACTCCAGATGGGTCCAGCCGCCCGCAGAGATTTCGCGGGGCGCCTGGCCCGCCAGTGGCAGCAACTGGATGCGCCCGCTGGCCTCCTCCCGCGCGCCAAACG
>Ga0194125_10012833_pt1 | contig 10988 bp, 8 predicted proteins | sample TA2KigC250mmetaG_FD_148626 | JGI IMG/M metagenome (GOLD analysis project Ga0194125, IMG submission 148626) | Freshwater microbial communities from Lake Tanganyika, Tanzania - TA2015034 Kigoma Deep Cast 250m | ecosystem: Environmental > Aquatic > Freshwater > Lake | place: Tanzania: Lake... | reverse complement strand
CACAGTCAAAGGTGGCAGGGGGCCACCGTCTTGCTCCGCCGAGTCGGGTGTTGGTGTGCCTTCGTAGACAAGCAGAAAGCCGGGAAAAGCCAGAGTTGATCCCGTGACCCGAAAGAGATACAGCAGTGCATCGAGGAAAGCCTTCAAAGCCTCTCCGCCAGGCACGCTTGCTCCGGCTTCCAGACGACCAGCTTTGACGTCCACCGAGACGACATTGAAGATGGCCAGTCTCATCTGGCTGGCCACAAAACGTTTCCAGATTAACTGATAGAGACGGTACTCATCTTTGTCCAGATACTGCTGGATGGCCTCCGGTTCGCGCCACACCGAAGTAGGACGGATGCACTCGTGGGCTTCCTGCGCCTTGACAGCACGGGTCTTGTGCACGGGTGGTTTCTCGGGTAGGAGGGCAACTCCGAATCTCCTCTCGATGTAGTCACGCGCTTCGGCTACTGCCACGGGCGACACATGAGTTGAGTCGGTACGCATGTAGGTGATCAGGCCAACGCGCTCCCCTTTCCCCAACTCCACACCCTCGTACAATGCCTGAGCAAGGGCCATGGTGCGTTTGGCGGCAAAGCCCAGGCGATTTGCGGCGTCCTGCTGCAGGGTGCTGGTGATAAAAGGAGCAGGGGGTTTGCGCTGCTTCCGAAACTTGCGCACCTGGCTCACGATGTAATGCGCACCCTCCAGGTCATCCACCACGGCCTGGGCGGCTGGTTGGTCCTTAAGCTCAACCTCCTTACCGGCAATCTTGAGCAACCTAGCGATAAAGCTTGGCCGGGGGTCAACCCGTCGCGTGTCCTGTTTGGCCAACTCTGCAGCAATGGACCAGTATTCGACCGGCACAAAAGCCTGGATTTCCCGCTCGCGATCCACAACCAGTCGCACGGCTACCGATTGCACACGCCCCGCCGACAGGCGGCTGCGCACTTTTCGCCACAACATGGGGCTGATCTTGTAGCCCACCAGCCGATCCAGGATGCGCCTCGCCTGTTGCGCATTGATCAGATCCATGTCGAGGCTGCGCGGGTGAGCAAAAGCTTCCTTAATCGCTCCATCGGTAATCTCATGGAAGACCACCCGCCGGGCGCTGTCTCCAGGAATGGCCGCTGCCGCCAGCAGGTGCCAGGCTATGGCCTCACCTTCGCGGTCTGGGTCGGTGGCCAGGTACACCTCACTGGCCTGGCTGACGGCCTCCTGTAGGCGCTTGACGGTATCACGCTTCTCCTTAGGCACGCGGTAGAGTGGTGCAAAGTCATGCTCAACGTCCACACTCAGCTTGGAGCGCAGGAGATCACGTACATGGCCCACCGAGGCCTCAACCCGATATTCCCTGCCCAGAAAACGACCGACTGTGCGGGCTTTGGCTGGGGACTCGACAATGACGAGCTTGCCCTTGGCCCCGGCGCGCGGCTTGGCGCGCCGCGCCTCTGCCGGAGCCCCTGACGCGGGATGAGCCTTGGGAACAGAGGCGTGGGCTGCCGTCGCACCCATCTTGAACATCGCCGCGCCACAAACTGGACAAGTCCCACGGGTGGCTGGGGCGCCCACGGCCGTGTACACCGGTTGACTGCTGGCAATGGGCCGCTTCTCACGACATTTCAAACAATAGGCAATGATCTCTTCTTGCGGCATGAGAGAAGGGCTTTTTCCTCTCTTGTCCTCATTCTTATGTTGTGTGTAGACAGGCTGTGTGCCCCTTGCCTCACCAGCAGAGCTCAAAGGCGCGCCTGTTCACACTGTGCGGTATCCTCTGTGCAACTGCAAATCTAGGCCAGATAGCTGAGCAAGGGTTGTCTCTTCCAGGGTGACTCCCAGGACCTGGCCAAAATGCCAGGCGACACGTTGGCGGACAAACTCCATCTCAACCGGTTTTCCCAAAGCTTGCGCTATAGACGTGACTCGTGTGTCCGTCAGGCCACAAGGCACGATGAGCGAAAAGTGCGCCAGGTTCGGCACCACGTTGAGAGCGAAACCATGATACGTCACACCTCGTTCTACTCGCGCCCCGAGCATGGCTATTTTTTCTCCCTGCACCCACACACCAACTAATCCCTCACGCCGGCAGGCGCTCAGGCCCAGGTCCAGCAGTGTGCGGATGAGCACTTCTTCCAGGGCATGCATATAGTCGGAGATGCCAAGCCGGTGGGCCTCCAGCCGTAGGATGGGATAGCCCACGAGCTGCCCCGGTCCGTGATAGGTGACGTCACCGCCGCGCTCTACCCTGTAGACCTCGATGCCTTCTCTCAGCAGGACCTCAGGGCATGCCAGGATGTGGCGCGTATCTGCACCGCGGCCCAGGGTGATCACAGGGTCGTGCTCCAGCAGGATCAGTATGTCGCCAAGGCGCTCCTCTTGCCGGGCCTTGACCAATTGGTGCTGCAGTTCCCAGGCACGCGTATACGATTCACGACACAAGTTGAGAACGAGCAAAGGCGCACTCCTGACCCGCGTGACTTGTTGCATGTGCGACGATTCACCCTCAACAAGAGCCTCATCCAAACAATTATACCGGAACGCACAGTGATCGGAAAAGCGAGACAATCGGTCCAATGCCTCCGTGCCGGGCCTGCATTCCTCCGCCGACCGGTCAGCACTGGGCTCCAGCATCCGGGCCACACAGGAGAGTCGCGCGCCTAGCGCAGAATAGCCCCAATAAAACTCCGTTGGCCGCGCACGAATTCTGCTGCAGAGAGTGGGCGTTTTCCGGCCAACTGCACCATTTCCAGAACCAGCAGGCCGCTGGCAGTGGCCACGGCTACCTGCGAATCGGATTGTAGCACCATGCCAGGCGTTGTCTCAGGCTGACAGCTAGGACCCGGGCGGGCGCGAAGTATCTTGAGTTCCTTGTCCTGCCAAAAAGCAAACGCTCCGGGCCAAGGATAGAAAGCGCGGCACTGTCGCGCAATCTTCTCCGCAGATTCCGTCCATACGATGTGGCCGTCTTCCCGGCGTAGCAAACTTGTATATGTAGCCTGGCTCGAGTCCTGTGCCCGTGGCGTAATCTCTCCTCGCAGCCAGCGGGGCAAGGTATCCAGCAGGAGCTGTCCGCCGAGGGTGCCCAGTTTTTCTTCCAGCGAGGCACTGGTATCTTCCGCAGCAATGTCTATGCTGTCTTGGCTCAAGATGAAACCGGTATCCACGCCCTCGTCCATGAGCATGACCGTCACGCCGGTTGTTCTGTCTCCGGCCAGTATGGCAGCGGGAATGGGCGCCGCACCCCGGTGCCGTGGAAGCAATGAGGCATGGACATTTACACAGCCATATTGCGGCAGAGACAAGATGGAGGCTGGCAGAATCTGCCCAAAAGCTGCGACAACAATTACCGTGGGAGCCAGATGTTCCAGTTCCTGCACGACCTCAGCCTGTCTCAGTTTCTCAGGCTGGAGGAGAGGCACATGATGTTCAAGGGCCAATGACTTGACCGCAGAAATGGCCCATTGCCGGCCACGCCCCGCTTTGCGGTCTGGCTGTGTGACCACTGCTGCGACCTCATAATGCCCGATGAGGGCGCTGAGGATCATCTGGCCAAAGCGGGGAGTACCCATAAAGACAAAACGTTCCACGAAAGAACACCTCCAGCGCGCTGTGCAGACGGCAGTCTCTTCCGTGAGGCACGCCAACGAAAGAAATTCTATCACAGCAGGAGACAAGCAGCAAACCTCTCAAGACTGCAGGCTGCCCCATGATCCTGCAAGCCGTGTGCATCTAGCGCAACCTGAGACGGACTTGTGCGTATGACCAGTAGAGAGGAGGTGATTCATGATGTCTGTTGAAGAGACTAGGCCCGAGGAAGTACCAGCAGAGGAGCCAGAGGTCCAAGCGGAGACGGAACCAGTGGCTGAGGAGCAACAAGCTTCAGGTGCTGTTCCACCCGCCGGTGGGTGGCAGGCCAGGGATGTGACGGACAACGATCGGCTGATGGCCGGTCTGGCCTATGCCAGCCAGGTCGTGATTCCCGTGGTCATTCCCGCGGTCATACTGCTCTCGGAGGAGAACAAGCAACGCCCGTTCCAGAAGTATCACGCTGTGCAGTCTCTGGGTTTTCTGGTGGCTGTCATTATTTATGAGGTTCTGGCAGCGATCGTTTCGTGTGCCCTCACGGCTGTGACGGGTGGTTGTCTGGCCTGCTTACTGTGGGTGTTGTTCCTGGTGCCCGTGGTGCCAGCTCTGTACTATGCGTACCAGGCCTATCAGGGGCTATACTTCAAGATCCCGTTCCTGACCGATTTCCTGGTTCAGAGCAAGTGGATGGAAATGCCTCCGGCATAGGGCACAGCGCGTCCGCCCGACGCTGACATCTTCTCAAGTGAAGAGCAGTCCCTAGGGCAGTACAATCGCGCAGTTGTGGCCTAGACCGCGAGATAGGTCTCTAATCAGAGCACGCCAGAAGCGCGGAATTCCGCCTTTGGCGTGCTCTTGCTGTGCCTGGCAGTCGACAGGATAGGGTTGATTTGACATTTCGTGGCGCACAACTATAATCTCTTTGCGCAAAGAAACGGTTAATGGTTCTGACCGCCTGATGGGCCGTTAGCTGATAGGAGGGGGGGGAAGTATGTGACGCACGTTACGGTGGATAAGGACGAATCCTTTGAGAGCGCGCTGAAACGTTTCAACAAGAAGGTCCAACAAGCACGCGTGCTATCAGAGGTACGACGTCGACGCTTCTACGAGAAGCCCAGCGTGCTGCGGAAGAAGAAAAAGGCCGCCAAGCGCCGCAAGAGCCGCAAGCAAACGCTCAAGCATCAGTATGACTAGACTCATCAGTCAGTCGTAGACGCGGTACTGTACCCATTGGATTATCCCCTTTTCGGTTTTGAATGGTGGCCATGACCCTAAAAGAGCGGTTGCAGCAAGATCTACATCAGGCACTCAGAGACGGAGATGCGCCACGCAAGTCCGCCATTCGCCTGGTGCGTGCGGCGGTCATCAATGAAGAGATTGCCAGACAACACCAACTGGATGACGAGGGTGTTCTCGAAATTCTTCGTAGGGAGATCAAGCAGCACCGGGAATCGTTGTCCGAGTTTGAGAAGGCCGGCCGCACGGATCTGATCGCCGAGGAGAAAGCGCAACTGCAGGCGTTGCTGGCCTATCTGCCTGCGCAGATGAACCGGGAAGAGATCGCGCTGGCGGCTCAGCAAGCGATCTCCGAGACAAACGCGGCGGGTTCGCAGGATCTAGGGCAAGTCATGCGTTTGTTGATGCCTCGTGTCAAGGGAAAAGCCGATGGCCAGATGGTGAACCAAGTGGTCAGGGAATTGCTCTCTTCTCTTGGGCCAGGTGAGACTTGATTACGTTCACAGGACAACAGGGGATGCCACAATCACCGTCGAGCGGGGCCTCTAAGCAGGCCCCGCTTGCTTCAGAAGTGAAAGGTTCGTCTCAAGCTCGGCTCCACTTGCTGTTCTTCGTGCTCTTTCTCCTTACTGGCCTGAGCCTGACTCTGGCATTCCCTTACCTTCCTGGTAATGCGCCTCTGTCCATCGGCATGGTCAGCACGCGTGACGTGCTGGCCCCCCAGCGCGTGAGCTACACCAGTCGTCTTCTCACAGAGGCAGAACAGGCACGTGCAGAGGCGTCTGTCGAGCCAGTCTTTACGGTGGATGCCAATATCGCTCGGCAGCAGTTGACCCGTGTTCAACAGATTCTTTCTTATATCACCTCCATCAAGCAGGATTCACATGCCTCTGCTGAAGACAAGGTCCGTTGGATAAGCAAAATCTCTGATCTCGTTCTGCCCACGGCGGTAATCAGCACTGTGCTCGACCTGGATGAGCCGGCCTGGCAAGGAGTAACCAGCGAGGTGGTGTATCTGCTGGACCGGTTGATGCGCGATGGGTTGCGTGAAGACCAAGTGAGCGAGGTCAGAGCCAAGATTCCGCAGATCGTCAGCTACACCCTGTCCCCTGAGCAGGCTGATGTAGTAGTCGCGTTTGTGCGCACCCTGCTCAAACCCAATAGTCTCTTTGACGAGCAGCAGACGGCACAGAAGCGACAAGCGGCGCGTGAGTCGGTCAGGCCTGTACAGGTAGTTATCGAGAGAGGCCAGGCCATTTTGCGGCAGGGAGACCTGGTTTTGCCGCTACACCTCGAACAGTTGACGGCACTGGACCTGCAACCCACGCAGCCAGAGTGGCGAGGCGTAGTGGGCATGGGACTTTTCCTTATGGCTTTGATCTCTGTCTTGGGCTTTTATATCTGGCGAGCACATCGGGGGCTGCTCCAACAGCGTGGCCGTTTGATGTTGCTGGCACTGGTCATTGTGCTGACCGGTGCCGTGGCCAAGTTCACGGTTCCGGGCCACGCCATATTGCCCTATCTTTTCCCCATGGCCGCTGTTGCCATGTTGGTCTCGGTACTCATCGATGCCCAACTGGCTATCATCATTGTCGTAGTGCTGAGCCTCTTTGTGGGCTTTGTGGGCGGAGGCTCACTCGATCTAACAGTCTACACTTTGCTAGGCAGCATCGTTGCTGCACTGGTTGTATCGCACCTGGAACGTCTCAGCACCTTTGCCTGGGCAGCTGCAGCTATTGCAGTTGTGAACAGCATTGTGGCTTTCTCTTTTCGCCTGTTCGGTCGGGGATTTGATCCTATAGGATTGCTGCAATTGGTTGGTGCAAGCATTGCCAACGGCGTCCTCTCCTCCAGTCTCACATTCACTAGTTTTTTCTGGCTTGGTGGGCTATTTGGCATTACCACGCCACTGCAACTGCTGGACCTGGCTCGACCCACACACCCTCTCGCGCGTCGCCTTTTACAGGAGGCGCCTGGAACATACCACCACAGTCTGATCGTGGGCAATCTGGGAGAGCGTGCGGCCGAGTTGGTAGGAGCGGACCCCTTGTTAATCCGAGTAGCAGCGTTACACCATGACATCGGTAAGGTGCTGCGGCCGTATTTCTTCATCGAGAACCAGGCCGGGGGCGACAATTACCACAGCCAACTGGATCCGAAAACTAGCGCCCAGATCATCATCAGCCATGTGAAAGACAGCCTGGAGTTGGGAAGAAAGTACCGCTTCCCAGATAAGGCCTTGGACATTATTGCACAACACCATGGCACAACCAGCGTCGGCTTTGGCTACTTCTATCAGCGAGCGCGTCAGGAAACAGAGGAGCAAGTCGAGGAGATGGACTTTCGCTATCCGGGGCCTCGTCCCCGCAGCAAAGAAGCAGCCATCCTGATGCTTGCCGACAGCGCCGAGGCAGCAGTGCGTGCTTCGGCCCCGGGCTCCGCGGGCGAGATGGAACGCATCGTGCGCAAGATCACCAATGACCGGCTGGTCAGTGGCGAACTCGAGCAATGTGATCTCACTTTGCGCGATCTCGATAACATCCGCAATGCGTTCGTTGATGTGCTGCAGGGTGTCTTTCATCCGCGACTCCAGTATCCGGAGCGTGACGGCTTGACCGAGGCCAAGCAGGGCTAGCGATGAAACGCACCCTAACTCCACGCCTCAAGGTTCACGTGCAAGCCGACCCTGCCTTCAGAGACGAAGCGGAACGGGCTAAGTTGAAACAGGTTGTACGGGCGGCTTTTGCCGCAGCAGGACAAGATGCCCACGGGGAGTTGACGATAGTGGTCACCGATGACAGGCGGGTCAGGGAATTGAACTGTACCTATCGGGGTGTCGATGCTGTGACTGATGTGCTGGCCTTTGGCAATCTCGATAAGGCAGGGGCCCTGGTCCCATTGCCAGAGGACAGCCTTTACTGGGGCGATATCGTCATATCCTATCCCCAAGCAGCCGAACAAGCGGCCGAATATGGCCATTCTGTTGATACGGAACTAGCGGTTCTGGTGGTTCATGGAGTCCTACATCTGCTGGGCTACGATCACCAAAGCCCGGCCGACCAAGAGGGAATGTGGCGCCTGCAGGCTAGCGCTCTGCTGAAGATAGGTGTACATTGGCAGATGTAAAGCACCCCTGTGAGAGAAAACAAAAGGCCCTGGCTGGTCAGCCAGGGCCTTTTGTCTCGCGGCTTGGAAAGCTTAGTAGTAATGGCTCCAGGTACCGTCGTTGTATAGGACAAAGAAGCCCAGCGTGTTGCTCCAGAACATCAAACCACCCTGGTAAGCCTGCCAGGAAGCACCGAGCCCACGTTCTTCTGTGGTGGCCCAGCTAAGCTTGTCCCTGACACCGGCCTGGTCACGCCAGACCTTGCCAAAGCCTCGCTTGGGTTGATAGTAGCCAGTGGGAGCTAGAATGCTCGGATCTTGTTCCGCTTGGCCTTCAGCCCACGTGTCAATGAAACTCTGCCACGTGCCATTGTTGTACAAGGCGTAGATCAGTCGCAGGTCTCCGCGCCAGAACATGTACCCACCCAGGAAGGTCTGCTCGGCACTCCAGGTATTCGTCTCTAGCTCCGCAGGACACCCCAGGCGGTTGCGTACCGTGGCATAGGTGGTCCAAATTCGCCCGAAACCAAGGATGGGAGTGATGGGGCAGGCGGGTAGTGTTACCGTCGGCGCTGGGGTGATGGGAGTGGCAGTCACTACAATTGGCGTCTGAGTAGGCGGTGGTGGGGTAGCAGTGACTACCCACGGTGTCCTCGTGGGCGCTATGGGAGTAGTAGGCGTCTGTGTGGGAATGGGGCTTGGCACCACTACTCCTGGAGCCACAAACTTGACAGCATCAAAAGCGATCCTTCGCGAAGCATATGGCTCCCCTGTGACGTCGTCCAGGTAGACGTATTCATTGCCGCCTCCGGCAAAGTAGTAGGTGCCCAGTGAGACCCATTGGTCAAAATAGAGCGACTGATTAACTGAGAAGGAGTGTTGCTGACCACCGTGAAAAATCTTGTATCGGGCACTCTTGGTATCGGCGCGCTGCCTGGGGATGAAGACATAGACCTGGTAGTTCCCAGCCCGCGGCAACACTGGAACCCACTTGGCAAAGTTGTATATTTGGGAGTCACTGTTGTACGTCCAATATGTATGGCCCTTGTAGCCAACGGCTGCTTCGTACCAGCTGCTGGCGGGGCCCCCTTTCTGGAACCCGGCATCGCGGTTATCCACGATGATCTCAGCGCCTGGCTGTGTTGCCGGCGTCGTTGGCGTGACTGGCGTTGCTGTCCCAGCTTTCCAGGTGAAGCTGATGGAGGCAGTACCAGTAGCTTCGTAGTACTCGACGATAATGGGATGCACGCCTTGTGACACATACCGCGTTACGGACACGGTGGTTGCGCTTTGGTCGCGCCACTGTTCAAGCAGCAACCCGCCATCGATCCAGATGCGCACGCCATCATCGGAGGTGACAGAGAAGGTATAGTTGTCATTCGCGCCGAAATAGATGTTGCCTGTCCAGCGGACGGAAAAGTGGTCAGAGCCCACACCTGGTACAGGCGCGCCGGTGCCCCAGTTGTGGTTGATTTCCGTCTCCTCGCGGACCACCACAGGTGCGCCTATCAACCAGGGGTTATTGAAATACTCTGCGCGCCAGCTCTGGGCGGCCGTGGGCGTCGATAACAACTCCCACCAGATGAGCGCGATCGCCGCGCCAATGTTTTCATAGTACTCTATGCGTATGCTATGGAAGCCCGCGCTGAGGCTCACCTGTTGCTGGGTAAGAGTGGCGGTCTGGTTCTGCCACTGATCGATGATCAACTGCCCGTTGATCCACAGACGTACGCCGTCGTCTGTGTAAGCCTTAAAGAGATAGGTACCGTTGGCAAATGGGGCAGAGGTCGTCCATCGCGCAGAAAAGTGGTCGACCGGGATCCCTGCACCAGGAGAACCATGCTGCCAGTCATGATTGATATTCGGAGAAATCTCGTCGACAACCAAAGTCGGCGCGCCTGTAAGGCTCGGGTTGGCAAAATACTCGGCCCGCCAAGTCAGCGAGTCCTGAGCATTGGAGGCGGACAGTGGCACGATACCTACACAAGCCATAACAAATACGAGTGCGATTGCCACGCGGCTCATCGTCTGCCGATTTCTCTTCACCGACATTTTGTGTCCTCCCTTCGTATCTTGACCTTAACACAACTGCATTCTGACAACGATTATAGCATATTTATGTACATTTTGCAACTTTGTATAGTAAGTGTGCGCGATTTGACACAGAACAAATGTTCGTGTATAATGGAGAAAAGTCAGGTGCACCCTACGAAGGGGCCTGGAAAGGAGTTAAGGGAGTGGACCTTTCACCCAGGCAACAGGACATGTTGAGTTTCTTGCAGAGATTCATCGAAGAGAACGGCTATCCGCCAACGATTCGCGAGATCGGGCAGGGTGTAAAAACCTCTTCCACGTCAGTTGTCAGCTACAATCTCAATATCCTGCAGGCGAAGGGCTATATCCAGCGGGATCGTGAGATATCGCGGGGAGTGAAGCTTGTTGAAAAAGGCATGCGGCGGCCGACCACAGCATCGGCGAGCAGTGTCGTGCGGATCCCGGTCCTGGGCCGTATTGTGGCCAGTGAGCCGGTGCCAATTCCAGATGAGAACTTTTCGCCACTAGACGTGGACGAGAGCATTGCTTTGACCCGCGATATCGTGCGGGAAAAGGGGCCCATATACGCCCTGCAGGTCAAAGGTGACTCGATGATTGATGCTCTAATTCATGACGGGGACATCGTAGTGATGCGACGCCAGTCGGAAGTCAAGAATGGCGACCTGGTGGCAGCCTGGCTCAAGGCCGAAAAGGAGACCACCCTGAAGCGGTTCTATCGCGAAAGCAGGACTCGCGTGCGCTTGCAGCCAGCCAATCCCACAATGGGCCCCATCTTTGTGCACCCGTCCAATCTGGAGATTCAAGGTAAGGTGATCGCCGTCATCCGGCACTTCTGAGTGACAAACCTTCCATAAGAAAGTTCAAAGATTTGGCCCAACCCTCTTGACATTAGAACATACGTTCTGCTATAATAGAAGCGAACATCTGTTCTGATGCTCAGGAGGCTTTTTGCGCCGCTTGCTCGAGTTCCAGGCCAATCAGATTGAGACTGTTCTGGCCAGCCACAGGATTGTCTCCCGCGTGCT
>Ga0194125_10012829_pt1 | contig 10993 bp, 7 predicted proteins | sample TA2KigC250mmetaG_FD_148626 | JGI IMG/M metagenome (GOLD analysis project Ga0194125, IMG submission 148626) | Freshwater microbial communities from Lake Tanganyika, Tanzania - TA2015034 Kigoma Deep Cast 250m | ecosystem: Environmental > Aquatic > Freshwater > Lake | place: Tanzania: Lake... | reverse complement strand
AAAAATCCGTGTTCGTATGTTCGTACTCGTTCGTACTTCGTAACCAACCACATTATTCATGATTCTTTATTCATCGCTTTTAAAAAACTTCTCCGATGCTCTTCACATATGCCATGCTCCTCTATCGCCGCATAATGTTTTGCCGTTCCATATCCTTTGTGTATCTCAAATCCGTATGTAGGATATTTCTCCGCAAGTGTGCGCATATGTCGATCACGTGTTACTTTGGCGACAATAGACGCCATAGCAATGACCATCTCTTTTTCATCACCTTTGATAATCGTCTCTTGATGTTCGTATACGGCAGGTGCATGAAGTCCCCCATCAAGGACCACTCGCGCATGGAGAGGATTCATATCAAGACGCTCAAGTCCTCGTGCCAAGGCACTCTTCACTGCATACACAATCCCTTTTTCATCAATAGTACGCGCACCCACCATCACACCAGAAAACACAATGAGTCCGGCATGCCGTGCCTCGCAAATTTTTTTAAACCATTCTTCTCGCTTTTTCTCCGACCATTTTTTTGAGTCTCGCCCCTTAAGAAGCGCGAACATTTCCTCCACGACACGTTGGTGTTCAGTGGGTATACCCACCACACCCACAGAGACTGGCCCCGCCAAAGGTCCGCGCCCTGCTTCGTCAATACCGATGGTGTACAAAAATGCCTTTTGTGTCATTAAGAAAGTATATCAGAAAAACAATATTTCATACCTCTAAATGATGTAGTTCGTAGTTCGTAGTTCGTAGTTCGTAGTTCGTAGTTCGTAGTTCGTAGTTCGTAGTTCGTAGTTCGTAGTTCGTAGTTCGTAGTTCGTAGTTCGTAGTTCGTAGTTCGTAGAAATTATTAGAACGATACTTCTTTTGTCAATCTCTCTCTGTTTGTCATTCAGGGCTTGACCCAGAATCCATGTCGGAGGTGTTATATATTACTCCGTGGATCTAAAATCATGTTCAGTATGACAGACGTTACTGAGTTACGAGAACGTTTACGAATAACGAATACATACAAATCTACGAAATATAACCCTTTTCATTATGTATATGTCTCTATACTTAAAAACTTATCGTTTCTTATTTTTCACTTTTTCGTTTTTATCTCCTCATTTTTAATCTGCCAACCTTCTCGCTTCATCATTTTATCGTTTACCGTTCCTTTTTCTTTTTTCCTTTTCTTTTCCCCCATGCTACAATACCAACATGATAGAGGGTGCGTAGCACCCTCCTAACCTCCTAATTACTAATCTCCTAACCTCCTATCATACTAATTTATGATTCTCTCCGACCGCGATATCAAAGACGCAATGGCGAAGGGTGATATTTTCATCGACCCTTACAACGACTCCATGCTCCAGCCCGCATCGGTTGATTTAAGTCTGGGGAAACATTTTCTCGTCTATGACCGAAACAAAAGTGCCATCATTGATACTAAAAAACCCGTTGAAGGACTCATGCGTGAAGTCTCCATAGAAGAAGACGAGCCATTCATTCTTCATCCGGGAGAATTCGCACTCGGTATGATATATGAAAAAACAGGTGTCTCTGATGCAATGGTCGGACGACTAGAAGGAAAAAGTTCCGTCGGTCGTCTCGGTCTCATGATTCACGTAACCGCAGGTTTCTTGGACCCCGGCAATACCGTCAATATGACCCTTGACCTCTTCAATACTGCATCACTTCCTATGCTCCTATATTATCGTATGCCCATTGCACAAATGGTCTTTGAGCGCGTCTCTTCGTCATCAGAACGTCCCTACGATGCGACACACGCAGAAGCGCTGGGAAGCAAATATGTCGGCTCCGAAGGAAAGCCTGTAGCAAGTCAAATGTGGAAGAATTTTAAGAATGAGAAATGAACTACCCCGCAGCAAGCTATGGGGTATCACCATACTTTTTACACAAAACAATTTACGTTACTTTTCGCAGCAAGCTGTGGGGAATTGAACCCTAAAAGAGATTAAATGAGTAAGAACTTCACATCTCAGATATATCATATATCAATCCATTGTCAAATAATTAAATAATTGCAATTCACACACCATCATGGAAAACTCATCCATCACCTCCCCACATATCTCCCTTGCGGGCAAGAACCATACGCATGATATACTTACTTCATCATGGATTCTCCTCGCTTTATCCACCTCCACACACATAGCCATTTCTCGCTCCTTTCAGCGTTACCAAAGATTCCTGAACTTGTGAAAGCAGCGAAAGAAGATGGCATGTCTGCGCTCGCACTCACGGATAGTGGCAATCTCTACGGCGCAGTTGAGTTTTACAAAGCATGTCAAAAGCATGGAGTAAAACCCATTATCGGTGTGGACTTTTATGTCGCGACAGCGACACGTCATGATAAACGTGCGGGCATCGACAATAAACGTACGCGTCTTGTCCTTCTCGCAAAAAACAATGAGGGCTACAAAAATCTTGTTCGTCTGGTTACTGCATCACACTTGGAAGGGTTTTACTACAAACCGCGCATCGACCGAGAACTCATCGCGAAATACGCCGAGGGACTTATCGCGATACTGCCCCAATTCTCTGGTGAAGTTGCTCAAGCACTCAAATCACATGACTCTGACCGCGCCGAGGAGTCGCTTGCGTTTTTCCGTTCTGTGTATTCTGACCTTTATATAGAGATTACCCATCACCCAGAAATCCCCGAACAGATGGAGCTTCGAAACACGCTTGTCACATTCGCCCAAGAAAAACATATTCCTCTTGTTGCAGCACAAGATGTATATTATATGAAGCCAGAAGATCATCGTATTCGTGAAATTGTGATTGCTATTCAAAACGGATCTCCTGTTGATAAAGATAGTTCATGGAATGAATCCGACGAAAACTTTTCATTCATCTCACAAGAGACTGCCGTGCAGGCGTTTGCTGATGTGCCCGAAGCACTCAAAAACACTATCCGTATTGCCGAGATGTGCAATGTCGAGCTAGAGCTTGGTAATTGGGTTTTTCCTGACTTCCCTATTCCTGACAATACAACCTATGACGCGGAGCTTCGTCGTGTCGCGCATGAAGGCATTGAAGCGCGGGGTCTAACGCATACACCCGAACTCGAACACCGTCTTGAATATGAACTTGACGTCATTAAGACAAAGGGATACTCCCCGTACTTCCTCGTCGTCTCTGACCTCCTTACCTTTGCCAAGGAACACGGCATTCTCACCAATACCAGAGGGTCCGCCGCGGGATCGCTTGTTGCGTATCTCACCTTTATCACAAGTGTTGACCCACTTGCATACAATCTCCCCTTTGAACGATTCCTCAACCCAAAACGTCCTTCACCTCCCGATATTGACATGGACTTTGCGGACAATCGTCGTGATGATGTCATTGCCTATGCACGAAAAAAATACGGACAGGACCGTGTCGCTCAAATCGGTACGTTCGGCACCATGCTCGCGCGCGGATCAGTACGCGATGTCGCGCGCGCACTTGGCTATCCTTATGGCATTGGAGATCAAATCGCCAAACTTATTCCACAGGGTTCACAAGGGTTCCCCATGACCATTGAGCGCGCACTTGAAGAAGAAGCCGACTTAAAAAAACTTTACGAACAATCTTCAGAAGCAAAAGAAATCATCGAAACAGCGCGCAAAATAGAAGGCAATGCCAGACATATCTCCGTCCACGCGGCAGGTGTTGTTATCGCGCCCACAGACATGTCCGACTATACTCCCGTCCAAATGGACCCCAAGGGTGGAAAAATCATCACGCAATACGATATGCATGCTGTTGAAGACGCGGGACTTCTTAAGTTTGACTTCCTCGGCATCACCAACCTTGCCATGCTTGAACACTCAGTCCGTCTCGTCAAACAACTTCGTGATATTGATGTCAATCTTGATACCTTGCCACTTGATGACAAAAAAACGTATGCGATGCTCTGGCGCGGAGAAACACTTGGTCTCTTTCAACTTGGTGGTGGTGGGATGACTCGTTCTCTCATGGACTTGAAGCCAACAAGCATTCACGATATCAACGCTATGGTCGCACTCTACCGTCCGGGACCGATGGCGTTCATCCCTGAATACATTCGTCGCAAACGCGACCCTTCGCTCGTCTCGTATCTTGACCCGCGTATGAAGCCAATTCTTGAGCGTTCATACGGTATCATCACCTATCAAGATGATGTGCTTATGATTGCTATTGATTTGGCAGGATACGACTGGACAGAGGCAGATAAGTTTCGCAAAGCAATCGGTAAAAAGATCCCCGAAGAGATGGCAAAACAAAAAAAACGTTTTTTTGAAGGATGTATTGACGGAGGGATGGCACCCGGTACCGTAGAAACTCTCTGGGAACAAATTGAAACATTTGCCGCATATGGATTCAATAAGGCACATGCCGCGAGTTATGGAAACTTGGCATATAAAACCGCATACATGAAAGCAAATTTTCCCGCGGAATACATGACTGCTGTGCTTTCCGCGGAATCAGGTGACGTCGCACGTGTTGCTGAAGTCATTGGTGAATGCAAACGTATGGGTATTCCCGTATTGCCACCGTCCGTCAATGAAAGTTTTGGCGACTTTACCGTTGTTCGCCGTGATGGTGACACAGACAAGATTCGTTTCGGTCTCTATTCAGTCAAAAATCTTGGCACCGATATTGCTGATGCTATTATTGCTGAACGTAAAAAAAATGACACCTTCACGACATACGGTGATTTTCTGGAGCGTATTGAACACAAAAATCTCAATAAAAAATCACTTGAAGCACTCGCAAAAAGCGGTGCACTAGACGACTTGGGTGATCGCTCGGCGATTATTTCAGGACTTGATGATGCACTCACGTATCACAAAGAACACCTCTCCGCTGACAAGACACAAGATTCCATCTTTTCACTCATGGAGACAGCAACAACCGGCTTTACACTCAAACCAGCCACACCTCTCCCTGAACACGATTTGCTCGCATGGGAAAAGGAATTGCTTGGACTGTACGTATCGGGACATCCACTTGAAAAACATCGCGCGCGCTTTGAAAAAAACGGTATGCATATTCCCCGCATGAAAGAAGACGCGCGCGACGAAGCACGTGCGATTATCGCAGGTATCATTGAAGACATCCGTATCGTTCGTACAAAAAAAGGCGACACCATGGCATTTATCAAACTCGCTGACTTTTATGATTCTATGGAGATTGTCTTTTTCCCGAAAACATATGAATCACATAAACACCTGCTCACCGCCGACGCATGCATCGTCGTCCAAGGCAAATTTTCCACACGCAATAATGAAGTATCCGTCATCGCGGATTCAACACGCTTTCTTGAAGAAAAAGCAATGACATAGGTTATTCAAAAACATGTTGACATCAACATAAAATAACGGTATCCTCCAAGATAGAATCTTTATTCAAAAACAAACATACTACACCATTGAAAAAAATGCCGATTCGCGAAGAGGAACGTATGAACATCATTATACGAAATATTGATTTTCTGCGACATCAATCAGGAATGAATAAAACCGTGTTTGCCCAAAAAACGGGCATATCAAGAGAATCTCTCTATCAATATGCAAGACTAAAATGTTTTATTTCCCTTAAAAACATAGTCGCCTGTGCATCTACATTGGGTGTTCATATATCAAAACTTCTTCTCACGCAAGAAGAGATTCTGAATGAACTAAGTATTCTAAGAAACATATTCCCGCGAGTGCATCATCCTAATGGTGTAATATATACACCATATACATATGAAATATACCGACGAATACTTGCTGACAATATATTTCATATGAGACATAAAAAAGAGTTTTTTCTTAAAAATTTAGAGGGAGACACAAATAGAGTTGTAACATACATATCGTTTAACCGGTATGAGAATAGAATTTCTCCCACACATCCCAAAGTCATTGTCCCAGTAGCACAAGTACTGAAGACAACGGTTATAGGGCTTACTTCAAAGGAGGAAGACATCCCTCATATTATGACGTCTCTCACATACAGACGTCATACACTACAGATTATCAACTGAACACCCGGCATATGCCGGGTTTTTTGTAGGATAACTTCTCCATATCTGTATATTCCTTTACTTTTCATCGTTTATCGTTTATCGTTTTCATATATGGACACCGCACACCTTACTACCGCGCGCCATTCACTCGCGCATATACTCGCCATGGCCGTCAAAGAGCGTTTCCCTGATGCCCGCTTTGGTATCGGGCCCGCGATTGAAAACGGTTTTTACTACGATATTGAATTACCGTCAGGAACAACACTCACATCCGAAGACCTTGCCGCGCTTACAAAGCGGATGCGCGCGCTTGTCGCCACACCTCTTACCTTTACACGCAAAGAAGTATCTGCAGATGAAGCACGCGCTCTCTTTGCGGATAATCCCTACAAGACAGAACTCATCAATGAATACGCGACCGAAGGTCGTACACTCTCTGTGTATACAAGTGGTGATTTCACCGACTTGTGCGAAGGTCCTCATGTTGCCACAACCGCAGACATTGACCCAGAAAGTTTTATCCTCACCACAGTCGCTGGCGCGTATTGGCGTGGAAATGAAAACAATGCCATGCTCACGCGTGTCTATGGACTCGCTTTTGAAACAAAAGAAGCACTGGATGCACATATCGCTCTCACGGAAGAAGCAAAAAAACGCGACCATCGCAAAGTTGGCAAAGAGCTTGATCTTTTTACCTTCTCCGAACTTGTCGGCCCGGGACTTCCCCTCTGGACACCACGCGGCACAGTCCTCCGTACCGAACTCGACAATTACATCTGGGAACTGCGTTTGCGTCACGGCTATCAGCGCGTTACCATCCCACACATCACCAAGAAGGACCTCTATCAGGCGTCCGGGCACTGGGACAAATTCGCGGACGAACTTTTTGTCATTGAAACGCGCGAAGGTAAAGAGTACGCCGTAAAACCGATGAACTGCCCGCACCATACACAAATATTTGACCGTAAGCCGCACAGTTACCGTGAAATGCCGCAACGCTACGCGGAAACGACCATGGTCTATCGTGACGAACAATCTGGTGAACTCGGTGGCCTCACCCGCGTGCTCTCCATCACCCAGGATGATAGTCACGTCTTTTGCCGCCACAACCAAGTCAAGGAAGAATTCTTCCGTATCTGGGACATCATTGACACGTTCTACAGTACGTTCGGTTTCAACTTACGTGTTCGCCTTTCATTTCATGAACCATCAGAAATGCACAAATATCTCGGCGACACATCCGTATGGCAAAACGCCGAACAAGCACTCCGCGAAATTGCACAGGAGCGCAACGCGGATTACTTTGAAGCACCAGGGGAAGCCGCCATGTACGGACCAAAACTCGACTCTCTCAGCCGCGAGCACCAAGTAGCAACCATTCAACTTGATATGAATCTCCCCGAGCGCTTTGACCTCTCATGTATCAATGAAAAAGGGGAAAAAGAACGCATTGTGATGATTCATGCCGCAATCATGGGTTCAATTGAGCGCTTCACCGCTGTTCTTCTGGAGCACCTAGGTGGTACGCTACCTTTGTGGCTTGCACCTGAGCAAGTACGCATCCTCCCCATTGGCGAAAGTCACCGCACACATGCGAACGCCGTTAAAGCGGCACTTCATAACACGAGCGTACGTGTCTCTGTCGACGACAACAGCGAGACCCTCGGTAAACGCATTCGTAGTGCAAAGACCGACAAAGTGCCATACACGATTGTCATCGGCGATGCGGAAGTGGCAAACGGAACCGTGATGCTCGAAAGCCGTGACGAAGGAAAAGTGGGAGAATTGTCGGTTGATGCACTTCTTGCCCGTTTGACTGAAGAAATCACTACAAGAAAACAGAGTTAAATTAATTGGTTACGAATTACGAATAGTACACTTCCCTGGCACCCCGCGGGGCGCCGAGGAACATACGAACACAAACTCATCAATATAGTTATTCGTGTTCAGTAGTGTTCGTATGTTCGTATAAGTTCGTACTTCGTAGCCCCATATTTCTAATTTTTAACCTCCTAATCTCCTATCACTATGTTAGACAACAATGCCTACAATATTATGCGCCAAATCGTTGAGGAACATACCAGCCTTTGGCGTATCAAAGATGATTATCTGAAAGATGCACAAAGCGATGAAACACTCGTCGCCGTGTGGAATCAAATCGCAGAGGAGAAAGAACGCGATATCGATGCTCTCGTCGTGGAGCTGAAAGAGAGAATCTAAAGTGCGAAGCAAGAATCACGAATTAAGAAGCAAGACAAAACATCGCGGGGACTCTGTCCTCGCGATGTTTTGTTAACATCCCAACTTATTCTATCTCTATATTTACAAAGCAGAAAGTATTTTTTATATTTCTATGGATATCATCATGATACACTGTTTATAAACTCAGATATGGCAGACTCAATATTAAGTGCTTTGCCTCCTAATTTATTAACCTCTTTGAGTAATTTCTTATCTTCAGTAAGAAGAATCATTTTATCTTTTATAGCTATAACAGCATAAATCATATCGGCTGACTTCAGATTTGGTAGCGGGAGCGACAAATGATTATCTGTAAATTTCTTATCAATACTGATTTGTATAATATTGATTTTTTTATTTCCCCTATAGATTTTTACTGACGCAAGATCTTTTGGGTTGATTCTCGCTTCACAATTTATTGCACTTACTGCCTCAAACCATGCGTGGGATGGAGTATATAAAGTATGATTATTTTCGCTTAAGAAATTTATCAAAATCTTTGCCCGCTCATGCTTCTGTCTGTACGGAAGCATAAAATCAAGTAATACTGAAGTATCTAAAAGGATATCCATAATAATCACAGATTTCATAATAATAACTTTTTATCAATACGACTTTAATATCTCTTTTCTAATTTTCTATCACTCTGTCCAAGGCATAAACAAAGACCTTCTTCTTTCCTTATGAAGAATCTTCCCTTACAAAACCAGAAAAATTCAGTCTCCCTCTTTTCTTTTTTCAGAAAAAAATTAAATATACGGAAGTTATGTTATACAAATTCTATTCTCCCATCATTCTTACTTCGTTCTCATCCGTCCCGTCTAGTATTCTTAATTCTTGCTTCGTGATTCTTGCTTCTCGTCACCTTACGCATCAATATTCGCGTACTTTGCATTATTCTGGATGAATGACTTACGCGATGGAACATCGGTACCCATGAGTGTGTCAAAGACTCTGTCGGCTTCTTCAGCGTCTTCAATCTTCACTTGCTTCAATGTGCGACGAACTGGGTCCATCGTTGTCTCCCAAAGTTCGTCTTGATTCATCTCTCCGAGACCTTTGTAGCGTTGAATAGATACTTTAGCGGTTTTCTTTTTTTCCTTGGCCGATGCCGAATCATCAGCATTTAGGCCTTTTTTGCCTTTGCCACCTTTCGTCGGTGTCGTCTCTTCGGTGTTTTCCTCAATGGATACATCGTCTCCTTCACCTTCACCCTCAACTTCTTCTATAGCGTTTTCATCAACACCGAGTTCAAGAAGAACACGTGTCTTGTCTTCATCAGTGTACGCATAACGAATCTCTTTTCCCTGCTTGATCTTATACAATGGGGGCAATGCGATATACAAATATCCATGTTCAATGACTGGACGGAAATATCGGAAAAAGAGTGTCAGGATAAGTGTATCTATATGTGATCCGTCAACGTCGGCGTCCGTCGCGATAATAATTTTGTGATACCGCAATTTTTCCAAATCAAGAGCATCACCAATAGCGGCGCCGAGCGCAACCACAATATTCTTAATTTGCTCAGAGGCAAGCATCTTGTCCAGTCGCGCGCGTTCCACATTCAATATTTTTCCACGAAGCGGCAATATCGCCTGTGTACGACGATCACGCCCACCTTTCGCAGTACCACCAGCGGAGTCTCCTTCTACAATAAAGAGTTCAGATTCTTCAGCACTCTTTGTTTGACAATCCGCGAGTTTGCCCGGAAGCGTCATACCTTCAAGTGCGCCTTTGCGAAGCACGGAGTCTTTCGCCGCTTTAGCGGCTTTACGTGCCTTGAGAGCGAGAACGACTTTCTGCACAATCGCTTTGCCATCATCTGGATGTTCCTCCAAATATTCCGAAAGCGCTTCACCAAAGACCGATTCCACAGCCCCGCGTGCTTCCACGCTACCAAGCTTCGCCTTTGTCTGTCCTTCAAATTGAATCTCTTTGAGTTTGACAGACACGACAGCTGTCATACCCTCAAGCACATCATCGCCAGTGAAATTTTCTTCACTTTCTTTCAAGAGATTGTTCTTACGCGCATAATTGTTGAGTCCACGCGTAAGAGCAGTCTTGAAACCCGTCACATGCATACCTCCTTCACTTGTTGGTGTTGAGTTTGCAAAAGAAGCAAGACGAGGGGAAATATCGTCCACATACTGGAACGCGACTTCCACACCAACTTTATCATCGGTTTCTTTTTCAATATAAAAAATATTTTTATGAATCGGTTTTTGCGCGCCATTCAAATGACGTACCAATGATGTCAGTCCTCCTTCAAAATAATACGCGCGGCTCGGTACATCAAGAGGAAGCGCGGACAAGAAAAACGCATCTTCACTTTCAATATCGGGCAATCCTTTCACTGTCTTGTATTCTCGGGCATCAATCGCGGTTACTCGCATTCCTTTCACAAGATATGCTTGCTGGCGAATATGGGTAACGATTTTATTCCAACTAAAACCCATTTCAGAAAAAATCTCCTCATCTGGCTCAAATATAACAACCGTGCCATGTGCTTTTGAAGAGGCAATTTTCTTCACTTTCGCTTTTGCTTTACCGCGCGTGTATTCTTGCATGTGGATACCCCCATCACGATGCACCATCACTTTCGTGTACACCGACAAGGCATTCACAACAGACGCACCAACACCGTGGAGACCTCCAGTGGCTTTCGCATAGCCGTCACCGCCGAATTTTCCTCCGGCATGAAGTGTCGTCATGATAGTCTCAAGCGCGGAGACTTTTGTCTTGGGGTGAATATCTACTGGGATACCG